>Ga0187782_10001689_pt1 | contig 16187 bp, 11 predicted proteins | sample 0715_SJ02_MP15_2_FD_132454 | JGI IMG/M metagenome (GOLD analysis project Ga0187782, IMG submission 132454) | Tropical peat soil microbial communities from peatlands in Department of Meta, Colombia - 0715_SJ02_MP15_20_MG | ecosystem: Environmental > Terrestrial > Soil > Wetlands > Peat | place...
CGCTCACGTCCCATCTTCAAGGAAGGCCCTCCAGTGAAACTGCGTGTAACGATGGGGGTGGCGTCGAGGCTTCGGCGCGTGGTCAGGCACGCGCCGAGGATCGCGTTGCTCGCCGGGTTGCCCGTCGCCGTCGTGTCTGCGGCCGCGGCGGGCTGCGCTCGAAGCCTCGCCTCCGGTCCGCCGGGGTCGGAAGACGTGGACGGCAGCATGGCAGCGGCGAGCGTGAGCCAGAGCGACGCCGGCGGGATCGTGACGCCGCCCGTGCTCGGTCTGGCCGTCATCTACGACACGTCGCTATGCACGCCCGGCACGACGACCGTCGGGCCGTCTCCGCTGCGCCGAATTTCCCGTGTCGAGTACGACAACATGGTGCGCGATCTTCTGGGCAATACGACGAACCCCGCCCTGCAGTTCGTGGCCGAGAGCCCGCTGTCGACCGGTGTCAACTTCCAGACCAATACGTACACGACCGTCTCGAGCACGCTCATCCCCGAGCAATATTTGCAGACTGCGGAGAACCTCGCGCAATCGGCCGTCGCGTCGACGAATTTCAACAACTGGATCACCTCGTACGCCTCGAGCTGCAGCGGAAATCAGCAGACGAGCACCTGCGCGCAAAATTTCATCGACGCCTTCGCCACGGCGGCATTTCGCGGCCAGTACGACTCCACCGAGTCGGGTCAGCTTTACGGTGTGTACTCCTCGATCCAGTCGCAGTTCGGGTTCGCGACGGGTATCCAGGCGGCCATCACCGCCGTGCTCACCTCCCCTCGGTTCCTCTTCGTTCTCGAGTTCGGACAGGCGCCGGCGTCGAATGCGTCCGCGTCTCCCGACGCGGGCATTCCCGTTCTCCTGACGGCCAACGAGCTCGCCACGCGCCTCTCGCTCTTTCTCTGGCGTTCGATCCCCGACCAGACGCTGCTGAGTGACGCCGCGTCCGGCAAGCTCTCGACGGCGTCGGGAATGCAGGCCGAGGTGCAGCGCATGATCGCGGACCCCAAGGCGCAGTCCGCGCTGGCCGATTACGCGACGCAGTGGATGGAGCTCGAGAACACCGCGTCGGCGACCAAGGACACCCAGTTCACCATGCCTCAAACCGGCCGTGTTGCCTGGTCGACCACGCTGGCCGAGGACCTCTTGACGGAGACGACGACGACATTCGCCAACGAGGTGGCAATCGAGGATGGCGGGGCGGGCGGAACGCTGACGGAGCTTTTGACGTCTCCCGAGTCGTACATCAACGGGGACCTCGCGACTTTTTATGGCGTGGACGGCGGCAGCAACACGTGGAACACGAAGGTGAACGTCAGCCCGCCCGGGCCGCAGCTTCGCGCGGGCATCCTGACGAATGGCAGCGTCATGGCCACCCAGGCCCACACGTCGCTGCCGTCGCCCGTGCTTCGCGGCAAGCTGGTGCGCGAGCAGGTGCTCTGCGAGCCCATGCCGAATCCGCCCGCGCTGGTCGGCGGAATGCCGATCCCGCCGCCTCCCGTCTCCGTTCCGCCCGGTCAAACGGTGAATGAGCAGTACCTCGAGCACATCACGTACACGGAATGCTCGTCGTGCCACATGTACATGGATCCGATCGGATTCGGCTTCGCCAACTACGACGCCACGGGAGCGTGGCAATCGACCGACTCGAACGGCTTTCCGGACGCCGGGAGCTACCCGCCGATCGACGCCGGAGGGCAGGTGCTTCCGGACAACCAGGCGCCGGGGGAGCTGTCGATCTCCTCGTTCTACGGCGCCGTCAGTCTTGCGTCCCAGTTCGCCAGCTCCCCCCAGGTGCAGGAGTGCTACGCGCTCGAGGAGTTCCGCTACGCGCTCGGGCGGCTCGAGAGCACGTCCGATGCATGCTCGCTCCAGCAGGCGTTTCAGTCATTCTCGCAGCAGAACTTCAGCCTCCAGGAAATTCTCGTCGCGATCGCTCAGAGCGATTCGTTTCGCTACCGAAATGCCGACATTGCAGGGAGCACGTGCCAATGAGCCGACGTGAGCTGGACCGCCGGGCGATCAATCGCAGGCGTTTCCTCAAAGCCGTGGGGGCGACGGCGCTGACCTATCCGTTCCTGCGGTCGCTTCCGAGCTACGCCCAGCCGACCAGCCCCCCCCAATACCTCATTCTGGTGTTTACGCCCTGCGGGTGCGTCCGTCCCAACTGGGGGGCGGTCGGTCCGGTGCGCCCGGCGACCGGCGTTCTGGCCACCCCGCTCACAGGGGCGGCGGACGGCGGCGGCATGGGCTCGTTTCGGGTCGGCCCGACCGGGCAGTCGACGCTGGCGGCGCTCGCACCGTTTGCCAGCCAGACGATCGTTCTCGACGGCATGAATGTCGGCACGGCCGACGGCTCTCACGAAGCCGGGATGGCCGCCCTGTGGACCGGGGAATTCAACACGGGTCCGGGCAACGGCGCGACCACCGTCAGCATCGATCAGGCGATCGCCGCGCAGCTCGCGGCCAACAACGTCTCCGGGTACAGCAACGTGGCGTTCCAGAATGGCGTCGCGCTGATGGTTCGCAGCAGCGAGGACTTCACCGATCGCGAGGTCAAGACGAGAATGATTTACGGCGACTCCGGCGGCTCCGTCGGATTCGTCGACCCCATCGACGACCCGACCGTCACCCGGACCACCCTTTTTCCGAACGCCGCGACGTCCGGGTCGTCGTCCTCCGGGCCGACCGCGCAGAGCGTGATTCAGGCGGCCGTGTTCGCTCAGACGAACCAGGAGCTCACTGCGCTTCAGGCCAAGATGTGCACTGAGGACCGGATCCAGCTGCAGAACTATCAGGCGATGTGGAACCAGCTGGACAGCCAGCTGCAGCAGGCAGCCAAGCAGGCGGCGTCGTGCATGCCCCCGGAGGCCATCCCTTCGAGCTACGTATCGCCCCCCTTGACGGGACCGGCGAGCGAGTTTCCGGTGACGGCGAAGCTGCAGATGGACCTTCTGGCCCTCGCGATGGCTTGCGATCTGACGCGCGTCGGGAGCATTCAGTTTTCGACCGCGACGAGTCAGGTCACGCACAGCTGGATCAGCTCGACGCAATTTCCACAAACCGACATTCACCACAACTATTCCCACGACGGGTACGAGTCGCTCGAGATGCTGTGCCCCTACGGCGCGAACCCGCTCGATATCTACACGCCGACGAACTACCAGCCGGGCGTCTCGACGTTCCCCTTGTACATGGGCCAGCTGGCGCAGATTGACATCTGGTACGCCTCGCAGATCGCATATCTGGCCAATGCGCTGAGTCAGTACACGACGACCGCCAATCAAAACTTGCTCGCCCAGACGGTGATCTGCTGGGGCAGTGAGCTCGACATGGGCTCCGCCCACAACCATGACGACACCCCCTTCGTTCTCGTGGGCGGCGGAGGTGGGAAGCTGAAGACGGGGCAGCTCGTCCAGTTCCCCCTCAATCTCGCGAACGCCGCGGCCAATTCCCCTCCCACGAACAACCGCTTTCACAACGACCTTCTCCTGACGCTCGCGCAGGTCATGGGGGTGAACATGACGACCTTCGGCAGCGTGACCGGCACTCCCCCCTCGCTGCAGGACGGCGGCACCGTGACGTTCTGCACGGGGCCCATCACGCAAATCCTGGCGACGTAGAGGTCGCTCGCCCGCGCGAGCGGACGGTTTGCCCGAGCCCTTGCCCTGTCGTATGACGTCCGGGCGGATGACTCGTGTGGACCGACCCAGGATCGTGTCCGTGCTCGCCCCGTGGAGATCGCTTGGAGCGTGCGGTCTTGCGGGGCTGATCGTCGCGGCCGGATGTGACGACACCACTCTTCCGGGCATGCAGCTCGGTACCTACGGCGTGACGGGCACGCAGACCTCGAACACGTGTGGATCGGGCGTTCCGAATCCCGGAGCCACGTGGACGTTCACCGCCACGATGTCCGAAGACGGCACCACGTTGTACTGGAACGACTCGGTGAACGGCACGCTCTCCGGCGCGCTGGTCGGCTCGACCGTGAGCATGACGAGCACGGCCACGGGAAACGTCGACGGGACGAACGGGGTCATGGGACCTTGCACCATGGATGAGGTGACGGATCTCACGGTCACCCTCGGCAGCGGGTCTCCACCAGGCACGTTCACGGGCACGGCAACGTACACGTTCTCCGCGACCAGCGGTTCCAACTGCAGCGACCAGCTGTCGGAGAACGGTGGCAGCTACGACATGCTGCCCTGCTCGTTCGCCTACTCGCTCACCGGGTCGCTTCAGTGACGTGGTCACGCCTTTGCGCGGTCGGTGGAGCAGCAGCGCTGGTGGGGGGCTTTCGGGCAGAGCCATCCGCTTGTGCGGACGGGCCTCCGGTCGAAGAGAACCTCGACGTGATTCACTGGCAAGTCCTCAAACGCCAGTCGGGCCCTGTCGACTACTACCAGGCCGTCGGCGATCCGGTTCTCCCGTTCGTGCGAGCCCGATACCGTCCTCCGGAGTCGACCACGTTCCTCGGCGTCGAGATTGCGGAGGCCGATCGCAAGTCGGCGCAGCGCCTTCGGTGGCAGTGGCGGGCGATGACCTTTCCCGTCGGGGGCGATGAATGTGTCGAGGGCAAGCGCGATTCCGCGGCCGACGTGTACGCGACGTGGAAAAGCGGCTTGAAATGGTTCGTCATCAAGTACGTCTGGAGCTCCGTCGGCGCTCGCGGCGCCGTGTGCGACCGCAAGCGCAGCCCCTTCGTCGCGCAGGACACGATCATCCTCGAATCCGGCGGTCCCGTGGGGATTTGGCGCCGTGAAGACATCGATCTCAAGGCCGACTTTCGCCGTCACTTCGAAGAGGGCGACTTCCGCGCCGAGGTGCCCGACTTCGTCGGCGTCGGCATCCTGACCGATGGGGACGACACGAAGAGCGAAAGCGCCGCCGATTACGCCGATTTCGTTCTTGTGCGATAGTCGAAGGGCCCCGGTGGCCGGCCTTCACGCTCGCGATTTGTTCCGCGTTCCGGGCTTGTTGAGCCTGTGCCGGGCCCCCTTGGCGGCGGCGTTTCCATTCGTCTTTCGCGACGCGGCTCGAGCCATCGCGCTCATGTTCGGCGCGGGCCTGAGCGACGTTCTCGACGGCTGGGCGGCGCGCAACCTGCGTCAGGAGACGCCGACCGGGGCCGTCCTCGACGGCGCCATGGACAAGCTCTTCGCCCTCACGGTGCTCGTCACCCTGGTCGTGGGCCGCTTGCTTTCGCCTTTCGAAGCCACCGTGCTCAGCTTGCGTGAGGTCATCGAGGTCATGATCCTCGCGGCCGCCCTTGTGCTGCGGCCGCGCTCCGCCGAGCTCCTCCGGTCGTCGAGCACCCTGGGAAAGGTGACGACCGTTTTGCAGTTCGCCACGCTGATCCTCGTCCTGCTCGGGCGGGGGCCCCGGCTGTTCGGCGTGTACGCGACCGGCGCTTGCGGTGCTCTCACGGCGGTCGCCTATGGCCGGCGCGAGTTTCAGGGCGACCCACCGCGCGGCGCGCGCTGATGGGGATGGCGACGCTCCGCCGAGCGTCTCAGGTCACGCGTCGATCCGCGTAGAGGTCGACCCGCACGAACTCTTGCGGCGAGCGCAGGACCGTCCGGTCCTGAAGCATCCGCGCGAGACCGCGGTCGACGGCTCGAAGCACGTCCGCCTCGGCGGCTTCTGCCTCGACGATCACCCCGGCTACCACCGCGGGTTTCACCCCCAGGACGAGACTCTCGTAGATCGCGTGGCCGAAGATCACCGTCTGCACCGCGTGGGAGTCGAGGTGCGCGGCGAGGACGCCGCGATCGCCTCGATCGCGTAGCCGTAGCAATCGCCGGTAGAACTCACTGCGCGCGAGCAGTGCGATGCCGCCCTCGTCGACGAGAGCCAGAGCGTCGAGCTCGCGCGAACGAGTCGCCGGGAGTGTGCGCGCGCCCGGTGTCAGCCGTTCGCTGATGGCTTCGTGCTGGCGCGCGTGGAGGGCGTGCTTCGACCGGGGGAACGTCCCCCAGACGAGCGCATTCATCAGATCGTGCCAGCAGCGTGCGCGCGTCGGGACCTCACGGTCGAGCGTGATCCGCGCGTCGTAAAGCCTGCGTGGGTCGAGCCGCTGGCCCCGTCCTCGTCGCGGCGTTGCCTGCGCAAATCGGACTGGAGCCTCGCCGTTCGCCCGATCGAAAACGCCAGCCAGCGCCTCGACGGGGGGGAAATCGTCGAATCGATCCAGTGCGTGCGCAGCCCGCGCAAGGGGCCAGAGCAGCGGGTGGCGTCCGATGAAGGCCGGATCGAAAGGTGCCGAGCGCCGGACCGCAACCAACGGCCTCACGCGCCCATTGTGGCACGCGCGCGAACCCGGAAAAGTCTCACCGGGGGATGGTCGGCACGCTGCAGGTGCCGCCGAGGCACGAGACAATCGCGGGGTTGCAACAGTCGCTGGCGCTAGCACACGAGGCGCCGAGACCGACACAAGAAATCGTGTTGACGTCGACGCAGACGCCCTGCTCGCAGAAGCCCGAGCAGCACTGGAAGCCGTCGGTGCATTGGGCTCCGCCGTCGGCCGAAGAGGCGTCGTCGTCGGCGCCGGAATCGGCTCCGCCGCTCGCGCCGCTCCCTCCCGGCGTGGCAATGCAGCTGGCAAGCGTCCAGAAGCCGCGCATGTTCGGCGTGTCTTCCTGGCCTTCGAGATAGATCGCCGGATGGCTCGGATCGGTCGCGCCCAGGTTGGTGTCGACCGCCGCGACCCAGAGACGCCGCTTTCCGTTGACGTGCATGTCGGGGCCAGCATCGGGCGGGATGCTGCCGTCGTCGGGCCACGGTTGGTTGCCCCAGTTGCGCATGCTCGTGAACACCACCCAGGAGTATCCGCCGCGAACGACGGGATTGAATGTAGGCTCCACCGAGGAGAACCCGTCGTTGGGGTCGGGCGGATCGTCAGCCGCGGCCAGCCGGATCGGTGCTCCGCCGTCGATGGTCGCGATGAACAGATCGCCGTCATCCACATCCGGGTCCAGGCACCCCGTGGCGCAACCGGTCGACCAGGTGCCGGCGTGGAACGCGACCGCCTTGGAATCGGGGGTGAACGACGGATAGCCGAGCCCCCCGCCGGTGGTCGCGAACGCCGGCGAGCTGCCCGCGACGATGTCGTGAAGCACGGGCTCGAAGGCGGGACCGCCCGCGTCGCCGGCCTCGTTGAATTCGAGGTACGAGATGACCTCTGGCTGGCCGGGCAAAACGTTGTCCGTGTCGCCCGCGTTGTCCGACTGGACGACCGCCAGCATCGTTCCGTCCGGAGAGAACGCGGGCATCTCGAGGTTGGTTTCGTTCGGATCGAGAGTGACCTCGTCGAGGCCGCTGGTGGCGATGACTTGGCCGGTCAGCGGATCACCCAGCGAGATGTACTTCGAGCCCGGCTGGTTCGTGGGACCGCCGAAGACCAGGTACTTGCCGTCCGGCGTGAGGGCCACGTCGGCGCCGAACTTGTTCGACTGATACAGCAGCGGCGAGCTCGGCTGGGTGATGTCGAACGACGCCCACGCCCGAGTGCCGCTCCAGTTTCCGTAGGGCGCGACCGAGGGCACGCCGGCGTCGGGCGGCAGCGTGCCCGCGGAGCGCTCGTTCTCCAGGCCATCGTCGACGTCGGCGACGAGGATCGTGCCTTGAGCATTGACGGCGTGGCATCCCATGCAGATGCCGTTGTTGAGCGGCTGAGGCGTTGCTCCCGTTCCCGGCTGGAATTTGCTGATGTGTCCGACGCGGGCCGCTTGCGCGCTCTGCTGCGACGCAGTCCAGTAATAGATGGCGCCGCTCAGACTTTGCGGCGCCACCGTCCAGGTCTCGGTCGCCGTCGTGTACGCCGCGCCCGTCGTTTGATCCCAGCGTGAGACGACGAACGTCAGCGGGTCGGGGGCGTTCGCTGCGTTGTTGGAGGCGGTCAGCCGATCCCAGTCGGTCTGGTCCAGACGCAGCTGGGCGGGGAGCGACGCCAGCGTGTAGTAGGCGTCCACCGTGTAGTTCTGTTCCGCGTAGTGCAGCCAGTACACGTCGCCCGTCTGCGGCGCGTTCCACATGACGAGCGGTGACGTGAGCCCCAGGGGCCAGACCGTCCCGTCGTACGGGTAGAGCGGGGGACTGATGTTCGGCGCGGGATCCGCAGGCAGCTGTCCGGCGGTCGTGCCCCCGGCGTCCGCCGCCTGCGCGTCGGTTGCCCCGTCGCCGCTCAGCGCGAGCACCGCAGGGCTCTGCGCCGTCAGCCCGGGTCCATACTCGACCACGTGCACTTGAACCGTGAGGCTCGCGGTCGCCTCGACACCTTGGAAAATGGCGTGGATGGTCCCGGTGCCAGCGTAGGGGGGCGAATTCGAGGGCGCGGTGATGACGATGGGAAGGCCACCGGAAGGGGTGCCCAGGTCCGGTCGGTCGAACGCGAACGAATCGGGGTTCACGGCCACGGGGCTTCCGCCGTCCGCGCCGACGGCCATCAGCGTGAACTGAGCGGTCACGGGTGTGGTCCCGCCGACCACGATCGACGCGGATGGCGGCTGGAAATAAAGGGCTGAAGGGACGCCCTGCAGCATGCCGCCGACGCCCGAGTCGCCGGCCAAAAGGCCGGACGAGGAGGAGATCGTGACCGCGCCGTCGCCCCCGGCAGAGGCGTCGGCACCGCCCAGCTTCTGGAAGACCGAGTCGCCGTTCGTCCCGCCGCACGCGCTGGCGGCACCCAACGCCGCGGTTAAGGTGAGGCTGAGCGCAGCGAGCGCATTCGGTCCAAACCTGCCTGCCATGCGCCGAACCACACCTTCCCGAGTACGCGGCTTCGACCGAAGCGACCCGTTAATGAATGGCCGATCCCTCGAGTCCGGGTACAAAATTCAAAGCAAGCGCTCTTTTTTGTCGTTTAGCCTGAGCGCCTCGCGGTTGCCAAGCCCGAGGAGCCCTGAAGCCCCCACGTTGAACGAATCCACCCGCCGTGGCCCTCGCCCCTGCCCCTCGGGACTCCGGGCCCGAGGGCCCGCGACCTCGAGTGACGCTTCAGCGGCAGCTGGGATCGTCCGCTACGGGCGCGCGCGAGAGGCAACGTTCTCGCCACGGGTGGCATCGAACCGCGGGGCGCGCCCGTGACGACGCAAACGAGCCGCGCTGCACCCCAACTCGCCGCCGGCATCCCCCGGCAGGCCTCGCAGGTCGCACGCCGGCTGCCGCTGCTCGTGGGCTTGGGCGTCCTCGCAGCGGCCCTCGTCGGCTGGCAATGGTGGCAGGGTACGCGTCCCTTCGAATGGAGCGGCACCGTGGAGGCCCGCACGATCGCAGTCGGCTCTCGTGTGGGTGGACGTGTGCTCGCCATTCGAGCCAAGGAGGGTGACCGCGTTGCGGAGGGGCAGCCTCTCGTGGAGCTCGAAGCAGGAGACTTGCCTGCGCAGCGGCTGATGGCGAAGGGGCAGCTGGACGCGGCCAAGGCGTCGCTCGAAAAGCTCAAGCGAGGATCGCGGCCGGAGGAGATCGAACAGGCGAGGGCACACGCCCAGACCGCCGCTGCGGCGCTCGAGGAAACTCGGGTGGGACCGCGCCCCGAGCAGATCGCCGCCGCGAAAGCCCGCCTCATCGCCGCGCAGGTCGCCGTCGACAAGGCGAAGCTCGACGCGGATCGCGCCGAGAAGCTACTGGCCACGCAGGCCATCTCTCAGGGGCAGCTCGATGACGCGCAGGCAGCGCTCCGGGGCGCAATGGCGCAGCGAGATGCCGCTTCCCAGGAGCTGGACGAGCTTCGCAACGGGTCGCGCCGCGAAGATATCACCCAGGCGGCGGCTCGCGCCGCCGAAGCGCGGGCCAATGCGCAGCTCGTCGAAGCGGGGTCCCGTGTCGAGGACATCGAAGCGTCGGAAGCGTCGGTCGAAGCGTCACAAGGCAAGCTCGATCAGATCGACGTCATGCTGAGCGAGCTCGTCATCCGCGCGCCGCGCGCCGCGAGGATCGAGTCGCTCGATCTCCGTCCGGGAGACATTCTCGCGCCCAACGCGACGGCGGCTTCGCTCGTCGAGGACGATCAGCTCTACGTGCGCATCTACGTTCCGGAGACCCAGATCGGTCGCATCCGCCCAGGGCAAGAAGTCCCCATTGCTGTCGATTCGTTTCCGCATCGCACGTTTGGCGGTGTGGTCGAGTACATCAACTCCATCGGCGAGTACTCTCCGCGCAACTTGCAGACGGCCGACGAGCGTGCCGACCAGGTGTTTGCGGCGCGCGTCGGCATCCGCGAAGGGCTGGGCGAGCTGCGCGCCGGTATGGCGGCATTCATCCACGTTCAGAAATGAGCCACCCCGAGGCAGCGGCATGGGCAGCGCGAACCTGAAAGGCGACGTCGCAATCCGAGTTCACGGCGTGACGAGGCTGTTCGGCGATTTCAAGGCGCTCGATCGCGTCGACCTGTCGGTGCACGCCGGATCCATCTACGGCCTGCTCGGCCCGAACGGCTCCGGAAAGTCGACGCTCATCCGCATCCTGTGCGGCCTGCTCGCTCCGAGCGGCGGCTCGGCCAGCGTTCTCGGCTTCGACGTGGCCACGCAAGGGGAGGCCATTCGCCGATCCATCGGTTACATGAGCCAGAAGTTCGCCCTCTACGACGATCTCACCGTCCGCGAGAACCTCGATTTCTACGCGAGAGTCTACGGCCTGTCGGGTGCCCGCCTCCGCGACCGGCGGGACGCGGCCGTCGATCTCACCCACATCGGGCCGTACCTGGACCGCCGCGCCGGACTGCTCTCCGGGGGGTGGAAGCAACGGCTCGCGCTCGGCGCTGCGCTCCTGCACGAGCCGCGCGTCGTCTTTCTCGACGAGCCGACGGCGGGAATCGATCCGGTAGCGAGGCGCGAGCTCTGGGACCTGCTGTTCAAGCTCGCTGCGCGCGGCATCTCGCTCCTCGTCACGACTCATTACATGGACGAGGCGGAGCGCTGCGGCGAGGTCGGATACCTGTACCTGTCCCGACTCATCGCGACGGGAACGCCCGAGGAGCTCAAGCGGCTGCCCGCGGTCAACCAGGCGGGGACGCGACGGATCGAAGTGGAGACGCACTCCGAGCCCGCACGTGCGCTGCTCTGGATGCAGGCCCAGGACTTCGTTTCGAACGCCACGCTCTTCGGTCAAGCCGTTCACGCCGTCGTGGCCGTCGAGATCAGCGACTCCGAACTCATCGATCGCCTTCACCACGGTGGTTTCGAGCACGCGACCCTCCGGGAGATCGAACCGTCCCTCGAGGACGTCTTCGTCGCGCTGACGCAGCGCGCCGCCTCGGATTCGGGGGAGCCGGTCACCGAGGCGTCCCGAGGCCCTTCAGCGGAGGCTCGCAACGTCTCGGCTCCCGTCGCCGTCGGCGGTGGGCTCGCGGGTTGACCGGTGCGCGCCGCCTTCTGGAGCTCGTTCGTCGCGATCTTTCGCAAGGAGTTCGTCCATATCCGGCGCGATCGAGCGACCCTCATGATCGCGCTCACGATCCCGGTCTTCCAGCTCGTGCTCTTCGGGTTCATCGATCAGACGGTCTCGAACGTGCCGACCGTCGTCGTCGATCAAGATCGAACGCACTATTCCCGCGCGCTGATGGACCAGCTCCGCGCGACGCACACGTTCGCGATCCGCCGCGTTACGCCCGACCCCCATGCCGCTCGCGAGGACATCGTGTCGGGCCGCGCGAGGGTCGGCGTCATCATCCCACCGGACTTCCACGACAAGCGTGCGCGGGGGGACGAGGCGAAATTGCTCGTTCTCATCGACGGCAGCGACGCCAACGTGAGCGAGCAGGCCCTCGCGTCGGTCAACGGCGTTGCCTCTGCGGAGAATCTCCAGGCCGTCACGGAGAAGATCCAGATCGGCGTGACCGTTCCGGCGAACGCGCTGAGCGTGCAGCCAATCGTCCTGTTCAATCCGGATGGGCGCACGGCCAACTACATCATCCCGGGGCTCATCGCGATCTTGCTTCAGATCGTCGCTATCGTGCTGACCGCCATCTCGATCGTACGCGAGCGGGAGAAGGGCACGCTCGAGCAGCTCCTCGTCACACCCATCGATCCCCTCGGGCTGATGCTGGGGAAGCTCGCGCCGTATCTGTTCATCGGCGTCGTCGAGATGGCTGCGATCCTGCTGGCCATGCGCTTCGGATTCGACGTTCCCATCCGTGGCAGTCTCGTCTTTCTGTTCGCCATGGCCCTCATCTACTTGTTTGCGCTGCTGTCGATCGGCCTCGCCATCAGCACGCGCGCGCAGACGCAAGCGCAGGCGCAGCAGATGGCGCAGATGTTCCTTTTGCCGTCGATTTTCCTCTCGGGGTACATTTTCCCCACTCCGGGCCTGCCCCTCGTCCTGCGATGGATCGGTCGCATCCTGCCCGCGACCCACATGATCGAAATCATGCGGGGCGTCGTGTTGCGCGGCGCCGGCGCGACGCAGCTCTGGCCGAACGTCCTGGCGCTCGCCGTGATCAGCGTCGCAATGGTGGGCGTGAGCGTGCGAAATTTCAACAAGCGAGCGCTTTAGGCGTTGCTTGGCGGGCCTGCCAGGCCTGCCAGGCGGAGGCCCAAGTAGTCCCAGACCCGAGACAAGAGCAGCGCTTCCCCCAGTGCAAGGCGCTGTGTGGAGGTAAGAGAAATTCGTTTTTTGCCGCTGGCCACGTTTGACGCAAGCCTCGCGTCGCGCGACGCTATCGAGCATCGTCGCCGAAATACGATCGCAGAGGGAGCGAGTCGATGGGGGTGCCGGGGAAATAGGGCCGGCATGAACACGCCCATCCGCTTGGCAATTCTCGTCGACAATCTCTTATCGCGGTACCAGATAAGGCTGTTCAAGAGCGCGCTGCGGATCGCGCGGTCGCGTGGTGTCCGGCTCATCGGATTCCAGGCGCGTCCCGTGCGCGGTGAAGCTTCCCATCCGGCGAGCTTCGACGGGTCTTTTCTCTTCGAGCTGGCGAAGGCCCCCGCCGTCGACGCCATGATCGTGGTGACCACCGTTCTCGCCAGCCCGGTCGGGACGGAAGCCATCCGGTCCTTTTGCGCCAAGAGCTCGGTGCCGGTCGTGAGCGTCGGGGCCCTGCCCGGCGTCCCGCACATCGACGTCGAGAACGCAACCGGTCTGAGGACCGTCATCGAGCACCTGGTGACCGACCACGGACGTCGAAACATGGCCTTCATTCGCGGTCACGCGCGCAACCCCGACAGCATGCACCGCGAACGCATCTTTCGGGACACGCTCTCGCGTCTCGGCATCCCGATCTCCGAGGAGCGGATCTTGTCGGGCAATTTTCTCGCGCCCTCGGGAACGAGCGCGGTGCGCACGCTGTTCGACGAGAGGGGGGTCGATCCCGCCGACGTCGACGCGCTCGTCGCGGCCAATGACCAGATGGCTGCGGGCGCGATCCAGGAGCTTACGATGCGACGTCTTCGCGTCCCCGAGGACATCGCGGTGGTGGGTTTCGACGACGACGATTTCGCCCGCAACTGCAGTCCACCGCTCACCACGGTCGCCCAGCCGGTCGAGCGGCTGGGCGCGCGAGCGGTCGAGCTCGCGCTCGATCTCCTGGCGGGACGGCCCGTGCGCGAGCGGACGGTGCTGGGCACTGGCCCGATGTTCCGCGCATCCTGTGGATGCCGGCCGCATCGCTCGCGTCCGGTGCCTCCGCCCATAGAGGCTGCTTCGCTGGAGCCCGCCCTCGCAGAATGCGAAGCGGTCGCCTTTCGCCGGCTTGGCAAGCTCGTCGGAGCGCGAGAAGAGGCACCCGAGATCGACGGTCTGACGCAAGCGCTGCTTGCCACCGACGAGGTCGACCGACGCGCGGCCCTCGCGGCCTTCGAGCGCGCCGTGCTGCGCTCGGCCGAGCTGGGGGTGGACCCCCTGCGCTGGGATCACGTGATCGCGCCCTACGTCGAGGCCGTCGACCGCTTCGCCGAGGCCTATCCGGCCAACGGCGAGCGCTATCGGAGGCGGTTGCTGCGGGTGCAACTCCTCATCAACGAGGTGGCCGCGCGTACCCAGGCGCTCAGCCGGATGAACGCGCTGCAACGTGCCAATGCAATCCGCGTCCTCGGCAGCGCGCTTGCATCCGCAACCAGCATCCCGACGCTGCGCAAGGTGCTGGAGGCGGGACTTTCCGGACTCGGCGTGCGCTACTGCTGCGTATGTCTGTTCGTGGACCCCGTGGAGCGGACGGCGTCCACCGTCCTCTTGCATCACCTGTCGACGACGCCCGGCAGCATGGATCTCATGGAGTCCGAGGCTCACATGTGGGAATCGTTGCCCGACTCGGTCCCCCCGACGCCCATGCTCAACGGCCAGAAGCCCCTGGTCGTCGCCTCACGGGCGCTGATCCCCGATGCCTCAGCTCTGGCCGTGGAGGGTGGCAACCTGCTCGTGTACGCGCTGGTATCCGGCGAATCGCCTCTCGGTTACGCGATGTTCAGCGTGCCCGAGCTGATCGAGGACGCGTGGATGTTCGAGGGCATCGTCGGGCATCTGAGCAGCGGCATCTATTCCGTCATGGCCGCCCAGGAGCTCCGTCGCGCGCGTGAGGCGGCCGAGCGGGCCGGCGCTTCGAGCCGCGAGCTCGTCACGAGGATGGCGCACGAGGTGTTTGCTCCACTCAAAGACATCCGCAAGCACCTGGAGGTCTGTCTCCAGAGGGAACTGACCGCATCTCAGCGCGATCACCTCGAGCGCGCTCGTCTCCGTTCGGACGCCCTTCTCCACGCCGTCGACGACATCGTCCTGTCGGCGAAGGTCTAAGAGCGACCCGGACTTCGACCCGGATTCCGGTTATCTCCCGCGCCCGACGCCTCCCCAGCCGTTCAACGCAGCGGTCAGCCACCGAGTCGCCGCGGGGGCGACCCGCGCCGTCGCGGAAACCAGGCGCACGTACGGGCTCGTTTCCACGACCGCGTTTCTCCGCTCGACCGCCCGGATCGTCCGGTCCGCGACCTCCGAGGGGGACTGCACGCGGCCGCCCGGCGGTCGCAGTCCCGGCGTACCGTCCGTGGTCACCGCGTGCGCGCGGAATGCCGTGTCGACGGGGCCGGGACGGACGACCACCACGCGCACACCCGTCCCCACGAGCTCCGCACGGAGCGACATCGACAGAGCCTCGAGAGCGAACTTGCTCGCGGCGTAGGCGCCGATCCGCGGCGCGGCCACGATGCCCGCGAGCGACGACACCATGACGATGCATCCGCCCGTACGCGTCAATGGATCGATCGCGAGCTGGGCCAGACGCAGTGGAGCGATCACGTTGAGTGCGAACAGCTCTTCGAGCTCGCGAGGATCGATGAGCGCGACGCTCCCGTAGTAGCCGCGCCCGGCATTGTTGACCAGCACGTCGAGGCGTCCGGTCCTGTCGCGAGCGGCCGCGATGAGCGAGGCGCGGTCTTCCTCGCGGGTCACGTCGCCCGCGTGCACGACGGCCTTTCCCCCGTCGTCGCGCTGAATCTCGTCTGCGATTCGAGCCAGGGCGCTTTCGCTGCGCGCGTTGAGCACGACGGTCGCACCTCGCCGGGCCCAGGCCCGAGCCAGGGCTTCTCCGATGCCGCTCGAGGCCCCCGTTACGATGACGGTTCGGTCCATGGCTTCGGGATGGGCGCCGTCGTGCGGCGCTCGCCGCTTCATTCGCAATGCAGGTACGAAGCTTTGACCAGCTTGAGAACGATCTCAGCCGTTTCCAGGTCCGTTGCCAGGCTCTTGTTGAGTACGGTTTCGAAGATGCCGTAGTTGTGCGCAAGTTGGAGGACGTCGAGCTCCTGGGGCTTGAGGTCTCTCAACGGCGGAATCAGTGGCGCCGGCACCGAGATGCGTGCGGTAAGCCCGGGGAGCTCGTCGCGAATGCGATTGAACTCGTCCATCTGGCGCATCCCCTCCATGAGGATCTCCTGGACGCTCGCATTCATCTCGTTCGGAAACTCGCGCTCCACGGGTGGATCGAGATCGAAAAGCCCCTTTTGCCACGTCAGCATCCGGTACAGGCTCTTCATCGGCTGCACTTCGTCGAGATCGTTGATGATCGCGTACGAAACGTTGCCCTTCTTGAGGTAGATGCGACCGATGTCGTCGTCGGTCCGGATGACCAGGATGCCGCTCTTCTTCGAAGTCCCGAAGAGCTGCAGGAGGTCGGGCAGCGGCACCTCCTCGATGCTCCCGCTCATCGTGCGCTGCTGGGTGGTGCGCCTCGCCTGAGCAAAGTTCTCGAGGTCGCGCTTGGCGTCGAC
>Ga0187782_10001690_pt1 | contig 16185 bp, 11 predicted proteins | sample 0715_SJ02_MP15_2_FD_132454 | JGI IMG/M metagenome (GOLD analysis project Ga0187782, IMG submission 132454) | Tropical peat soil microbial communities from peatlands in Department of Meta, Colombia - 0715_SJ02_MP15_20_MG | ecosystem: Environmental > Terrestrial > Soil > Wetlands > Peat | place...
GTCGCGTTGCGGGGCCGGCGCCAGAGTTCGGCGCCCACACCGCAGCGATCCTCGACGAGCTGGATCTGACGGTCGACCTGGCATCCATGTCTGAGGCCGAAAACGACTCGCTCAACAGTATTTATCCCTAAGGAGTTTTCACCATGGCTGTGCCCGTTTACAAGCGCATTCTCGACCTGTTCGAGGCAGAGGGTGTGAATACGTTGTTCGGTATCCCCGACCCGAACTTCGTGCACCTGTTCCTCGAGGCGGAATCGCGTGGCTGGGCTGTGATCTCGCCTCACCACGAGGAGAGCGCCGGTTTCATGGCCGAGGCTGTCTCGCGGATGACGGGCAAGCCCGGCTTGTGCATCGGCACGCTGGGTCCCGGAGTGGCCAATATCGCCGGGGCGATGATGTGCGCCAAGGTGGAGAACTCGCCGGTCATCTTCCTCGGCGGCCAGCGGGCGCGTATCACCGAGCGCCGGGTCCGGCGTGGGCGCATCCAGTTCGTCCGCCAGGAAGCACTTTTCGCGCCGACGGTGAAGTACAGCGCGTCGATCGAATACGCCGACCAGACCGACGAAATCGTTCGAGAGGCGATTCGTCGCGCGATGTCGACAACACCCGGCCCGGCTTACGTCGAGTTTCCGTCCCATGTGATCCTCGAAGAGTTGAACGTCCCAGATCCGCTGCCTCCCAGCGCCTATCGGCTTGTCAACCACGGGGCGGGCGCACCCGAGATCGCCGAGGCAGCCAGGTTGGTGCGCGAGGCCGAGAACCCGATCCTGCTGGTCGGCCACGGCGTTCACACGTCGCGCACCGGATCGGCGGTCAGGGAACTCGCCGAGCTGATAGCCTGCCCGGTGATCCAGACATCGGGGGGCACCTCGTTCATCCCCGGTCTGGAGGACCGCACATTTCCCTACGGCTTTTCGTCCGCGGCAGTCGAGGCCGTGGTCGCGTCGGACCTGTGCATCGCGCTCGGCACCGAACTCGGCGAACCGGTTCACTACGGCAAAACACGCCACTGGGAACAGAACAACGCCGCTCGCAAGTGGATCTACGTCGAGCAGGACCCGACGGCGATCGGAGTGAATCGACCGGTAGATGTGCCGCTGGTGGGAGACCTGCGCGGCGTGGTGCCTCAGCTGGTCGACGCGCTGAAGGAAATCCCGCGTTCGCCGTCGGCCGATCTTGCCCGCTGGATCAAACAGGACGCAGACACGCTGGCCGAATTGGCCGAGACCGCACCGAGTGGACGGACTCCGATCCACCCCGCACGCTTTGTGGTGGAAGCGACCAAAGCCTTTCCGGCCGAGGGCATCATGGTCCGCGACGGCGGCGCGACGGTCATTTTTCAGTGGACCTATTCGCTGGCCAAGCCGCACGACGTCATCTGGAACCAGAACTTCGGCCACTTGGGCACGGGCTTGCCCTATGCCGTCGGCGCTTCGGTCGCCGACGGCGGCAAGCGGCCGGTCATGCTGCTGACCAGCGACTCCTCGTTCATGTTCCATATCGCCGAGCTGGAGACCGCCGCACGTCTAAAGCTGCCGCTGGTGTGCGTTGTGGGTGTCGACCACCAATGGGGTCTGGAAGTCGGGGTCTACAAGCGCACGTTCGCTCAGCCGTCACCGCAGCCCGGTGTGCACTGGAGCAAGGACGTTCGCTTCGACAAGATCGCCGAGGGCTTCGGCTGTCACGGCGAATACGTCGAAAAGGAAGAGGAGATCGGACCGGCGATCGAGCGAGCGTATGCCAGCGGCAAGACCGCCGTCGTGCACGTCTGCATCGACCCGAAGGCCAACTCCGAGGAGATGCCGAACTATGGTGAATTCCGCACTTGGTACGCCGAAGGCACCCAGTAAAAAAGGAAGGTTGTCATGCGCGAAAACCTGAAGTTCTACATCGACGGCAGCTGGGTCGATCCGTTACGTCCCAACAGTTTTGACGTCGAAAACCCGGCGACCGAGCAGGTATCCGGGCAGATCTCGCTCGGCTCGGCCGCCGATGTCGACGTGGCGGTCAAGGCCGCCCGACGCGCTTTCGCCGGCTGGTCGCAAACCAGTCGCGAACAGCGCCTCGATCTGCTGGAGGCCATCCTCGCCGAATACGGCAAGCGTGCGGGCGACCTCGCCGACGCGGTCACCGAGGAAATGGGTGCGCCGCCGTCACTGGCCGCCGGCCCACAGGTCCAACTCGGGATCGGTCACCTGGTGACAGCGATCGACGTGCTGAAGAACTTCCCATTCGAGGAGCAGCACGGGGCGACGCTGATCGCCAAGGAGCCGATCGGCGTGTGCGGGCTGATCACGCCGTGGAACTGGCCGCTCAACCAGATCGCGGTCAAGGTGTACCCGGCGTTGGCGACGGGGTGCACGATGGTCCTGAAACCGTCTGAGGTGGCGCCGTTCTCGGCTTACATCTTCACCGAGATCCTTGATGCCGCGGGTGTGCCGGCCGGTGTCTACAACCTGGTCAACGGCGACGGCCCCGGCGTCGGCGTCGCGCTGGCGAGCCACCCCGACGTCGACATGGTGTCGTTCACCGGATCCACCCGCGCCGGCGTCGAGGTGGCCACGAATGCCGCTCCGACCGTGAAGCGGGTGACCCAGGAACTCGGCGGCAAGAGTCCCAACATTGTCCTCGACGACGCGGGCTTCGCCGACAACGTCCGCGCCGGCGTGGTCAACATGATGCCGAATTCCGGGCAGAGCTGTAACGCGCCGTCGCGCATGCTGGTCCCGAATTCGCGTATGGTCGAGGCGATCACCATCGCGCGGGAGACCGCCGAGCAGGTGAAGGTGGGCAACCCCAGCGATAAAACAGCGATCGGGCCGGTGGCGTCGAGGGCACAGTTCGACAAGGTCCAGGGCCTGATCCAGAAGGGCATCGACGAGGGTGCGACCGTCGTGGCCGGCGGCCCGGGTCGCCCAGCAGGGCTGGACAAGGGTTACTACATCAAGCCGACTGTCTTCGCCAACGTCACCAACGACATGACGATTGCGCGCGAGGAGATCTTCGGGCCAGTGCTGTGCGTCCTCGGCTATGACGGCATCGATCAAGCCGTGGAGATCGCCAACGACACCGATTACGGCTTGGCCGGCTATGTCTCGGGGGCGGACTACGACAAGGCGCGAGAGGTGGCCCGCAAGATCCGGGCCGGGTGGGTGACGATCAACCACGCCTTCGACATGAACGCGGCGTTCGGCGGCTACAAGCACAGCGGCAACGGTCGAGAGTGGAGTGAGTTCGGGTTCCACGAGTATTTGGAGGTTAAGAGCACTTTGGGCTACGCACCCGAAAAGGCCGCGCAGTAGCTTCAGTCGATCGCAAAGGAATGAGCCGCAAATGTTTTCAGCAGTTTTGATCGAGAAGGGCGAGGCAGGACAGACTGTCGGGGTCGTCGACTTGGACGAGACGCAGCTGCCCGACGGCTCGGATGGCTTCGTCAGCATCGATGTCGAGTACTCCACGCTGAATTACAAGGACGGCTTGGCGATTACGGGCAAATCGCCTGTGGTGCGGAAATTTCCGATGGTTCCGGGTATCGATCTCGCCGGCGTGGTGACCGACAGCAGCCACGCCGATTGGAGCAAGGGCGACCGTGCGGTGCTCAACGGTTGGGGCGTGGGCGAGACGCATTGGGGCGGCCTCGCTCAGCGCGCCCGCCTGAACGGCGATTGGCTGATACCCCTGCCATCCGCTTTCACTACCCGTCAAGCGATGGCGATCGGCACCGCAGGCTACACGGCCAGCCTTTGCGTGGACGCCTTGCTGCAGCACGGGGTGTCTCCGGATCAGGGCGAGATTTTGGTGACCGGCGCGACCGGCGGCGTCGGGACGGTCGCGATCGCACTATTGAATGCGGCGGGGTTCAAAGTGGCTGCGGCGACCGGAAAGTCGTCCGAGGAGGCGTTCCTGCATCAACTGGGCGCCGTGACGGTGTTGGACCGTGCCGAGTTCAGTGAGGCCGGCAAGCCGTTGCAGAAGGAGCGCTGGGCGGGCGTCGTCGATACCGTCGGCAGCTTTACGCTGGCCAACGCCTGCGCGCAGACGCGGTATGGCGGCGCGGTTGCCGCATGCGGCCTGGCTGGCGGCATGGACTTTCCAGCGACGGTTGCGCCGTTTATTCTGCGCGGCGTTTCGCTGCTTGGTATCGACAGCGTGATGGCGCCTAAACAGCGGCGCCTGACCGCGTGGGAACGCCTAGCCCGCGATTTGGATGCCGGCAAGCTGGATTCGATAGCCCGGGAGATCGGACTGGGCGAGGCGATCGCTTCGGCGGGAGAGCTCATGGACTCCCAAGTGCGCGGGCGCCTCGTTGTCGACGTCAATCGCTGACGGGAGCACTGATGACTGAGAACACCACCCAATCACCGGCCGCCCAGCTCGACTTGTCCGACATCGATCACCGAGTGGGCAAGCCGGTGGGCGGCGGCCAGCTGTGGGATCCGTGTAGTTCATCCGACATCCGGCGCTGGGTGATGGCGATGGATTACCCCAATCCGCTGCACTGGGATGAGCAGTTCGCTCGCGGCTCGAAGTACGGCGGCATCGTTGCACCGCAGTCTATCGCGGTGGCCCTGGACTACGGACACGGCGCGGCGCCCGCGTGTGTGGGCCATATTCCGAACAGCCACTTGATCTTCGGTGGTGAGGAATGGTGGTTCTACGGCGCCCCGGTACGGCCCGGAGACAAGTTGTTCCAGGAGCGTCGGTTTCATGACTACAAGGTGACCGAGACAAAATTCGCCGGCCCAACGATGTTCTCACGCGGCGACACCATCCACACCAACCAGCACGGCACCCTGGTGGCGCGCGAACGTTCCACCGCGATCCGCTATCTCTACGAGGAAGCGACCAAGCGCGGGATGTTTGGAAATCAGCTTGGCGAGATCAAACGGTGGACGCAAACCGAGCTCGAGGAAGTCGAAAGGCTGCGGCGTGAGTGGCTCGAATCCAACCGCATGGGTGTCTCGCCGCGCTTCGACGAGGTGAAGGTTGGTGACACGCTGCCTCGTCGGGTGATCGGCCCGCACAGCATCGCCAGCTTCACCACCGAATACCGGGCTTTCCTGTTCAACATCTGGGGCACCTTCCACTGGGTGGCGCCGCCGGGTATCAAGGATCCGTGGATCTATCAGGATCCGGGCTGGGGCAAGGACTTCGCTTTCGACGAAGAAGACGCGAAGATCGATCCACGCAAGCGCGACGGGCTCTACGTCGGCCCGTCCCGCGGTCACATCGACGCCGAACGGGCCAGCGAAGTTGGCATGGCGCGCGCCTATGGCTACGGCGCAACGATGGGGGCTTGGTGCACCGACTATCTCGCGTATTGGGCCGGCCACGACGGCATGGTGCGCCACTCCAAGGCCGACTTCCGTACGCCCGCGTTCGAGGGTGACGTGACCTATTTCGACGCCGAAATCGTCGACAAGCAAGCGGAGTCGACCTGGGGTGTGCCTCTCGTACAGGTAAAGCTGCGCCTGACCAACCAGAACGGAGAAATGTTGGTGGGCTGCACGGCCGAGGTCGAACTGCCGTTGTAGCCATGGTTGCCGAGACGGGTTCGCAAGTTGCACAAGGGGTTTCCGTAATATTCGGTCCACCGCTATCCGATGAGCCTGGGCTGGGGGCGCTCACGCTGCCGGGTTTCCTGCGCGAAGTGACGCAGATGTATGGCGAGCGCGAGGCGCTAGTGTGGCGCACCGCCGACGGCGTCACGCGTTGGACCTACTCGCAGCTTTGGGAGCGCGCGATCGAGGTGGCTCGTGCGCTGCGCCAGAGCGGCCTGGGCAAGGACGCCCGTGTCGGCGTTCTGATGACGAACCGGCCGGAATGGATTGCCGCAGTGTTCGGTACGGCTCTGGCTGGCGGAGTGGCCGTCACGCTCAGCACGTTTTCTACGCTGCCCGAATTGGACTACCTCATCCGGGCCTCCGCCGTTTCGGTGCTGTTGTTCGAGCGCAGGGTGCTCGCGAAGGACTTCGCCGCCGTTCTGGCCGAGCTGGAACCGGCGATCGGCACATCGCGGCCAGGGGCGCTGGAATCGGCGAACTACCCGTTTTTGCGCCGACTGGCGCTGGTGGGCGAGCCTGCACCTGGTATCGAAGCGTGGGATGAGTTCCTGGCGTCCGGTCATGGGGAACCCCGCGAGCTGATCGAGGCAACTGCCGCCGGGGTGCTGCCAAGCGATGCCGCGGTGTTGTTCTTCTCGTCCGGCTCCACCAGCACGCCGAAGGGCGTCCTCAGCGCACATCGCGGGGTGTGCATTCAACTGTGGCGCTTCCGGCGGATGTACGGGTTCAGCCCTGACGACCACATTCGAGGCTGGACCGCCAACGGCTTTTTCTGGTCCGGCAACTTTGCGATGGTGCTCGGATCTACGTTGGCCAGCGGCGGATCCCTCGTCTTGCAATCGACGTTCGACGCCGCAGAGGCGCTCGAGCTCATACAGGCCGAAAGGGTGAACTTTCCGTTCGCCTGGCCCCACCAGTGGACCCAGTTGCAAGGCGCACCCAACTGGGGGCAGGTGGATTTGAGCAGTGTGAGATTCGCGGATTTCAAGACCCCGATCGCACACCATCCCACGGTTTCGGGCGAGTGGTACGAACCGGGCCATGCCTACGGCAACACCGAAACATTCACGATCATAACCGGTTACCCGGCCAACACTCCGCCCGAAGTCCATGCGGACAGCTTCGGAGTGGCGCTGCCCGGTGTGGCGCTCAAGATCACCGATCCGCTGACCGGGGACATCGTTCGGCGCGGCGAGGCGGGCGAAATCAGCGTCAAGGGACCCACGCTCATGCTCGGCTATATCGGCACTCCACTTGACGAGACTCTCGACGCCGAGGGGTTTTTCGCTACGGGCGACGGTGGCTATCTCGACGACGCCGGCCGACTCTACTGGCAAGGCAGGATCACCGACATCATCAAGACCGGCGGTGCCAATGTCTCGCCACGCGAGGTTGATGAGGCCCTCATCACCCATTCCGGCGTAAAGGTGGCACAGACCGTCGGCGTTCCGCACCAAACGCTCGGAGAGGTCGTGGTGTCCTGCGTCGTGCCGCACGATGACGTGATCCTTGACGTCGAGCAGCTTCTGGTGTTCCTGCGGCAGCGATTGGCGAGCTACAAGGTGCCGCGCCATGTGCTGTTTTTCGGCGAGGACGAAGTGGCGCTGACGGGCAATGCCAAGATAAAGGCCGGCGAGCTTCGGGAACTAGCGGCCAAGCGGCTGGCCGGCAACTGAGCCGGGCCGGCCCACCATCAAGGAGGTTGTAATGAAGTGTCGTGCCGCTGTGCTGCGCGGGGTCGGCGAGGACTGGGAGATCCGCGAGGTGGAGCTCGACCCGCCACGCGACGGTGAAGTCCTGGTGCGCATGGCCGTTGCCGGCGTTTGCCACTCCGATGACCACCTGATCACCGGCGACGTGGTGCCGACCCCCGAGGTGCTGGCCGCGACCGGCATGCCCGTACCGGACTGGTTCCCGTTGCTCGGTGGTCACGAGGGCGCTGGTGTCGTCGAAGAGATCGGGCCGGCCGTGACGACGGTGCAGCCCGGGGATCACGTGGCGATGTCGTTCATTCCCGCGTGCGGTAATTGCCGGTTTTGTGTCAACGGGCAGAGCTACATCTGCGATTCCGGCGCGAGCCTGTTCGTGCGAGAGATGCCCACCGACGGAACCTGCCGCCGGCATCTCGGCGACGAAAACCTTTTGGCCTATGGTCAACTCGGCACGTTCGCGGAAAATGCGGTGCTAACGGAAAGGTCCGTCATCAAGATCGACGACGCGATCCCGTTCCATGCCGCCTCACTCGTCTCATGCGGTGTCAGCACCGGTTGGGGCTCGGCGACGGTCTCGGCAGGCACCGAGCCCGGCGACACCGTCGTCGTCATCGGAACCGGCGGTGTCGGAATGAACGCCCTGCAAGGAGCGCGCGCGGCCGGCGCAACCTATATCGTCGCGGTGGATCCGGTTGAGTACAAACGGGATTCGGCCAAGATCTTCGGCGCCACGCATGCCGTCGCTTCCGCTGAGGAGGCGATACCACTGGTGAAAGACATCACCGCCGGCGTGATGGCCGACCGCGTCATCTTGACTCCTGGTGTTCTGCACGTGGACTTGATCGCGTTAGCGATGATCCTGCTTCGCAAGGGCGGGACGTGCGTTGCCACCGGCATCACCCCCTACAGTGAGCCCTTGGTTCCGCTGATCCTGCAGGAGATGGTGCTCTCGGCCAAGCAACTCAAGGGAGTGCTTTACGGCGGGATGAATCCGCGCACCAGCGTGCCGAAGCTGTTGTCGATGTATCAGGCCGGCGTGGTGAAACTCGACGAGCTGGTCACCCGGCACTACCAGCTGGACCAGATCAACGAGGCGTTCGCGGACCTGCGCGAAGGACGCAACATTCGCGGCATCATCGATTTCGCCGGCCTCTAAAGCCGTCTGCAAACCCGCAGGTATAGGACCGGCTTCCGCCATGCAGTTTGAGAACCTACACTGGGCGCCGACGCGGAAGCCGCCCATGGCTCGGCGTAGCAGCATATTTCGGTTGCCGCCAGCGTCGTGTCTTCCGCTGATGCGCTAGAGGCGCACCTAAACTGACGGGTGATCCGGCAGGGAGGGGCATCGACGCATCGGCGGCAACTACGGCACCGGCCAGGCGAACGGTCGGAGCGCTGCAAAAGTGAGCAAGGGACCGGCCGGGATCTACCCCGCGCCGGTCCGCTGTGCTCGGCGTGCCCGATGGGTTGCTCCGCCAGTGCGCCGTCTCACCACCACCAGAAGTAGCGACAATGACGGACGGTCAACGCGCCGTCCCGGTATTCCCGCGCTGGATGGCCTGCGTGCAGTGGCCGTCGCACTGGTGCTCGCCGACCACGGCGGCATCCCCGGCATGACGGGCGGATTCCTGGGTGTCGACGTGTTTTTCGTACTCAGCGGTTTCCTGATCACTTCGCTGCTGCTTGACGAGCTGGGCCGAAGCGGCCGTATTGATTTGGGCGACTTCTGGATTCGGCGTGCCCGCCGGCTGCTACCGGCGTTGGTGCTGATGGTGTTGGCGGTGGCTGTCGGCCGCCAATTCTTCGCGCCCGAGGCCGTTGCCGGCTTGCGCGATGACGCCGTCGCCGCCTTCTTCTGGGTAGCCAACTGGATGTTCGTCGCCGACAAGACCAACTATTTCACTCAGGGTGCTCCGCCGTCGCCGTTGCAGCATGCATGGTCGCTCGGTGTCGAGGAGCAGTACTACATCGTGTGGCCGCTGCTGCTGGTCGTGGTGGCGGTGGTGCTGGCTACACGGGCACGTCGTCGGGATGGATGGGCCACGCTGGGCGGGGTCCGCTTGACGGTGTTTCTGCTGGCCGTGTTGGGTGCACTGGGGTCCGCCGCGGCCGCGATCCTGCTCGCGTCCGATGCCACTCGTGACCGCGTCTACTTCGGCACCGATACCCGAGCACAGGCGCTGTTGGTGGGCGCCGCGGCGTCGGCGCTGTTGGTGGGCGATTGGTCGGCGCTGAACCGCGGCTGGTCGCTGCTCCGATCTCGGTGGGCCAAATGGACCGCTCGGGTGTTGCCGGTGATCGGGTTGGCGATGTTGGGGATGGCGACCCACTACGCCACCGGCAGCGCTCGCGAGTTCCGCGGAGGTCTGCTGATTGCGGTGGCCATTGCGGCGGCGCTGGTGATCGCCCCGGTGGCGGTCGACCAGCGCGGACCTGTCGCCGCCGTGCTGGCTTGGGGTCCGGTGGCGTGGCTGGGCACCATCTCCTACGGCATCTATCTGTGGCATTGGCCGATCTTTCTGGTGCTCAACGGTGAGCGCACCGGCTGGTCTGGACTCTCCTTGTTCGGCGTCCGGTGCGCCGCCACCCTGGCAGTGTCCACTGTGTCGTGGTGGGTGGTCGAGCGGCCCGTCAGGAGATGGCGGCCGGTGCAGGTGCCGCTGTTGCCGCTGGCGGGAGCGACCGCCGCGACCGCTGCCGCGGTGACGATGCTGGTGGTTCCGGTCGGTCCCCGGCCCGGCGCCGGGTCGCTGGACGGCAGCTTGCCACCTGGCGTGTCGCCGGTCGCGGTCGTTTCACCGTCCCTACCGAAGGGACCCAGACCTGCGCGCGCCGTCGCGCAGCGAGATCCGCGGCGGCCATTCACCGTGTCGGTCTTCGGCGACTCGATCGGCTGGACCTTGATGCATTACCTCCCGGCCACGCCGGGGTTCCATTTCATCAACCACACCGTCATCGGGTGCAGCTTGGTGCGTGGCGGCCCGTACCGCTATCTCGGCCAGACGTTGGATCAGAAGAGCGAATGTGAGTCGTGGCCGAGCAGATGGCGATCAGAGATCGCTGCCGACCGGCCCGACGCCATACTGCTGATCGTCGGCCGCTGGGAGACAGTGGATCGGGTCAACGAGGGAAGGTGGACCCACATCGGTGACCCGGCGTTCGACGCATACCTGACCGGTGAATTGGGGCGCGCGGTAGACATTCTCAGCTCCAGCGGTGCTCCACTGACGGTGGCCAACCTGCCTTATAGCCGGCGGGGCGAACGTCCGGACGGGAGCTCGTGGCCAGAGGATCAACCCGAGCGGGTGAAACAATGGAACACGATGCTGGGCAGAACAATCGAACAACGCACAGGCGTCGGGATACTGGACCTGAACAAAAAGCTGTGCCCAGAAGGTGCGTACACCGCCAAAGTCGACGGCATTCAGGTGCGCAGCGATGGTGTGCACCTGACCCCCGAAGGCGTGAAGTGGCTAATGCCGTGGCTCGAGGAATCGCTGAGATAGTTGCCGCTACTTGCCGACATGACAGCTGATTTCCATGCTGTCACTCTCGCGAGCGGCGAAGTTGACACTAACGTAGCCGTTCTCGGCGTTACGGACGTAGTCGAGGTAGGGCTGTGCGTCCGCCATCTCGGTGTTATCGGCGACGACGAGGGCTCCCGGTGACAGACGTGGTTCGAGCAGCTTGATCACCGGAAGGTACAGCTCCTTCCAACCGTCGAGCAGCACGAGACCGACCGGTCCGTCCAGACGGGCAAGCGTGGAAAGCGCATCGCCTTCAAGGATGGTGATCAGGTCGTCCAACCCGGTCTCGACGAATGTCTGCCTAGCAGCGGCTATCTTGTCCGCGCTGAGCTCGGTGGTCACCACTCGGCCGCTGCCGTTGTCGCGCAACGCTGACGCCAGGTGAAGCGCTGAAATACCAAACGACATACCGAATTCCACAATGGTCGCGGGACGAGTTGCCCGCACCAGCGAATACAGCAGTCGGCCGGCCTCCGGCGTTACCGGGATGTAGAACGCGCTCATCGCGTCGGCGCGTTCCTGCGCAGTCATCGCCGTCGACATCACACCTGGCAAATCACGCAACTGCGACATCTGTTCCCTCGACGCGGTGTACATCCGGTCAAGGGCTGCTGCGACCCGGTGATCCTGCAATGTGGTGGACATGCCGTCGAGCCTAGGCCGCCGCGGTCGCAAGTTGTTGGCTCCCTACGACTGGCGACCCTCGACGGACCCCGGGCCTGTGCCGGCTAATCTGCACCGGCGCGCGGCTGACCGCAAATTTTTTTCCAAGAATGTTTGACCTGCACCCGCTTCCGGTGTCAGGATGGATTCGCAAGCACCTCGGTAGGTGAGGCGTCTGCATGGATATAGGCCACTGACCCCGAACGTCGAGAGACGCCCCGGGTCAGGACAGCTCCTCCCGGGCTAAGGGTTGAGCCCAAGTGGCTTCCGGATGAAACTCCGGATACGCCGTGCAGTGCCGAAGCTCCGACGAGAGGGGTGCGTCGCCGCTGGCGTCAAATCCCCTTCTGTGCGTGCACTGGGCGACACCCCCGTGTGTCCTGGCCGTGAGGAGGTGATGGGCGAGATGAGTCCGAGCGACAGTCCGCATCCGTATTCGAAATCCGTTTCGTCCCGATCCGTTCGCGGCATTTCTTCTGTCGCCTGAGCCTTTCTCGGACGCTACTTCGGTTGTGCCCGCGCGCAATTGGTGCGTGGGGCGATGAGGTGTGCGCGAAATTCTCCGGTGGCCGAAATGACTTGTGGTAGTCGGTCGGGCTTCCGACAGGAGACGATCATGGAATTTGTTGCCTCACAGGCAAATCGCGGGAGCGGTCATGGCACGACCTAATCCCGAGCGTCAGATCCATCGGGCCTGCGGGGACGTCCGTGCGGCACTTCTCGAAGCACTGGAGCTGCTCTCGGAAAGCACTGTCCCCGGCGCCGGCTGCGATGACATGTTCAGGGCCTTCAGCGACTTGGGGCGCGTTCAGCGTCATGTCGCCGCTGCGCTGCATGCCGCCAACTCGCTCGACCAGATGGTGGGCCTTCCGGAAGAGCAGCGTCCACCCTGGTCGTATTACCGCAGCCGGATCAGCAAGAAGCCGTTGTTTGTCCTGAACTCCGCTGCCGGTGACGACAGCTTCGCTAGGCGGGCATCCGCCTCGTAGCGAAAGTCACCGCTGCTGACACGTTGACGCGGGCACGTTGAGCGGCTGATACCGCCCCACATGTGCGCTGTGTCGCGCGTTGTATCCGGCTGCCTGAAGCTGTCGCGACCGCAACAGTCCCGACCCGCCCCACCATCTGCTCCATCCCTTTCCAGAGAGCGAGAGGCCGATGACTTCCATCTCCCCGCAGACAACAAGCGGCATCCCGCCGACCACCAACGGCACCGCTTCGCGGGCCGCACCCTCCGGGTCGGCGGTGCTGGATTCGGCGCATGTCGGCGACATCGTCGGCGCGTTCGGTCGTATCGACCGGGATGCCAGCCCCGGTCGTAGCTGGTGGCAACGGCTTCGGATGCTGATGGTCATTAGTGGCCCCGGACTGATCGTGATGGTCGGCGACAACGACGCCGGTGGTGTCGCGACTTACACGCAGGCCGGACAGAACTACGGCATGAAATTGCTGTGGACACTGGCGCTGCTCGTCCCGGTGTTGTATGTCAACCAGGAAATGGTGCTCCGATTGGGCGCGGTCACCCGGGTCGGTCATGCGCGGCTGATTTTCGAGCGCTTCGGCAAGTTCTGGGGCGCGTTCAGCGTTGGCGATCTATTGATCCTCAACGCCTTGACGATCGTCACCGAATTCATCGGGGTGTCGTTAGCGCTCGGATTCTTGGGCTGCCCCAAGGCAGTTGCGATACCGCTCGCTGCTGTGCTGCTGTTCGCGGTGGTGGCCGGTGGCTCGTTCCGGCGTTGGGAGCAGCTGATGTTCGTCTTGATCGCGGCTAACGCTGCGATCATCCCGGTCGCATTGTCGGTGCACCCCACCATCGGCGGCAGCGTGCACGGACTGATTCCCTCGTTGCCTGGCGATCCGGACTCCATCGTGCTCATGGTCATCATGGCGATTGTCGGCACCACCGTGGCGCCCTGGCAGCTGTTCTTCCAGCAGTCCAACGTCGTCGACAAGCGCATCACGCCGCGCTGGATTCCCTACGGCCGAGCCGATTTGGTCATTGGCATCGTCGGGGTGATGGGCGGCGCGATCGCGCTGATGGCAGTCACCGCGTTCGGGCTGGACGGCACCGCCGCCGCCGGAAAGTTCAGCAATGCCGGGGCGGTCGCTGGCCACCTATCCGCTCACGTCGGGCACACGTTCGGCGTGCTGTTCGCGCTGGTTTTGCTGGACGCATCACTAATCGGGGCGAACTGCGTGGGGCTGGCCACCACCTATGCACTCGGTGACTCCATGGGTAAGCCGCATTCGCTGCATTGGAAGATCACCGAGGCGCCGTTGTTCTACGGCAGCTACGCCGTGCTGCTCGGGGTGTCGGCTGCGGTCGCGTTCAGTCCCGATCACGTCCTCGGTCTGATCACTCAGGGTGTGCAGGCGCTAGCCGGCGTACTGCTGCCCTCCGCGACCGTCTTTCTGGTGCTGCTGTGCAACGACCGCCCGGTGATGGGCCCGTGGGCAAACACCTTCCGCCAGAACGCCATCGCCTGGATGATCGTCTGGTCACTGGTGGTGCTGTCGCTGATGTTGACGGCGGTGACGTTCTACCCCAACCTGTCCACCGCGACTCTGGTGACCGGCGTCGGAGTCGGCGTTGCGCTCGGCCTGCTGGGCGCCGCCATTATTTTCGCCGTCGGTTGGCACACGGAGCGGCGCAAGCTGGAAGACACCGTGCCATTCGGTGCGCTGGACTTCGACCAGGTCGAGGAACTCGAGCAGCTCCCGAAGCTGACACGTGCCGAACTCAAAGCCTTCCACAAAGAGGTCCGCGCGCGTTGGAACACGCCGGCACTTGCGACCCTGGAGCGGCCGGCCATATCGCCGCTGCGTCGGGCCGGGCTGTTGACGCTGCGCAGCTACCTGGTTGTCGCGGGCGCGATGGTGGTGGTCAAGATCGTCCAGGCCGGCCTAGGCTGAGGAGAATCTCACGGCAGCAGGACGATCTTGCCGTGGGTGTGCCGCTGCTCGAGCTCTTCGTAAGCATCGGCGACCCGGTCTAGCGGATACGTGGCAGCGACATCGAAATCGACTGCGCCAGACGCGATCAGATCGGCGATTTCGCTGAGAACCTCCGGCGTCGACGCCTCGGCGCTCCCCTCGGTCTTCGCGCCGACCTCGCCGGCTTTCTGGAAGGAGATGATGGTGTCGATGCGCTCGGGCGGCACACCGAGATCCACGGCCAGCTGAACATAGTTCGGTCCGAACAGGTCGATGAACGCATCGATGCCGTCCGGTCCGGCCTCCCGCAGTCGCTCGGCCAACCCGTCGCCGTACTCGACTGGGACCACGCCGTGAGCGCGAAGCCACTCGGCATTGTTTTTCGACCCGATGCCCAGCACCCGAACGTCGAGGAGCGCCAACAACTGGACGACCAGGCTACCCACTCCGCCGGCCGCGGCCGAGACCGCGACCGTTTCGCCCGGCTGCGGCGCCACGGCACGGACCGCGGCGTATGCCGTAACTCCGACGACGTAGAGGGAACCGGCGGCCTCCCAGCTCAGCTGAGCTGGTTTGCGGATCAGCTGGCCGACCGGGACCACGGTATGTGTGGCGTGGCTGGAACGCCGAAAACTGAACCCGAGCACCTCGTCGCCGATGGCGAAATCGCTGACCCCGTCGCCGACTTCGACGACAACTCCGGCCAGGTCGCTGCCCTCGCCAGAGGGAAACGTCGCGGGGAACTGCTCATGCAGTGCGCCGATGCGGATAGCTGCCTCGCCGGGATTGATGCCGGCGGCGCGAACCTCGACGAGCACCTCGCCTGCGCCGGGGGCCGGGACATCGATATCGGCCACGTACAGGACATCGCGTCCGCCATATCGATCGAACCGGACCGCGCGGGCCTTTGTAGCTGTCATGTTGATCTCCTTCCCGGGTTTGCGAGCAGGCCTAGGTGCTCCAGATCGGCGACGTATTTGTCGATCAGCGAGGCCGACAAGTGCGGAATATCCTCGTTCGCACCGATTTTCGCTGCTCGAACGGCGTCGCGGAACATCTCAGTGGATGCGGGTGCGCCGAGCAGCGGCTGCTGTGGTTTCCGGTAGGCGTCCATTAACGGCAGAACCGAGTGTTGGCGTTGCTTTTCCGGCAATGCGCGCAGCGCGGTTTCGAAGCGCGCGAGCCATTCGTTGTAGTCGGCGATACGCTGGATGTGGTGGCCGGCGTCGATGAGCCAGTCCACGAATACGTCCAGCGAGACTCCGTCGTCGTGCGGATTCATCACGTCGAAGGACCGGAACCCCCAGGAAGCTGTTGTGGCACACTGCTCGCCGAGCGTGGTGATCGATTCCGCGACGAAGTCGACGGGCAGACCGTCGTAGTGCGCCCGGGGTCGGTTGCCCGCCGCATCGGTCTGATAGAACGAGCCCGGGGCGACGCCCGTCGCCAGCAAGCTCAATATCAGTCGGGTGAACGCGTCGGGCACATTGAGCTGACCGGCATAGCGGCTGTGGGCGAGGATCATGTCGGAGCGGAACACTGCCACCGGCAGCCGGCACAGGTCGTGTGCCTCACGCAGCAACACCTCGCCGGCCCACTTGCTGTTCGCGTATCCGTTGGCGTACGACTCGTCGATCGGTCGCACCGGGGTGACGTCGCGGATATCGCCATCTTCGACGAATTCAGTCGGATCGACCGACAACGCCACCGCCACGGTTGACAGGTAGGTGACCGGCTTGATCCGGGATGTGATGGCCAGCCGGATCAGCTCCGCCGTGCCAA
>Ga0187782_10001691_pt1 | contig 16185 bp, 13 predicted proteins | sample 0715_SJ02_MP15_2_FD_132454 | JGI IMG/M metagenome (GOLD analysis project Ga0187782, IMG submission 132454) | Tropical peat soil microbial communities from peatlands in Department of Meta, Colombia - 0715_SJ02_MP15_20_MG | ecosystem: Environmental > Terrestrial > Soil > Wetlands > Peat | place...
AGCTTTGCGCTAGGGCGCAGGCGTGAATTTCACGCTCTTCACATAGAAGTACCGGGTCACACCCACCGCAGCCGTCCCACCCCATTCATTGCTGTTCGTTCCCCGATGCTGCAGGATGATGTGCGCGGGAGAACTGGGTACGTGTTTGTCGTGCGATACCACCAGCACGTCATCGATATAAACCTTAACGCTGCCCGGAAGCCACACCAGCGTGTACTTGCGGAATTGGGTGCCGAGAAATTCGTCGCTGACTTTGTCGGTTTGCTTCACTTCGCCTGCGGGCTGATGTGAAGGCGTTGGGTTCTGCCAGTTGGTGATATGAATCGCATTCTCATTGCCGAGAAACTCGAGATCAATTTCGCTTTCGGAGTTGTTGTAGTAGACGAATCCGGAGGATATGCCGCCAGTCAAGGTTTTGCCCTGACCATCGGGCGTATCGGCAGTGGTCGACATGCGCATGACGAATTCATAGGTTCCATACCCGAAACGCTCTTTCGAGATAATCGCGCCACCCATCGATCGGACCAGGCCATTGCTTTCCTGGAGCTGCGTGACTTTGATGCGCAACATGCCGGTCGTGAAGTCAAACGCATCGGCTACGTATTTCCCTTCATTGACTCCCGGTTTGCTGTCAGGTGATCGGTAGGTCGCAATTTCCCATTTGCTGGTGTCCAGTTTTCCGGCGCTGAAGTCGTCAGAGAAGGCTTGGCTTGCCGCTGCGACTGGCCTGTTTCCGCGCCATGCAACCATGGCACAGATACACAGCAGCATGGTTGCGGGAAGAATCAGAGTCCGCATATGTTTGATCCAAGGTTGCAGGAAGTGTGTGCCGCCGCTCACGCGGCGCAAAGCCCGTTCGCGTCTAGTGATGATCAGACGTTCAGCTTCCAATAGCCGGTAACTGGGGCCCGCTGTACCTGTTTCTGCTCAGAAAGCAGGCTCAAGGCTTTGGCAATTATCTCTTGTGGCTTGCGCAGTTGGTGCGCCAGATCGAGATCACTAATCACGACGTCGCCATCCGGGTAGCGTTTGTGTACCCTGCGGGCATAATTGGAAATCTCGCTGGCTACTCGGTTGAGTTCCGCTTGCTGCCTTTGTTCGGCTTTCTGGGCGCGGCTTTCTTCCGATTCGGTCGACAATTTGTAAAGCGAAGCGACCGCGATGCCGCAGGCAATGAGCGCACCCACTCGCCAGCGCGTAGCGATCCATGAACACATACCTGTGAAGGGGTCCATCTGCATCCTCTCAGAAGAGCAGAATAATTACCTTGTCAGAGAGCGGCCAAGTTACAAAAGGCGGAGCACTCGGTACTGCGCTCCAAGTGCGCCGCTCACATCGATGGCTCTGTTTTGCAATTCGCGACCAAAGACCGAGAGACTTCCCCTGATAGTCTGCACTTTGGGGTCATGTCATCCCGGTGCGCCCGGGCGGGAGGGATCTTACGAATCCGTTGGGCCCGCTGGCGCGTGAGGGGGTGACGCTCGCGTTTACGCCATCGGCGCTTCAGGCTGACCTGACCCCTCACCGACTGAAGCCGTGTTCGGGATGACATGAGGGCGATAGAGTGATTCCAGGCACTTACTGGGCAAAGCAGGCCGCGCTCCCTGCCCTTTAGTAACCCTCCGAGTACCCAACTCAAGTTACGAAAGTCAGCTCCCAGATTCGCTCCTTATAAGTGAACATAGTGAGATCAGATTAGAGTTTTCTTAGGGAGGCGCGATGCGAAGGCTGGCGCATTGGTGTGTAGCGGCACTGCTGCTGTCCTGCACTGTAGCAATGGGACAAGTAGATACCGAAAAAGTGTCTTCCGACGACTCCATCAATGCTTCGCAGCACCTGGGTTATCCCCATGATTGGAGTTCGCGGCACTTACTGATGCCAGGTGTGGACGCAGAGGACATACTGGCTGCCGGAGAACGTGACCCACGGCACGTCTACAACATGGTCATGCGGCAAGTCGCAATTGAGCACCTCTACCCCCGCATTCCGGTTCGCCCGCATCGCCATGCCAAGATCGATTGGGCGGTCTCGCTGGAAAATGGATACGTGCCCCAAAATCAGTTTCCGGCTAAATATCAGTTCGGCGTAACTAGCGAAGATTGCAATGCTGATTACGTGGTGCTGGGCTTGACGGTAACTTCGGGAACCCAGGCGAACTTGGTCGGGATCAATAACCTTTATACTTCCGCAACTCCAGCGTGCAATAGCGGGTCTCCGTGGGTGGCTTTCGCGTACAACACCGTTACTCAGACGGGCGGGCAGATCAAAACGTCGCCCATCCTTTCCGGCGATGGCACAAAGGTTGCGTTTGTGGAAAGCACAAGCAGCGGATCGTACTTTCACGTTCTCGTCCTGCCCAATCCAATTCCCACGCCGCCGTCGCAATCCGGAACGGTCTTGAGCCCGCTAACTCCTACTTCATGTGCCACCCCCACCACCGCCGGCTGCATGACTACGCTTACGATCCAGACCAGTGCGACTGATTCCAATTCGTCGCCTTGGCTGGACTACAGCTCGGACACGGTGTATGTCGGCGCCGACAACGGCATCCTTTATAAGATCAACCCCGTGTTTGGCGGGGGAGCACCGGCTCTGGTCAGCGATCCCGGCAATTGGCCAGTTGTGGTTTCAACTAATGCGTACAACACGATACTTACCGCTCCGGTGGTTGATGATACTGCTGGGATGATCTTTGTCGGGGACGGGGAAGGATACCTGTACTCTGTCGAACAGACAAACCCTGGCAAAACTTTCGCGGCGCAACAGACCATCGGCTGGGCATACGACGGAAGGAATGATGGCAGCGGCAAACCGGGCACGGGAATCGTGGATCCGCCGATAGCGGTGACCGATCCCGCTAATCCCACAACCGACCAGGTCTTCGCATTCACCGGCTGCAGCTATGTCGTAGGCATCGGCGGAGCCGTCACCCAGCTGCCGGCCAACTTCACAACCGGTGTGCCGACCACCTCCAATACTGTAGACCTCGGCTCTGCTACCGGCACCGGGGACTGCACCGGAAAGAACGTACACTCGGGAACGTTTGATAATACTTTCTGGTCGAGCGGCTCAGCCTCGGGCCACTTCATCGCGTGCGGATTCGTAAATAATGGTGGCGCGCCCGCGAGGGCTCAGATGTATTTCTTCCCCTTCGCGAGTAATGTCATCACCAGCACGGGATCGTCGACCTTTGTGATTAACAACACAAAAGGTGAGGAGTGTTCCCCGCTGACTGAGTTCTACAACGGAACATCCGACCTGTTGTTCTTTGGAGTGGGGGCGGCGGGCAGCAATTCGTACCTCGAAAGCTCGACTATTACCACATCGTTGACGACCCCCAATTGCACGGGTACACCTACCTCCACCTGTGTGACCTCGCCAAATGCACTGGGAGGAACCAGTGGAATCATTATTGACAACCAAGTCTCTAACGGCGGAACAAATATTTATTTCTCGACGCTGGCGCCCGGTTCAGTGAACGGTCAAAAGTGCAACGTAAGCGGTGGGGCGGCAAATCCCTATTGTGCCGTAAAATTGACCCAGTCCGCCCTGCAGTAAGCGCCCTGCACAATAACGAGCGACTTAATATTTAGTGAGGGGGCAGAGGACCTTCGAGTCGGCAGTCGAACTGCAACTTCTGCCCCAACTGATAAAATACCAAGCGTGGGCGCGTAGCTCAGGTGGTAGAGCAATGCCCTTTTAAGGCATGGGTCGCAGGTTCGAATCCTGCCGCGCTCACCAAGTTTGAGGTCCTTCGGCTCCATGCTGGTTCCTGCAAGCGGCAAAACACCTTGCCAGAGAATGGTGCGGCGAACCAGCTTGTAAACACCAGTGACGAACTCTCAAGCCGCGATACCCTGCGGATACTGCGGTACTGCCGGCAGACGCAGAGGATTTGCCGCCTCTCGCAAGGCGGTCTCGCGCTGCGACGGCGGGGCCAGCCGGTAGCCCGCTCCTCTTCGCGTTACCAGATAGCAGGGGTTGCTAGGTTGCAGCTCGATTTTTTCTCGCAGACGACGCATGTACACATCCACGGAGCGGGTTGTGACGAACCGCCTATCCCAAACTGCGTTTAAAAGCTCGTCGCGGCTGAACACTCGTCCGACATCCTTGAGCAGGTAGGCGAGAAGCCGAAACTCCTGAGCGGTGACTCGAACATCCCGCCCACGGACTACGACGGTGCCCGAAATTTCGTCCAGTTCCAAATCGCCGACCGCGAATTGTGCGGGTAGTTGCTGCTTCGTACAACGGCGCAGCACTGCGTGCACCCGGGCCAGGAGTTCTCGCAGAGAAAAGGGTTTACAGATGTAGTCGTCGGCCAGCTCTAATCCGGCAACCCTGTCCGCCACTGAGGTGCGTTCATTCACAAGAATTATAGGCACCTGAGACCAGCGCGGTGACCGCCGCATTTTCCGGCACAGGTCGAGTCCGTTCATCTCCGCCAGCTCGATGTCGAGAAGAAACAGACACGGCACAGTGGTTCTTCGAGATCGCACAGGTGGATGGGAAGACGTGAAAGTTAGCATTGTCTCTGCGCTGGCAAACGTGCGCACGATGAATCCTTCGGCTTGCAGGGTGTCACGCAGCAGACCAGCCCACGCTGGGTCGTTCTCCAATGCAAGAATCAACCGTTTCATAAGGACCTCCGCCCGAAATATCAGGTAAGAACTGGTTGAGAACCGCGATTTGCACAACGGATGCTACTAGGAATGGCTAGGCATTGTCAATAATGTCTATAGGAATAGTTATATTTCACAGATCCTTGCCCCTGATGGCTTTGAGCTAACCTTGCTCCCTGAAATAAGGATGTCTGTTGTCGCCAGCCGTGATATTCCGTCCTCTACGTAGCCTGTCGGTAACAACACCGTAACCAAATCCAGTTTGGCCTAGTTGTGCCATTCACGGCGCGCACCCCTGTTGCTACATTGGGGGCGAATGGTAATCGTTAGCCGGATAGCCGACCGATTCAACAGGCATTACGACTTGAGGATCGTCGGTTGCCTACAACAATGCGGCACCATGACCGAGGCTGAACTGCATGCAAGAACCGCTATCGCCATGCCAAAGCTGCGTTGCCGGTTGACATCGCTTGCGGAAAAGAAGCTGGTAAGTGGTCAGCTGACTGGAGAGATGGAACCGATCTGGAGCATCCACCATCCGCGAATGATACAACGATAGTTGTTACCGAAGTTATCTCCAAACCGCAATGCAAAGGTCTCAGGAGCTAGGCCGTTTCTTCGAGCTAGCCTGATTCATCCCTTCTGTGCCTGGGCCGCCGCCATCGGCAGAAAGATCTGGAAACGGGTATCGCCCGGTTTTGAGCTGACCTGAATGTTGCCCTGGTGTTTTCTTACGATTCGCTGAACCGTATCCAAGCCCAGGCCAGTTCCCTCGCCGACTCCTTTGGTCGTAAAAAACGGTTCAAAGATATGGGGCTTGATATCGGGTGGAATGCCGGAACCGTTATCGCCAATCTCGACCACGACACAGGTGTCGTCCTGATAGGTGCGCAGCCGAAGTTTTCCCTTTCCGTGCATGGCATCAATCGCGTTGTCAATGAGGTTGGTCCAAACCTGATTCAGCTCACTGCCGAACGAATCCACCAGAAGCGGGACAGGCTGGTAATCGCGTTCGACCTCCACGCCCCGCTTCAGCTTGTGGTTTAGGATGGTGAGCGTGGTTTCCAGGCTCTTTACGATGTCCACGTTTTGCACGGGAGCCTGATCCATGAAGGTGTATTCCTTAATCGCGCCCACCAGGTCGGAGATGCGCGACGTACTGTTCTCGATTTCGCTCAGCAGGCCGAAGATTTCCAGCGAGGTACAGATTCTCACCAGCGCTGCACGCGCGGTGTCCGGATCGAGGGAGGCAAACAGGGACTCCAACAGTTCCGGCTTGGTGCCTTTGCGAGCCAGATCCGCGCTCAACTGCCACAGGTCATTCTGGCCATGGCTGCGCAGAACTGCGTCCAGCTGATCTTCCAGAGTGCTGATGGTCAGAATGTCAGGCGGAGGCCCGTTTTGTTGAACGAGCGAATTCTCCAACTTCTCGATTTCCGCCTTCTGCGCCGCAGTCAGATCGCGGGCCCCTAGCTGGTGGCTCGCTTCTTTGATTTGTTTCAAGCTGGCGCGTAACTGGCTGGCCGCGCGTTTGGCGGCTGAGGCGGGATTGTTGAGTTCATGGGCCAGCCCGGCGGAAAGCTTGCCCAAGGCTGCCAACCGGTCACGCTGTTGCTCAGTTCTGGTTGCTTCGCGCACTCTGTCCGACATCACCCCAACCAGACGGCTGGTCAACTCCGGCATTTTCTGCACCAGAGTGGGAAACTGCGATGCCGGAAAGCGCAAGACACGGCTACTGGTGAGGGCGCGTCCCGTCAAGGGAAACTGTTTCATGCGAGAAAAGGGCAGGGCCCCGGTTACATCCCCGGCTTTGTACACAATGGCCACCAGCCCGCCAGCAATTTCGCCTCTGAACTGAAGCTGCCCCTCCAGGATGACGTACATCGCATCAGCAGGATCGCCCGCGTTCACGTAGGTTTCATCCGCTTTCAGCGCAAGTTCCTGTGACTGGCTGATGAACCATTCGATCTGATCTTTCGGCAAATCCGCGAATACAGGTTGCCGAAGAAGTTCCGAAGCTTCCACCATGTTGTCGCTATACCTTGCTCAAGTACTGATGAATGAACTGCACCGCCACGGAACCTTCGCCGACTCCGGAAGCCACGCGCTTCACCGAGCCATGGCGTACATCGCCCACGGCAAACAGTCCGGGAATACTGGTCTCGAGAAGGAAGGGATCACGTTCGAGCGTCCAGCTCTTTGGCCGCGCGCCGTCCCAGAGAAGGTCGGGGCCAGTGAGAATGAATCCGCGATCGTCACGTTCGACCACATCTCCTAGCCAGTCGGTGCGTGGCAAGGCTCCGATGAAAATGAACATGGCGTTGGCCGGCACGCGCTCGACCTTCCTGGTGTCCGAGCAAAGGACTGAGACCTCTTCCAGGTGGCTGTTGCCATGCACTTCGGCAACGCTGGCATGCGTCCATAATTGAATGTTGGGGGTCCGCTGAATCTGATCGATCAGATACTGCGACATGGTCTGCGACAGAGACTCACCGCGTACCAGCATGACCACGCGGTCGGCATATTTGGCAAAGTTCATCGCCGCCTGACCGGCGGAGTTCGCTCCACCGACCACATACACGCTTTCGCCTTTACAGGAGAGCGCTTCAGTCGCGCCGCCGCCGTAATACACGCCCGCACCCTGAAGCCGGTCAATGCCCGGAGCATCCAGCCGCCGCCACTGCACACCCGTGGCAATCATCAGCGCGTGACAGGAGATTTCACTGCCATCAGCCAGCTTGATGATGCGGTATGGACCTTCCGTGCGAACGGCCACGGCTTCCTGCGGAGACAGAATCTCCACGCCAAAACGCTGCGCTTGCACGACTGCGCGCCTGGCCAGATCGGCGCCGCTGAGTCCTGTCGGGAAACCAAGATAATTTTCAATGCGTGAACTCATGCCCGCCTGTCCGCCAGGGGCTTCCCGCTCGACGATTACGGTTTTCAAGCCCTCGGATGCGCCGTAAACTGCAGCCGCCAGGCCGGCGGGGCCTCCCCCAACGATCGCCAGATCATAAAAACTGGTTTGCGCGCGGGTCCGCAGCCCAACTTTTTGCGCGACTTCGGCAGGCGCGCTCTCCAGAAGTTTGGTGCCATCCGGGAAAAGCACGATCGGAAGATCGGCTGACTCCGGCCCGAGCGCCTCGAGAAGGCGCTTGGTTTCCGGATCATTAGCCGAGAGCTCAACGTCGATCCACTGGTAGGGAACGTGATTGCGCGCCAGGAAATCGCGCAATTCATAAGAGCGCGGCGACCAGCGCGTGCCCAAAACCCGGATTCCCTCAAAGGTTGGCCGATGCGAAGCCAGCCAGTCGTCCAGCAAGTCATCCAGTTGCGGATACAAGTGTTCCTCAGGTGGGTCCCAGGGCTTCAGGAAAAAGTAGTTGATGCTGGCTTCGTTGATAGCGCTGATCGCCGCATTGGTATCGGCGTACGCTGTCAACAAAGCACGCTTGGCTTCCGGAAAGACCGCGCGCGCGTCCTGAAGAAACTGCACCCCATCCATTTTCGGCATGCGCTGATCCGCCAGCAGCAGAGCTACACTGTCACTGCGAAGCTTCAACTGGTTCAGAAGGTCAAGTGCGCCCTCGGGAGAATCGCTGGCCAGCACACGGTATTCGGCGCCATAGTGAGAACGCAGGTCGCGCTCGATGCTTCGCAGAACGTCTGCGTCATCATCAACGGTGAGTAATATGGGCTTTGCCATGTTCTGCTTTCAGCCTTTCACAGGTGGTGAGACGCAATGGCAATGATGAACAACCGAGTTAGATGCGGCAGATCAAATTCGGTCGCAGCCGGTCCCGAACTGGAGCCGTCACCAGGCACATTGGCTTCGACATCATCCCGGTGCTGAATTCCTGGGCCAACCCTAGCGCCACACTTCTTTGGCCCCGGATAGCGCGCGGTCGAGATAGGTTGCGGCGCTGATCAGTGCCAGATGTGTGAAGGCTTGCGGAAAATTCCCTAAATGCCGGCCATCTTCCCCCAGCTCTTCCGAGTAGAGACCGACGTGGTTGGCATATCCCAGGAGCTTTTCGAACAGCAGTTGCGCTTTTTCCAATTCACCAGCACGCGCAAGGCACTCCACATACCAAAACGAGCATGGAGTGAAGCTTCCGTCGGTTCCCGGGAGTCCGTCTACACCCGTGCGTTCGACTTCATAGCGCCGCACCAAGGTATCTTCGACCAGCTGTTTCTCGATCGCTCTCATGGTCGAGAGCCACATCGGATCGACTGGGCTGATGAATCTCATCATCGGCATAAGCAGCGCCGAAGCATCCAACTCTTTTGTGCCCTTGGCTTGAACGAACGCCTGCAGTTCCTCATCCCAGAAGTTGGTAAAGATGTCATTGCGGATTTCGTCTCGGGTGCGCTGCCAGAGACCCAGGGGGCCGGGCAGGGAGCGTTTGAACGCCAGCCGCAACGCCCGGTCGAATGCAACCCAGCACATGACGCGGGAATGAAGGAATTCCCGCGGTCCGCCTCTTACTTCCCAAATTCCCTCATCCGGGCGTTGCCAGTTCTTTCCCAGCCACACCAGGATCCGCTGAACGTTCTGCCAGTTTTGATGCGAGATTGCGTGACCGTATTTATTTGCCAGATAAACCGAGTCCATCATCTCGCCGTAGATGTCGAGTTGCAGCTGCTGGTAAGCGGCATTACCAATGCGTACCGGCCGTGAATTCTGGTATCCGCACAGGTGATCCAGAGAAATCTCATCCAGCTCCTGCCTGCCATCCAGCCCATACATCACCTGGAGCGGCCCATGCTGGGCGTCTTCGCTCAGCCGTCCTTTCAGCCACTCGATGAATGCTTCCGTTTCATCAACGAACCCTAAGCGGATGAGGGCATAGAGCGTGAAAGCTGCATCTCGCAGCCAGGTAAACCGATAGTCCCAATTTCGCACTCCACCTATGTCCTCGGGTAAAGAGAACGTAGGTGCTGCAATGATAGAGCCGTGATTACGGCTAATAAGCAGCTTCAATAGCAAAGCGGAGCGTTGGACCATTTCCCGCCAGCGGCCTTTGTAATTGGATTGCGAAATCCAAGCCTTCCAGTAATGAGCAGTATCAAAAAATCTGTGTCCCAGAAGGTCTATTTCGGGCGGCTGTCCCTTGGCTCGCGGGGAACCCAGGATGAAGTTGGCGGTTTCCCCGGCTTTCAGCGTGAACGCGGCGGTGACGTCTTGCGATTGTGGTTCAAGGAGGACGGTCGAATACAGAGACATCGGGGAACAGCGGCTATCGGAAGGCCGGAACGTTGCACAACCATCGGAGATTTCCAGTTCATGTTGACTGCCTGCATAATTGAATCGCGGCTGACAGCACATGTGGAACTGTATATTCCCGCGAATGACCGACACCGTGCGCACGATCTCGTTCGGCTGCTCTTCGTCTTGTTCAATCGGCATGTAGTCGGTAAGCTCGGCCAGGCCGTCATCGGCAAGAAAGCGCGTGAGCAGAATATTGGTCTCTGGTAGATAGAGCTGGCGCACGCGCATGTTGGACAGCCGCGGCCGAATCTCGAATTTTCCGCCCTTCTGGTCATCCAATATTGCGGCAAACACGGTCGGCGAATCGAACTCTGGATAACAGAGGAAATCGATTGATCCATTCATGCCTACCAGTGCGATCGACTGCATGTTTCCGATGACGCCGTAATTTTCAATGGGTTGAAAGGCCATCCGCCACCGTCCTCTATTCCTGCCCTCGAATTCTAATCAAAGTCGTTTTGAAGGTGATCCGTGCGCTCTTGCCGGCACATGCTAGCGCCCCAGGGTGAGTTCTGTAAAGATTTGTAACTCTGTAGGGAAAGTTAAATTGCGAGCTTCGCCATTCGGCCCTAGGGGTCTTCCCTTAAAAGACTTTGTTCGGTTTTCGTAACAAGAAATTTTTCAACAACAGATCACAGGCCTCAATCATTAATTATGACTTGGGATGGACATCTGGACGGCAGTGGGCTGTTTCTTACTAGGGACTAGCGCAGGAGCTCTTACAACAGCCGCACACTACGCGGCGCAGATACGCAGGCTTAGGTTGCTGGTACAAGCGTACTCTGGGGGGAACTCGCAATGCGAGCCGCCACCAACGAACAACCAAGAGGAAAATAGAAAATCTGCGTAATGGTCATCCATGATGAGCGAAGCTGAAACTCACAACGTCGGAAGTGTGCTGGTCATTTCTCGCGATTCCGCTGCCAGCGGGCAGATTAGCGATGTTTTGCAGGGGCACGCATTATCGGTTGAGACCAGCGTGGACATTTCGGCAGCATTGGACCGCCTCTGCCGCCGAAAGTTTGAATCCGTTATCCTCGATCTCTCCATGGGAGAGCAAACCAATGATTTCCTCCAGCGCATACGGGCCTCGGCCTCCAACCGGACCTCTGTGACGTTTGCGATTACCCGCGGCAGCGATGAAACCGCTAGCGCTCTGAAACAGGGCTTTAGCTTCGCGCTTGAAAGGCCCCTGACCCCAGAGTCTATAACCCACACTATCAAAGTGGCCTATGGACTGATCGTGCGCGAGCGCCGCCGCTATTTCCGCTACCCGATTGCCGTTCCGGTCGTCCTCAATGGAAAGTCGGCATCGGAAATCTTCGGTCAGAGCTTGAATGTGAGTGAACGCGGGATGGCGCTAAGCACGGCAATTCCGCTGGCCATAGGATTGGAAGGAAGAACTCAATTCACCTTGCCGGACCCGTCTTTGCAGGTCAAGGCAGAGTTTCGGGTTTGCTGGAACAACGTAAAAGGCGACGCTGGCCTCTCGTTCCTCTTTATGCCGTTCGATATCGCCTCTGAACTGCAGGCGTGGTTAGCGCGAAAGCTGGAAGAGCGACTGCCACCATCAGTGGCCGATCGATTCCGTCCGCAGTGAAGAAATTAGGCCGCCTCACGGCGGCCCAACTGAGAACTGAGATCCAGGAAGTGAGAACTGTCAGTCGCCGGCGACGGGTTCACCGACTTCGATCTGCGGTTTCGGCGCGTTATGTCCGTTGCCGTTGCCATTTGGTTTCAGCAATGCGCCTAACGGAATAAACCCGTTTTCCGAAACCGGTTGTTTTTCTTTGAGCACGACTTCGCGGTACAGCGCCGCCATCCTGGCGTTGTAGGCCACATCGTCCTTCTGCGGACCGCGTTGCGCGGGTGCCCCATCCTTTTCTTGGGCGTTCTTTGCGAAAGAAAGGGTGGGATCTTTCAACTTCGCGTCTCTGGCACGCAGCTTTTCCTCGCGCGCGTTCTTGGCGATTCCCAACTTGTCCAAATCGTGTTGTTCCTCTTCGGTCACGATTCCTTCGCGCAGCACCAGCGAGTGCTCGGTGGATTCCATCTTCACGTTCTTGCCACCGGCGAAGATTTCGTGCCGCCCATGCTCCTCGTACCATTTGGTGAGCGTGGCCGTCATGTGCATCTTCTCGATGATGTTGCGCCAGCCCACACCGGTGTTGTACGCGCAGAAGGAAATCTCGCCCTCCTGCGTGGCGTACGGAATAATGCACTGCTCGGTTCGCCGGAAATCGTAGTTGAACAAATCCTGGAACCACATGCCGGCAATGAACAGGAAATTCCAGCGGTCGGTGCGGCGCTTCATCACGTCATCAATCGTCCGTTCCGGTCCAACTTTACCGTAGTTCCTTCCGGTGGCGTTGTAGTTCTTGTCGAACTTCAGCAAATCGATCAGCTTGAAATGCGTGGGCGCTTGGAACGGATCGTAATTCTTCATCAGGCACAACGCCATTCCCACAATGCTCAGAAATCTTCCCCGTGCCGCATCATTCACCTTCGCGATGTCCTTCGCCAACTGGTCTCCGTGCAGGAAAGCCGTCACCGGCACGCTCTCCTTCGTTTCTTTGTCAATCATCACCGCCATGCCCGTCCCGCAATTCGGGTGGCAGCCGCAGGAGAGCTGGCCCCAATTGTTGTTTGCGTCCTGCGCATGCATGATGTCGCCCCAATCGCTGAAGGTTCCCATGAAGCTGATGGGGAACCAGTCGCGGGCGGGCTCGCCGAGGCCGGTCTGATTTTTCACATCGTGAGCGAGATGAGCAAGCGTGTAGCGCTGCGCGACACGGCGCTCGTCAGTGATGGCTTCGTCGCGTCCGGTGAAGGAAACCGGCTGGAAGGAAAGAAACCCGATCTTCTTCGGATTATCGAGCGCGAATTGGATGATGCGCCCGACCTGCTCGTTGTTAATTCCGTTGACAATCGTAATCACCGGGACGATCTCGACGCCGGCTTTGTGCAGATTGTCGATGGCTTTCAGCTTCACGTCGAACAGATTGCCAACTTTGCGGTGCGCATTGGCGGCGTTGCCAATGCCGTCGAACTGCAAATACGCATAGCGCATGCCGGCTTCGGCCGCCTGCTGCGCAAATTCAAAGCTCTTGGCAAACTCGATTCCATTGGTTGCCGCCTGCACGCTGTTGTATCCCACTTTGCGGGCGTAGCGGATCGCGTCCAAAAAGTAAGGCGACAGCGTGGGCTCGCCACCCGAGAATTGCACCGACATCTGGCGACGCGGCTTGATCGTAATGGCGTTGTCCAGCATCTGTTTGATTTCTTCCCACGTCAGCTCATGCACGAAGCCGACCTGGTTGGCGTCCATGAAACAGGGATCGCACATCATGTTGCAGCGATTGGTTAAGTCGATGGTCAGCACCGAGCCGCGGCCATATTTAATGGTGCTGGTGCCGTGGTGGTGCAACTTCTCGTCGTTGTGCGCGCGAATGTCGCGGCCGGGGAAAACGGCTTCGAGATGCTTGGTGAAGTCCGTGTCGATCGACATCACATCTTCGAAGTGGCCGTGCTTGGGGCAATCCTTCACCATGAGGATCCTGCCGTCGCGCTCGATGATCTGCGCCTTGACCTCGCCGACTTTTTCATTGAGCAGAACTTCGACCGGCAATTCGCCATCGAGAATGCGCTGGCGGATTTCCGGGATGCAACGCGGGCAAAGCGAGTCTGTGGAGCGCGGCCAGCCCAGCGGCGGCTTGGACTTTTCGTAGGACTTCAGCAGCGGTTTGTCTGACCACTTAGGAGTGGGCGATGGGTTGGGCTTGATACGGTTGAGCCGGTCGAAAACATACCACGCGCCGGTAGCTGCGACGGTAACGGCCTTCTCTACATACTTAATCGGCTTGTGCATTTCTTCTCGCTTTCCACTGCCTTGGAAACTTAGCTTCCTAGCCCTACAAATCAGCGGCAAGACGCGGCGAGCGTCCCAAAAATCGCTTAGTTTTGACCTTCACCCGAGAGAAAGCCAGAAGCCTTCCCTGGAATGCACTGACGCTATCTTATTGAGTGGGGCATGATAGGGCACGAACATCCCAATAAAAGGTGCAAAATTGCGGTTTAGTGGCGAGTTTGGCACAGGGAACGGGCTAAGTTGTTGAGGGAGTAGTGGGTAGATTGATCAGGTTGGCGCTGCAAAAAGCAAAAGCCCCGTTTTGTCGAGGCTTTTGCCGCAAACCGTCGCGCTACTGAGCGCGCCTGCCAAGCAACTTCAGATTATGCCCCACCTGGGTCAAGGTCAAGACACGGAAGGCAGTACGATGGTTCCGATTTCGGGAAGACACGCAGCGAAGAATTGTGATGGTGCGCACAGACATCACGTGCAGTGTCATTCCAGCCTCGATTCAATGTCCGATTACTACTACGTGTACGTCATGGGCAGTCAAACGCGGGTGATGTACGTCGGAGTGACGAACAATCTGGAACGGCGGGTTTGGCAGCACAAAATGCATATGTTTGGGGGATTTTCTGCTCGATATAACGTTACCTTGCTTGTGTACTTCGAACGCTTTGCGACGATTCATGCCGCGATAGCGAGAGAGAAAGAAGTCAAGGCTTGGCGACGCGGCAAAAAGCTCGCGCTTGTGGCTTCGATGAATCCCAAGTGGAGGGACTTAAGCTATGGCTGGTATCAGCGCCACCAATATGCGCCAGTAAAGTCATGTCATCCCGAATCCGGCTTTGGCCGGTGAGGGATCGTACGTCAGTTAACACCACCCGTGCGGTTAACGGATACGGCGGCGACGTTGTTCCACGTTAAGTTCCGTCCAGAAAACAATCCGGCTGTATGGGACCCGTCCGTCGAAACCTGGGATGTGATTGAGGAGGGGAAGGCGATTGGCCGCTTCTATCTGGATATGCATCCGCGGCCGGGAAAGTATAGCCATGATCAGATGTCGCAGGTACTCGATGGAGTCCGGGGCAAACAGCTTCCAGAAGCAATCCTGGTTTGCAATCTTCCCCAGCCCACCGCCACAGATCCCGGGCTGATGAATTACGGCGATGCGGTTACGTTCTTCCATGAGTTTGGCCACCTGATGCACCACATTCTGGGCGGGCAGCAGCAATGGGCGGGAATCAGCGGAATCACCATGGAGTCTGATTTCGTGGAAGCGCCCTCGCAGATGCTAGAGGAATGGATGCGCAGCCCGCAGGTGCTGGCATCCTTTGCGCATCATTACAAGACGGGCGAACCGATTCCCGCTGATCTGGTGGCGCGGATGAATCGAGCATCGTCGTTTGGATCGGGCAACTCGGTCGAGTTGCAGAACGCTTTATCGGCCATTTCGTACGATATCTACAAGGAAAATCCGGACAAGGTGGATCTGGATGCGGTCACTCTCGCCGATTTCCGGAACTACACCTTGTACGTTCCAATTGCTTCCGACGCTCATTTTTACGCGAACTTTAATCACTTGGCGGGTTACTCCTCGGCTTACTATACCTATATGTTCGATAAAGTCATCGCCGAGGATTTCTTTCAGCAGTTTGATCAGAAGAATCTGTTGGCTGGGGATGCGCCGATGCGCTATCGGCGCACGGTGCTGCAACCGGGTGGATCGATGTCAGCTAATGATCTAGTAAAGAATTTTCTGGGCCGCCCGCAAAACATGATCGGCTTTGAGCACTGGATGATGCGCGAGTTTGAACCAGCACCGGAAGCCAAGATCGCAGCCGGGCAGTGAGGCCTTGCAGAGAGGCTATTGCGCGTAGGGGGCAAAATCGCCCCTAGCGCAGCTCCTCCATCAGCTGCTCGAGCACTTCCCTGCCCGGGCGCACGACCGATTCCGGCAACGTGGCCAGCGGAGCGTCGACTACATTGAGCACGTCCATGAACGTCGGAGCGTTGGGATTGATGTAGAACACCCCGGTCAAGACTTCGCCCTTCTCGCGAGCCTCGTGCAGACGGGTAATGGCGCGAACGCGATCGGTAGGATCGTAATCCTCCTCGATTTTGTGCAACTGCAGACGGGAGCCGTCGTGCATGGTGACCTGCACGGTTGCGCCGGGATCATAATCAACGTCGATTTCCTCAAAGGCCGGAATGAAGTTGATGTCCTGGATGGGCTCCTCGTGGTCCTTCATGTACTTATAAGACTTGGTCGAGCCTTCATGGTCATTAAAAGTTACACACGGCGAAACCACGTCGAGCATAGACGTGCCGCGATGAGCGATGGCGGCCTTTAACATGCTCAACAGCTGCTTTTTGTCGCCGGAAAATGAACGGCCTACAAAGGTAGCGCCCAGTTCGATGGCCATGGCGCAGGTGTCGATGGGCGG
>Ga0187782_10001693_pt1 | contig 16176 bp, 12 predicted proteins | sample 0715_SJ02_MP15_2_FD_132454 | JGI IMG/M metagenome (GOLD analysis project Ga0187782, IMG submission 132454) | Tropical peat soil microbial communities from peatlands in Department of Meta, Colombia - 0715_SJ02_MP15_20_MG | ecosystem: Environmental > Terrestrial > Soil > Wetlands > Peat | place...
GCCGAGCGCGTTGGCGGCTACCTGCGAAAACTCGATGTCGTGGAGGAAGCCGTGGCCGGCGCCATCCGCAATGTAGAGCGTCACTGCGCGCGACATTTTTTCAAGCGCGTGCGCCAAATAAAGCGAATCGTCGCACAATGGATCATCGCCCGCCGCCATCAGATAGGTCGGAAACGGCGCGGATTTGGCAAGAGCGCCGATCCCGTAAGGATTTTCAGGCGAATTTAACGTCGCCAGCGCAAATTGGCGCCGCAGGCAAGCCTCATCGACGCCGTCGGCGCGGCAGCCCTTCTCGGACAGGGACACGGTATCGTATAGACCATAGGCGCCGTAAAAACTGCAGACGCCGGCGATGTGGCGGAGGAGGCCTGCAGGCAGATTAGCCGCGACGGCCAGAGCAATCGCTCCGCCAGCAGAGTCGCCGCATAGGACGATTTCCTTCAGGCCATTCGCGAGCAAGTTATCGACGACAGACCGGCCGTCGTCGATCGGCGCCGGCGCGACAAATTCCGGCGCGAGGCGGTAATCGACGGAATAAAGCGGCAGTCCGGTTCGGCGGCAGAGTTCTGCCGTGATATCCGCGTGGGTCAAGGGCGAGCCGACGATGAAACCGCCGCCATGGAAGTAGACGATCGCCCCTTGTTTCGTGTCCGGAACATTGTGCTCCAAAACCCGCACCGCGCCGACGGTTAGCCAGCGGGCATTCTCCGGCATCGGCTTCGCGCGCTGGCGCTCATATTCGGCCCGCAATTGCCGTACGTCCCCATTCAGCCAGTCAAATGTGGCCGTAGCCATGGGAGGTCCGCCCAACGCTATTGCTCAGAGTTTGACCTGAAGTTCGGGAAAGCCCTGCAGTTCCGTCATAGCGAGGGGGCGGAAGCGCCCGGCCGGGGACAGGCCTCGACGAAGGGCAATGCAGGTCGGCATTAGCCAATGCCGCATGACCTTCTTCGTTGGGGCTAACGCGAGATCGCAGCGCCGCACCCGCCTCATCGCAGCAAAGGCGGTCCCGGGGCTACGCGCGTGCTTCGCGTCGGACTCTAAGCCGAAAACCACCAGCGCTCGGCGCCCCTCGCGCCATCGAGCGGCCAGCTTGCCGACAGCGCCGCGCCATGCGCCACGTTCGCCCGGCGCGCATAAATCCAGTTGCGGAAGAAGGGGATGATCGTGCCTCCTTCGTCGCTGACGAGCCGTTGCATCTCCCCATACATTTCTGTGCGTTTCTTGGCGTCGGTCACGGCGCGCGCCTCGATGAGCAAAGTGTTGAAGCGTTCGTTTTTGAAATGCGATTCATTCCAGTCGGCGCCCGCCGCATAGCCGAGTGAGAAGATGACGTCGGGCGTCGGACGCTGTCCCCAGCCCGCCATGCAAAATGGCTTTTTCAACCAGACATCGGACCAATAGCTGTCATTAGGCTCGCGCTTGACTTCGATGTTGACGCCAATCTTCTTCGTCGTCTCGGCAAAGAGCTCGGCCATGTCGACCGCGCCGGCGATCACGGTGTCCGCAGCCGACAGCTGAATGCTCAGGCCATCGAGGCCAGCGTTCTTGATGAGCGATTTTGCCCGATCTGGATCGTATGGTCGCTGTGGTTGGCTGGCGTCGAAGAACGGCATTATCGGACTGATCGGGTGATCGTTGCCGATAGAGCCGTGCCCCTTGAGCACAAACTTCACCAGCTGCTCGCGGTCGGTAGCATATTTGAGCGCGAGCCTGAGGTCGAGATTGTCGAATGGCTTGACGTCACAGAACATCGGCATGCCGACATGAGTGCCCGAAGGCACCTCGTCGACCTTGACGTCGCCGGCTTTGGCCAAAAGATCGACCGTCTTGTAGTCGCATTCGATGATCGCGTCCGACTCCGAAGACGTAAGAGACGTCTGCCGGGCGACCACGTCATTCACCGCAGTGAAGACAACGTTATCGAAATGCGCGCGACCCGGCTTCCAGTAATTGGCGAAGCGTTTCATCGCCGCCCGCACCCCAGGCTGGAAGATGTCAAGCACATAGCCGCCAGTGCCGGCTTTCTCCAAAGGGTCGATCTTGCCGTCCTTGCCGAGCGGCAGCATGATCAAATGGTAATCTGTCAGTATATAAGGAATATCTGCGTTGCCCTGCTTAAGCTTCAGAACAAGCGTATAGTCGTCGTCGACCTTGATCTCTTCGATTCCCGCCAGCAACGGTTTGGCGGCCGATTTCGAATCTGCGCCGCGATGAAGATTAAGCGACGCAGCCGCGTCTTGAGCGTCGAAGCTCTTGCCATTGTGGAACTCTACGCCCTTGCGCAATTTGAGCGTCCAAGTCTTGGCGCCGTCGGAAGCTTCGAAACTCTCAGCCAATTCGCCGGTTACCCCGTTGTCGGCGCCGATCTCGGTGAGGAAATTGGTGCGAGTATGCGCGAGAGTGATCATGAAGCGAGAATTATACGTTGCCGGATCGAGCGAGTCGGACGTGTTCCCGTCGTCGAGTCCGACCCTGAACGTCCCGCCTTTCACGGGCGTCGCGGCCTGGACCTCGTTTGTCCAAAGCGCAGTGGAGGCCGCAAGGCTCAAGCCAAGCGCCGACGCGCCCTGCATGAATTCGCGGCGTCCAATTCTCCCCGAAACGGCCTTCGCCTTCAGTCCGGCAAGCACGGGCGCGTTTTCGGGATTGACCATTTTCCTCTCCAACAACGGGTTGTTTCGACCCAGACGCCCTTTTTTTGAGGTCTTTCGCTGGTCGAGATCGTAGGTCAGGGATTCGAGCCGGAATGAGCTATATTCGGCAAAGAATGTGCGGATTTACGGCTGGCCTGGTTCAGCCAGATACATGAGCGCTCCTGCGGCGAAGCGTTTCCAAGCGTCAATGCTTGAGGAATCGGTCAGAGCGAATTGTACAACGTTTCAATACTCTGCAGCCGAAAACGAAACGGCACGGGCATAGAGTTCCGCCACACGCTCGCCGCGCCCCCGCTCAGCAGCGTCGCCGCGCGCTCCGTATCGCATATCGCGCCGCCATACAGCCGGTTGGCGAGGTTAAGAACGCCCGTTTGGTGCATGACGACGGTGCCGCTGGCGCAGGCATCCTTAACGAGCAGCACCCGAAAGCCGCAGGCCGCGGCGTCGCGGACGCTTGCGGCGATGCAAGCTTCGGTCCAGACGCCAACAACGATGAGCCACTCGATGTCGAGCGCCTTAAGCCTTGCCTCCAGCGAGCCTTCCTCGAAAGCGCTGGCGTCGTTCTTATAGATCACCACTTCGCCGGAAACTGGGGCGACCTCACGGCAGATCGCCACGCGCGGGTCCCCCTTGCGACTGAACGCCGGTCCGCCGTCGGCGGCCAAGGGTTCGAATGGCCGCCGCGTCCGCTTGTCGAAATCGCGGACAAAAGCAGCGTGAAACACCGCGGCGGCATTGGTTCGCGCCACTGCCAGAAGGCGGGCCGCGTTGGCGAGTACATGGTCGAGATTTTCCGGGACACAGAGAGGATCTGAACGTTGGTCCTCCTGCAGATCGACGATCAGCAGCGCCGTCTTCTTACGGTCAAGCGTAAGATCCGCCTTCATCAGCCATGGCCCAAAAGGTCTTCTTCGAACGGGAAGCGCGAGATCAGCGCGCCGCCGGCCTCCGTTACCAGCACCTCCTCCTCGAGTTTCACGCCCTCGCGACCACCCTTCTCGCCAATATAGCTTTCGACGCTGACCACCATGCCAGGCTCCAACTGACCCGCGCGCCCATAGGACTCGAAGTCCATCGCATGAGCAATGAACGGCGTCTCCCCATGCATTCCGACGCCATGCATGATCGACGTATACCGTTGGTCGACGAAGCGTTCCGGAATTCTCCACGCGCGATCAGCGATCTCGCGAAACGAAATACCTGGTTTGATCAGGGCGATATTGTGCTGTACCTGATCATAGGACATCCGATACAGCATTTTCTGGTAGTCCGTCGGCTTGCCTGGCCCGCAACGGAATGTGCGCGAAAAATCCGAATAATAGCCGTAACAGCCAATGGTATCGGTATCGAGCGCCACCAATTCCCCAGGACGCACACGGCGACCGCTCGCCTCGTTGAACCAGGGATTGGTGCGCTGGCCGGTGGTCAAGAGCCGCGTTTCGATGAACTCGCCACCCTGGCGGATTACTTCCCCGTACATAATCGCGAACAACTCATTCTCGCTGACGCCGGGCCTGATCGCCTCGCGGACGGCGGCTACCGCGGCTTCGGCTCCAGCCATGGAGACTTGCAAGCACTTGATCTCCTGGGGCGTCTTGACGGCGCGCACCGACAGAAGCTCGCCTTGGCAATCCTTCACCTTAAGCCCCCGTGCTTCGAGCGCCAGGGCTTGCAAATGCGTGCAGCGATCCATGCCAATCTTCTTCATGCCTGGCGCCTGGCGGCGCATCAGGTCCGCGATCTCGGCGGCGAAGGGATCGGCGGTCGCTTCGTCCTTGTCCGACACTGAGGACCACACGAGCTTGCTCGGCCTTGCCTCGCCGATCGTCTCAAGCCCGGTGCTCACGTGGTAGCTTTGCGGGTAATCGAATAAAGTGGTTGGTCCTTCGGCCGGGATGAAGACATATCGGGTCGAATTCCTCAGGAAATACCCGAACATGTTGCGCGTGCCGGTCGCATAGCGCTGGTTATAGGGGTCGAAGAGGACGACGCCGCCATAGGCCGACGCTTTCAACCAGTTGCGCAACTTGGCGAGCCGCTCTTGGCGAAGCTTGAAAGCGTCGATCGCCGCCGGCTCGGTGTCGGAGAGCCACATGCTGTTCGACGGATCCTCGGCCATCGGATGGCGCATCCTGTCCTGGAAATCGACATCATCCACCTTGTCGGGATCAAAGACGACGATTGACATCTTTACGACCTGCCTCCCGCCCGCCATCGGGGACTATGGAGCCGTCCCCGACTTCTATTGTGCCGAAAATCGCAATCAATGTGCCGATTATTTGCGGCCGGCGACCTTGCGCAATTCCCGTGGCGTTTTGCCGAAAACATTGCGAAAGGCGCGCACGAAAGCGGAAAAGTTCGCATAGCCGCTCGCCAGACCGATCTCGCGCACCGACATTGCCGAATGTTCCAGTAGGTCGCGGGCGCGCTGCATCTTCAGCCGGATGTAGTACTCCCGCGGCAGAAGACGCAGGTCGGCCACGAAGGCCCGTTCCAGTCGCTCGATGGCGACGCCAAGCCGGCGAGCGACCGCGGCAATTGAAGTCGGCCCTTCATGATCCGCTTCGAGAAGCGCGACCGCATTGAGCACCAGATCGTCCCGGATGCCCGTGCGCAGACGAAGCTGCAATCGCTCGCGGTCGGCCGGGGCGCGGATACGGTCGTGCACGAACCACTCGGCGACGCCGCGCGCGAGAGCGTCGCCGTGGTGGAGGGCGATCAGATCGAGCATCATGTCGAACGCGCCGATCCCGCCGGCTGACGTGAAGCGGGTACGGTCGATGACATAGATGGCCCGCTCGAGCTTCAAGTCGGGGAAGGCTTCCGCGAAGGCTGGCTGGCTCCGCCAATGCAGCGTGCAGGAAAAGCCGTCGAGGAGGCCCGCTCGTCCGAGGTAGAAGGCCCCGTCAGCCACGCTGCCGATATTGCCGCCCTCGCGGAGGGATTTGCGGATCCAGCTTAGAGGCCGCTTTGCCTGCAGGCGATCCGCATCGCCTCCCGAACAGACGACGATGTAATCGGCCGTCGGCGCCTTTCTGACGGAGAAGTCGGGCGTGATGACGATGCCGTTTGAGGCGCGGATCGTGCCCTCATCGCAGCTGACGATCGCCCATTCGTAGAGCGCTTCGCCAGCGAGTGTATTGGCCGCGCGCAGGGGTTCGATGACCGCGCTGAACGCCATCATCGGAAAGCCGGGAAATACGAGGATCGCAAATTTTCGGGTCACTGCGCAGCTTTTCATCGAGAGCGTGAGGATTTGCGATTGCGGTGATGAAGTGGAGGGCGCCCCGCAAGGCGTCAGTCGTGCCGCGACGTCGACTGGCCTGACCCCGACGCCTATCCGGCGATCGCCAGAGTCCCAGGTTCATATTGGCGCGGCTGAGCTTCTCAAGCAACGAATGATCGGTGAAGCCGGTCTTTGGTTGCGAAGTCGGAGGTCTCGGCGACGGCCTTCTCCTCGTCGCCTGTCGGCGAACGCCGCTATTGCTCCGACAACGCGGCGGCCACGCGCTCGGCGATCGCCTCGTAAGCCTTCGCCTGCGCGCTTGCCGGCGCGCTCGCGACCACCGGGCGGCCGTCGTCGGACGTCTCGCGGATGACGATGTCGAGCGGCACCTCGCCTAAGAACGGCACGCCGAGCTTTTCGGCCTCGTGGCGCGCGCCGCCATGGGCGAAAATGTCGCTGCGCTCGCCGCAATGGGGGCACACGAAATAGCTCATGTTCTCGACGACCCCGAGGATCGGCACGTTCACCTTCGCAAACATCGCCGCGCCGCGCCGCGCGTCGATCAGCGAAAGGTCCTGCGGCGTCGAGACGATGACCGCGCCGGCGAGCGGCACGCTCTGCGCCATGGTGAGCTGCGCGTCGCCGGTGCCGGGCGGCATGTCGACGACCATGACGTCGAGCGCCCCCCATTCGACCTCGCGCAGGAATTGGGTCAGCGCCTGCATCACCATCGGCCCGCGCCAGACGATCGGCGCGCCGTCCTCGATGAGCAGGCCGATCGAAATGAGCTTCACGCCGAATTTCTCGAGCGGCAACAGCTTGACGCCGTCGGCGGCGAGTTTCGGCCTCTCGTCGAGGCCGAATAGGCGCGGCATCGACGGCCCGTAGACGTCGGCGTCGAGCACGCCGACCTTCATGCCCAGCTTGGCGAGCGCCAGGGCCAGATTGCAGGCGGTCGTCGACTTGCCGACGCCGCCTTTGCCCGACGCGACCGCGATGATCTTGTCGACCCCGGGAACGGGCCGTGATTCCGGGACGCCGCGCCGATGCGCATGCGGGGGCTGCGGCGCGGGGCGCTCGCCCGGGCGATCGGTCTCAGCCGTCAGAGTCACGACCGCCCCCGTCACGCCGGCGACGGCTTTCACCGTCGCTTCCACCGCCGTGCGCATCGCTTCGAGCGCCTTGGCGCGCTTCGGGTCGACCTTGATGGCCAAAAACACTTTTCCCTCGCGCATCGTCAGGCCGTCGATCGCGCCCGATTGCGGCAGCGGCGTTCTGCCGTCCGGGCCCGGCGTCGCGGCGAGCGCTGTGAGGATGTCGTCCTTGCTGGGCATGGTCTTTAACTTCGAGCGCGCCGAAGGTCCTTGAACGACTCGGCTTAAGAATGGCGATCGCTTAAGCTTTCGGCGCGCCGGCGTCCTGATCCAGGAAATAGGGTTCGACCGCTCCCGACAATTTGATCGTCAGCGGCCTGCCGGCCCGGTCGCGCGCCTTGCCGGCCGGCGCGCGGATCCAGCCCTCGCTGACGCAATATTCCTCGACGTCATGGCGATCGGCGCCCTTGAAGCGGACGCCGACGCCGCGGGTCAGCGCCGCTTCGTCGTAATAAGGGCTTGCCGGATCGACGCTCAGCCGATCGGGCGGCGCAGGCGGTGGTTGGTCGGACATAGGCTCTTGTCGCTCACGTTCAAGGCGTCGCGAAGGCCGCGAGTTTCGCCCGTCTTGGCCAAACCTCAGAGCGAAGTCCAGCAGCCTGTCGGGAGAATTCGCCGCGGCTTCCGCCGGCCGAAGCCCGCCTTGCCCTCATCGCTCGCTTGGCGCGCCGTCGCCGGCGCGGATCGCGGCGAGCAAAGTTGCGCGCGCGGTTGACAGATGTCGCCGGCACATCGCCGTCGCCAAGCCGACGTCGCGGCTCAAGAGCGCGTCGATGAACGCCAGGTGCTCGTCGATCGCCATGATGTTGCGCTCGCGTTCGTCGCGCTTGTTCCACTGATAGTGATAATGAAAGATCAGCGAGATGACGTCGTAGAACCCGACGATGAAGCGGTTGCGCGAGACGTCGTTGATGAAGCGATGAAAGCGTTCGTCGAGTTCTGAAAACTCCGCAAAGCGCGTCGCCCCTTCCGCCCGCAAGCCGACGTGCTCGTCTCTGATCGCTAAGAGCATCCTCCAGGCAGAGTGTTCGATCGGCAGCGCAACGAAGCGCCGCGCCGCCCGCAACTCGAACATGGCGCGGATCTCGAACAGTTCTTCGGCGAAATCCGCGGTGAAGCCCTTAAAAGTCCAACTGCCGCTCGGCCGCCTGACGACGAGCCCGAATCGCGCGAACACATTGAGATAGTCACGGATCGCCGACGCCGAGACGCCGAACTCGCGGGCAAGCTCCAGACCGTTGATCTGCTGGCCCGGCCGACGGTCGCCCTCAAGCATCCACTGCATGAAGCGCTTCTCGACAATCTCGCGGACCGGCCGCGTTTCGGCCTCCGGGAAGCGGTCGGCCGCCGTCGGATGGCGACGAAGGCGCCTGCGCTTCTCGGCCAGGGCGAGCACACCGATCGCAACGAAGCGCCGATGAATGGCCCTGACCGTCGTGCGGCTGACGCCGAGGCGCCGGGCCCAAGCGGGCTCGGAGCCGGTATCGGCGTCAAGATCGAGCGTCGCCAGCCATTCGACGGCGCGATTGGACGCACGCTTGAAGACGGCGTCGGTCTTCACTCCCGCCTGCCGCGAAGGCCCACAGGCTGTTCTTGCCTCTTCGGGAAACAGGAAAAAAACATGTTGACTTCCCACGTCATTGTCCGTCTTTTCTCGATAAGAAACAAGTTGTGAGAGGAAAGCCGAAGCGAGGATGCGGGCGTTGCAATGCGTGCGGCCGCGCGAGCTGGCCCTCATCGAGCGCGAAAGGCCAAATCCTCAAGCCGGCGAGGTCCTGGTGCGCGTGCGCCGGGTAGGCGTCTGCGGCACCGATTTTCATATTTTCCGCGGCTCACAACCATACTTCGCCTATCCGCGGGTGATCGGCCACGAATTGTCCGGCGAGATCGCCGAGGCGCCCGACGGCTCGGCGCTCAAAGTTGGCGAGCCGGTTTACGTCATTCCCTATCTCTCGTGCGGCGCCTGCGTCGCCTGTCGGCGCGGCAAGCCGAATTGTTGCACGCGCATCGGCGTGCTCGGCGTGCATGTCGACGGCGGCATGTCCGATTACGTCTCGGTGCCGGAGCGCAATGTCGGTTCGGCCAAAGGCTTGTCGATCGATCAGGCGGCGATGGTCGAGTTTCTCGCCATCGGCGCCCATGCCGCTCGGCGCGGCGAGGTCTCCTCAGGCGACCGCGTGCTGATCGTCGGCGCGGGGCCGATCGGCCTCGGCTGCGCGATGTTTTCAAGCCGACGCGGCGCCTCGGTCGTCGTTCTCGATCGCCGCGAGGATCGCCTCACGCTTTGCCGCGAGCGCCTCAAGATTGACTCCGCCGTCGAAGCGGGCCCCGGCGCCGCCGAGACGCTTGCGCAATTGACGGGCGGCGAGGATTTCGACGTCGTTTTCGACGCCACCGGCGACGCTCGCTCGATGGCCGACAGCTTCGGCCGTGTCGCCCATGGCGGGAGGTACGTTCTGGTCGGCATCGTGCGCGAGAAAATCGCCTTCGACGATCCCGAGTTCCACAAGCGCGAGATGAGCGTCCTTGCCAGCCGCAACGCGACGCAGGCCGACTTTGAGGAGGTCGTCAAGGCGATGCGCGAGGGCGCGATCCCGACCGAGGCGCTCGCCACCCATCGCGCGCCGCTTGACGACGCCGTCACGCTGTTTCCCTTCTGGATGACGCCGGAGGCCGGCGTCATCAAAGCGCTCATCGAAATCTAGCGAAAAGGAGCGCGCCGCGGCCTTGAGGACCCCGTCTTTCGCGACTGAAATGTCAATTGACAGGGTTTTGGTTTTGCCCTGTTACTGCGCACGCCGGCGCGCGGGCGATGAAACGGCGCTCGGGGGCGGCGGCCCCACGGGGAGGCGGGCGTGACGGCGCTGGTCGAAGTTCAAAGGCTCGACAAAACGTTTCCCGGCGTTCGGGCCTTGCACCAGGTCCGCTTCGATCTTCAGGCCGGCGAAGTCCACGCGCTGATGGGCGAAAACGGCGCCGGCAAGTCGACGCTGATGAAGATCCTGGCCGGCATCTATCCGCGCGACTCGGGCGACGTGTTCGTGAACGGAAAGCCCGTCGAGGTCCATTCGCCGCGTGAGGCGCAGGCGCTCGGCATCGGCATCATTCATCAGGAGCTGAACCTGATGAACCATTTGACCGCCGCCCAGAACATCTTCATCGGGCGCGAGCCGCGCAAGGCGCTGCGCTTCTTCCTCGACGAGGCGAAGCTCAACGCCGACGCCGCGGAGATCTTCAGGCAGATGAAGGTCGAGATCGACCCGCGGGCGGTCGTCGGCGATTTGACCGTCGCCCGCCAGCAGCTTGTCGAGATCGCCAAGGCGCTGTCGTTCCATTCCAAGATTCTCATCATGGACGAGCCGACCGCGGCGCTGAACGACGCCGAGGTCACGCAGCTCTTCTCGATCATCGCCGACCTTAAGGCCCAGGGCGTCGGAATCGTCTACATCACGCATAAGATGGACGAGGTGAAGCGCATCGCCGACCGGGTGACGGTGATGCGCGACGGCGAGACCGTCGCGACGCTCGGGGCGAGAGAGACGCCGATCGAGACGATCATTGCGCTCATGGTCGGGCGCGAACTTTCCGACGTCGGGCGGGTCGCGCCGGCGAACGCGAACGGCGAGGAGGCGCTGAAAGTCGTCGGCCTCAAGCGCGGCGCGGCGATTCGCGACGTGAGCTTCACGCTCCGCAAAGGCGAGATTCTCGGCTTTGCCGGGCTGATGGGCGCCGGCCGCACGGAGGTTGCCCGCGCGGTTTTCGGCGCCGACCCGGTCGAGGCGGGGGAAGTCTACGTCCACGGCGCGCGCGTGCGGATCGTGGCGCCCAACGACGCCGTGCGCAACGGCGTCGCCTATTTGAGCGAGGACCGTAAGCGCTTCGGCCTCGTCACGCCGATGACGGTCGAGGAGAACGTCACCATGGCGAGCTGGCCACAGTTTCTCGCCGGCCGCTTCTTCATGCGCCAAGGGCGGCTCAAGGACCTCGCGATGCGCTTCGTCGAGCGGCTGCGCATCAAGACGCCGTCGGTGACTCAGGAGACGCGCCTGCTCTCCGGCGGCAACCAGCAGAAGGTCGTCATCGCCAAGTGGCTGGCGCGCGATTGCGACATTCTGTTCTTCGACGAGCCGACGCGCGGCATCGACGTCGGCGCGAAGGCCGAGATCTACAAGCTCCTGCAGACGCTCGCCGACCAAGGGCGGGCGATCGTCGTCATTTCATCGGAATTGCCGGAGATTTTGCGCATAAGCCACCGCATCGTCGTCATGTGCGAAGGCCGCATCACCGGCGAAATGCCGGGCGACGGCGCGACCCAGGAGGCGATCATGCGGCTCGCCACCCAGCGTGAAGCGCGGGCGGCATAAGGGAACGGTCATGGACGCGATTGCTCCCAACATCGCCGACGCCGCGTCCGACAAGGGCCGCGCGCCGTTCCTGTCGACCGCGACGCGCCAGAAGCTGCTCGCCTTCGCCGGCCTCGTGGCGCTGCTCGTGTTCTTCAGCATCGCTTCGCCGAACTTCCTGCAGAAGGACAACATCATCGGCATTCTGCAGTCGACGGCCGTCAACGGCGTGCTGGCGGTCGGCTGCACCTTCGTCATCATCTCGGGCGGCATCGATCTGTCGGTCGGCACGCTGATGACCTTCTGCGCCGTGATGTGCGGCGTCGTTTTGACCTATTGGGGAATGCCGCTTCCGGTCGGCGTCCTCGCGGCGATCGTCGTCGGGGCGTTTTGCGGCATGACGTCGGGCCTCGTCATCGCGAAAATGAAGGTTCCGCCCTTCATCGCCACGCTCGGCATGATGCTGCTGCTGAAAGGCCTGTCGCTCGTCATCGCCAACGATCATCCGATCTATTTCAACGACACGCCGAATTTCTCGGTGATCTCGATCGATTCGCTGCTCGGCTATTTCGTCCCCTCGCTCGACATCCCGAACGGCGTCGTCATCCTTTTCTTGGTGGCGATCGTCGCGGCGATCGTGCTCAACACCTCGCTCCTCGGCCGCTATGTCTTCGCGCTCGGCAGCAACGAGGAAGCGGCGCGGCTTTCCGGGGTCAACGTCGATTTCTGGAAGGTCGTCGTCTATTCGGTCAACGGCGCCATTTGCGGGGTGGCGGGATTGCTCATCGCCTCGCGGCTGAATTCGGCGCAGCCGGCGCTCGGCCAAGGCTATGAGCTCGATGCGATCGCCGCGGTGGTGATCGGCGGCACGTCGTTGAGCGGCGGCCGCGGCACGGTGCTCGGCACCATCATCGGCGCCTTCATCGTCAGCGTGCTGACCAACGGCTTGCGAATTCTGTCCGTCGCGCAGGAATGGCAGCTCGTGGTGACCGGCCTGATCATCATCCTCGCGGTCTATGGCGACATCCTGCGTCGCACCAAGGCGTGAGGCTTAAATAAACGGAAAGGAGAGGCGCTCGAGGGGACAAGGACTTTTCGGCCGCGTCGATGAGGACGAGGCTAACGATCTTATCCAAGGAGGAGACCAAGGCATGAAACTTAATCACCTGACGGCTGCGCTCGCGTTCGGCGCCGCCACGGCGCTGGTTGCGCCGGCCTTTGCGGACGAGACTTACTTCCCGATCATCTCGAAGGGCTTCCAGCACCAGTTCTGGCAAGCGGTGAAGGCGGGCGCCGAAGAGCAGGCCAAGGCCGACGGCGTCAAGATCACCTTCGAGGGCCCCGAGACCGAGGCCATGGTCGACAAGCAAATCGACATGTTGACCGCGGCGCTCGCCAAGAACCCGCAGGGCATCGGCTTCGCCGCGCTCGATTCGAAGGCGGCGATTCCGCTCTTGAAGAAGGCGCAGGACGCGAAGATCCCGGTCGTCGCGTTCGACTCGGGCGTCGACAGCGACATCCCGCTCGCCACCTGCACCACCGACAACATCAAGGCCGCGGGCGTCGCCGCCGACAAGATGGCGGAGCTCATCGGCGATTCGGGCGATGTCGCGGTCGTCGTGCATGACCAGACGAGCAAGACCGGCCAGGATCGTCGGGACGGCTTCGTCAACGAGATCAAGGCCAAGCACCCGAACATCAAAATCGTCGACATCCAGTACGGCGGCGGCGATCAGCTGAAGTCGACGGAAATCACCAAGTCGATCCTGCAGGCGCATCCCGACATCAAGGGCATGTTCGGCGCCAACGAGGGCTCGATCATCGGCGTCCTGAACGGCGCCAAGGAGCTGAAGAAGAAGATCGTCATCATCGGCTACGACTCGGGCAAGCAGCAGAAAGCGGCGATTCAGTCGGGCGAAGAGGCCGGCGCGATCACCCAGAACCCGGTCGGCATCGGCAAGTGCGTCGTCGATTCGCTCGCCAAGGCGATCAAGGGCGAGAAGCTCGACAAGGTCATCGACACCGGCTTCTACTGGTACGACAAGTCGAACATCGCCGATCCCAAGGTCGCGGCGGTGCTCTACGACTGAGCGAATTTCTAAAAACGCGTCTGGCGTTCGCGTTTTAAAGGGGGCGGCGACGTCCCCTTTTTTGCCGCCCTCACGCCGCGGCGATCCTTGCGAGTTCATTGGAATGCGCAATAATGCGCGCCGTCTCGACCGCTGCTGACATGTCGGGGCGTCGGATTTTATTAAAATGACGCTGCGTCTTGCCATCGAGAACATGGATCGGCTGCCCGACGGCGGCCCGGTCCAGTTCGAGGTCACGGGCCGCGGATTCGACATCGGCCGCGACGCGCATCTCGACTGGACGCTTCCCGATCCCGAGCGGCACGTTTCAAGCAAACACTGCGAGGTGCGCTTCCGCGACGGCGGCTATTGGCTGACCGACGTCTCGACCAACGGCACATTCGTAAACGGCGCGTCGCAGCGGCTGAACGCTCCCTACCGGTTGCGCGACGGCGATCGATTGACGATCGGACGCTATATCATTGGCGTCAGCGTGAGAGAGCGCTCGATCGCGGCGGCTCCTTCCATGCCGGCCGCGCCGCCGCCGCCTTTCGCGCCGGCGGCGCCGGCTGGAATGGACGTCTGGGGATCGGCGGGCGAAGCGGCGCCGCCCGAGGATCGCGCGGCGTTCCGACCCCGCGCGGAAACGAAGTCTGGCCCCGATTTTCTTGACTTCGCGGCGCCTTTAGCGCCGGCCGCGCCGTTGTCGCCGGCCTTCGAGGCGCCGGCGCCAACGTCCGATGCGTGGCTCAACGTGCGGCCGGCGCGCCCCGAGCCGCCCGCGCCGCCGCCGCCGGCGCCGCGCCGCCCGGCGCCGCCGCCCGTCCAGAGCCAGCCGTCCCCCGCGCCGCCTGCGGCGCAACCGCCGCCGCCAAAGGCCGAGGTTAAGTCGGACGTCTTCGACGTCGCCGCGACGGCCCCGCCGCCCTTGGCCGAAGGCGAGGCCGACGTGCTCGCTCGCATCCTCGCCGCCGCCGGCGTGCCCTCCGGCGCGACGGCCGGCAAGGACCCGTTCGTCGTCGCCGACGAGATCGGCGCGATTCTGCGCCTAACCGCCCAGAATCTCGCGCAGATGCTCGCCTCGCGCGCCGAGACCAAGAGCCTCATCCGCAGCTCAAGCCGCACGATGATTCGCGCGCTTGAGAACAATCCGCTGAAATTCATGGCGACGCCCGAAGAGGCGCTCGGCGTGATGCTGGGCGGGGCCAATCGCAACTATCTCGACGCGCGCCGAACGATCGAGACCAGTTTCGAAGATTTAAAGAAGCACCAGGTTCTCACCTATGGCGCGATGCAGGCCGCGCTCGAGGCGTTGTTCGACGACTTCGCGCCCGAGCGCATCGACAAATCGGTCGAGCCGGAGCGCGGCCTCGGCGCGCTGATGGCGTCGCGCAAGGCGAAACTGTGGGACGTTTACGTCGAGCGGTGGCGAGCCAAGACGAAGCGGAGCGACGGGCGCCTGAGCGAGGCCTTCATGGACCTCTTCGCGCAGGCCTATGATCGGCTGCAGAACAAGGGCGCTTGATAAGGGCGGACGACGGCGGTCCGACCTTCGGCGGACCAGGCTAAAGAAGGCAAGGGGCGCTGAGAGAATGTCGTGGACCGCAAAGGTGAACTGGACAGAGGGCCTGTTCTTGAGGCCCCATCACCTCCAGCAAGCCGACCGTTATCTCGAGACCGCGATCGAGGGGCGCACGCGCGTCTCGACGCCCTACCCTTGGGGATTTTCGGCGCTCGAAATCGACCGCGATCTCGCCCAGCAGAGCCGGTTCGCGTTGCGGCGGGGGACGGGGATCCTGCCGGACGGCGGACTGTTCGATTTTCCGGCGCAAAGCCCCTCGCCCGCGGCGGTCGAAGTGCCTGAGGCGGCGGCCGGCCAGCTCATTTGGCTCACCGCGCCGGCGCGCGCGCCCAATTCGCGCGAATCGAGCCCCGAGAAGGGCGACAACGCCTCGCGCTACGTCGTCGGCGCGCAGACGGTGATCGATTCGACCTCGCATCTGCGCATCGAGGAGGAAATCGAGGTCGCTTATCCGCGCCTTGCCTTCGAGGTGCGGAAGACCAGCCGCCCGGGCTATGTCGCGCTGCCCGTGGCGCGCATCGTCGAAGTTCACGACCGCACGATCGTGTTCGACGAGAAGTTCGCGCCGCCGCTCCTTATCTGCGCCGCGCATCCGACGGTTGAAGGCTGGATCGACCGCGTCATCGGCTGGATCAGCGCCAAGCTCGACGAGCTCGCGCGCTACGCCAGCGATCCGACCGCCGGCGGCGGATTGCAGAGCGCCGATTATCTGATGCTGCAGCTCTTAAACCGCGAAATGCCGGTGATGAAGCATTTCCGCGGCTCAGGCTACGTGCATCCGGAGCGGCTTTATGAGGAATATCTGCGCATGGCCGGCGAGCTTGCGACCTTCGTCACCGCCGAGCGCCGGGCGCGCGACTATCAAGCTTACGTCCACGACGACCTTGAGGCGACCTTCGCGCCGGTGCTGCGCGACATTCAGGACTTCTTGAGCGCGCGGCTCGACCGGCGCGCCATTCGGCTCGACCTCATCGAGCGCGCGCCCAACGCCTATATCTCGACGATCAAGGATCGCACGCTGTTCCGCAACGCCACGCTGATCTTGGAGGTCGCGGCGCGCCGGCCGTTGACGGAGATCCAGCAGAATCTGCCTGCTTTCTTGAAGGTCGGCCCCAACACCAAGATGAACGAGATCGTCCACGCGC
>Ga0187782_10001694_pt1 | contig 16173 bp, 13 predicted proteins | sample 0715_SJ02_MP15_2_FD_132454 | JGI IMG/M metagenome (GOLD analysis project Ga0187782, IMG submission 132454) | Tropical peat soil microbial communities from peatlands in Department of Meta, Colombia - 0715_SJ02_MP15_20_MG | ecosystem: Environmental > Terrestrial > Soil > Wetlands > Peat | place...
ATGCGCAATTGGGATCGTCTACATTTCAAGACATCCAAGTCTGAGCGATCCGGACCAAGCCGGGACCCGCCTGCGGCGTTCCGCTGCGCTGGCCTCGCGCCAGAACTGAGTTTCGTACCGGAAGAGTCCCCCACATGACGCAAGCGCAGTTGCGTGCCATGACCGAGCGACTGGCCGCAAATTCATGGCAGGCTCGCCAGCCTTCAGGGGACGCTGTTCGCGACAATTTCGACTGTTTATACTCCGACAGATTTTACGTAATATATTTTTCACTCGCTGGTTGCTTCGCATTCAAGTTGCGGCTTATAATGTCAGCTGGTAGCCAGCGTGCAATAAGAGTTCTGTGGCCAGCCATGAATCATCCCATAACACAACCACTCGCAGCGCCTTCGCAACAAGACCCCACCTTGACGAAGGGAGGTCGCGTCTCCCTTCACGATTATATCGCCACCTTCTTCGCGCTGGACATTGCGACGCTGATTTTCTGTGGCCTGTTCTTTCCTGCGCAGCTGCGTCTCGAGCCCGACGCGCCGCCGCTCGCCTCCAGCGACTCGGCCGCCTGGGCCGTCGCGCTCGCGATCGCATTTTATCTGGCCGCGGCCCAGCCGCTACAAGTTTACAGCACCCGATACGTCATGCGCCCGATGGCGGCGACACAGCGGAGCGCCGCGTCGCTGCTCTTCGCTTTCGCGATGCTGATGGTCATCGCCGTCGCGACCAAGACGACGGAGAGCTACTCCCGCTTGTGGTTCTTCCCCTTCGTTCTGGAGAGCCTGTCGCTCGTGGTGTTTAGCCGCGTCCTTCTCGTCTGGCGCCTGCATAATCGCCTCGCGCGCGGGGCCTACATCGAGAGGGCGATCTCCGTCGGCGTCTGCTGCGAACCGATCAGGTCGAGCGAGATCGCCCGCCAGACCGGCAACGCGGTTCAGGTCGTGTCCGAGGATCGTTTCGACGGGCCCGACAAGGTCGCCGCCTTATCGGATCAGATCGCCCATTTCGAGATCGATCAGGTGTTCATCTCGGCTCCCTGGAGCGAGATACCGACCCTCTCGCAAAAGCTCGAGCCGCTGCGCCGCCTGTCTACGAAGACTTTCCTTCTGCCCGCCGACGGAGAGCTCAGCCGCGAGATCACGCGCGTCGGAAAGTTCGGCGACCATCTTTCGCTCTGCGCCGTCGAGAAGCCGATCCATGGCTGGAGCCTGTGGTTCAAGCGCGCTGAGGATCTGATCATCGCCTTCGCGGCCTTGGCTTGCTTCGCCCCGGTCATGGCTCTCGTCGCTCTCGCGATAAGGCTCGACTCGCCGGGCCCCGTGTTTTTCCGGCAGGTGCGCACGGGCTTCAACGGGCGCCATTTCCAACTTTGGAAATTCCGCTCGATGTATGTCGAGATGACCGATGAGATGGCCCGCAGGCAGACGAGCAAGGACGACGCGCGAGTCACGCGGGTCGGACGCATCATCCGCCGCCTGAGCCTCGACGAACTGCCGCAACTTTTCAATGTCGTCGATGGAACGATGTCCATCGTCGGCCCGCGTCCGCACGCCCTGCTCACCAAAGCCGAGGGGCGCAATCTCGACGAGCTCGTCGACTATTACGCCGTTCGCCATCGCGTGAAGCCCGGCATGACCGGATGGGCGCAGGTCCACGGTTTTCGCGGCGAGCTCGACAGCGTCGAGAAGCTCCGCGCCCGCGTCAATTACGATCTCGAATATATCGACCGCTGGACCATCTGGCTCGATCTCGAAATCGTGTTCCGGACCGCGATGCTGCTCTTCCAGGGCGACAAGCACGCGTATTGAGCAGCCTCGACGTCGGGCCGTTTCAGGTGCAGTCGCTGCAGGTCACCGACGCCGAGACGCGCGGGTTCATGTAGAGCGCGTCGCGCAACGTCAGGGGCCCAAAGAGATTGGCGCCGAGATAGGACGAGTAGCTGTACGACACCTGGCTCAAGAGCAGCGAGACGTTGGGCTGGACGATTCCTGCGGGCAGCACGACCGTCTGGCCGACGGGCAGCGGCGTCCCATTCGCCGAGGCCTGGCTCCATGTGACCGTCGCGACGCCTTTCGCATCGGTCGTGACTTCCGAGATCACGATCGTCGCATTGCTGTTCGGGAACGGCGCCATCACCGCCGACGACGCTCCGATGATCGTGACGAGATCCGCTTTCTGCACCGAGGATTGGAGACTGACCAGACGATCCAGCGTTTCCGCCGTGATCGAGACCTTGCGGCTCGCCGAGAGCGCGTCGCCGACCTGGACCAGACCGACGAGCAGCAGCGCCGCGACGGGAAAGGCCGCGGCGAATTCGACGAGCGCCAGCCCTTCTCGCGCGCGCGCAAAGCTTTTGAGCTTAGATCTCATGTTCCTGCTCCGGTTCACGGCTCGTTTTGGAAAACCGCGGTCGCCATCAGCAGCCGCGCGCCATTGGGCAGATTGGCGAGACTGAGGCCCATCGGCCCGACCATGACCGGCCACAGATACATCACGCGCAGCACGACCACGTCGTTTGCCGCGCCGGGCTGGTATTGCCAGCTGTTCGTGACCTGGCCCTGCTTGTTGAAGTTGAGCGTGGGGGCTCCGGTGTCGGCGCTCGCGAAACCTGTCGCCGTTTGCATATCGACCAGGAGATTGGAGCATTTGAACAGGGCCGGAAGATTGGCGCATACCGTCTGCTGGAACTGCTGTTGCGTCAGGCCTTGCGCCTGCGCCTGGCCGGTCAATACGAGCCGTGAAGCCTTTTCAGTGGCGGTCTCGACGGCCTGCTGGGCGATAAACGCCAGCGAAATTTGAACGAGCGCCATGATGACCGCCAAAAACGGCAGGGCGACGAAGGCGAACTCGACGGCCGCGACGCCCCGCTCCTCGGCGAAAAATGTCGCCATCGCATTCCCCGCGGCGATGCGCCCCTCATGAAAGTCGGTTTTGCTCGACACGACGCCACGCTCCCAAATTGACGCAGACGCGCAGCTTTCGGCGCGTCACGCCTTAACGATTTGCAAAGACTCATTACCGAAATCTTAAGCCGATCGCGGAAACTCGGCGCTCCGAGCGTTAACGCCGCGCTAAATGACCAAATCTCGCTTAAATTTTAGCGACTTCATCCGAACGCCGAGCTTCTGCGGGATTTTCGCGTCATGCTTTACGCATCACCCATGCGGCGGACGAACGAAGGGCCAACAAAGAGGTTGAAGCGGATGCGCGCGCTGCGTCAGAGCGCGACAGGGCGCAGCGCGCATCCGGGCTCTGCGCCCTCAAGTCCCCTCCCCTGCCGGAAACTCCTGCCTGAAAACCTCGCCTTTCGAGTCGCTCGCTTCGACGGTGATGGTCTTTGCGCCGTTCGGCGCATAGGTGAAGCGGAACGTCGGATTCTCGGAGAGCGAGATGCCGCCCTCCATCGTGAAGATCGTCGCGTCGCCCTGGCGCACGCTGAGCTTCTCGATGTAGCGCGCAGGGATATAGAGATGTGTGAGCTGATCCATCTGCATGCCCGAGCTGTTGGGATGGCGGATCATGATCTGCGCCTCGCGCAGCCCCGGCTCCGCGCTCTTGAACTCGCGATACTTCATCTCGCCGAGATGGGCGTTGGCCTCGTCGGCGTTCTTCGACGCGGGCGCCGAGCAGCCGCCCGCGGCCTTGACGAATTTGACCTGCGCATGCAGCGCGCCATCCGCCGTCTCCGCCACCGCGTGGACGTTGGTGTAGGAATTGACCCGCACGCGCGTCGAGATGAAGGTGACGCCGGAATTCTCGCCGAGAGCGAAGGCGCCGGACATCGGCATGGGATTTTGATCGATGACGAGCGTCGCCTTGCGCAGACCCGGCGTGAAGCGCAGGGTCATCGGCACAATCGAGGCGTCCTCGGCGCGCTTCGGCGCGTCGAGGGAAATCACGTTGTCTTCGCTAATTTGGCGGCTTTGGAACAGGTCCTTGACCAGACCGGGCCAGGGATCATCCGCGGGCTCGGCCGACGCGCTCGCGACCGAGCACAAGAGGATCGCGCCAGCGAGGCTGCCGGCGAGACGGGCTATTTTGCTCATCGTGAGTCTCCACAAGGTTCCGAGTCGCTCTTCGACCCGAGCGATGGCCTTCCGCCCAAAGCTTGATAGAGCCGCCTTCCAGCCTAACGGGGAGGCGACTCTTGTCAAGAACCGCCGCCGCAATGCCGATCGGCGCCGCCTGGCCTCGCGGGAACGACGTCCGGCGCAAAAAGGGACTGCGGCTGAAAGAGTGCTCGGGCGTCAGCGCCACCTTCTCCCGCAAGCGGGAGAAGGTATCGCGCTTCACGGCTCCCATTCGAGCTCGGCGAAACCTGCGGTGGCGTTGCGCGCGTTGTAGTCGTCGAACAGGCGCCAGCGCGGCTTCTCGCTCTGTCCCGCCGTGGCGGCGGCGTCTGCGACTGTGTCGCCTTTCTTGATGGCTGCGCGGAGATCGCCTGCGAGCCTTTGCAAATAGGCGCGCTCGTCTTCTAGCGCCTGCGGCCAGGGGGCGACGAGGGGACCGTGCCCGGCGACGGCCTGCCGCGCGGGAATTTGCGACAGGCGATCGGCGACGTCGAGGAAGCCGACGAGGCTCGCGTCGACGATCGGCACGTGACGCAGAAACAGCAGATCGCCGGCGAACAGCGTGCCGCTCGTCTCGTCCAGAACCGTCAGATCGCAGTCGCTGTGCGCCGCGCGCCAGGCCTGCAATGTGACCTTGCGTCCGCCGAGATCGATCGTCGTCGTCGTTTCGACGGTCAGGGTCGGCGCGACGATCGTCACGCCGTCGAGCGCGCCGGCCATCGTTTCGCGAAAGGACTTGAGATAGTAGTCGCCGCGCTCGGCGAGGGCGCGCGGGAGATTTGCGTGGCCGACGAAAGTGACGCCGGGCGCGACGAAAGCGCCGTTGCCGAACACATGATCCGGGTGCGCATGCGTGTTGATGACGTAGCGGATCGGCTTGGCGGACTTATGACGCAGCGCAGCGAGAAAGGCCTCGCCTTCGAGGAGGCTGCCGCCGGTGTCGATGACGGCGATGGCGTCCTCTCCGACGATGGCGCCGAGATTCGCGATATCGCCTTTGTTGGCCTCGGTCATGAGGGACATCTGACCCTCGTGCGCATAGACGCCGGGCGCAATCTCCGCCAGCGCGAAGTCTTGCGCAACTGCCGGCGCGACGCCCGAGCAGAGGAGAAGCGCCGCCATGATTGCGCGCCGCAGCATCGTTATTGCGCGTGGTCTCATGCAACCCATCGTAGCGCGACGGCGGTCGTGAGAGAACGTTTTTTCGGTCTTTTTTCCCGGTTGCGTGAGCAAAAGCGGCGCCCTATTATCCGGCCCGTTTCCGACTTACAGGGCGTCGCCGCACGGGAAACGGCGCCGTCCCCGCGTCGGTCGGGGGAGCCAGGATTGCCTGAGGGTCCACAGGAACGACGCGACTTAGAAAAACGGGAAACGCCCTACCCAACAAGCCGAGCCGCCATCAAGGCGCGATATTGGCGTAAGCGCCTGCTCTAAAGACGCGCGCCGATATCGTCAGGAGGAAAAGCTCATGCATAAACTGTTGCTATCGACCTCGGTCGGCGTTCTGGCCTTTGTCGCCGCCGGTCTCGCGCCGGTCGCGGCTGACGAGCTGGAGACGCTTCAGAAAGATCCCAAGCAGTGGGCGCTGCCGACGGGCGACTACGCCAATCACCGCTATTCGGCGCTGAAGCAGATCAACACGTCCAACGTGAACAAGCTCGCGCCGGTTTGGACCTTCTCGACCGGCGTGCTGCGCGGCCATGAGGGCGCGCCCCTCGTCATCGGCGACGTGTTGTATCTCCACACCCCGTTCCCCAACGTCGTCTACGCGCTCGACCTGAACAACGACGGCAAGATTCTCTGGAAATACGAGCCGAAGCAGGATCCGACCGTCGTTCCGGTCATGTGCTGCGACACCGTCAATCGCGGCCTCGCCTACGCCGACGGCAAGATCTTCCTGGCGCAGGCGGACACCACCCTTGTCGCGCTCGACGCCAAGACGGGCGCGAAGGTTTGGGAAGTCAAGAACGGCGATCCGTCCAAGGGCCAGACCTCGACCGCCGCTCCGCATGTCTTCAAGGACAAGGTGATCGTCGGCATCGCCGGCGGCGAGTTCGGCGTGCGCGGCTACCTCACCGCCTACGACGTCAAGGACGGCAAGCTCGTGTGGCGCGGCTATTCGATGGGCCCGGACTCCGACACGCTCATCGACCCGGAGAAGACCACCCATCTCGGCAAGCCGGTCGGCAAGGACTCGGGGATCAGCACCTGGGAAGGCGAGCAGTGGAAGACGGGCGGCGGCACCACCTGGGGCTGGTACAGCTACGATCCGGAGCTGAACCTCGTCTACTACGGCTCGGGCAATCCCTCGACCTGGAACCCGAAGCAGCGCCCCGGCGACAACCGCTGGTCCATGACCATCTGGGCGCGCGACCTCGACACCGGCAAGGTCAAGTGGGTCTATCAGCTGACCCCCCACGACGAGTGGGACTATGACGCGATCAACGAGGTCATCCTCGCGGATCAAGACATCGGCGGCGTCAAGCGGAAGACCGCCGTTCACTTCGACCGCAACGGCTTCGGCTACACGCTCGACCGCGTGACCGGCGAGCTGCTCGTCGCTGAGAAGTTCGACCCCGCGGTGAACTGGGCGAGCAAGGTCGACCAGGACAAGAGCTCGCCGACCTATGGTCGTCCGCTCGTCGTCGCGAAATACTCGACCGACAAGAACGGCGAGGATTTCAACACGCAAGGCGTCTGCCCGGCGGCGCTCGGCTCCAAGGACGAGCAGCCTGCGTCGTTCAATCCGGACACCGGCCTGTTCTACGTGCCGACGAACCACGTCTGCATGGACTATGAGCCGTTCCGCGTGAGCTACACAGCCGGTCAGCCCTATGTCGGCGCGACGCTGGAAATGTTCCCCGCGGGCAAGGTGCTCGGCGACGGCACGACCAACACCGGCAACTTCATCGCCTGGGACGCGCGCACCGGCAAGATCGTCTGGTCCGATCCGGAGCAGTTCTCGGCCTGGGGCGGCACGGTCACGACGGCCGGCGGCCTAGCCTTTTACGGCACGCTCGAGGGCTATCTGAAGGCCGTCGATCTCAAGACGGGCAAGGAGCTTTACAAGTTCAAGACCCCCTCGGGCATCATCGGCAATGTGATCACCTATGAGCACAAGGGCCGTCAGTATGTCGCGGTGCTCTCGGGCGTCGGCGGCTGGGCCGGCATCGGCCTCGCGGCGGGCCTGTCGAAGAGCAACGAAGGCCTCGGCGCGGTCGGCAACTACAAGGGCCTCGCCGAATACACCGCGCTCGGCGGCGTGCTGACGGTGTTCGCGCTGCCGTCCGAGTAACGGACTGCGCGACACGAAGATCGAAAGACTGCTGCGCGCCCGACGATCCGCCCTCCGGCGATCGCCGGGCGCCCGGCTTTTTTAAGAGGCAGGTGTTGACGCCCCGTCCCGGCCAACGCTAGGTGGCGTCGAGCGCGAGGGTGACGGCGGCAATTGGGCGAGCGAGGCCCGATGCGGTCGATCCGCGCGACATGATCAAAGCTACGCAACAACGCACTGAGTGAAACGTCGGAGAAGAGGAAATGAAGCTGTCCTTGGCTGGGGCGCTCGCCCTTAGCGTCATCATGAGCGCCGCAACCGTCGCCCGCGCGGATCCGCCAGGCGATCCGAAGGCCGTCAAGGAAGTCGACGGCAAGTATTTCGACGCCAAGGACATCCCGACGTACAATGTGAAGCCGGACGGCACGGTCGACTGGTACACCTTCTCCGGGTTTCGTCGCTATTCGTCCTTTTGCATCGTCTGCCACGGCCCGGACGGCGAAGGCTCCACCTATGCGCCGGCGCTCAAGAATTCGGTCAAGAACTTCGACTATCCGGAGTTCGCCGGCATCGTGATCACCGGTCGGATCAACAAGATCGCCGGCAACGACAGCGTCATGCCCGCCTTCGGCGAGAACAAGAGCGTGCTCTGCTATCTCGACGACATCTATGCCTATCTGCGCGCGCGCTCGACTGAAGCGGTGGGCCGCGGTCGTCCTGAGAAGAAAGACCCGAAGCCGGCCGCCTTCTCCGCCGCAGAAGACAAATGCATGAGCGACAAATAAGCGTCGCGCGTGACGCGGTCCGGGCCGCGTCGCCTCTCGAGCGGGTTTCCATTCGCGGCGCGCACCCCTACCCCGGCCCTCCCCCTTGCAGGGGGAGGGGGGACTGAGGCGCCACAATTCCTCTTCCGCACGCTCACTTGGGGAATGCGCTTGAGTATCCTCGCCGTCTTTCGGGCTTTCAGCCTCGTCCCGCTGCTCGTCGTCACATCGGCGTCGGCGCAAAACCTCGGGCCGGACTTCGGCGCGAAGGGCGCCGACAACGCCGGCTCGATCGAGCTCGTCGACCCCAAGACCTTGCGCGTCTGCGCCGATCCGAACAACCTTCCCTTCTCCAATGACAAGGGCGAGGGCTTCGAGAACAAGATCGCCGAGCTGCTCGCCGCCAAGCTCGGCAAGGGGCTCGACTACACCTATTATCCCGGCGCCTCCGGTTTCGTGCGCAACACCTTGAACGCGCATCTCTGCGACGTGATTCTCGGCACGCCGCAAGGCGCCGACGTCGTGCAGCCGACCAATCCATACTATCGGACCTCATACGCCATCGTGACGCGCGCGGAGTCCGACCTGGCTGACCTCAAGTCGCTCGACGACCCGCGCCTCAAAGAGAAAGGCCGCCGCATCGGCCTCGTCGCCAACACGCCTCCTGGCGACATACTGGCGAGGAACGGGCTGCTCGCCGCCGTGAAGCCCTATGCGCTCATGGTCGACACGCGCGTCGACTCGCCTTCGCAGGAGATGATCCGCGATCTCGAGAAGAGCGACATCGACATCGCGGTGCTCTGGGGACCCTTTGCAGGCTATTACGCGAAAAAGGCCGCGGGCCGGCTCAATATCGCGCTGCTCGACGACGCTTCCGGCGCGCGCGTGAGCTATCGCATCGGCTTTGGCGTGCGCCATAGCGATCAGAACTGGAAACGCGAGCTCAATCAGTTCATCGCCCAAAATCAGGGCGCGCTCGATCAAATTCTCAGGGATTACGGCGTGCCGCTCGTTTTTAGCGACGCAGGCGCGCCGCCGAAGGTCGGAACGCCATGAAGAAGCGTCTCGTCATTTTGGCCTTGTCCCTGGTTGCGCTCGCGGCTCCATGCGGACTTGCGGCGGCGCGCGACGGCGCGCCCAAGGAGCCCGCCGGCTACCGCATGGACGATTATCTCGCGCCGACGCCTCCGACGCTTCAAGGCGCAAAGGTGCTGACGACGCAGCAGGCGATCGAGCTCTGGAAAACGAAGACCGCAGTCTTCGTCGACGCGCTCATTCGCCCGCCGAAGCCTGCGAATCTGCCGGGGAACGTTGTCTGGCGCGATCCGCCGCGCAAGGACATTCCGGGCAGCGTCTGGCTCGCCAACGTCGGCTTCGGCGCGCTGGCTCCCTCCGTACAGAAATATTTTGAAGACGGCCTCGCCCGCGCGACCGGCGGCGACAGGACGAAGACGCTGGTCTTCTACTGCCGCAAGAACTGCTGGATGTCCTGGAATGCGGCGAAGCGCGCCATCTCGCTCGGATACAGCAGCGTTTCGTGGTATCCGGACGGCACAGACGGCTGGGAGGCGGCGAAACAGCCGCTCGAGCCGCGCGAGCCGGAACCGCAGGACTAGCGGCGCCTCACGGCAAGCGCCGGAGACAGTCGCGTCACCGCAAGCGGAAGCCGACTCATGGGCGCGGGCCTGGACGCCGAAAAGCTGAAGACGCTGGCCTTCCTCTCCTCCGGCGCGCCCGAGGCCGAAGAGGCGCGCGCCCGCCTTGTCGCCAAATATGGCGAGGTGACGCCCGACGAGGCCGATTGCCTCGTCGCGCTCGGCGGCGACGGGCTCATGCTGCGCACGCTGCATCGCTTCATGGGCGAGGGCAAGCCGATCTACGGCATGAACCGCGGCTCCGTCGGCTTTCTCATGAACGAGTATCGCGAGTCCCATCTGCGCAAGCGCATCGCCGCGGCGACGCCGTCGATTATCCATCCGCTGCTGATGCTCGCGATCGACCAGCGCGGCGGCGAATTTCGCGCGCATGCGATCAACGATGTGTCGCTGCTGCGACAGACGGCGCAGATCGCGAAGATTCGCATCCTCGTCAATGATGCGCTGCAGATGGCCGAGCTCATCGCCGACGGCGTGCTCGTTTCGACGCCGGCGGGCTCGACGGCCTATAATCTTTCGGCGAGCGGACCGATCCTGCCGCTCAACGCCCCGCTCCTGGCGCTGACGCCGATCTCCGCCTTTCGTCCCCGCCGCTGGCGCGGGGCGCTGCTTCCCGACGCCGCGAAAGTCCGCTTCGAGGTCCTCGAGGCGCAGAAGCGCCCGGTCTCCGTTGTCGCCGACCACGACGAGTTCCGCGACGTGGTGAGCGTCGACGTGGAGATGGACCGCTCGACAGAGCTCATCCTTCTGCACGACCCCGGGCATTCGCTCGAGGACCGGATATTGCGCGAGCAGTTCGGCTGCTGAGCGCGGCTGCAACCGATGGTTTTTGACCCTTCGAGGTGATAGGCTTCAAGAATGACCCAGCAAATCCTCTTCAATCAATTCGCCTACGCCGACCGGCTCAAAAAAGGCGGGTTCACTGACGAGCAGGCGCGCGCAAGCGCTGAAGCGCTCGAAAGCGCGCTCACCGAAGTCGTTGCGACGAAAAGCGACATTAGCGAGCTCAGGAGCGAGCTGAAAAGCGAGATTATCGAGCTCAGGAGCGAGCTGAAAAGCGACATTAGCGAGCTCAGGAGCGAGCTGAAAAGCGACATTAGCGAGCTCAGGAACGAGCTGAAAAGCGACATTAGCGAGCTTAAGGGCGATATTTTCAGGATCAATGGCGATATTGCCGAACTGAAGGCGGAAATCAAGGCTGTCAAGACAGAGGCGAAGGCCGATTTGGCCGTAATCAGAGCCGAGATTGCTGGGAACAAGGTTGACATCGTCCGCTGGGTGCTCGTGCTCAACTTTGCCATGGTGAGCGTGTTGTTCGCCGCGATGAAGCTGTTGAAATAGCGGCGCCGCTTGACCTCGCCCAACAGACCGGGGCTGTGATGGACCTCTTCGCGACCGCCGGACTTGAGCTGCCGCCCGCAGGCAAAGACGCCGCGCGGGCGCGCAAGTCCTCGCGGTCGCTGCGAACGCCGCTGTTCGCCTATAAGGTCGTCGAGGACGCGCTGGCGAAAGCGGCGTTCACGCCGAGCGACGAGCAGTTCGCCGCCGCCGCCGATTACGCGCGCAGAGCCAAGAAAGCCTTCGGCAAGCTCGGCGAAGAGGCCGTCCGCCCGATCTTCTTTTCCGCGGTGCTGGAAAAAATTCTCGGATACCGCACCGCCGACCCGGACGCTTCCTATAGCCTCGCCTTCGAGCGCCCGATCCGGCGCGGCAAGGTGGATGTCGCGCTGGGTCGGTTCGACGATGCGCAAGGCGTCAACGAAATCGTCGCGCCCTTCGAGTTCAAGGGGCCGGGCTGCATCGATCTCGATGCGCCGACGCCGGGCCGCGGCCGCAGCCCCGTGCAGCAGGCCTGGGATTACGCCATGGACGCGCCGGGCTCGCGCTTCGTGCTCGTCTCGAACTGTCTGGAGATCCGCCTCTATGGCTTCGGACGCGGACGCGACGCCTATGAGCTCTTCGACCTGACGCGCCTCGACGAGCGCGACGAGCACGAGCGGCTCTGGCTCATGCTCTCGGCCGAGCGTTTTCTCGCCGGCGCGACGGACCAGCTGCTGCGCGACACCGACAGCGCGTACAAGGACGTGACGGAGCGGCTCTATCGGGAATACAAGTCGCTGCGCGAGCGGCTCATCGACTTCATTGTGAACGCGTCGGAAGGGCCCAATCTCTCCATGATCGCGGCGATTGAGACCGCGCAGAAGATACTCGATCGCATTCTGTTCATCGCCTTCGCGCAGCGCACCGACCTTCTTCCCGACAGGCTGCTCGAACGGGCCGTGAAGGCGACGAGCGAATTCGATCCAAAGCCGATCTGGAGCAATTTCCGGGTCCTGTTCCGATGGGTCGATCTCGGCCATTACGACAAGGCGATACCGCCGTACAACGGCGGCCTGTTCGCCGCAGACCCCGCGATCGAAGCCCTGGCGCTTCCCGACTCGCTCGCGACCGAAATCGCCGCGCTCGGCGAATGGGACTATCGGCGCGAGATCCCGGTCACCGTGCTCGGCCATATTTTCGAGCAGTCGATCACCGACATCGAGCGGCTCAAGGCGGAGAGTCGAGGCGAAGAGCCGCCGCCGGTCAGCAAGCGCAAGCGCGAGGGCGTGGTCTACACGCCCGACATGGTCACGCGCTTCCTGGTCGAGAAGACCATCGGCCTCAGCCTGCGCGAAGCCTTCGACGCGCTGTGGACGCGGCATCATCAGAGCGAACGGGCGGAGCCAGCCGCGCAAGTCGCGTTCTGGCGCGCCTATCTCGACGTTCTGCGCGGCTTCACGGTCGTCGATCCAGCCTGCGGCTCCGGCGCCTTTCTGATCGCGGCCTTCGACGCGCTCGCCTTCGAATATCGCCGCGCCGACACGGCGCTCGCGGCGCTCGGGCAGAAGATCGACTTCGACATCTTCGACGAGATCGTGACGAAGAACCTCTATGGCGTCGATCTCAACGCCGAGTCGGTCGAGATCACGCGGCTGTCGCTGTGGCTCAAGACCGCGCGGCGCGACCATCGCCTGCAAAATCTCGAGGCGACGATCAAGATCGGCGACAGCCTGATCGAGGACAAAGCCTTCACGCAGCGCCCCTTCGACTGGCGCGCCGCGTTCCCGCAAGTTTTTGCGCGCGGCGGATTTGATGTGGTGATCGGCAATCCGCCCTATGTGCGGATGGAGCTGATCAAGGCGATGAAGCCCTATCTCGAGAAACATTACGTCGTCGCCGCCGACCGCGCCGATCTTTACGCGTACTTCTTCGAGCGCGGAGTCGGCCTGCTCAAGAAGGGTGGGCGTTTGGGGTTCATCTCATCCTCCACGTTCTTCCGCACCGGCTCGGGCGAAGCGCTGCGGACCTTCTTGACCGACCGCCTCGCGATCGAAGCGGTCGTCGATTTCGGCGACGTGCAGGTGTTTGAGGGCGTGACGACCTATCCGGCGATCGTGACGCTGCGCAAGAGCGACAATGGTCCGGCTGAGCTTTCCTTTTTGACGATCGAGGAGGAGGCGCCGAAGGAGCTCGGCCGCGCGTTCGAGGAGGCGGCGCGAACCATGCCGCGCGCGCGATTGGGCGCCGGCTCCTGGCGCTTCGAAGAGGAGCCGCTGGCGCTGTTGCGCGACAAGATCGGCATGGGACGCAAGACACTTGGCGAGGCGTATGGCGCGCCCCTGCGCGGGATCGTGACCGGTTTGAACGAGGCTTTCGTAATCGACACGCCGACGCGGGATCGCTTGCTGAAGGCGGACAAAAAATCTGCGGAGCTGCTCACGCCATTCTTGCGCGGCGAGGACGTGAAGAGATGGCGCGTCGAGCCGCAGGGACTGTGGCTCATCAATACGCCGAAGGGAAAAGTGGCGATCGACCGATATCCAGCAATCAGAAATTGGCTCGCGCCTTTTCGAGACGAGCTTGAACGGCGCGCGACCAAGCAGGAATGGTTCGAGCTCCAACAAGCTCAACTCGCCTATCAGTCGAAGCTCGCGTCGCCAAAGCTGGTCTGGGGCCATTTCCAGCTCGACGCGGCCTTTTCAGTTGAGACCTCAGGCGGCTTCCTGAATAACAAGTGCTTCTTCTTGCCGACCGCGGACGCGGACCTCTGCGCGCTGCTCAACAGTCGCGCGATTTGGGCGCAGCTGCGTTCGATCGCTCGACCCAAACGCGGCGGCTACATCGAAGCCGAAGCGCAATATGTGGAACAGCTCCCCATCCCCGAGATGCACGCGCGCGAACGCAAGCGGCTCGGGACGCTCGGCCAGGCCTGCACGGACGCGGCCAAAGAGCGCTCCGAAATCGAGTCCGCGATCCGCCGGCGCATCCTCGACCTCGCGCCGCCCGAGCGCGCGAAGCTCACCGGCAAGCTCCACAACTGGCATGGGCTCGACTTCGCCGCGTTCCGCGCCGAGGTCAAGCGGGCCTTCCGCGCCGACATTCCTCTCAAGGAGCGCGCCGAGTGGGAGGCCTATCTCAAGGAAAACCGCGCGCGCGTCGAGGCGCTCTCGGCGCAGATCGCAGCGGCCGAGCGCGAGATCGATGCGCTCGTCTATGAGCTGTTCGGGCTGACGGGCGAGGAGATCGCGCTGCTCGAGGCTTCGCTCAAGGGGCGATATTGAAGCCAACGAGCTTCGCGCAGACGCTATGCGCCGTGGAGATCCGAGCGCCGACTTTCGAAAGCGGGGCGCTCAGAAAGTCAGCCAGCGTTCGAAATCCGCGAGGTCAACGCAAACGTATCCCCGTTCGCTGAAGGCTTTGCGTGCGGCGTCAGCGAAGTGAGGCGCGTAGAGCGCGCGCTCCACGCTCCATTCACGGTAGGGCGCGCCGGTCTTCGTCGCCAGAAAGCGGCTGACGTGCTGATCGAACTGGCGCAGCGATTCCCCATCGTGGGACCCGCACGAGCGCTTGCAGGAGCCAAAGCGAATGCGGCGATCCGTCCCGTCAACCGCCACCATGTCGATCTCGATGTCGCCGCCGTCCGCCCTGTTCCAATAGCCAGAGACGAGCTCTGTCAGCGCGAAGTCGCCGACGCCCTTGCGCGAACACTCCTCGGTGGCTTGGCGCACGAGCTTTTCGAAGGCGACGCCTTCACGCGTCTGCATCGCGACGTCCGCCTTGGCGACCGCCTCTTCTATGGGTCGGATGCGGGCCAGCCGCACGTTGCGCTGGATGGCCGCGAGCCAAGCGCTCAAGAAGTTGTCGGTGATGACATAGCGCGCGTTGCGCTGCTTCTCGCCGGAGAGAATCGGCTGGAGTCGTTCGACCATGCCGTATTTTCCGACGAGCGCGTTCAAATAGCTCGCGAGCTGCTTCTCGCCACCGGAGCCGGTTCGATCATATTCATGCTTCAGCTGCCCATGCGACAGCGGGCCGCCGCGCGCGAGCAGAGTAAGTATCGTGTCGTAACGTCCGCGCAGCTCGCACAAGAACCAGTTGTCGGCCTCGTCCTTGAGCGGGCTGGAGCCCTCGAAGAACATTTTGCGCAGCGTTTCGGTCCGATAACCAGGAGCGTTGTGCAAGACGCCCTGATCGAAGCAATCCCGGTAGAATTTCGGCACGCCCTCGAACAGGGTCCATAGGAAAAGACGATGGTGTGGATCATCCACGCCGTGCGCGCGGAACATCTCGAACAGCGTTTCGAGGTCCCAATGACCGATTTCGATGCGATCCGTCACGCGGTTAAAAAGAGGGGAAGCCTGATCCTCCAGAATTGCTGTCATCTCAGTATGGATCGAGCCAAGAGTAAACAATCCTCCACGAATGTCAGATTGTCCTCGCGCGACATCCACTTCTCTCTGCAGGAGCGACTGAAACTCGTAAAGCGATCTTCGATTGAAATATTGGAATTCATCAAGCGCGGTTACCCATCCATCCTTCCACATTACGAACAGCAGCATTGATATATCGAAAAAATTCGCAGAGTAGTGGCGTAAGACACCTTGCTGAAAACCAGAATCGGAGACCGAGTCTTCGAATGCCTGAACAACACCACGCTCGTCACTGTCAGGTATTTGAACGTAAAGCGCCCGTTTCTGGAGACCGCGCCGATTTATCGCTTCCTGGATGAGCGAGGTCTTCCCGATCCGCCTTCTTCCCGAGATCGCGCAAAAGAAGAAGCGTTCCCTCGCCAGGATCCTATCGATCTCGGCGAGCTCCGTGCGTCTGCCGTAAAACCCCCACTCCGCCAAGCGCCCCCCACTAACATAAAAACTTTTATGTTAGCCCCATTATGCCCGCTTCAAGCTGACTTGCAAGGGGTTATGCGGTCGCTCTCCAGGCAATCGGGCGAACGCTGCAATCCCACCGCCCTCATCCCGAGGAGCCCGCCTGAGCCGAGCGTCTCGAACGATGGCTAGGGGCCGGAACCTCGCGAGACTTGGGGAGCCGCGTCCTTCGAGACGGCTCCCGCGGAGCTTCCCCAGGATGAGGATTCGGGC
>Ga0187782_10001695_pt1 | contig 16168 bp, 14 predicted proteins | sample 0715_SJ02_MP15_2_FD_132454 | JGI IMG/M metagenome (GOLD analysis project Ga0187782, IMG submission 132454) | Tropical peat soil microbial communities from peatlands in Department of Meta, Colombia - 0715_SJ02_MP15_20_MG | ecosystem: Environmental > Terrestrial > Soil > Wetlands > Peat | place...
CGTGCCCGGGTCGAGCTTCGGGCTTGCCTGAATATTCGAATATTCCTCGCTGAAGACTTTCTTGTCATCCACATACACTTCCACGCGCTCGGCCAGCCAGGCCCCGGCCAGCGGTTGGTAGTCTTCAAAGCGAATGTCCTGGAACTTGGCGGGATCGGCCTGCGTCGGCTCAAACAGCCGCACAAACAACAGCCGCTTCTTGTCGATCCAGAATTGTTTCGACTTCAAATCGCCTTTATCCGCGCCGATCACATAGACCGACTGGCCCCCCCAGGTTTCCTCGTGAACTTTCGTCAGGTCGTATCCTTCGCTTTTGGCGACGTTAGCCGTGGTTTCGGGCGCCTGGCGATAGACATCAAAACCCAAAACCAGAAGCATGTTCACGAGGGGCCGCGATCCCGCCTCCTTGCCGTCCCGGAATCCGGTGGCGGTTCCATCCACCAGCAGGAAACCGTTGTCCTCGCTCGGTTCCCCAATATCGATGCGCAGTTTTCCCGGCGCCATCAACGCCTCGTGCCACGTTTCAACCTTGGTGGTGCCGTCGGCGTTGTAAGTCGTGCTTTTCTGATCGAAAGTTAAAGTTTCGTACCACGATTTCGCGTAGCGATCGTGCATGGCGCGCAGGACGTCGGTGCCGCTTCGCGCGTCTCCAGCGTGGGCTAGCGTTCCACCGAAGAGCAGCAATGTGAATAGAGGGAGCGTCTGGATTTTCATCTTGTTCCTCTGGCGATCTTGTTGACGAAGATTTGACGGATAAACCAATTGCACCCGCTTAGACGAAGAGAAAGGGTAAAGGTCGTGGAATCAGCACCACCGCCAAGTCTAGCGGCGAATTCCCAAGTGAACAAAGATGGCGCTCTCCACCCCGGCCACATCCGAGACTGACAGCTCACCAAGTTTCGAGCGCAAGCGTTCTTTGGCAGCCGTCGTGAGCTGGTCCGCCATAGCTTTCCTGAATTCGCCGTTGAGCATCACCACGGCTTGGCCGGGATAGACTTTCGCGGTCTTCGAGGTTAGAGGGACGACCGTCACTCGGTTGAGGGCAATGTTTGCGGCATTGTTGCTGATGATCAAGGCCGGCCGCGTCTTACGAATTTCACCCCCAACAGCCGGATCGAAGGCCACCCACCAGACTTCACCCCTCCGAGGATGCATCGCCGATTAACCCTTCAATCCACTCATGCGCTTCCGCTTCTTGCTCCGCATCGCTGGCCATCTCGCGATACCTAGACAGCAAGCTGTTTGGGGACTTCTCAGCCGCCGTGCGGGCGGCCTCCTCGACCTGAGCGGCGGCATAACCGTCTACAACGAACCAAGTGGCGCGTCGTCGCGACATCGGATTTCCCAGCGGTTGTTTGGAGTTACCGTTCCAGCGGGTTGCGACGACAGGTTCTCCGTCCCACAGGATGCGGGCAACACTCATGCCGCCTTCGCCGGGATCATGGATCACCTCTAGAATGCCACCAACCCTGCTCTTCGGGGATAGAACTTCCTCGGGACGGACGTAAGACATACCAACCCTGACCCTCCTGCGAGCATGATAGCTTATTATGCAGCTAACGTCCATAGCTAATATACACAGCTACAGAAGAAGCCACACGGCAGCCTGTCTCTAGTTCCTCAGCGTCTTCCCCGTCTTCAGCGTGTACTGAATCCTCTCCTGCGTTTTCCGCTCGCCGCACAACGATTTAAAAGCTTCCCGCTCCAGATCGAGAATGTATTGCTCGCTCACCGCAGTGCCGGGAGTGATGTTGCCGCCGCACAGCACTTCCGCGATCTTTGACGCCAGCTTCACCTCATAGTCGGTGATGAAGTCGCCTTGACGCATCAGGTGCACGCCCATTTTGAGCGTGGCGAGCAGACTCTCGCCGGGGGCGGGGATGTCCGTGCGCGGCACCGGCGGCTCGTATCCCGCGCGCGCCAATTCCAGCGCTCGATTCTTGGCGTCGGTAAGCACGCGCTCGCGATTCATGGTGATGCGGTCGGTACCGTTCAAAAATCCCAGGCCACGCGCTTCGTGGGCGGAGGTGGCAACTTTGGCGGTGGCAATGGTCTCAAAAGTCCGCTTCATGGCTTCGAGCATCTCGATCGATCCCACCAGCACTTCGCCGGAAACCTTGCCGCCACGCGCCGCGGCAGGGCCATCGACCGCGCGCAACAGCATTTCCTTGCAGCCTCCGCCGCCGGGAAGCAAACCCACCCCAACTTCCACCAATCCCGTGTAAAGCTCGGCATGAGGCTGGCGTGCCGCCGCGTGTAGCGAGATTTCCGTACCGCCGCCCAGGCACAATCCGAAAGGCGCGCTCACTACCGGTTTGGTCGAAAACTTGATGGCCTGCGTCATCCCTTGGAACTGGCGGATCGCAAGATCAATCTCGTCCCACTCGTCTTCCTGCACGCTCATGAGCAGCAGCATGAGGTTGGCGCCGGCGGAAAAATTCGCAGCATCGTTGGTGATCACGAAGGCCTCGAAGTTGTCGCCCGGCCCGCCGGGCTTGAGCGTCTGCGAAATCAGGCTGATGATGTCAGCCCCCAGCGCGTTCATCTTGCTGTGGAACTCGATGCAGCCCACGCCATCCCCCAAGTCCACTAGCGAAGCTCCGGAATTTTTCTTCACCACACCGTTCGCTTTCTTGGCGACCGTAACCGACCACACTCCCTCGGGAACCTCGACCGGCTGCCAGTTGCCCGTTTCGAGGCACCAGTATTTGCGCCCCGAAGCAGTTTTGGGATCATCCGCATACCAGCTTTTATGACCGGCGCCCAGCAACTTCTCCACGTTTCCCGCCACTGCCTTGCCTTGTTTTTTCATGCGCACAACGGTTGCTTCTACGCCGGCGGCATCCCAAAGCTCAAAGGGGCCAAGCTCCCAGTTGAAACCGAGGCGCATGGCGCGGTCGATTCCGACAATCGAATCCGAGATCTCAGGCACGCGGTTGGCCGAGTAAGTCCACAAATCCGAAAGAGCGGACCACAGGAACTGGCCCGCTTTATCGCCTTTCGCCGCCCCGCCGTCAAGGCCGAGCAACATCCGCAGTCGCGCGCCCGTATCTTCGATGTTCTTCGCCATATCCAACGCGGGAAACTTGGGCTTGTGTCGCGGATGGTATTCCAGCGTCTTCCAATCGAGCGCCAGGTGTTCGTCTTCTTTGCCATCGTGAAGTTTTACTCTCTTGTAGAACCCGCCTTTAGTCTTATCGCCCAGCCACTTCCGTTCAAGCATCTGCTTAATGAAGTCTGGAAGGTGCAGATCACTGCGTTCGTCATGCACATTCGCGGTCATATTGCCCACCACGTGGCCCAGGATGTCTAATCCGACCAAATCAAGCGTGCGGAATGTCGCCGATTTCGGCCAGCCCACGGCTTGTCCGGTGAGCATGTCGACTTCTTCGATGGTCAGATCCATTTCCTGCATCAGCCGCATGACGTTCAACACCGAGAATGTGCCGATGCGGTTGCCGATGAAGTTGGGAGTGTCCTTGGCCATCACGACGCCCTTGCCCAGCCGCATGTCGCAAAAATGCGAGACGGCGTCGATCAGGCTACAGTCGGCTTCCGGCGTGGGAATCAGTTCCAGCAGCCGCATGTAGCGCGGCGGATTGAAGAAGTGCGTGCCGAACCACGAGCGCCGGAAATCGTCGGAGAATCCTTCCGCGATTTTTCCCACCGGCAGGCCGCTGGTATTGGTGGTAATGATGGTTCCCGGCCGGCGTACGGCGTCGACTTTTTTGAGCAACGCGCGTTTGATTTCGAGGTTCTCGACAACCGCTTCGATAATCCAGTCCACCTCGGCCAGCTTTTTCAGATCGTCTTCGAAGTTGCCCACAGTGACGTAGCAGGCCAGCGCGGCATCCATGAAAGCTGCGGGTTTCGACTTGCGGGCGCCCTCGAGGCCAGCAGCCGCAATCTTGTTTCGTGCCGATGAGCCGGAGCTTGGGGGAACATCTCCTGGAACGATGTCCAACAGGTAGCTGGGAATGCCGGCATTGGCAAAATGCGCGGCGATGCGCGCACCCATGGTTCCGGCGCCGAGGATGGCGACTTTATGAATGCCTTTCATGATTGTGCCTCTGTGGGATCGTCCAATTCCGATTGCCGAATACCAATGAAAAACCGCGCATCAGAATTATGAGACGGCAACTGGACAGCGAACGTCAATCCTCTTTGGCAGTGTATCGGCTCCCCAACCGTTCTGCCTAGAGTTCCGGATGGGCCTGCACATACTCCAGTGCGCGCCGCGCCATTTCTTTTTCTCCTTTGTAAGCGAGCCGCGCGGGAGCATCTTCCAGCCGCACCCACAAAGCGCGTGCGACTTCGGTCCGCATCTCGGCTGTAATGTCGTCGACACGGCCGGAGCGGTAGAGCATCAGGTAAAAGCTCACGATTTTGAAAACGCGCTGGCCGTCGCCCCAGGCGCGCGTATACACATACTTGATGTCGGCGAGCTTCGCCACCGGATCAGCGCTCACTCCCGTTTCCTCGGCAACCTCCCGCAGCGCCGTGGCAAGCGGCTTTTCATTCGGATCCACGAGACCCTTGGGCAACGCCAGCACCGCCTTCGGCTTCCTGCGCGAAGTTTTGGATTGACGGGCGGCCGCCTGCTCCGCGCCCGATGTTTCGACCGCGTCCGCGCCAGACTGGCCGGCTGGCTCAATGGCCGCTATCCACCACTCTTCGTTTCGTTTCCGGATGACTACCCCGCCGGCCGAGATTTCCCGCACCATACCAGCCGTAACTTAACAGCATTGCAGGCGTTAGTCATCTTCGAGGGGCGGGGAAAATGTCTCCCGTAACTAGCACAGAGCCCAAAAGTAATCCCATCTGGCACCAAAGTGGTCTGACGCGTTTCCACAAAAAATGGCATCTTAACTGTGAAGCGGCGCGTAAACCGCGCCAGATGTGGGTTTGTAGTAGTTGTGGGTTTGTCGTAGAGGTGGGTTTCCGTGAAGAAGAGTCTGGGGAGAATCATTCGCTCGGTACAGGCCTTTGGGCGGGAAATTTCGCGCAAGGGAGCAGCCGCAGAGTCGCGCATTCCCGCAATCGGGGTCGCTTTGGGAGGCGGCTTCGCCCGCGGCATCGCCCACATCGGAGTGTTGAAGGTTCTCGAGGAAGAAGGCATTCCGGTGCGAGTTGTCACCGGCACTAGCGTTGGCGCATTGATCGGCGCCGCCTATTGCAGTGGACTCCGCGCCACCGAACTCGAGCGCGTCGCGCAATCCTGCCGCTTCACCACCTTTGCCCGCTGGACCGTATCGCGCTATGGCTTTGCTTCCAACGACCGCATGGTCACGTTTCTGAATCGCACCTTGAAGGTGACCAGCTTTGAGCAGTTGCGTATTCCGCTGGGCGTGACCGCCACCGATTTTAACAGTGGCGAAGGCGTGGTCTTCCATTCCGGATCGATCATCGATCCGGTGCGCGCCAGTTGCGCCTATCCCGGAATGTTTCTGCCGGTCGAGATTCGGGGACGCTATTTGGTGGATGGTATGTTGTCCCATCCCGTGCCCACGCAGCCGCTGCTTGAAATGGGCGCCGAACGCGTGCTGGCGGTGCATTTAAGGGGAAGTTGGAAAAAAGACGGAGCGCCTCGTCACCTGTTCGACGTGATTGGACAATCTTTCGCCATCGCCCAGGATCAGATGAGCCATCTGTGGCGCGGCGCCGCTGACGTTCTCGTCGAACCAAACGTTGCCGGCTTCGCCTATGACGACTTCAAGCGCGCCGAGGAACTGATTCGCGCCGGCGAAGTTGCTATGCGAAAAGCCCTGCCCGAGGTGCGCAAATGGCTGGAAGCGCCGGAGCAGGAGCCGGTACCTTCCAAAGCCAAACGACGTCCCGCCGTGGTGCGCCCTGCCCCCATGCCGGCAGATTAACGTTACCGTGCGATTCGGTAGTGGCTCAGTTTGAAAAATTGAGCACGTTTCCACTGATGGCGTCATCCTGAGCGGAACCGTTTTTCAGGTGAAGCGAAGGATCTCGCGCAGAGCGCAACGCATTTGGCGGTCCGCGCGAGATTCCTCGCCCCGCTGGTAAGAATGCGGGGCTTCGGAATGACGCCACTCCAAGCCCGGAATTCCAATTCGTCCATTACTGCGCGAGTCTATTCGCCTCCTCGCAGATCCTTTCCCAGGCCCTAGCCACATGCCTTTCCTGCGTATTCGTCTGCCCCACGCACAACCGCAGCGTAAGCTTGCCATTTAGCTTGGTGTGAGTCAGAAACAGATCGCCGCTGCGGTTTAGCCGGTCCATGATCGTCTGATTGACTTCATCCCCACCTTTGTGACGGAAGCAGACCAGATTCAACGGCGCTGGCGCGGCCAGTTCGAACCGTGAGTCGTCGCGCACCCAGCCGGCAAATTGCTGCGCCAGGCGTACATGCTCGCGGATGTGATATTGCAAGCCTTCCACGCCGTAGTGGCGAATCACGAACCACAACTTGAGCGAACGGAAACGCCGGCCAAGCTGGATGTGCCAGTCGCGATAGTCGATCACCGCACCCGACTCCGTTGCCTGGTTGCGCAGGTATTCCGGCAGAATGCTCAGCGTGTGTATGAGCGCCTTGCGGTCCGCTACCCAGAAACAATTGCAATCAAAATTGGTGAACATCCATTTGTGCGGATTGAAACTGTAGCTGTCCGCCAGTTCCACTCCGTTTTGCAGATGGCGAAACTCGGGACACAACGCCGCCGTGCCCGACATCGCCGCATCGACATGCAGCCACAAATGGTGCTGCCGGCAAACCTTGCCGATCTCAGCGATCGGATCCATGGCGTTCGATGATGTCGTGCCCATCGTCGCGCAAACGAAGCAGGGAACGAGGCCGGCGCGTTTGTCGGCTTCCACCCGGCGAGCGAGCGCATCGGGACGCATGGCAAACGTTTCGTCCACTTCGATCAGCCGCAGGTTGGAGACGCCGATGCCGGAGATCATCGCTGCCTTTTCCAATGAAGAATGCGTTTGCGTCGAAGCGTAGGCCACGCTTCGTCCGGCGCACCCTTTTTGATTGCTGGTGTAATTGGTGGCGCGCTCACGCGCCGCCAGCAGGGCACACAGCGAAGAACTGGAAGCGGTGTCCTGAATGACTCCGCCGCCGGTGCTCGACGAGAGGAACTTTTCGGGCAGTTCCAGCATCGGAACCAGCCAATCGAGCACGTGCGTTTCCAGTTCCGTGCATGCCGGACTGGTGGACCACAACATCCCCTGCACACCGAGTCCTGAAGAAAGTAAATCGCCAAGAATTCCCGGCCCGGATGCGTTGCAGGGGAAATAAGCAAAGAAATTCGGCGACTGCCAGTGCGTAACGCCGGGCAGAATCAGCCTCTCGACGTCCTTCAGCAGGGCCTCAAACGGTTCGCCATGCGCAGGCGCGTGCGCCGGCAGCGAGGCGCGCACCTCTCCCGGCTTGACTTGCGAAACCACAGGGAACGACTCGATACGCGAATGGTAGTCGGCGATCCAGTCCACAACGGCGTGGCCGTAGCGCCGGAACTCGTCGGGCGTCATGTGAAACGATTTTTCTTCAGGCAAGGAATACCTCGGATCGCACACAGACAGTGCGGTTTCCTCCGCGCACCTCCGCGTCCTCCGCGATCTGTTCTTTATCTATCCAGTTCAAGACGCGACAACCGCGAAAATCACGGAAGTACCCAAAGGAACGACCTTCAACTCAGCCGTCCAAAATAAACTCGCGTTTTGTATTCGAATGCGACTCGGCCCTCCATCGCGCACGCGTCATAGATGCGCCGCAGTTCACGCAGCATGGGCGCGTGCTTCGGATGGTCGGGCCCGGGTGCATACGAGGACGACAACAGCCGCCCTTCCAAGCCCGCGTAATCGAACTCCTGCCGCAGATCGAACGCTCGCTCCTGATAGGGCGCCGGATCAAAGAATTCATTCACCGCCGCCGTGGTGCGTTCATGGCGCACTTCTTCATAGTCGGTGCCGTAAGTGAGCAGCAATTGTTCGTAGTCACGCAGGAATGCGGTGGAATCGATGACCCGCTCATTCCACAGCAGCACCAGCCAGCCGCCCGGTTTCAAAATGCGCATGAATTCGTTCCTGGCTCTGGGACGGTCAAACCAGTGCGCGGCTTGCGCGGCCGTGACGAAATCAACGCTTTGATCGGGCAGCGTCGTGCTTTCCGCACTGCCCGCGACGCTGGTGAACTTCGAAAACTCACTGAGAAAGGCTTCGCCCGCCGCGCGCATCTCGGCATTGGGTTCGACGCCGATCACGGCGTTGCCATTTTCGAGCAAGAGGCGCGTCCAAATACCGGTACCGGAAGCGATGTCGGCAACAACGTGGACGGGTAGAAGGGCGCATCCGTTCTTCAGAGCCGGTAGGGCTTCGCGCGGATATCCCGGCCGGTAACGTACATAGTGTTCTACTCGATCGGAGAAGCGCGTCGTGGCATTGGAGGCGGGCATGGAGTTAATGTGGCAACTTTCTTCATCTTGCCAAAGAGCCATTTTAATTGCAGGATATCAATATTGTCCTTCCCCGCCTGTTTTGCGAAATCGAGCGACACTAAGAGCGCGTTGGCATTTCCTTCGTGTACCTTCGTGCCCTTCGTGGTTGAATCAAGACGTGAAGTGACGAAAGAAATCATGGACCAACCGCCAAGTGCGATACCATTTCAGTTAAGTTTGAAGGCGTGTTTTGCATGAGAATTGTCATTAAAGTCGGTACCAGCCTGATTGCCCCCGGCGGTCGGATCGACGCGAACCTGCTGCGCTCGCTCGTCGATCAACTCGACCTCAGCAGGAACGAGTACCTCATCGTCACCTCCGGCGCAATTGCCGCCGGCATGTCGGGGCTGGGGTTGCGCGAACGCCCCAAAGGCATCGAAGGCATGCAGGCTTGCGCCGCCGTGGGGCAAAGCAAGCTCATGCACACTTACGAACGCCTTTTTTTTGGCAAGAAAGTTGTGGCCCAGCTTTTGCTTGCGAGCGATGACTTTACTTCGCCCGTCCGCTACCGCAATCTCCAGAACGCCCTGGGAGAGTTGCTTTCCCTGGGAGTGGTTCCCATCGTGAACGAAAACGATAGCGTCTCAGTGCGCGAACTGGTAGGCGCTTTCGGCGATAACGACGAGTTGAGTTCGCTTCTCGCCACCGCCGTGAAAGCCGACTGGCTTTTGCTGCTCACTGACGTCGACGGTTTCTACATGCCCAACGGCCGCAGGAAACCGCGCCTGGTGCGAATTTTGCGCAAACTCACTCCCGCGCTCGAAGCGCAGTGCAATGGCAAGAGCGCGCTCGGCCGCGGCGGCATGATTTCCAAATTGCGCGCCGCCAAGCTGGCCAGCGACGGCGGAGTTCACGTGGCCATCGTGAATGGCCGCCATCCTCAGGGAATCAAGTTGGCGATGGAACGCAAGATCGGAACATATTTTCCGCCCCTGCAAGGCTGAGTCATGGCGACCACGATTGCCAAACCGGCTTCCGCTCAGGAGAAACTGTTGCGCGCCCGCCAGGCGGCAACCAAGCTGGCGCAGTTCTCCACCGGCGAAAAGAACGCGCTGCTGCTGGCGATCGCGGATGCGATTGCAGCCAATGCGGAATCCATTCTTGCCGCCAACCGCGAAGACGTGGCAACCTCCGGCCTCGAAGGCGCGATGCGCGACCGTTTGTTGTTGACTCCGGCGCGTATTAAAGAAATGGCGCAGGGAGTGTGTGACGTCGCGGCGCTCGCCGATCCGATTGGAGAAACGTTAGCCGCGTGGACCCGTCCCAACGGTCTGCATATTCGCAAAGTGCGGGTGCCGCTCGGTGTAGTGGGAATCATCTACGAATCACGGCCTAATGTGACCGTCGATACCGCCGTGCTCGCCATCAAAACCGGCAACGCCATTGTGCTCCGTGGCGGCAAAGAAGCGGCGCACAGCAATCAGCGCCTGGTCGAAATTCTTTCGTCTGTTCCTGGAGTGCCAGAAGGAACCGTCGAGCTGCTCGATTCCAGCACGCGTCAGACCGTACAGGAACTGATTCGCGCGCGCGGCCTCGTGGATGTGATCATCCCACGCGGCGGTGCGGGGCTGATTTCTTACGTCACCGAAAATTCCGCGGTCCCGGTAATCGAGACCGGGGCAGGGAACTGCCACATCTTCGTCGATGAATCCGCCGATTTCGACATGGCCGACCGCATCGTCATTAATGCCAAAACTCAGCGGCCCTCCGTATGCAATGCCGCCGAAAAACTGCTGGTGCATGAAGGCATCGCCAAAGAGTATGTTCCCCGGATTACCGCAAAATTAATCGCAGCCGGCGTCGAAGTTCGCGGCGATGAAAAGTCCCGCGCGCTCGCCCCTGCACTGAACGTCGCTCCCACCGCCGAGCAGGACTGGTACGAAGAATATCTGCGCCTGTGCATGGCGGTGCGCGTGGTCGCAAGTGTCGACGAGGCCGTCGCTCACATCAATCGCTATTCCACCCGGCACTCCGATTCCATCGTCACCCGCGACGAGGCCAACGCCCGCAAGTTCCTGCGCGGCGTCGATTCCGCCGCGGTCTACTGGAATGCTTCCACTCGCTTCACCGATGGCGCCGAGTTCGGCTTCGGCGCAGAAATGGGCATCAGCACGCAGAAACTGCACTGCCGCGGCCCATTCGCGCTGGCCGAGCTGACTTCATCAAAGTATGAAATCGTGGGGACGGGGCAGGTAAGGTAGCGAGCGGAAGTCTATCGCCACACCGGTATGCGCATTACGTCGAAATGATGGTCATAGGTCCAAACCGCCACCTTCATCCGCGAGGCCAGCGTCGCAACCGTCGCGTCGACTAGACTGATGTCCTGGTCGGGGAACGCTCGCACGATGCCGCAGGCCACCGCATAATCCTCTGGTGCAGGATTCACAAGTGAAGCCGCACCCGCATGCTCCAGCCAGTGCAAGGCAGACGGGGAGCCAAAGCGCTTAAGAATCAAGCTGTAGGCCTCGAGAAGAATCGGGTAGGGAATCAGCACGACCCGATCATCTCGGCGCAATTCGCTAATCTGCTGGGACGCCCGCTGGTGATCGATATCATCCGCATCGGCGGCGGCGTAGAGCGGACCGGTATCCGCCAGCACCGCGCGCATCATTTCTTGGTGCCCGCCAAATACGCGTCATGTTCCCGGCTTACGTCATGGCGCCCACTTCGGCCGAGCGTCGGGATGCTGAATGGACGGCGACCGGACAAGAAACCCCGTTGCTGAAGATACTCACGCAGGGCGGCTTGCACGATGGTAGTGAGAGAAGGGGGGGCTTCCTGCGCCCGGCGGTAGTTATCAACAGCTGCGGCGAGATCGTCGGGAAACGACATAGTTGCTCGCTTCATAGGGCAATTGTACACCATGTGGTGAAAATGGTGCAGCCGCAAGCGAACCTGAAACAGCGCTTCCCCTTCCCAAATTCGTCTCAAGATCGCACCCATCGCTGAATCGCCGCTCTCCGCGATCTCCGCGCTATTTCTTCGCGTACTCCGCGGTCAAATGCTTTTAAGCTTGTGATCGCAAAAACTAAGCCACTACCGGAAACCCTCATCCCGGCGGCAACACCATGCGCTGTGCTACCTTCTTAGTTTCAGCGCTGAGAGACTCATGAACCCTTGGTCCGCCTTGCTCCTGTCGGCCGCCGTTCTCTGCTCCAGCCTTCCGCCCACAGTCAGTGGCGGCTCGTCTGCCTCCGACGCTTCCATCTTCGGTTTCCGCGATTCCTCCAGTGAGAACGCGCTCGAAGCGCGCTTCCTTGCCGTTCCCGATCCGAAGCTCGCAGAAGAGCATCTTCGCACCTTAACTCAGGCCCCGCACATGGCCGGGACGTCGGAAGATAAAGCCACTGCCGATTACGTCGCTCAGAAATTTCGCGAGGCCGGGCTTGAGACCGAAATAGCCGAATATAAGGTGTGGTTCAACTATCCCGAGGAAATCAGCGTCGACATTACCGCCCCCGCCGGAGTCGAAATGCACGGGCCGACGCCTGAGCACGTCGAGGGCGACCCTTATGACGGCGACCCGCGCGTGGTCGTGCCCTTCAGCGGGATGTCGCCCTCCGGCGACGTGGAAGCCGAGGTGGTTTATGCCAATTACGGCACGCCGGAAGACTTTGAAAAACTGGAAAAGATGAAGATCGACGTGCACGCCAAGATCGTGCTGATGCGCTACGGCCAGAATTTCCGCGGAGTGAAAGAGTTTCTCGCCCAGCAGCATGGCGCCGCAGCAGTAATCCTCTACTCCGATCCCTTCGATGACGGCTGGCGCCGCGGCGACAAGTATCCCGACGGCCCATGGCGGCCCGATACCGGCGTGCAGCGCGGATCGGTAGGTTACATGTTCGAGTTTCCCGGCGACCCCACCACGCCCGGCTTTGCCTCCCTGCCTTCACTGCCCGACAGCAAACGAGTTGCGCCCGACAAGTCGCCGCAAATGCCCAGGATTCCGGTAACGCCGCTTTCCTATCACGATGCGGCTCCCATCTTGCAACATCTGGGCGGACCCGATTCCCCGCGCGAGTGGCAGGGATCGCTCCCCTTCACCTACCACGTCGGCCCGGGCCCGGTGCGCGTGAAGCTGCACCAGAAGCAGGATTATCGTTTTCGCACGCTGTGGGATGTCGTCGGTCGCGTTCGTGGCGCTGAATTCCCCAACGAATGGGTGGTTGCAGGAAATCATCGCGATGCCTGGGTCTATGGCGCCGCCGATCCCATCAGTGGGACCGCGGCCATGCTGGAAGCCGTGCATGGTATCGGCGAGTTGCTGAAGTCCGGTTGGAGGCCCAAACGCACCATCGTATTTGGCAGTTGGGATGGTGAAGAGGAAGGCCTGATCGGTTCCACGGAGTGGACCGAGCAACACGAACGCGAACTCGCCGGCGCGGCTGCCTACTTCAACATGGACGTGGCAGTTACCGGGCCAAGGTTTGGCGCATCGGCGGTACCCAGTCTCAAGCAGTTCGTGCGCGATGTCACCAAAGTTGTGCCCAGTCCCAGGGGTGGAAGTGTGTACGAGTCGTGGCGGAAGCTGGACTCGGGCGCATCTGCCGTAGAATTCATCGGAGACTCGCGCCGCACTCCCGCCGCTCCCACCCGCGGCGAACTTCCGGTCGGTGATCTCGGCGGCGGTTCCGACTACAGCGCGTTCCAGGAGCATCTCGGCGTGCCTTCGACCGATATCGCCTCCAGCGGGCCTTACGGCGTCTATCACTCGGCGTTCGACAACCTTGCCTGGTTCAAGAAATTTGCCGACCCCGATTTCCTCTACGTGCAGGAGATGGCTCGCGTGTTCGGCCTGGAAATTTTGCGCATGGCCAATGCCGATGTGCTGCCCTACGACTACGAAGAATATGGCAGAGAGATCACTGCCTATCTCGAGCTGGTGCGAAAGCGGGCGGAAGGCCGGTTCGCCGACCATCCGCCCGATCTGACCGCGGCACTTGCCGCGGCGAAGCGCTTTCAGGATGCCGGGACAAAGATGTTGGCGAAACAGAGGAATCCGCCGCAAAATCCCGTGCCCTTGAACCAAGTGCTGCGCGCCGTAGAGCGCGACCTGCTCGCGCCGGAAGGTCTGCCGCACCGTCCCTGGTTCCGGCATGTCATTTACGCTCCCGGGGAATATACGGGATACGCCGCGGTGGTGATTCCCGGAGTGAACGAGGCCCTCGACAGAGCCGACGCAGAAGGCATCAGGCAGCAACTCGCGATCCTGACCGCTGCGCTCGACCGCGCCGCGAAGGAATTGGAGAGATCCAAATAGCCGTGTGCCACTGACCGTGTGGCGCGGGCGCCCTCGCCCGCGAGGTCGTAGCGCCGGCATCTTGCCGGCTGTCCCGAGCGCGTCTCGCGCTCGGCGGCGCGAAAGGCCGGAACTTTCCCGGAACCGTCGCCTCATCCCGCTCGTATCACAAACAGGCGCCGGTGCGCCCCGGAGGTCCTTATGCCCGCTAGGTCATTGTGCTTGGCCAAGCTGCACAAAATAGTCCTGGTTTGTTTGTTTCTCGCGCCTTTTTGCGCTGCCGCCGATCATTGGGACTATGAAGAATCCCGCAGCGAAGTCCGCGATTTCGTCGCTGGCGGCATGATCCACGTTCGCCTGAGCGTGGGCGACCTCCGCGTTTGCCGGGGCAACTCCAACGAGATACGCGTGCACTATACCGTCAAGTCGCGGCGCGAAAGCCACGTCAAAGACGCGCACCTGGATTTTGATGTGCACGGCAACAATGCCAGTCTGGAGTTCCGCGCTCCCACGAGCGGCAATACGCAGTTCGATGTGGAACTTGAGGTCCCGCAAAGCTCCAACTTAGATATCCACGCAAAGGTCGGTGACGTTACCGTCAGGGAGATCGAGGGCGACAAAGACGTAGAACTGGGCGTCGGCGATATTCGCATCATCAGCGACCGCTCGTCCTATCACCTTGTGCGCGCCAGCACCGGCATCGGCGATGTGAACAGCGACACCAGCGGCAACGAAGTCAGCGGCTGGCTGGGCAAGACACTGAAGTATCACGGCGACGGCAAATTCGAACTCCACGCCCACGTCGGGGTCGGCGACATCACCTTGGAAAATAGGTGATTGACCAGCCTTGCCGGAGCCACTTCAAACGGAGGATGCCCCACCCGCCGCACCTTTCGGCGGGTGGAAAGCAGCCCACTGTCGGCCCAACTCTCGGTTCCCGCGGTAGAATTTGGCCCGGGAGCGGTGGGCCACCAGCCTGGGCCCTCGCATCGCCGAAATGTAACTCGGAAAGGGATCCAGCATGTCGAATTCATCGGATCAGAATTCTGACCTGAAGTTTGTCGTCACCAATACCCTCATCGTCCGAGATATACAGACCTCGGTGGCATTCTATCGAGACGTCCTTGGCGCCACGGTGCTGCGCGAAGGCGCGCCGACGTATCTTCGCCTCGGCAATGTTTGGCTCACCATCAACGGCGGCGGCGGCGGGACCGACGATAAGCCTGAAGTCACTGCTGCCCCGCCGCGCGATCCCAACCTTCTTAGCATTTTTCTGAACCTTCGCGTGACCGATATCAAGCGCTATTACAGCCTGTGGTCTTCGCGCGGCGCGAAATTCATTACCCAGCCGAAGGTCCATGCAACGGAATTGCGCTGCTACATGCGCGACCCCGATGGCTACCTCATCGAAGTCGGACAAACGACTTTCACCCCGGACCCGCTGGACATGTACACGTAGGTCCTTGCAGGGGCAGTTGCCCCACCCTTGTCGCGCTGTTTGCGACAGGGTGGGGAAGTTGACTTAGGTGGGGAATTCGAGCTGTAACGAAGGTCAACCTCCCCGCCCTGTCTCTGCAAAAGGCGCAGAGACAAGGACGGGGCAGCCTCTAGAGGAAGATATTCGGAAAGCCCGGGCCAGCCCCACGCTTTACTTTCCCGCGTAGGTCCGCGCGGAGCCGATGCCATCACACTGGTTGAAGCCCACAATACAGAGAGAATCACCGGTGGTGATGTCGTAGAAATCGGCGGCGTATTCGGTGGGGTTGGCCAGGACGTCATACATCATCGTCAGCTCGGCCACGCTGCCTTTCGCCTTGCTGGCAGCGGCATTTACAATGCCGGCAAAGGTTGGTGAGGCCCAACTGGTGCCTCCCACCGACTGCCACGCGCCGTTCAGGTAGACGGGAGCGCAGCAGAAATCGGAACCCACATCCGGATATCCCCGTTGGGTTCCAACCACACTGGACACCCCGTTCTGATAGCTCGGCCGGGGCTCATACGGACTGATGTCGCCGCCACCGCCGCCGGTGTAGTACTGCTCGCTTACGAAGTCGCCGGCCGAATTGCGGTTGAAATACGTTCCACCCACCGCCACCACATTAGGGGAGGCTCCGGGATAAATGCTGTTGCCCAGGCCGGAATCGCCGGCGGCGGCGAAAAAGACGACTTTCTTGTTAGTGAAAAGAGAGTCTTCCTCGCTTTCCGTGCTCCACTCCGGGTCGCCCCAGCTCATGCTGACCACGCCGCCGCCAGCGTCGGCGACCGTCTTGGCCGCCAGTGTTACCGCATCCCAGAACGGATCGGTCGCGCAGGTTCCTGTGTTGCATAGGGCTGATACCACCAGGTAGAGCTTGGCTTGCGGCGCCATGGCGTGCGCCCACTCGATATCCAGCGCTTCTTCGGTCTCCCAACCCTCCTCGACTGGGGGTTGCTTGGTGCCCGGCCAGATTTGCTCGAAGTC
>Ga0187782_10001696_pt1 | contig 16162 bp, 16 predicted proteins | sample 0715_SJ02_MP15_2_FD_132454 | JGI IMG/M metagenome (GOLD analysis project Ga0187782, IMG submission 132454) | Tropical peat soil microbial communities from peatlands in Department of Meta, Colombia - 0715_SJ02_MP15_20_MG | ecosystem: Environmental > Terrestrial > Soil > Wetlands > Peat | place...
GCACGAAGCGCCGCTTTGGACGTCGCGCGGTTTCTTTGACGCTGTCGTGGGACCGTTCATCGCTTTTTTCCGCGCACATGGCTGGCTCGCGCTTGTGATGTTGGCGGCAATCAGCCTGTACAGGTTGCCGGACTTCATCATGGGTCCGATGGCGAATCCCTACTACCACGACATCGATCTTTCGAAGGAAACAGTCGGAGCGGTGCGCGGCTCAATCGGACTCATCGCTACGTTTGCAGGCATCGCAGCGGGTGGATTCTGCTCGCTCAAACTTGGCTACATGCGCGCGCTCATCATCGGGGGCATTCTGCAGGCTGCTGCGATTGCCTCGTATGCGACTCTCGCGTTCGCGGGCAAGAGCATTCCTCTGTTCGCACTGGTCATGGCAGGTGACAACTTCGGCATCAGCTTTGCAGGCGTGGCGCTTGTAGCATACATGTCGAGTCTCACCAATATTGGATACACCGCCACGCAGTATGCGCTCTTGAGTTCAACCTATGCCTGGTTGGGAAAGATCTTGAAGGGGTTTTCGGGCGCTGAGGTCGAAAGCCTGAGCACCACGCACGGCCTCGTTCATGCCTACGGCATTTTCTTTATCGCTTGCGGACTGACCGGCGTGCCTGGCGTCCTTCTGTTCGCGGCATTGGGTTACTGGCACAGGCGGAAGCAACCGGCCCCTGCCGCTGCCTAGGAAAGTCTTCGCTCGTAACCCAAAGCCTGTGGCTCGCGAAAATTTGATCAATCGGTTTCGGCAGGCGACGGTCCAGCGTAACGGGTTGATCTTCCACGGGCCCTGGCGCACCAGGTAGTCGCCGAAACCTCGCATCGTGCTCAGCGTCCAGTACGCGGTGGCCTTGGAGCGAAAACTCGAATAACTTGCCACGTAGCGTGTGATCAACTCGGCATCGCGGCGGATGCGCGCGGGTCAATTCGTGGAATTTGGTCCCGCGGAGATGATTCTGACGGAGCCGGAAGCAGACTACATCATGGAACTCCCCGCCGCCGTGCCGCAGCTACCCCGCAATGCTGTTCTGTGATACTTTCCTCCTACTCAATACGTAGAACCCACAGCAGAAGCACGTGCAAACCTGTGGGGAGGAGTCCTCGATGGCAACTACACCTGTACCCGCTACGGAGCCGCGCTCGGCCATTTCGCCGCTTGGCCGCATCGTGGGAGTTTTATTCTCGCCGAAAGCTACATTTGAAGACATCGTCCGTAAGCCCAACTGGGTGCCTGCTCTCGTTTTGCTCTTCCTCACCGGGCTACTGCTGAACATCACGCTGGCGAATCGAGCCAATTGGGTGGAAGTCTCCAAGGAGCAGATATCGAAGAGCAAATTCGCTGCCCGGCAAATTGACCAATTGGATGACGCGAAGAAAGAACAAGCCTTTCAGCGAGCCGCGACTCAGGCCAAAATTACCCGCTACGTGCGCGGGGTTGTCGGTTGGCCAGTGCTGCTCCTGTTCTCCGGGCTTATCTACTTTGGTGCATATCGGCTGATAGGGGGGGGACGGGTAACGTACGCTCTCGCGTTTACGGTATGTGCATTTGCATATTTACCGATGGCCGTGCGGGAGATCCTCGGCGCCATTGTTTCAGTCTTGAAAGATCCCAACGCGATCGATCCGGAGAATTATTTGGCATCGAATCCTGCTGCATTTCTGGGGTCGGACGCGCCTGCCTGGCAGATGGTTCCGCTATTGGGTCTCGATTTGTTTACGTTGTGGATCCTATTTTTGATTGCGATAGGATTCTCAGCGGCGGATCCAAAGAAACTCCCATTCGGGAAATCGCTGGGAATCTCCGTTGGCGTGAATGTGGTTTTGATCGCGTTCTTCACAATGGTCGCCTGGATTTTCTCCTAGGGAAATCTGTTTCGTTCGACGGGTCAGTCTCCGAAGGCCTTGTTTCGCAAAACAAAATCTACTGGCGGGGCGAGCACCTGATAGAGGGAGCCTAGGCACTCTGCTGATACACTGGGGGCGTGAATTTCTCCTTTGAAGTTTTGCAAACCGATCCCAGCGGGGCGCGGCGCGGCCGTCTGACGACGCCGCACGGCGTCATTGAAACGCCGGTATTCATGCCTGTGGGGACTGCCGCAAGCGTCAAGGCCCTCACCCAGGAAGCGCTCGAGGAACTCGGCGCGCGCATCATCCTCGCCAACACCTATCATCTTTATCTAAGGCCCGGCCACGAACTGATCCGCAAACTCGGCGGGCTGCACGCGTTCATGTCCTGGCGCGGGGCGATCCTCACGGATTCCGGCGGCTACCAAGTTTTCAGTTTGGCGGACATACGGAAAATCAGCGACGACGGCGTGTGCTTCCGCTCGCATCTGGACGGTTCGGAGCACTTGCTCACGCCGGAAAAAGCGGTGGAGATCCAGCTTGCTCTTGGTGCGGACATCGCCATGGTGCTGGACGAGTGCATCGAAACGCCCGCGCCCCACGAAGTAGCCGAAGCAGCGCTGAAACGCACCACCGCATGGGCGCGCCGTGCAAGAAAGCATTTTCTGGGGGCCGCGCAGCACAACGGAGAGCAACCGCAGTGGCAGTTCGGCATCGTGCAAGGCGCCACATTTCCCGATCTGCGGCGCGACAGCGCGCGGCAATTGCTCGAACTAGATTTCCCAGGCTACGCGGTCGGCGGCCTCGCGGTCGGCGAGCCCCATGAACTCACGTGCGAAATGACAGCGGAGGTCACCTCGCTCCTCCCCAAGAAGCGCCCGCGCTATCTGATGGGCGTGGGGCGCCCGGAGCAGTTGGCCGATTACGTCGCCCGAGGTATTGACATAATGGATTGCGTGTTGCCGACACGCGCGGCGCGCCACGCCTGCTTGTACACCAGCGAAGGGCGCGTGCTGATCAAGAACGCGCGCTATGTTGAAGACCAGCGTCCGCTGGATGCAAATTGTTTGTGCCGTGTTTGCCGCCGCTACACGCGCGCCTATCTTCGGCATTTGTTTGCTGCGGGAGAAATCACCGCGGCGATTCTGGCGACCCACCACAACGTCCACTTTTACCTTGACACCATGCGCCAAATCCGAGAAGCTATTTGGTTTGGACACCTTGAAAAATTCGCCTCAGAGCTACGTGCCCGCTACAATCAGGGTCCAGCCTGAAGCGGCCTGCGTCGGGCGGCTTTAGACCGCTACCAGGTTGTGGCAACCCGCAATGGGTCGCGTCTCAGGACGAGAATCGAGCGGGCAGGGTAAGCGGAGAAACTCACCGCTCCAGTGGCGGTTTTTCTCTTCGGACGGCGCCGCGAGTGGATCGCTCCGGAATAGTTAGACTGCGGTAGGTTTGGAAAGGGTACGGGCGGCAGCGAAGAAAATGAATCTGGCGGCATTCTGGATGTGGCAAGCTGGGAGCCCCTTGGGAGGCCTGGGTACTTTTCTGGTTCCCCTGGCGCTCATGTTCGGCATCATGTATTTCCTGGTGATTCTGCCGCAGCAGCGGCAGCGCAAGAAGCTGCAGGCGATGCTCTCCGCGATCAAAAACGGAGACAAGGTGGTCACCACCTCCGGCATCTACGGCACCGTCAATGGCATGGATGGCGATACGATTATTCTGAAGATCGCCGATAATGTAAAAATTCGCATCGCGCGTGCGGCGATTGCGCAGGTGGAGGCACCAGAAGATGCGGCCAAGTAACTCCACCGCCTGCCGTGATTCGCGCTTGATCTGTTGACCATGAATCCTAATCTGAAGTGGAAAGCGTTCTTCATTCTCGGTGTCATTCTGGTCTGCATCTTTTTCGTTTTTGGTTTGCCGACGTTCCCCACGTCATTCGCGCAGATCAAGGACAATTTCACGCACCAGATCAAGCTGGGGCTGGACCTGCAGGGCGGCACGCACCTGATTCTGCAGGTACAGGTGCAGGAAGCCATCTCGCAGGAAACCGACCAGACCGTTGACCGCCTTACGACGCAGATGCGCACTAGGAACATCCGCTACGATGAAGTCCGCCGCGTTGACGATACCCACATCGTGGTGCGCAATGTGCCTTCGGACCAACTCTCGCAATTCCGCGACCTGGTGCACGATCAACTGGAAATTAATTGGGAGTTGAGCCCCGCTCCGGGCGAGGTGAACGCCTACCTGCTGACACTCCGCCCGAGCGCCATTGCGCGAATCCAGGACAGCACCATGTCCCAGTCGCTCGAGACGATCGAGCGCCGTATCAACGCCCTGGGCCTTACCGAACCTACCATTCAGCCGCATGGACGCAAGGACAACGAAATTCTCGTGCAACTCCCCGGCGAAGGCGATCCGGCCCGCGCCAAGCAGGTGATTCAAGCCGGCGGGCAACTGGAATTGAAGCTGGTGGAAGATCCCAATCCGTATCCCTCGGAAGCCGCCGCTCTCGCCGCCCACGCCGGTATTCTTCCTCCCGGCACGGAAATCATCAGTGGCCGCAGCGAATCGCGGACGCAGAATCCGCAAGACACCGGTGAGAATTGGTATGTGCTCAGCCGGACTCCGATTGTGACGGGTCGCGACCTACGCAGCGCCACGGAGAGCCGCAACACCGAAATGCCTGGACAATGGCAGATCAATTTTGTTCTCTCCGGTGAAGCGGCGCGGCGCTTTGGCCCGTTCACCGAACAGAATCGCGGCCGTCAGATGGCCATCGTCCTCGAGAAGAAGGTGTATTCGGCGCCGGTGATCCAAAGCCGTATCGAGGATTCGGGACGCATTGACGGGAACTTCAGCCAGGAATCCGCGCACGACCTCGCACTGGTGCTGCGCGCCGGCGCCCTGCCGGCTTCGATCAAGTATCTGGAAGAGCGCACGGTTGGCCCGTCGCTCGGGGCCGACTCCATTCGCCACGGCGTGCGCGCCTCCATCCTAAGCTTGCTGGTGGTTATGATCTTCATGGTCTTTTATTACCGGCTCTCCGGCGTGAACGCGGTGCTGGCTTTGATCCTGAACCTGTTGATTCTTCTGGCGGCGCTGGCCATGTTTGGTGCCGTGCTGACACTTCCTGGCATCGCCGGCGTCATCTTGACCATCGGTATGGGCGTAGACTCCAACGTGCTTGTGTTTGAGCGTATCCGCGAGGAGTCGCGCAACGGCAAGTCGTCCTCGGCAGCGGTCGAGGCGGGGTTCAGCAAGGCGTTTTTAACGATTATCGACACCCACGTCACCACCGTGGTTTCGGCCTTTTTCCTGTTCATCTTTGGCACCGGCCCGATCCGGGGTTTCGCCGTGACGTTGACCATCGGTTTGATTGCCAACGTGTTCACGGCCATCTTCGTATCCAAGACGATTTTCCAGTATCACCTGACGAAAATGGACCGACAGGCGGAATTGAGCATTTAAGGAGTGCTTATAGTTCTGGTACTACTCGTTCGCTGCGGCGCGGGAACAAACGGGAACCCGATGGAGTCTAAAGAAGGGAAGCGCGAAACGGAATGATTGAGCTTTTCAAACAGCCGAATCTTGACTGGATGGGCAAGGCCAAGTTTTTCTTCACCTTAAGCGGTCTTCTCTTGCTCATCGGATGGTCCGCCATCTTCTTCAAGGGCGGCATCAAGTACGGCATCGACTTCCGGGGAGGCACGAACGTGGATGTCCGTTTCGCCCATCCTCCAAACGTGGACCAGCTGCGCGCCAGCCTGCAGCGCCAGGGCTTGGGCAACAGCGAGATTCAGGGCATCAGCGACATCGCCAACCCTAACTCCAACGAAGTATTGATCTTCGTCGAGCAGGTCGGCCAGGGGGATCAGGCCCTTGATGAGAGCAAGGCCAAGGTCCTGACGGCGCTCAACGCTACGTATGGCGTGGAGGGTACCGGCAAGGCAGACTTCAATGCCGTGACTCCCTCGGCGCTTGGCAATGCACTCTCCCAGAAGGATCCGCTTGGGCTGTCCGTCAATGCAGGGGACAAGTACCAGCAAATTGCCAAGAACCTGCTGGCCTTCCGCGACACCGACAAGAATGGCGTGCTCACCAGTCTTGACGAGCTTTCCAACGTCGCGGGCGCAACCCCGGCGGTTCTCTCCGCCCTCAAGGACACTTATTCGCTCGCGCCCTTCACCATCCGCAACGTCGAGATTGTCGGGCCCAAGGTAGGTGCCGAGTTACGCAATCAGGCCATTCGAGTTACCCTCTATGCTTTGGCAGGCATGCTGTTATATATTGCATTCCGGTTCCAGTGGGTGTACGGAGCAGCAGCGGTGATCGCCGTTTTTCACGACGTGCTCATCACCCTGGGCTTGTTCAAAATTTTCGGCTTTGAAATTTCGCTGACGGTAATCGCGGCGCTGTTAACCCTAGTGGGGTACTCGATGAACGACACGATCGTGATCTTCGATCGTATCCGGGAAAACAGCCGCCTGTTGCGGAGAGAGCCGTTCGCCGACGTCGTCAATAAATCGATTAACCAGACGTTGTCGCGAACGATCCTGACCAGCGGATTGACTTTTCTCACCGTGCTCGTCCTGTTCCTGATGGGCGGCCAGGTGCTTCGGGCTTTTTCCTTTGCCTTGGTGGTGGGAATTGTAGTAGGAACGTACTCCAGTTTTGGTATCGCTGCCCCCCTGCTCGTCGCCTGGAATAAATGGCGCGGACAGGGCGTGGCAGTGGGCACCGGAACCGCAGCCGGCAACAGACCCAAGGGAAACGGGAGCGGGCAACCGCGCCTGGCGCCCGCCGGGAGGAGGTAGTAGTTACCATGTTTGAACAAATGGTTGTATCAGGTGTAACAGGGAAGACGAACAAGCCGTGGACCGTGGTCGTGTCCATGATTCTGCAAGTCTTCTTCCTTCTGATTTTCATCCTCATTCCGTTGATTTACACCGAGGCGTTGCCGAGGGCCATGATGTCTTCCATCCTTTTGGCGCCACCTCCGCCCCCGCCACCTCCTCCGCCACCAGCCGTGCAGGTTGCGAGGATCAAGCCGACCGTCCGCCTGATGGATGCCGGTAAGCTGGTGGCCCCGAAGGCCATCCCGAAAGAAGTAAACATCATCAAGGAAGAGGAGTTGCCACCGGACGCCGGCATGCAGGGTATCGCCGGGGGCGTGCCGGGCGGCATCGCGGGTGGCTCCATGGGCGGCGTGATTGGCGGCGTGATTGGCGGCGTGAAAGCCCCACCACCACCGAAAGTGGTTCCGAAGCGCGTGATGGTTGGCGGCAACGTGCAGGCAGCGCGGCTCGTCAACAAGGTACAACCGCTTTACCCGCCCCTGGCGCGCCAGACGCGCATCAGTGGCACGGTCAAGCTCCACGCCATCATCGGCAAGGATGGCACGGTGCAGCAGCTTGTCATGGTTTCGGGCCACCCCCTGCTCGTGCAGGCGGCGCTGGACGCTGTGAGGCAGTGGCGCTATCAGCCAACACTGCTCAACGGCGAGCCCGTGGAAGTGGACACCGAAATCGACGTGATTTTCTCTCTGGCTCAGTAGTGCAACGGAGCGGCGCGGGCGTCGTGGGACCTACGCGCCGTTCTGAGTACGCAGTTTATTAAACAATCTTGTTGGTTCCCGCATCTCAGGAGCCAGTAGGAAATTAAGGAGCAAACGAATGTTAGCAACTCTCTACGTTTATGCAGTTTGGCTGCAGGAAGCCCCGGCCACCACTTGGGACTTGCGTTCCATGTGGAGCTCGATGGGCCTGCTCGCCAAGGTCGTAGTCGTAATTCTTTTCGGCCTTTCGGTGTATTCCTTCGGTGTCATGATTGACCGCTTCCTCATGTACAACAACGCGCGCAAGCAGTCGCGGCTGTTCGTGCAGCAAGTGGCGGGCGCCCTCAAGGATGGCAAACTCGACGAAGCCATTGCCATCGCGGAGCGCAACAAGAAAAGCCATATCGCTAAGGTTGTGGCCACCGGTCTTTCCGAATTCCAGTCCGCTTCCCAGCAGGTGTCCGATGCCGAAGTGATCGAAGCCGCCAAGCGCGGTCTCGAGCGCTCCGTGGCCATCGTGCACGCGGAAATGAAGCGCGGCCTCTCGGCGCTGGCCACCATCGGTTCCACGGCGCCGTTCGTCGGACTGTTCGGCACGGTCGTCGGCATCTTGAACGCCTTCAAGGGCATTGAGCAACAGAAGGCCACCGGCTTGTCCGCGGTCGCCGGCGGTATCGCCGAGGCCCTCGTCACCACCGCCTTCGGTTTGCTTGTCGCCGTGCCGGCCGTGTGGGCGTACAATTACTTCACCAACAAGGTGGAGGCTTTCGACGTCGAGATGGACAACTCCTCGATGGAGCTGATCAACTACTTCATTCTGCGCCGCGGCGCGAAGAAGTAAGCCGGAAGAAGGATAACTCCTATGGCCTACAAGCCAATTGCCGGGGCTCAGATGTCGGCGCCAAACGTGATTCCGATGGCGGACATCATGCTGGTGCTGCTGATCATCTTCATGGTGGTCACGCCGATGTTGCAGAAAACCCATCAGGTGGATTTGGCGCCCACGTCCAATGCGCACGATATGAAGGATGCGGATAAGGACGACGCCGTCGTCGTGGCGGTTACGCGCGATGGCACTCTTTATCTGCAAAATAACAGGATCGCCAAGGAAGCCATCACTAATGAGGTGAAGGACGAGATCGCCAATAGGCTGGACAAAACCGTCTATGTAAAAGCCGATGCACGTGCCAAGTACGGTGACGTGGTCGCCGTCGTGGACGAAATTCGGTCCGCAGGCGTGGACCAACTTGGTCTGCTGACCCAGAAAGTCGGGAAGCGGACCAGCAGCCCTCAGGCGCAGGAGAATCCTGCCGCCGGAGGCCAGTTATAGTCGTTCGGCCGTTCGCACCATTCGTTTGCTGAGCTGATTCAGGCTCGCGTCGGCTCCCACCCGGCGCGAGCTACTCCTCGGCAAACTTAGGTTGTCCGGCTCGACAGGAGAACTTGCAATGGGGATGGACGTAGGAAGTAGTGGTGGTGAGATGGCCACGCCGAATGTCGTGCCGTTGATCGATATTCTGCTGGTGCTCATCATCATTTTCATGGTGATTACCCCGCTGACGCCCAAGGGTCTCGATACGCTGGTACCGCAGCCGTCTCCGCCAGGCCAGCAGGTGAATCAAGAGCAACTCAACAAGACGGTGGTGGTTCAGGTAGCCATTGGCGGCAGGCTGAAGATCAATAACGAGAACACCAACTGGGAAACACTGGGTCCTCGCATGGAAACGATCTTCAAGGACCGCGCCGAAAAGGTCGCCTTCGTCAAGGGCGATAACGATGTCCTGTTCATGGATGTGGCCCGGGCCATTGACATTATGAAAGAAGCGGGGATCGACAAAGTAGGCCTTATCACCGCCAAGCTCGAGGCCGGGCAGTAACGTTTCGCAGTTTTCGCCGCAGAGTTGTGAGAGTCCTCCTCGCAGTGGCCAGAGCTGGCCGCGAGGTGACTTATGGGTATTGGCTCGATTGGCGGCAAGGGCGGGATGCTGTGTGAAGCGAATGTGGTCCCGCTCATCGATATTCTGTTGGTGCTTCTGGTGATCTTCATGGTCATTCCGCACCGGCAGATGAGACTCCAGGCGAATCTGCCCCGGGAGGCGGGTTCGCCGGTCAAGGTTGTTCCGCCGGAAACAATCATTGTACAGATTGCTTCGGCCGGCTCGCTCCGGATCAACCAGTCGGTAGTGCAACGCGCTGAACTGCGTGAACGGCTCGAACGGATATGCGCACTGCGCGTGCAACGCGTTGCTTTCTTGCAGGGAGATCGTTCCCTCGAGTTTCAGGCGGTGGCTCGGGTTTTGGATGACATGCTGGCCGCGGGAGCTTGGCCCGTGGGTTTGCTAACATCTGAACTGGAAAAAACCCCCTGAACGTGATGGAATGGCCCCTATAGGGCTTTATAGAATCCTAGCAGTAATCCCGATTTCGTCGGGGTTGCGCTTACCAGGGATGGATGCCGCGATGACTCAAGATTCGGTATTAAGGGAAACCCGCTCGTGGTTTACCCGCATTGCCGTCCAGATGTTTTTTCTGGCGGCGCTCTTAACTCTCTCCTACGGTCTCTCCGGTTGCAGCAAGCTGCAGGCCCGGGATGACCTTAACAAAGGTGTTGCAGAATTCAAAAACGGCCAGTACGACAAGGCCGTCGAGTTCTTCAAACATGCGAAGGATCTCGATCCCAACCTTTTGAATGCACGCCTTTATCTCGCCACCGCCTATGCCAGCCAGTACATTCCGGGCGCTCCCTCGGAAGAGAACTTGCGCCACGGCAATGAGGCCATTCAGGAATATACCAGCGTGCTGGATATGGACCCCAACAACATAAGCGCCATCGACGGTCTCGCCTCCATTGAGTACCAGATGGCGGGTCAGCCCTTCGAGCCAAAGAAGTTTGAGGAGTCCAAGAGCTACCACCAGAAACACATCGCGCTGAAGCCACAGGACCCGCAGCCTTACTATTCCATCGGCGTTATCGATTGGGCCCTCGCCTATCGCGGCAACACGGAAATGCGCGCGGACTATAACCGCGACCACGTGAAGAAGCAGGTGAAGGACACCGACCCGCTTCCTCCCGACGTCCGCAAGGCCTATGCCGACAAATTCGACGGCCTTGTCGAAGAAGGGATCAAGAGCCTCGAGACGGCCATCCAGCTCAAACCGGATTACGACGATGCCATGACCTACCTGAACCTCCTCTACCGCCGCAAGGCGGATATCGTGGAGTCGGCGGAGGAGCGCGATGCGCTCACCAAGCAGGCCGACGACCTGCTCGACAAGGTGAAGGAAGTCAAGCAGAAGAAAGCGGAAGAGGCGGAGCGCAAGCCGGCTTCCTGAGCCACTCATTCACTATTTTTGTTGGGGAGGGCGGCCGTGTGGTCGCCCTTTTCCTTTCTCACCTCTCCGCCCCCACAATGTTTTCTCGCCGCTCTTTCTCGGCGTACACTAGAGCATGGGTTCCCGCGCCAATCTCCCCCTTAATTTCAACCGTGACCGCACGGAGCGGCAACTCAATGGCCGCCTGGAAGAGCTTCTTGAGAAGCTCCGCCTGAACCGTCCTTCCGAAGATCCCTGGCTGGTTCGCCGGGCTTACGATATCGCCGCCGAACGCCACCGTGACCAGTTCCGCAATTCCGGCGAACCTTATCTCTCGCACCTCCTGGAAGTCGCGCACATCCTGGCGGATCTGCGCCTGGACGCTACCACGCTGGCGGCGGCTCTGCTCCACGATGTCATCGAAGATACCGAGTTCCCCCTCTCGCGCCTGCAGGAACGATTTGGAGAGGAAGTAGCCCTGCTGGTCGAAGGCGTGACCAAAATCAGCCGCCTCAACATGATGGCCCCGGAAGCGCGACAGGCGGAAAACGTCCGCAAGATGCTCCTGGCGATGGTCCACGACGTCCGTGTCGTCGTCGTAAAACTCGCGGACCGCCTGCACAACATGCGCACCCTCGAATTCCTCGAGCCCTCCAAGCAGCTCCGCATCGCCCGCGAAACCATGGATATTTACGCGCCCATCGCCCACCGCCTCGGCATGGCCGTCATCAAGGGTGAGCTCGAGGATCTTTCTTTCCGCTATCTGGAGCCGGAAGCCTACTTTGCTCTCCAGAAGGAAGTCACGGAGAAAGAACCCGTCTACAGGAAGTTTTTGGAAGACGTTCAGAACACCATTCGTACCAAGCTGGTGGAGAACAGCATTCCTGCCGAACTGGAGGCCCGCATTAAGGGCTTAAATTCGCTGCACGGCAAGATCGTCAGGCAGGAGCGCGGCCTGGATCAGATTTACGATCTCCTGGCCGTTCGCGTGATCACGGATTCCGAGCGCAATTGCTACGCGGCGCTCGGCGTTGTCCACCACATCTGGCGCCCGGTGCCCGGGCGGTTCAAAGACTACATCGCCATGCCGCGGCCGAATCTGTATCAATCGCTGCACACCACGGTGATTCATGGTGGCCAGCCCTTTGAAATCCAGATTCGCACGCAGGATATGCACCGCATTGCCGAGCAGGGCGTGGCGGCGCACTGGAAATACAAGGACGGCAGGCCTGTTTCCACGGACGATGACCAGCGCATTGCGTGGATGCGCCAGTTGATTGAATGGTCCCAGGAATTGCAGGAGCCGGGCGAATTCCTTTCCACCTTGAAGGTGGATCTGGCGCCGGTGGAAGTCTACGCCTTCACACCAAAGGGGCGCGTGCTGGAATTGCCAAAGGGCGCCACGCCCGTGGACTTTGCCTATTCGGTGCACACGGAAGTGGGTCACCAGTGCGTTGGAGCGAAGGTCAACGGGCAGATGGTCTCGCTGCGGCACGAGGTCGTGAGCGGAGACGTCGTCGAGATTCTCACGCAGAAAGGGCACAAGCCCAGCCGCGACTGGCTCAGCTTCGTGAAGTCCTCCCACGCCAAAAGCAAGATCCGCCATTTCATCAATACGCAGGAGCGCGAAGAAGCCACGGACATGGGCAAGCGCCTGCTGGAAAATGAATCGCGCAATTTCCCCAAGGGTTTGAAGAAGATTCCCCACCAGGAACTGCAGAAACTTGCCGCGGAGTACGGCATGTCCAGGCCAGAGGATCTCTTTGCTGCGGTGGGGTTTGGCAAATATTCCGCGCGGCAAGTGCTGGCGCGCTATTTTGGCGAGCCTTCGCAGGAAGCGGAGAAGTCCACGGAAGACGCGAAGCCGACGCTGGTCAAGTCCGTCAAGCGCATGCTGGGCTTCGGCCAAGCCCCGCTGATCGTGCGCGGCCACGACGACCTGTTGGTCTTTCGCGCGAAGTGCTGCAATGCTATTCCGGGGGATGACATTATCGGGTACGTCACGCGCGGGCGCGGCGTCGCGGTACACACGCGCACGTGCCCCAACGTGCAGAACCTGCTGTATCAGACGGAGCGCCGCATTGCCGTGGAATGGGGCACTGGCGGGGTGGCTACCTTCCCCGTCGAACTGCTCATCCGTTCCAAGGATCGTCCCGGCCTGCTTGCCGAAATCACGGCCGTGATTAGTGATGCCGGCTCCAATATCCGTTCGCTCGATAGCCGTCCCGACCGGCAGAACGCGCGCATTGAGGCCAGCCTGGAGATTGCCGATAAACGCCAACTGGAAACAATTCTCTCCAACATCCGCCGCATCAACGGGGTTTACGGGGTAGAGCGCACTTACCAGGTGTAGCGCACGTTGCGCACCCCGCCGGTATCAACGAAGGCACACGTCACCCCTCTCGCGGTGGTACCGCCTAAAATAGAATCATGCGGCAATACTCCCTGCTACTTGGTGTGTGTTTACTGGTGGCGGCCGGGTGTCAAACACAGCCCAAGACCAACTATGCCCCGCTCGACCAGTCGGGGATGTGGTCCTCCAGCGTGGACCAGCTCAAGAAGCTCAATGTGACGGATCTGGAGATTGCCCAGCTCTCTAAACTCAAGCAAGTTGGTGCCAGCGATGATTTGTGCCTGGCATTACTTAAAGCCGCGCGCGACCACCACCATGATTTTTCCAATGGCGATGCCGCAATTCAGTTGTCCCAGGCGGGTTATTCCGATGAGCAGATCCTGGAAATGGCCAGGTCCGATCAGATCGACATTCTCAGCGGGGAAGCCATTACCCTCAAACTGATCGGACTCTCCAATCCCACGGTTCAGGCCATCATCCATCGCCGCATCGAGGGTTTGCCCACCCTTACGAGCGCGCAGATCGGGCGCCTGAAGAACACGGGCATGTCGGAAAAGCAGATTCTGGACCTGGTCAATCAGGGTCTCTCCAACGGTCAAGCGGAAAAATTGATCGCCAGTCGCGAAGCCAATCGCAATCACTCCAACACCGGTTTCGTGCTTAACCGCAGCCGCAAGTCGCACTGATTTCCCCCCCACGCTCTCCTTTTGTTATTCTTTCTTTCCGCACTGAAAGGAGAGCTCACCATGAAAGATGTAGTTCTAACCAAGCACGGCCCGAAACCCATTGGGCCTTATTCCCAGGCGATCAAGTCCAATGGGTTCCTGTTCGTTTCCGGGCAGCTTGCAGTGGACCCGGCGTCGGGAGAATTTGCCGGTGTAACTGTTCAGCAGCAGACCGAGCGCGTACTGCAAAATCTGAAGGCGATTCTGGAGGCGGGGGGCGCATCCCTAAGCCATGTTGTCAAAACCACGGTTTTTCTGAAGGACATGAACGACTTTGCGGCCATGAACGAGGTCTACGCCCGCCACTTCTCCGCCGCTCCGCCGGCACGCTCAACCGTACAAGTCGCGCGGCTGCCCAAGGATGCCCTGGTCGAAATTGAGGTCGTCGCGGGCTTGTAGAAAAGGATTGCTTGTGCTTTCAAAAGGGAAAAAGCCACGGCCTTTGCCAGGCAGTGGCCTTTCTCCTTCCTTTCAAAGTTCGTGTCACTGAAATTACGGTCGTTGAGCGCTCTCAAGCGCTTCCGAAACCGCCAGATAGGTCGCCACACCGGTTACAGCGATGGCCACGTACAGGAAACGGCTGCGTCCTGCCTTCCGTGGTTCATGCTGCCCCCCTGGCCATTCATTTTTGCCAGAACCTGCGCCGGCGGGTCCCTGGGCCATCTCTTCGGGCTGATCAATCAGCACGCGGTAGGAGGATCCCTCCGGGATGATCTGTGTATCGGCGTCCACGGTAACAACCAGGGATCCGCGAGTGGCGTGTACCAGCAATTCTTGCTGGCCTATATACGACACCTGGCCGATGGTTGGCGCATCGGTTTGCGCGCGGATGGCCGCCGCGGAGGCAAACAAGGTGAACGCTTGGGCATTCCCCGTGGAAAACGTGGCTGCGCCGCTCAGAAGCTTTGCGGTGGGCGCGCCTGCAATGTCACTGACCACGGCACGGCTGGAACTCAGAAGGAGCAGTCGTGCCTTGCCCGCGCGGACCTGCACACTGCCTTGCAGTTCCGTGCTGAGACTATCGCCACCGTAAACCGTGGTTCCGACCTCCGCCTTCGCCTCACCCACATGAGCGCCCTCTGCGGAAATCACGGTCCCCAGCGCAGTCGTCGGCGCTCCCCACACAGGGATGGTCATCAGGCTAAAAGAAAGGGCGGTCGCGAAAATCGCACGTCGCGCTTGCATTTGCGTCTCCTCGCACACCTGGGAAAGAATACTTTGTGGACGGCCTAACGTCAATCGGTAAACAGCCCTGAAAACAAGCGGTCCGGGCCGCTCAATGACGTCCGGGAAGTTTCTTGGGGCGCCCGTTGGCAGAAGTTCGGATTCGCTGTTAGAATGCCATCACAGTATGGCCGATTGGAAGCAGATCACCGCACGAATTCGAAGAGCACGGACCAGCAAGGATCCCGCCGGACAGCTCACAGCTCTTTTTCAAAAAACGCGCGACGCCATGGTCGCCTTTGAGTTGGCACGCTATTTCGAATCAAATGGCAAGTCCGAGGATGCCGGCAAGTGGTACGTGACCGCGGCGGCGCGCTTCCGTCGTGCCGATTGGAAAACCAAAGCGCAGGAAAGCGCCACGCGTCTTGGCGCTACCGTTGCTGCGGAAATTCCCGCGCCAACCGCTGCCGCTGATCTGCCAGAAGTTGCGCCAAGCGAAGCCGCTGTGAGTACGCTGTCGCCCGAACCGGTCGCGCAGGTGACTCCTGCTCCCGAGGCGGAAGTGCCACAAGGAGAGGCGCCCCAGGAAGCGAGCGCCACTGAACGTGCTCCTGCGAAGAGGCACAGACGTGGCCGCCGTGGTGGGCGTGATCATCGCCGCTCCTCGAAACGTCCCGAGCAAACAATCTCGACACCAAGAGAAGTGCGCCCTGCGCCGCCGCCCCGGGGCATTGAAACTGCCAAGGAGCGGCCCGCCCGTCCTGCAGAGCCTCTCGAACTGTCCGCGGAATCACCCGTTGCTCCCAGCCTGCGCGGTCGCTCCGGCGATCCGGGACTGGCCTCGCGACTTACACAATTGGAAATGAATTTTCGGCGTCTGCTGGCCTGTCCGCCCACCAAGCTGGACGCGGCAGATAAAGCGCCAGCCGGTCCAGGAGTATGGGTGCTGACTGATTCCGACCTCACGACGTATTACTATGTCGAAGCTTGTCAAACCCTGCGCGTGGCCATTCCCAACCTAATGCGAAGCAGCGCTGCGCGCCGCGGCGAGTCCATTCGGCCGCAATTGGCCGACCACTTGGGCATCCCCGAGTCGCGGGTTGCCAAATACCTCTCCGACCACTGTGTGGTGCGCTGGCTGCAGATGGACGACGACGCCTCGCACTTCGCCCATTTCCTCATCGCCGTGTTGCATCC
>Ga0187782_10001697_pt1 | contig 16143 bp, 17 predicted proteins | sample 0715_SJ02_MP15_2_FD_132454 | JGI IMG/M metagenome (GOLD analysis project Ga0187782, IMG submission 132454) | Tropical peat soil microbial communities from peatlands in Department of Meta, Colombia - 0715_SJ02_MP15_20_MG | ecosystem: Environmental > Terrestrial > Soil > Wetlands > Peat | place...
GGAATGGCTTGGCGATCAACCAGAATGTGATGCTTGGAGCCCGGTTTTCCGCGGTCGGTAGGATTCGGACCGACTCCATCCGAACCCCTTTTTTGCGGCAATGCTGGAGCCGTCGATCGCTGCGCGGGACCAGTCGATGGCCCCGTTGGCTCCGAGTTCGTCCAGGACCAAACGATGCAGGTTCGGCCACACGCCCGCTTCCGTCCAATCCCGAAGGCGGCGCCAGCAGGTCACGCCCGACCCGCAGCCCATCTCCATCGGCAACATGCGCCATTGGATTCCGGTCCTGAGAACGAACAGGATCCCCGTCAACGCGGAGCGATCCGACACCCGCGGCCGACCCCCGTCCGGCTTCGGGGGCTCGGGGGGAAGAATCGGCTTGATACCGTCCCATAGCGCATCGGAAAGGAGCGGTTTCGCCATGGGCCCATCCACCTATCCATCCGTCGCCGGGGGGGCCAAGTTTTGAAACCGCCTTTAAGCGGATCAGCGCTCGGGTCAACCCGTGGGCGTCTGCGTGCCACAGGCTAACCTCGCCGTATGAGCGAGACGTCCTACGCCGCCGCTTGGGCTGATCTGCGGCGCCGCCGAGCGGCCGTCATTGGCGGCATGGTCTTCTTCGCTGTGGCTGGCGCTATTTGCGTTGCATTGGTGCATGGCGGTTTTCCGTATCTCCCGATCATGTTTCTGGCGGCTGTCATTCCATTGGTGGTGCTCAGCGTGTGGTGCGATTCGTTTCGCTGTCCACGGTGCCATCAGCGGTTTGCAGCAGGAGGGCGCGAGAGCCGAGGGGGACGCTGGGCCCGAGGAAGCGCATTCGCCTGGCAATGCGCTCACTGCGGAATCCTCGCCGGAACGGAGCCTTGACCTTGCGATGCGACAGGGGCGGCCGCCTCGCTCGCGCCGATCTCGAGCGGCCCGCGCGGACTGGCAACGTCCGTCCTGGCGAGGCGCTCGATCCCGACGCGCCACCCGGACCGTCGGCGCCCATCGTCGGACGCATTCGCGCCAAGGCGCTCGCCGACGCGGCAACTTCGTCGCGATCGTCGAGTCGCCCGATGGCGCCGCATAGCGCGTACCGCTCGATCCGGCCATTGCCGCGAGCTCGCGGGTGGGTGACTGAGTCACGATGACGACGGTGCCGCGCCGCCGCGCGCGGCCCGAAGACGCGGCGCTCGAAGCGATCGCGCGCGCGACCGGTGGCCACGAAGACGCGGGGGCAGTGACGCGGATGCCCAGCTGGCTCCTCAAGGTCGAGCACAACCTCCAGGATCTTCACGTCGTCGGGTTCGACGGGATCGTCCGTCCGGACATTCTTTCGTCCCATACGGCGCGCGATGTCGACCACCTTCCCGTCGATGCGGCGCCCAGGAAGGCGCTCAGAGCGAACGATCGGCTGGAGGGTCTACACGGACTTTCGAAAGGCCCTCGAGCGTCTCGATCAGGAGCGCACGGAGTGTCGTCTCGTGATCCGGGCGGACGGCCGCTCGCAACGGCCGCGAGCTCGTCGTCCTGCCCATGACCCGCGAATTGCGCGCAGCCATCGGCCGCACTGTGGTGCTGGAGCGCGACGCCAACGGCAGACAGGAAGCCCGACGAGGCGGCGATGTTGGCTAACCCCCAAGAGGACGACCGTGCTGGCCTTGCAAATGCCCACGCTGCACGTCGCCGCGGCGGGACACACGGCGCACGCGTTGCCCCCGCTGCCGCACGCGTTCGGCGCGGTCCCGGCAAGACATTGGCCGGACGTTCCGCGGCGCGCCAGCGCGCCTGAGCCCGGAGAATTCGCGTCGCCCGGGCGACCACCTTGCACCGTCTGGGCGGCCACAGCACTCTGCCGTTCCGTGCGCTCCTGCGGCGCGCGGAGGCATCTTAGCCGGCTTCGCGATTCCGCTTGGCCGCTCGGATCCGCGTCCCCGACCTCGGGTGTTCGCCTTTGCGCGGACGAGTCCTTTGGACGAGCTCTCGGTCGCATTCCGCGTGCACAAGGCTGCCGTCGGCCCGAACCAACGGGTCAAGGACGACCGGTCTCTGGCAAATCGCGCACGGCACCGCCCGCCCTATGATCCGAGGCCGACTCAGAGTCAATGGCAGTTCCTTGCTTTTGCTTGTGTGTCCGTCGGTCGGTGCGATCCTCGGTCTTGACGACCATGGACCCGGGCGAACGCGAAGCTCTCGAGCGCTTCCGCTCCGATTCACGTGTCGACGAAGCGGAACGAGCAGCGCGTCGTGAGAGGGCGCGACTGGCACGGAAGGATCATCCCACGACGCTTCTCGTCGGCGGACAGCGCGTCGTCCGCGGCCATCGTGACGCGGCCCTCGAGCAGTTCGGACACGCAGGTGCCGCAAAAGCCCTGCTCGCAGGAGTACGGAGCGTCGAGGCCAGCGTCGCGCGCAACCTGCAAGAGCGTCTTGCCCGCGACGTAAGGGATGTGGCGGCGCTGGTCCCGCAGCTCGACGTCCACGAACTCGGGCGGACTTGCTGCCGTCCCGACGGGCTCCTCCGCGGGCGGGAGATCGCCCGAGGGGACAATCGTGAATCGCTCGACAAGCACGTTCTCGGGAGCGATCCCCGCCTCCCCGAGGGCACGCTGCACGAGCGTCATGAACGGACCGGGGCCGCAGAGGAAGCACGATGCGTTGGGCCGTGTGGCGGCGGTCGCACGGACGGTAGCCTCGTCCAGCGGGCCGTCGACGTCGTCGAACCGGCGGCACACCGTCAACCTTGCGGGGTATGCCGCCTGCAGGCGGCCCAGCTCCCCGGCGAAGATCGTCGCGTTGCGATTGCGGTTCGCGTAGACGAGGGTGAGGGCGCGACGGGTCGTCGTAAGCGCCGACTTGAGGATGGAGATCACCGGGGTGATCCCGCTGCCGCCCGCGAAGAGGAGCAGGGGCGCGTCGCGTTCGTCCATCACGAAGCGTCCCTCGGGCGGCATCACGGAGAGCACGTCCCCGACACGCAGGCGATCGTTCAGCCAGTTCGAGACGCGTCCTCCGGTGGTTCGTTTGACGGTGATCTTGTGCTCGCGCTCGCAGTCCGGAGAGCTGGCGAGCGAGTAACAGCGCCTCAGACGCTCGCCCCCAATCTCTAGCTCGAGCGTGACTGACTGACCGGCGCGGTACTCGAACTGCCGAACGAGGGCCGGCGGTACGTCAAAGACGATCGATTTGGCCTCGCGCGTCTCCTCGACGATGCGCGCCACGGGCAACTCATGAAACATGTTCCACCTGCTGCCGATCCCGGCCGGTCGCATCGATCTGGGCATTCACGCTGTGACCTGCGCCCACGCCGGAACGCTGGCGCCCATCGGCGTGAGGATCGGGTCCTGCCAGAAGGCCGGGGTTGCGGAGTACGTGACTGCCGGGGCGAGACGTCTCAGGGTGCCCAGTGGCGTCTGGCGCTCAATCACGTCCGGCTCGAGCAGCCGCTGCCCGAGGCCGCCAAGGCGTGAGAGAGAGCCGCTCGGGTTCGTGTAGTCGAGCCGCTGGAAGACATTCTCGGCAAAGCCGCGGTCCTCCACCGGTACGAGCCCGAGGGACTGGTACCACATGGCATTGCGCGTGAGGCTGACGGTCACGTGGTAGCTGCCGCCTTCTCGCGCGCGACGAAGCAATGCTGCGGCGGCTCCCGCGGCACCCATGTAGCCCGTCACGTAGTCGTTGATCAATGCGGTGGGCGGAACTGCGGGGACCCCGTCGATGCCCTCGAGCATGGCGAGTCCGGAGGCCGCGGTGCCCAGCATGTCGAAGCCGCCTCGGTCCGCCCAGGGTCCACCCCATCCATAGCAACGAACACTGACCACAACGATGCCGGGACGAAGCTCCGCCAGCTGCTCCGGGCCGAAGCCAAACCGCGCGAGTTTGCGCCCGCGGAAGTTCTCCACGAACACGTCGGCGTGCTTGGTAAGGGCGAGCGCGCGCGTGCGGGCGTCCGCGACGTTCAAGTCCAGAAAGGTGGAGCGGAAGCCCACGTTGGCGTCGTCGTAGACCCACGCGTGCTCGAAGTCGTCGTGCCGATTGAACTGCAAGACCTGCGCGCCCTGTTCGGCCAACGTCCTTCCGACCACGGGACCGGCGACGGCATGGGTCGCGCTCAAGACGCGGATGTCGCTCAGCGGGCGGGCGGACGCGCGAAGGGGCTCGGGCGCACTGTCGCCGATCTTGCGGACCGCGATCACTGGCTCGCGAGCAAGGTATTGCCCCTGCGGGTGGGCCGCCCACTCTTCCGCCGTTCGTGCAATGCAGAGCGTGTGACCTTGGGCGTTGGCCATGTCCTCGAGCTCGTCGGCGTTCCACCGGGCGATGGCCTCCGAGATGCTGCGATGGTTGGCCCCGCAGTCGAAGAAGTTCGTCCAGGCGAACTGCTGGGCGGGATACACCGCCGATGGGTACACCCAGCGGCCGTCCTTCGTTCGAAAAGGAAATACCGTGAACGGGTGGTTGCTGCCGATGGGATCGGGATAGGGCCATCCGTTGATGGTCGGATGGAACGTGAATTCTGGGTTGATCCCGTGGGCCGCCTTGCGTAGGTCGATCGACAGATCCTGGCCGCGTCCAGTCCGTAGCCGCCAGATGGCGGCTGCGCCGACGGCGGCGGCCATGGCCGACAGCGCAAAGGCCGAACCCAGGCGAACCGCGCTCGGAAAGAGCGGGTCGCGCCCCAGGAAGGTGATGCGTCCCCCCGTATCTTCGGGGGTCACGCCCGTCCCCGCCAGCAGATGGGCGAGGCGCTGGGGCAGATCGTCGTCGGAAGAGGCGTTCGTTCGGGAATCCTTCGAAGCGTCCATTTTGAACCTCGCCGCGTTTTCGCGTCTCGGTCGTTTGCGTTCGTCAGGCGTGTGCCGGGCGATACGTTTCCGCGTTCGTCGAGAATTCGGCGTGCCCGTAGCGCGCCAGCTGTTTGCGCAGCGAGCGAACGAGGGACCGGTCCGCGGCGGCTCGGAACGGAGGAATGCTCGCGGCGGCGCGATAGGCCCCCATTCGCATCGCGATCGTGATGGTGGCGGCTGCCGCACCGGCGTAGTGAGAGGGGCTGGCACGCAGGCCCGAGGCGGCGCGCTTGTCAGCGCTCAACAGCTCCGGTACGAGCACGACCCGCGCAAAGCCTCGCTCCATCCACGCGAAGACCCTTTCATGCAGCGAGTGGTCCGCCGTGAGGTCCGCATCCATCGTCGCACGAACGAGCGCTACGCAATTCTCGTCGAATCCCTTTCGGAGTGTCGCCCGCCGCGTTTGAAGCAGGCTCCAAATGCCGTCCGGCGTCGTCGCCAGGAGTTCCTCCGGCAAGCCGAGAAGGAAGCAGCGGTAGCGCGCGAGTTCGACGCGTGCCCGCTCGGCGGGCGTAAAGGTGTCGCGGCCATGCGCAAGCGCGTGCTCGGCGATGGCCCCCGCGACAACGAGCCCGGCGGGGAGTTGATCGATCTGAGGAATCGGGATGCCGTAGGTCTTCACGTCCCAACGATCCCCGGCCTTGAGGAGGTTGAACCGGACCATGGAGTGCATGAGGCGGACCATGGCGGCCGAGCGGAAGGCCAGTCCGTGCCGGTCGAGCGCGTCCGGCATCACCATGCTCGTGTAGAACGTGGCCGTTTCCTTGATGCGACGGGCCGAGGAGTTATGCGAAAGCGTGCCTGTCTGGACCATCGGCAGGGCCGCATATTTGTTCATGAACGTGCCCACGATGGCGCCGCGGGTGGCAAACGGCGAACGGTTGGCGTAGGCGTTGCGCTCGATTCGCGCGCCCTCTTCGATGAGCTTCGGATCTAGCCACGACGGAAGCGTTTCCATTTCGCGAATGAAACGCGCGAGCTCGGGCGGAGCGCCCGGGACGCCGTCGAGCCCATGGTCGCAAGCCTGGGTGAGCCAAGTGATCAGCGCCTTGGCGCCGTGTTGCGGGGTGAGAGCCGCGTACGCGTCGGCCACCGCGTCGCCCATCATCGTGTAGGCGCGCACCCGGGCCACTTGCTCGGCGTTGGCGAGCAGCTCGCTCCTGCCAGGCGCAAGCTCTGGGCCGAGGTCGGTCTCATCGCCGGGACCGATGGCGAACCGCTCTGGGTCGATCGAAAAATCCACACGACCGTACGTGTGCGGGATGAGCGTGCGCTGATTCGAAACCATTTCCAGGCGTTCGGTGCTCGAAAGGGTCATTGGAGGGGCCTCCTTCAGACGTTGCCAAGGATGCGGCTCGGCAGAAGCCACGCCGCTGAACTTGACCGACTGAATATCTATCATACGATATATATTGTCAAGACGAGGTGGCCCGCGGAGGTTCAAATGCTCCCAAAATCCAAAGAGATCGGGTCTCACGATCGGGTTGCTGCGGGCCACGACGGGCGCGACACTCCGCCGGTTCGAGGGCAGGTGCGCCGGATGGTGGTGAAGGGACGACCCGAGAGTGGCTACAAGAAGGGGGACGAAACAAGGCAGCGACTGCTGGAGGTGGCTCTGGCGGCGTTTGGAGCGGCACCCTTCTCCGCAGTGACCACCCGTCAGATCACAACGGCGGCGGGCGTGAGCCTCCCGAGTCTGCAGTACTATTTCGGCGACAAGCAGGGGCTGTACCGCGCCTGCGCCGAAGCCATCGTCGATCGCTTCCGCGCGAATGCGTCCGCCGCGGCCGGCGATGCCCGCAAGGCACTCGGCGGCGAGTGTTCGCCCGAAATGGCGCGCGCGCACCTGAAAACCGTCCTCGGCGCCATAGCGGGGTTCCTCATCGGGACCAAGGAGTCTGCGCGGTGGGCACAGTTCGTTGCGCGAGAGCTCCGCGAAGCGGGACCGGCCTTCGAGATCCTGTACGAACGCCTATGGCGTCCCGGCGTGGAGGTCACCTCGCGGCTCATTGCCCGCGTTCGAGGGGTGCCCGACAATGACCCAGCCGCACGGGTGGAGGCTCTGCTGCTTATCGGGAGCGTCTTGGCCTTCCAATCCGGGCGTCGGATCACCCTACGCACCATGCAGTGGTCCGCGATCGGGCCCGAAGAACTCGAATTGATTCGAGCCGCTCTTGACGCCCAGATCGATGCCATCGGGCGCAACCCCGGCTGATAGGTCGTGGGTCAGCTCTGCTAGCCGGGTACCGCGCGCGGCCGCCCGGGGGGGAGGAAGGAAGACGCCGCACCCGTGATATGGAACCGCGCGTCCGGGACCTCTGCCGAAAGCGCATCCGGCGCACCTCGCGAGGGACGAAGGGAGGCTCATCAACGGGACGTACGTTCGCGCACCCGCTTTGCATCAGCCGCCTCCTCATGCGCGCAAGCCGTTGCATCGGGCCGATCGCCCTCGCGCTCGGCCTCATCCCCGCATGCAAGGGGTCCGACAACCCCTCGCCCAGCCTCTCCGCGAGCGGCAGGGGTCCGGAGGACGTCCGCCCAGCGAAGTATGCGACGTGCGCCGGACAAGGAGCCAACCCGGAACAGCTCGCCCCTGCCTTCCTCGACCAGATGCCGTGGTGCCACAGCGCCGACACAGCGCCCGCAGACAAACTGTCCGGGCTTGGTCGCGATGGGACAATCATCGAAGGCAAGGGCGACTGCCAGTTCGACGACGGGATCAGCTGTCACTTTCACACTTCGATGGAATTCGTCGACTCAACGAAGTTGAGGGACGACGAGCACGCCGTCGGCGAGATGCATTGCATCGTTCCCTCGCACAAGACCGACAGCCCGACTGTCTACGGTGCCCACCTCCGATGCAAGCCGGGCACGTCGCCCGCGGCGGACACGAAATCGTGCTCGACTCAATTGCTCGGAACACTGGCTCGCTGCCAGAGCGGCTGGAAATGCTGCGACAACGGCACGCTGACCAAACCCGTGAGCAAGCAGCAAGACGCAGAAAAAAAACTCCGCCCGGACTTTCGCATCTGTCAGGACAGTTTCATTGAGATCGACTGCGGGCTGCTCCATGGAATGCACGGACATACCGCAAACGTTGCTGGCCTGGGTGAAGAGATCACGGGCAAGTTCAACCCTCAGGATTCCGACGACAACCATCCATGACGACGCGGCCCGCCGACGCGCATCCCACTGGACACAACGCCACCGAGCGTGGGATCCGTGGGCCCGTCGTCGGACGAAGGAATCACTATGGCTCTCGGTCGCGGCGCGGGCGAGCCGTTGACCTGGCATAGCGGCGAGCTGGTGCAGGAGTGCGGGGCATTCGGCGAATACGGCATCCGCGCGCGATCCCCGACAGCTACGGAGTGGAGATCGAACAGCACCTCATTCGACTCGTCCGTGACGAGGTGACTCGTCTCGTTCGCGAAAAGGTGAGGGCTGGGCCTCCGCCCGTCGACAAGGCCCTGTGGGCTGCCACGGTTTTTGCTGGGTGCGCCCGCCACGATGCGGAATCGCAGAGCGAGCTGGGTAGCTGTCGGTATCGTCGTGTCGGTCGCCACGTCCGCAGCGGCGGAAGCCGCCGACCCATGGGTTGTATGGATCGCTCCGGCGGAGTGTCCCAGCGGTGAGGCGGTCCTCACGCGCATGCGAGCGGCGGCGCAAGACGAAGCGCCGGACGACTTGACCGCGCGGGCCGTGATCGAATCGATCGGCGGTCGCTGGTCGGGGCGAGTCGAGGTGACGAGCGGTGAAAGGCGCTGGGAGCGGACTTTCGAAGGCGGCTCGTGTGCCACGGTCGCTGACGCCGTGGCTCTCACCGTGAGCCTTTCCATCGCGCCGTCGCGCACCATTGCCGCCGTGACGGCCACGTCCGCGCAGACGGCCCGCGGTTTCCTAGCTCCTGAGGTGCCGCCTGCGCCGGCGACCAGGAACCGGGCAGCGGCGAACGCGATGCTGGAGGCTGCACCCGGGCCAGAGACGGTTTCCCCGCCGCCGCGCTCGCACACGCATGGCAGCTTTTCCGTAAACGCCGAGGGAGTTGTCGACGTGCGGGGCGTGCCATCGCCGTCGCCGGGGGGCGCCGTTGGCGTCGCGTGGCGGGCGAGGCCCCTGGAAGTCGGGATCGAGGCGATTGCCGTCGAAGCGCAACGTGGAACGGTTGCGGGGTCAACGTCGGGCGCTTCGGTGTCGCTCACAGCCGCGTCAGCCAGCGTGTGTCTCGTTGTGCCAATCGACGATCGCGTTGTCGCGGGCCCGTGCGCGGGCGGCGCCGTGGAGCGACTGGCCGCGCATGGCTTCGGCCCGTCGGACACCTTCGTCGCAACGCAACCGGTCGTGGTGCTCCCAGCGGCGGTCGGCGAAGCGGATCTCGAGTGGTCGCCGATGTGGGCAATGGCTGTGCGGGCGTCGGCGCGCGGGCTAGCGCCCTTGTCGCGACCGACGTTTGTCGTCCGCGGTCCGGCCGGCGGCACCGCTTACCGGCCGGCGGCGCTCGACGTCGAGCCTTCGCTCGGAGTCGTCGTGCGTTTGGGGAAATAAAAAATTCCGGGGTTGGCCACAGACCGTCTGGACGTCATGCCGGCCCCTTGCTCTTCGACCGAGGTTACGAGCCTTGTGGGCGACGGCCCGACCAAGCGTAGGTCGACCGCCACCGCCGGCTTCGACGCGGTGTACGAAGGGCACGTCGACTTCGTGTGGCGCAACGCTCGCCGGCTGGGAGTCGAAGAGGCGGCCCTCGACGATGTGGTGCAGTCGGTCTTCCTGGTGGTCTTCCGGCGCCTCGACGACTTCGAAGGTCGCTCGTCGCTCACGACATGGATCTACGAGGTGCTCGTCCGCGTGGTGCGCGAGCACCGCAGGACGTTGCGGCGCAAGTCGCCTCCGCGTGCGGAGCAGGAGTCGGTCGACCCCGCGACACTGACGGCGCCCCTGGACGAGCGCCCCGACCGCCTGGCCGACCGCGCCGCCGCCGCGCGGGTCGTGCGCGAACTGCTCGACGAGCTCGACGACGACAAGCGCGAGGTATTTGCACTCGCGGAGCTCGAAGGCCTGACGCTGCGTGAGATCGCCGAGATCTTGCGCGAGCCGACCGGGACGATCGCGTCACGCCTTCGCTCGGCGCGCGCGGACTTTGAGTGCGCGGCCGTGCGCCGGCGTGCGAGAGACGCGAAAGAGCGAAGGGCCACATGAGCGATCTGAGTCCCGAGACGCGAGCTCTGCTCGATCGGGCGCGTGGCGGCGATGCGTTGCCGAGAGGCCATCGCCGAATCCTACGCCGCCGGCTCGCAGCCGCCGTGGGCCTCGCGGCGCCGCTCACCCTGAGCGCAACGGCGGCGGCCATGTGGGCCGCGCCTGGGATCGCGATCCTCGCCAGGACCGGGATCGTGCGCGCCGTGGCTGTTGCGCCTTCGCTTTCGCCGGTTTCGCCCCGGCGAGGACCGGTGGCCGTGCACGCGACGCGCACAAGCGTGCCGGCCGCACAGGCGACGCCGCTCGCCCTCGTGCCGCCCAGCGCCCCGGCCGCGACGAGCGTGCAAGAGGTGTCGCCCGAGCCAATCGAGGAGCCCGCGCCGGCCCCTGGCCCGAGGTCCGCACCGCCGTCGAGCGTAGGGGCCGCACCTCCCGCCGGCGCGAGGTCGATGCTCGTCGCGCGCCCGATGCCGCCGCCTGTTGGCGTCGTCGCGCCGAGTCCGGTCGCGAACCCCACTTCCGCCGCGCTCTCCGCGGATGCGTTGGCCGCCGAAGTGCACCTCGTCGGCGATGCACAGCGCGCGCTACGTGCCGGCGACCCCGAACGAAGCCTCGCGCTGCTGGGCGAGTACGACCAGCGGTTTCCGGCCGGCGCTCTCGGACCCGAGGCCGCCGCGCTTCGTGTCGACGCGCTGTGCGCCGCGGGCCGCGCGTCCGACGCCGAGGCGGCCGCGCGCCGCCTCGAGACCCAGCACCCGGGCTCCCCGCTCACGCGCCCGCTCGCCTCGGGCTGCGCGGGCGCAGCCCTGCGCTGACTCAACTCACGACCCTTCCTTCCTTTCCCTCTTTCGAACATCCAAGGAGAACCTCATGCATTCGATTCCTTACATCTTGGTCACCGTGGCAGCTCTCGGGCTCGCCGCATGCTCGGGCGCCGCGGACGTGCCCGTCGGGACGAACCTCGCTGAGACTGAGGACGCCGACGGGTCAAGCGTCTCTTCAAACACCAGTCCGGCTCAACCCGTCACGCCACCCGACTCGGACTCGGGCACCACTTCGTTCGTCAGTCCTGCACACCCGTGGCGCCAGCGTCGGGCGGCGCACCGGCGGTATGAAGTAAGAGGAATGGTCCGGTCGGGGGGTCTGCTTCGCCACGGCTCCTCGCCGCTCCTCATCATGACCCCCCAGCCCCCCTGCCCCTGCATCCTCCTCGACACGGAAACCCAGTCCGCGGTGATGAGCCTCTGCGCCGTGCCGAGGGCCGCGCCCGCTCCGGGCCCTCAGGTCGAGGCCGGTCCGTACACAGCGAGCTGCCACCACCGACGCGGGCGTGACGAGGCTCCGTAGGCGGCTCTCGTGCACTGGCTTACTGTCCGTAGCCGGCCGCAACGATATTGGCCTGAACGGCATCGTCCGTGGCGCTCGATGCGTAGCCGGCGGTCATCACCCCCTCGTAGAAGTCCCCCTGGGCGCCGCTGCTGTTGTCACCGCCGATTCCGAGCAGAATCGCCCCCTGTTTTTGCAGCACGGTGTAGTTCTGAGTGCCGAAGAACTGGATGTCTGTGGGCCGAGACCCGCTGTACATCGTGGTTAGGCTGCCCGTTTGCGCGTTACCGCCCTTGAGCGTGAAGGGCCCATCGCTTGCCACGGCCGTCGCCGAGTTGTTCTTCAGCATGGCGGTGACGAATGCGAAGGGAAGCGATAGATCCTGCGGGTTTTCGCCGAAGGAGCTGCCGCCCATGCTGTACACGCCGGCCTCCATGTCTGCCATCACCCACGGGCCATTTCCGGCCCCCGTGTCCCAGGATCGGGCGTTGCCGAAGTAAATGGCATCCATCGAACCGCCCGGGCCCGCCTGGTTGTTCGTCTCGGCGTTGCCGAAGTCGAAACAGCACGCTCCGTTGAAAAATGTGCCGTCGGTGACCTCGTAGAGGCTTTCCGGCTCATCTCCGGTGGCAACTCCGGTCGTCTTGTCGTTTCGATATCCCACTTGAGAGGCCGTCGAGGTCTCCGGGGTCACGCGAACGCCGTAGGCCTTGTGCCCGCTGATCGTGATTGGAAGTGCGGTTGCCACGGCCTCGACGTCTGGATTCGGTCCATTGCCACCGGCAGGCGCCTTCGTCAGATTGTTGCCTTTTCCCGACTGGTCATAGATGATCGAAATCGTGCACGTCGTGCCCGAACAGAACGTATCCTGCACCGAGGAATCGGCGACGCTTCCCGGCGCAAGGACCGGGATGTTCATGGTCGTGTTGTCCGCGCGCCGGACTTGGTAAAGGTTCCCGGCATATGCGGCGTAGAGGGCGCGCACCGTGCTGAAAGCGGCGACACATGGCGTGCCTCCCGCCTCGTAATAGTCGCACGGACCCGAGGTGGTCGGTCCTGCTTCCGAGCCGCTCGACCCGGAGCTGCTCGCGCTTGAGGACGCGTCCGGCAAACCTCCAGTGTGCGAGCTCGATCCCGACGAATTCGTGCCGGAGGGCCCGCTCGATCCTGAAGAACCGCTCGAGGAGGTCGAGCCGCTCGACGAGCCCGGTGTCGAACCAGCACTCGAGGATGTGGAGGAATCGCTCGTAGAGTCGGTCGCAGTATCTGAACTTCCGCCTCCGCCCGGAGAGGCTTCGGCAGATGGCTTCGAGCCGTTGCCTGGCGAATTGGAACCACACGCCGCGGCGACCACCGCAACGGCTGCGAGGACGGAAACGAAGCCGACGTGGCGGGGGACGGGCGCATTCGTCATTCGAAATCTCTGGAGGCTTCTCGCGTGGGAGACACGGTCCGAGGGTTAGTACTCACGTGGAAATGACCGCTTGCGTGCGTCGACCATGCTTTGAACGGCAGTGGCAGGCGACCGCCGAATCCGTCAAAGAAGGGCTCCAGCGCGGACGCCGCCTGAATCCTCTCGCGCTCTCCAGAGCACGGTTGCGGTTGCAGGCGCGGTCGTCGCATGGCTCTCGGCGCGGGCAATTCGCGCATCACCCCACAGCTCGCTGGGGGTACGGACAAAGTTCTCGGAGTGCTCCCTCGAGGGTCGCCAGCCATGGGCGCGACGGCCATCGCCAAAGCGCCTCAGCGCGCGTCAGTATCCCATGCGAAGGTCCGTCGTTGTTGCCCCTCCAGCGAACGAGAACTTGGCCTTGTCGAAGCTCGGCGGGCCCATGAAGCCCTTCGCGTGGTTCGAGACGACCGTGCCCTCGGTGGGGATGCCGAAGAGCCCGGTCTCGAGCTTGCCGTTCTTGTTCTCGTCGTGGAAGCACGCGACGGCGTAGGTCCCGGCGGGGATCGGGTCGAACGCGCACGTGGAGGTCTTGTTCGTAATCGTGCACCAGCGCTTCTGAGCGGCGGCCGACGCGTCCGTGGGGAACCCCTTGGCAGAGTTGTAGAGCATGCAGCCGACCTGCCCGTCGTTGCAGCGGAGCTCCGAGACTCGAACGGTAAGGATCGCGCCGGTCGGCGAGTCCGCCAACAACGTCGGCGCGATCGAAAGGAGCACGGCTCCGATCATGCCCGCTCCAGCCCTCACCGGGACCTCCACGAGTAGGCGAGAGCGTTCATGTCGGGCGCGCCGACCAGGGTGTCCGGTACGAAGCCCTGCGTCACAAGCTCAAGATGATTGCCCGATGGATCGTTGAAGTACAGCGACGCCTGCCCCGGCGGTCCGAGGCGCGTGGGACCGTATGTCGGCACGCCGGCATCGTTGAGGCGCCGCTTCCATTTGAGGAGCTCGCCCGGCCGCACGTGAAACGCGTGGTGAGGGTGCCCGGCGAGCGGCGGCGGTTGACCTTCGGGCTGGATGAAGAGGTCAATTCGGGGGCCACCGCTGAAAACCACGGACGTGTGGATGGCGCCCTTGTCAGCGTCCTCGAAACGTCCGACCTTGCGAAGGAACGCCTCGTCGATACGCATGAGAATGCGGGCACCGAGGACGCCGACGTAGAACACTTCGGCTACGGGCAGGTCGTGACACGGGATCGTGACGTGGTCGAGACCGTGAACAGACAGGCCCCACCCCAGCCGATGCCGCGCTCTGGCCCACACGTTCATTGCGCTCATCGCCGCGCTCGTGCCCTTGCTCCGCAAGAACCGAAGAGCGAGCGGGGCTCGAGACAGAGATGCCAAAGGCCATCCCCAAGTACGACGACAGCGACCCGGCGATGCTCTTTCAGCGGCTCATCGGCCTCGCCAACCGTGAGACGGCGGGCGCGAGCACGATGTTCATGTACGAGAGCGGCCTGACTTTCCCGCAGATCATCGTCATGTACGCGCTCACGTGGCTGGGACCTCTCCCGATCTCGTCACTGGCCGAAAAGCTCCGCCTATCGTTGGCTGCCACCAGTCAGCTCGTGGAACGCCTCGTCAAGGACGGGTACGTGGCGAGAGAGGAGAGCCCAAAAGACCGACGCGTGCGACTGGTGAAGATGCGACCGCACGGCAAGCAGTTCATGGACAGGCTCAACGAGATCCGCCGTCGCGAGCTGAGCGAGGCGTTCGAACGTCTCCCTGCCAAGGTCCACGCTCGCCTGACGGACGTTCTGCGCGACGCTGTTGAAGCGTTCCCCGAAGCCGATCCGGCTGACAAACGTTGATCGCGAGGACGGTTCGATGAACCCCTCGGGGTTCAGACCGAGTGGTTGCAGCCACGAAACCTCGGGAGCGAAAGGCCGAACCCAAGCCCCGGAGTCCCCCGTGCGTCGATCGGCGTGGCAAGTAGATCGCCCCGAACAGTGCAAGCTTTGCGCAGGTCGCCTATTTATGGTCGCACCGGCTTTCGCGGGGGGCCTCGCCTTGTCAACCTATACGCCAAGAGAGCTGACGCAAATTGCGGCGATCGCCGATGCTTTGCCTGTCGGCATTTTCGTCGCGAGTGCACCGAGCGGCGCGTTCGTGTACGCGAACCGGGCGTTCGACGAGATCGTTGGAGTGCCACCGAATCGGGTGGCCAAGGCGGGCGCGGGCGCTCAGTCGTACGGGATCCACACCCGCGACGGCGCTCCCTATCCCAACGATCGACTCCCCTTCGCGCGCGTCCTTCGCGAACGCGCGAGCGTTACCGTCGATGACATCGTCGTCCACCGCACCGACGGCACTCGCGCCTTCATCCGCGCTTTCGCACGGCCTCTGTTCGACGAACTGGGGGGCGTTGCCCACGTCATTGTCGCCTTCACGGACATCACGGAGGAAATCGCCGCGCGCTTTCGTGCCGAGATCGCCGAACGACATCTGCAGCACGTGCTTGCACATGCACCTCTCATCCTCTTCGCCTACGACCGGCATGGGTGCGTCACTCTCTCCGAAGGGCGCGGCCTCTCGGCGCTGGGGTTTGCCCCGAAGGAGCTTCTCGGTCGCTCGGTGTTCGAGCTGTACGCCAACGATCCCGTTTCGCTCTCGAACGTGGATCGATCGCTCGCCGGAGAGGAGTTCACGGTGGAAAGCCAGCTGGGCTCCGTTGCGCTGGAAACAACCTTCACGCCGGTTCGCAACACGGCGGGCGAGGTCGAGGGCGCCATGGGCGTCTCCATCGACATCACCGAGCGGGTCAGGGTGCAAAACCAGCTTCTGCAGGCCGAACGGCTCGCTTCCATGGGGACTCTTTCCGCGACGGTAGCGCACGAGATCAACAACCCGCTGACCTACCTGCTCGGAAACCTCGACCTCGTCGCGCGACAACTGGCGGGGTCCTCGGGCACAATGCCTGGTGCGCACCAAATGGCGGAGCGGCTCAGCGTTGCGCGGGAGGGCGCCGTGCACGTCCAGCACATCGTCCGGGGACTCAAGGCATTTGCTCGCCAGGACGACGACCGCGCGGAGCCCACCGACGTCCGCGCAGCACTGGAGCGAGCTATCGAGATGGCCGACCATGCGATTCGATACCGCGCCCGACTCGTACAGCACCTCGGCGAGGTACCCCTCGTCTTCGCGAATGGAATCCGCCTCAGGCAGGTGTTCCTGAACCTGCTCCTGAACGCCGCCCAGGCGATCCCTGAAGGCCAGGGTGACGCGAATGAAATCCGCGTCCGCGCCTGGCACGATAAAAGGAGGAGCGCTGTGGTCGTCTCTGTGGAGGACACGGGGCCGGGAATGATGCCCGACGTCAAGGCACGCATCTTTGAGCCGTTCTTTA
>Ga0187782_10001698_pt1 | contig 16139 bp, 13 predicted proteins | sample 0715_SJ02_MP15_2_FD_132454 | JGI IMG/M metagenome (GOLD analysis project Ga0187782, IMG submission 132454) | Tropical peat soil microbial communities from peatlands in Department of Meta, Colombia - 0715_SJ02_MP15_20_MG | ecosystem: Environmental > Terrestrial > Soil > Wetlands > Peat | place...
CCGAATGCTCTAAGGCGTAAGTCGCCAGCACCGCATCGAAACAACCGGTCGTAAATGGCAGCGCCTCCGCATCACCACAAGTCAGTCGTAGGCCTTGTCGCTGCGCGTGAAGCAGGCCGTTTAAGGAGAGGTCGGCGCCGAAATACTGTGCGCGCTCCACCAGCCACACGCAATTGGCCCCCCGCCCACAGGCAACATCCAAAACTTTGCTACTCACGGGAACGAATGAAGCGGCGCGGGCCCGAACTTCGGAATTAGTCGCGATTTCCTCGGTAACGTAGCTCCAATACTCTTCCTGAGCGTTCCAAAATTCCCTTAACCGGCTTTTCAATAATTCCCGTGAGCGTGCCAACACTTAATGTGCCCTGTGAAACCCGCAGAAGACTATCCCCTTCGCAGCATAGCGGAAAAAGAATGGTGCGATTTTGACTGCGAGACCCATACCAGTTCGAAAGTCATTATACACATCGCATAGTATGCCGCCCCGGGGCCTCGCTGAGTGACCAGGCTGCTCGTGATACTCTTCTGCCAGCAATGAATCTGTCTGAGCTGAAAAACTCGCATGACACTGCCGAGAGCTAACGAGAACAACGAAAGGGCTTGAGAATGCCGGGTGCGACGCAGGAACACTATTTAACGAGTAACCGGCGCGCGTTTCGACTGAACGAAACCGTGATCGTTCGGGTGTTGTTGGGCCTTCTTATCCTGTACGTGATCGTGAGAGGGTTTGCAGGTGCCGCTAGTACGACCTTTTGGTATGACGAGATTCTTACTGCGACCGTCACAGCCCTGCCCAGCCTAAAGTCGATTTGGACAGCGCTGGCCTCGAACCTGGACGGGCAGCCGCCCGCCTTCTACGCCGTCGAGCGTGCATTCAGGGGAATGGCCAAAGATCAACACATCGCTCTACGGTTGCTGCCGATTCTGGCATTTCCCTGTGTTTTGGGTTGTATTTTCTCGTACGTCAGAAAGCGAAGCGGCGAATTGATTGCACTTCTGTGTGCAGCGCTGGTTTTGAGTACGGTTCTTTTTCAGCGCTATCAGACAGAGGCACGGCCGTACGGCCTCGTTATCGCCTGTTTTGCCTTTGCATTGGTGTGCTACCAACGCGTGCCCTCGGTATGGTGGGTCATCCTGTTGGGATTCAGTCTTTTTTTGGCGAACTCATTTCACTACTTTAGCGTAGTTGCAATGTTGACCTTCGGCTTGGCCGAGACAATGTACCTGGTGACTTCGCGGCGTATCCGCTGGCGAGTATGGCTCGCATTAGCCGTAGGGGGAGTGCCTCTCTTGGTGTTCTGGCCGTTGTTGGCTGGTCAGCGGGTCTACTACGGCCCGCATTTTTGGGCGCGCTATGGCCTCAGAGAGATTCCCTCGACCTACGGAAGTTTCTTTTTCATAGCTTCCGGCTACGGGGCGGGGATCGCCGCAGTATGCATTACAGGAATGTTGATTTTACAGTTTTGGCGGCGACCCGATTCGGGCACTGCTGAATCGCGATCGACAGAGCTTGCGGAAGGAACGCTGCTGTTGTCCTTAATAGGTCTGCCACTGCTCGCGTACATTATCGTTTTGATTATGCACGGTGGAGCTATGCGAGCTGCGTATGTGTTGCCTGCTCTACTCGCCATGATCTTGGCCATCGGGAGAATCCTCGGAGCCATGCCCCGTGTCGGAGCATTGCTTCTCGCCGTTTTTCTCTTGATGAACATAAGCACAAGGGAATTCAAGTTTTGGGAATCTGCCCGCTCGCTGTCGTTTGTCAAACCAACGGAGCCTTTTCGGAAGCTCCTCCACAGTGCGAATTATCCGGACACCCGTGTTCCAATCGTCGTCGCAAGTCCATTTCTCTACGTGGGTCTTACTTTTTACGGCCCTGGTCCGCTAGGCCAGCGGTTGTTTTACCTCGCCGACGAAGAGAAAGAACTTCGCTTTATTGGATCTGACAGCACGGGGAAGAACTTGGACGTGCTTCAAAAATATTTGTCTTTGCAAATCAGAGACTACGAGCAGTTTGTTTCAACCCATGACCATTTCCTGCTATATATCGGAGAACCGGATGTCAGCGATTGGATATTTCAGTACTCTGTGCAGCAAGGTTACAGGGTGCAAGCCGTCGTTATTGATCCACCCTGCAAGCTGTTCCTAGTCACAATAGATAAGAGTTCTCCCTGATAGATGTTGACGAAGGGCGTTGCTGGTCCCTCTGAAATAGCCCCTGGACTAGGTAGTTCTTGCCGCTATGCTGTTGCCGAACTTTCGAATGCGCCCAGTTGCCCTCGGTCGTCCACTTGTGGTCGACTAGCGTACATGGCTACCACGCAAGCGAAACCCGCAGACCTGATTCCCGAACTCGACACGCTGGCGAAAACCTCATCGTCCCCCGAGGCACTCATGCGCGGCATCGCCGCGTTGCTTCACCAGAAACTGACGCGTTACAACTGGGTCGGCTTCTACATGCTGGAAAAGGACGCCGACAGCGATGTTCTGGTTCTTGGACCCTTCCAGGGCAGCATGACCCCGCACACGCGCATTCCGCTCAACCAAGGTATTTGCGGCGCCGCCGCTTCGTCCGGCAAGACCATCGTGATCGACGATGTCAACTCCGATCCCCGCTATCTCGCTTGCTCGCTGGAAACCAAGTCTGAAATCGTTGTGCCTGTTTTTGTACACGGCAAAGTTGCCGGTGAACTCGATATCGACTCTCACTTCCGGGCGGCCTTTGGCGCGGAAGACCGGACGCTGTGTGAACACGCCGCGGCGCTATTAGGCAAATATCTCGAGTCGCACTCCTAATCTCCGCCCGCTACAGTCTTTTTCAATGAGCACTCGGTGGGCAGAGATCGCATTGGATCAATAACCAGCGGCATTGCAGTTTCGCCTGGCCTCTCACCCCGCTTGTTTCGGCGTCGCGTCGTTCTTCACCTTGGCGTAGCTCTTGGCAATCCGCTGCACGTACTTCATGGTCTCCAAATACGGAGGTACCCGCCGCCCGAACTGGTCCACCCGCTCTGGCCCGGCGTTGTAGGCCGCGAGAGCCAAGGTCAGGTTGTGATACTTTCCCAGCAATTCCTTCAAGTAGCGCGTTCCGGCGTTGATGTTCTCTTCCGGATCAAAAATATTCTTCACGCCATAGCGTGCCGCCGTTTGCGGCAGCAATTGCATCAACCCGCTGGCCTTCTTCGGTGAAATCGCCTTGGGATTGAAGTTGGACTCCACCGCCACCACGCAATGGATCAGGTCCGCATCCATCCCGTAGCGTTCCGCGGCGGCCCGAATCAACTTTTCGAATGGCGTCTTGTCGTTCAGTGGTTCCACCACGATCGGCTCGAAAACCTCTTCCGGCTCGATGGCCACAATGTCGCTCAGCGGAACTTTCGCCACCCCGCCTTTCAAATGCAGGATGTAGTGATCCGGGAAAATCTCATAGCCTGTCACGTCCAGGCGTGCCCCGCTGCGCAGCACCACATAATCCGCCCGCGCGGCCGTGCCTGTACAAACCAATAGCAGCACAACCAGCGTGCATCGCAGGATTCCCACAACTGGAGATCGGCCCGTTATCCCCATCGCTTGTCTGACCGTGGCGGCTGGCTCTCCATCAACGCAAACCGCTCGATCGCCGCGGCCACTCCATCCTCATCGTTCGACCCGGTGATGTGCCATCCGCGTTTTTTCAGCTCCGGCACAGAATTACCCATCACCACCGGGACACCCGCAAAGCATAGCATCTCCAAATCATTGTGATTGTCGCCGATGGCCAGGATTTCCTCGGGCGAAATGCTGCGACGTCCTGTCCATTCCGCCAAAGTGGTTCCTTTGGTCACCCCGCGCCGAATCACGTCAATCATCGCGAAGTCCCGTTCTACATACACGGTCGCCGCCAGGTTGAACTCCTCAGCGAATTGGACGCGCCGCAGGGTCATTTCGGCTTCCCGCATGGCGGCCACTTGCCCGGTGTACATCACTTGGATCGGATCTTCGGTCAGGCAACTCTCCAGTGGATTCGCCTCAGCCAAAAATTCGCGATTTCTCTTATAGTACCCGCCGCGCGTGGGATCGTCCCAGTTGATCGATTGCAGCATCACCTGATTGACTTGTGGCCGGTCAAACACCACGGCCGTCGCTTCACGCCAAGCTTCCGTCGCCTGAATCACCCGTCTCGCCGTGTCCCGCGGCAACAAGTGCCGTAGCAGGGTTTGTCCGTCATTCGTGCGCACCAGCGCGCCATTGTTGACAATCATCGTCACCGGCGCATCGATTTCTTTCGCCACCGGAAGCGCAAAGTCGTATCGGCGCCCGGTGACCAGCGCCACTTCCACGCCACGCTGAGTGGCTTCCGCAATTGCCGCTCGATTGGCGGGGGAAACTTCAAAGCGGCTGTTCAGCAGAGTGCCATCGATATCAACAGCAACGAACCGGATGGTCATGCGTCCAGTGCCTTTTGGGTTGAAAAAGTCGCAACGTACTAGTTTACCGGATTCGCTCCTTCGCCTTTTTCAAATCCGCGGCTCGCTCCCGCCACCGGGAACTCCAAATTGGTTGTGCTAAAATCCCGCTTTCATGGCCACGCGCCGCTTGTACTATGACGATTCTTTCCTGCAGAGCTTCAGTGCGCACGTTCTTTCTTGTCTCCCGGTGGGTGCCGTTCCTGGTCCCTCGGGTCCCCAGTCGGCCTGGAAAGCACTCCTCGATCAGACCGCGTTCTATCCCGCATCCGGCGGCCAGCCCAACGATCTGGGTTGTCTCGGTGATGCTCTCGTCCTGGACGTGAGCGACGATGGCGAAGACGTCTTTCACATCATCGATCGCGAACTCGCGCGCGCTGCCGTCGACGGTCGCATTGACTGGGAGCGCCGCTTCGATCACCTGCAGCAGCACACCGGCCAGCACCTGCTGTCCGCTATGTTCCAGGAGCGGTTCGGTCTGCCCACGGTTTCGTTTCATCTAGGCACGGACATCTCCACCATCGACCTTCGCGGCCCCGAGCCTTCCTCCGACGTCTTGCACGGCGCCCAGCGAGCCTCCAACCTCATCATTTTCGAAAATCGCCCCATCCATGTCCGCTACGGCACCGCCAGTCAACTGGCCCAACTAGGCGTACGCAAGGAAGTGGAACGCGCCGGCATCTTGCGCGCCATCGAGATTGAAGGCGCCGACCTGCAGCCCTGCGGAGGCACGCACGTCAAGAGCACCGGCCAGATTGGTCTCATCCTGGTGCGCAAATGTTCGAAGATTCGCCAGGATTGGCGCGTCGAGTTTGCGTGCGGCGCTCGCGCCGAACGGCTGGCCAGCAGCGATTTTCAACTGCTGCGTACCATCGGCGAGCGTCTGAGCTGTGGTCCCGAAGACGCCCTCGCTGCAATCGACAAAAACGCCGCCGAGCGCGACGCCAGCTTCAAAACCCTCCAGGTCACCTTGCAGCAACTGGCCGAAAGTCGCGCGCGGTTGCTGGTTTCCGCCGCCACTACTGCCAACAACACGCCAGGCTGCATTTCCGAACTGTTACGCGAAGAAAGCCCTGACCTGCTGCTGCCACTCGCCACCGAAATTGCTAAGAACCACGGCACGGTCGCGCTCGTGGTTCATCAAGCGACCGGCCAAATGGTTTTCGCCCAGTCACCCGATGCCGGCAAGGATCTCAGCGCCCTTCTCCGCGAAGTGCTGGCCACATTCCCCGGCAAAGGCGGCGGCACGCGCGATTTCGTTCGCGCAAAATTAGTCGATCCTTCACAATCCGCCGCGGCTCTGGCCATGGCTGCCGGCCTTGTGGCTGAATGACCTTCGACGAACGAGGAATAATGTCGAATCCCCAAAACGAACCCACAGGCCATGGGTGAAGCATTCCTACAGGAGGAGCAATGAAACTACTCCAAGGTGCTGTCCCGATTTTCGCGGCTGTGTGTTTCAGTGCCTGTTTCGCGGTGGCTCAACTGGCCCCGCAAAAGCCCGATGTGCCGGTGGAAAAATGGACCGGCAAAACAATCATGCTCATTGGCGCTCACGCCGATGACGACGCCCTCTCTCATGGCACTCTGGCCCTGCTGCAAGCCCATGGCAACCAGGTCTACGTGATCACCCTGACCACCGGCAACGTTGGCACGCAAGATCCCAAGCTTTCGCGCATGCAATTGGCCGAAATTCGCCGCCAGGAAGAACTAGCCGCACTTAAAGAATTGGGCATTCCCGGGGATCACTACATTAATCTCGGCTACGACGACGGATTGCTGGAATTCGAGGATCGCAAAGCTGTGGTCGCAAATCTGGTCCGCTGGATTCGCAAACTCCATCCCGACGTACTCTTTGCCTGGGATCCCGGCAAGGTGTATCAGCGCTGGCATAAATCGGATCATCGCGCCGCAGCCTATCTTGCCGCCGACGCGGCCCGCGCAGCCATGTGGCGTTTGTTGTTCGAAGGCCAGATCACCCAAGAAGGATTGCAAGAATGGATGATTCCCGAATACATGTTTTACAACGATACCGACTATCAAGACGAAAACATCTGGGTCGACATTAGCGGCTTTGTCGACCAGCGCGTCAACGCCGGTGCGCACTATATCAGCCAGTTCGGGCCGGGTTGGAAGAACTACACACCCAATCCCACACCGGAACAAATCCAGCAAATGAAGGCCCGCATTCGCGACAACCTCCGCACCCGCGACGGCAAGCCCGTCGAAGGTTTCCGCTATTACCGCGGCCTTCCCGACTCTCTGGGCAAATAAGGGAGAAGCCGCGAGCTCGCGAATTTAAGAGTGACCCGGGCACCAGCAACGACGCCATACACAAACGCGTTTGCCGGCTACGCCGCAGGCTCGCGGAGGGGCTCAATCCGGCCCAGCAGCACCGCATACCCGAAAATCCCGATCAGCAGCACTACCGCCGCAATCACAAACGCCGAGTTAAACGACCGCGTCGCGCTTACGATATATCCCGTGATGATCGGCGCGGAAATCGCCGCCAGTTGCCCCGACAAGTTGGCAATGCTCGCCATTGTCCCGACGCTGCCAGTCGGCGCGATCAGCGATGGAACCGTCCATGCCACCGGAGCCGCCGCAGCCAGTCCGCCCAAGCCCAGGCTAATCCAACACAGCGCCAATACCGGACTCTCCGTGTGCGCGGCGCCAAAAATCGCCAACCCAAACGCGGTGCCGCCGATCATGATCGTTTGCCGCACGCGATTCGCGTTCCAACCGCGCCGGATCAGCGCATCCACCAGCCATCCTCCAATGAGCACATCCGTTGCCGTCGCAAACAGCCAAGGCGCTGCCGTATAAACCACGGAACGCGCCAGGTCCATGTGGTGCGCGATGGCCAGATAACTGGGCAGCCAGTTCAGAAACAGGAAAAAGCTGTAGTTGTACGCACCCCAGCCCAGCGCCAAACCAATCACTTTCGGCTGCAGCAGCAAGTATCCCAAGCGCGACGCTTGTCGGTCCTGGCTGTGCTCCGCTTGGCCTCCCCCGCCTTGAATAATGTGATCGAGTTCCGTCGCCGACAGACGCCGGTCGTCCCGTGGATTGCTGTAGAAAACGTAGAACAGTCCGAAATACACGAGGCTCAGCAATCCTGTCGCGCCAAACGTAAATCGCCAGCCAAAGTGCAACAGCAGAAGCCCCAAGAACGGCACGCCGATCGCCGACGAAAATTTCGCCGCCGCATCCGTCAACGAAATCGCGAAACTGCGCTCTTCCTTGGGAAACCAATAGCCCAGCGCTTTGGCGTTCGCGGGAAACACTGGCGCTTCCGCAACTCCCAAAACCAGCCGCGAACTGCAAAATAGAATAAGCCCTGGCGCCAGCGCTCCCGCGAACGACGCCACACTCCACAGCAACGTGCTGATCCGTCCCACACGCTGCACTCCGAAGCGGTCCAGCAGCATCCCCGCCGGCATTTGCATGATCGCGTACGTCCAACTGAACGCGCTGGCAAGGTACCCGAACTCGACCAGGGAAATCCCGAACGTGGCGTGCAGCGCCTGTTGCGACACCGCTATGTTGATGCGATCGAAATATCCAATGATGACGCCGAGCGTCAGCAACCAGGCGATGCTCCATCGTCGCCGCGGCAACGGCCCTGAATCGCCATTCGCGCGTCCCCGCCGATTGTGCTGGCTGTAGGCCTGTTCTTCCGGCAGCGAGGTGCGCATGGCCGGGCTAGTGTCGCATGGACCGTTCCACGCGGCAACGGAACTGCCTCACGGCATGCTGCTCCGCAACCAGAGCACCGACGCGATTTCAGCCTCTTGCCTGCGCCAATTACCCGGTCAGCGAAACCCCGGCGATGGCGTTGGCTGCGCTGGAGGCCCCGCTGGTCGCGCCTTGCGTGAATCCTGACAAGTCTTGTTGTAGCGAGGCATACGCCTGCTGCGCGTTCGGCAGATTGCCCGTTTGCAACGCGGTGCCAAGTTCGCTCATCAGTTGTGTGATGGCGTTGGACGTGGTGTTCTTGTCGCCGCTGATGTGCCGATGATGATGGCCGGCTCGCGCCAACTCCGGAGACGATGATTGCGTTTGCAAGTCCTGCTGGATCGTCGAATAAGCCTGCTGCGCCGCTGCCAGGTTTCCGGACTTCAGGTCCTGCCCCAGTTCCTGGAATTCTTGTGGGATTCCGCGGTTCTGGGATGGCAGCGCTTGCGACAGGGAACTAAACAAGCTGCTCGTGGCTATGCCTGCAAGAGACATGGCGTGTCCTCCTGCCCTGTCTCCCTTGCATGCCCCCTGCCATCCATGCCGCTATGCAAGTGCTTCGTATCGGGCTGCCTTCTCGGTCCGAAGCGGAGCGAATCGTCACCCAGACGCTATCTCCGGCCCTTGCTGCCCATGACCCGGCAAGCTTTGCCTACCCCTTCGCCCTCGGTGCGACTCATCCCCCAGCGATTGACGGCACCAGCAGCAGCTTGTCTCCATCTTTCAGCGACGACGACTCTCCCCCCAAAAACCGAATATCTTCGTCGTTCACATAAACATTGATGAACTGCCGGATCTGGCCGTCATCGTCGCGCACATGTCGCGATAGCCCGGGATAGCGAGTCACCAACTCGTTCAGCGCATCCGCCACCGTTTGTGCCCCAGTTTCCAGCTTCGGCGTCCCATCCGTAAACCGCCGGAACGCCGTAGGAATCTCAATTGTGATTGCCATTTTTCCGTATTCTCCAGTTTTCAAATTCCGTGGAACCATCCCCCAGATTGCTCTCAGCCTTTGGCAAAAACGTTACGACTCCCTTTGCACCACCGTTTCATCCAGGTGCTGCGCCAACAACGCTTCGAACGCCTCCAGTTTTGGCGCGATCGCTTCCGTCGCCGGGAAATCCGCGGCAATAGCGTCGGTGGTTTTCAGCCCGTTGCCTGTGATGCACACAACGGTGGTTTCACCGGGACGGATGCGGCCCTGCTCAATCAATTTCGCCGTCACTCCCGTGGTCACGCCTCCTGCTGTCTCTGCGAAGATGCCTTCGTTTTGCGCCAGCAGTTTGATCGCGTCAATAATCTCGGGATCACTGACCGACTCGGCCCAGCCTCCGGTTTCGGCAATCAATCGCCGCGCGTAATGCCCGTCGGCAGGGTTGCCAATCGCCAACGACCGCGCAATGGTGTTGGGCTTTTGCGGTTCCACGCGTGTCAGGCCGCGTTTCACTGCCTCCGCGATGGGTGAGCAGCCTGTCGCTTGCGCCCCAAAAAATTTCACGTGTTTCGGTTCCACCCAGCCTAAATGCGCCAACTCGCAGAACGCCTTGGCGATTTTCCCGATCAGCGATCCACCGGCCATCGGCACAACCACATTGTCCGGCAGTTCCCAGCCAAGCTGCTCTGCGATCTCGTATCCATGGGTCTTCGAGCCTTCCGCGTAGTACGGCCGCAGATTGACATTCACCAGTCCCCACTTGAAGCGGTCAGCGATTTGCGTGCACAGCCGGTTCACGTGATCGTAATTTCCGTCGATCCGGATAATCCGCGCCCCGTACACCGCGGTATTCAAAATTTTTGCCGGCTCCAGGTCTGCCGGAATGAACACCGTCGTGTCAAACCCTTGCTGCGCCCCTTGCGCGGCTACTGCGTTGGCCAAATTTCCTGTGGACGAACACCCCACGGTCTTGAACCCGAACCGCCGTGCGGCCGCCAAGGCCGTTGCCACCACGCGATCCTTAAACGACAGGGTAGGGAAGGACACCGCGTCGTTCTTGAAGTACAGGTTCGTTATGCCCCATTGCGCTCCCAGCTTCTTGGACTTGACCAGTGGTGTCCCGCCCACTGGCGTACTTGGTTTAAAACCCTCCGGCAACGGCAGCAGCTCCGCATACCGCCACATATTGAACGCCCGGTGACTGACTGTTTCGCGCTTGACTCTTTGGCTCAGCGCCCCGTAGTCGTAGCTCACCTCCAGTGGCGAAAAACACTCCTCGCAGTATGACTGCGGGATGTTCGGGTGCTTTTTGCCGCATTCCCTACACCTTAGAAAATAAGCTTCCTGCATAAGTCACCTCGCGCTAGGCTCCCAGGCCCTGGCCTGGTTGGGCCTATCTGTGAAATGACGTGGACAATTGACTGAGGGCAGCGCGGAAGGCTAAATGAAAAAACCCTCCGTGCCAAAAAGCTTGGAGGGTCTTGAGGAACTCAACCAGCTCTTTAGCAGTTTTTTACGTGGAGCAAGTCGCCCTAAATCGCCACGTGACACCGGTATTCCGGCTGCTTCTTTTATGCTTGAACTCGATCCTCTTGTCAAGGTGAAAACTTACCGCGTGCATCCCGCGCATCTGTTTGCTAGTCTTTTGCGTCCAATTCGAAGACGTCCATGCGTTTGCGGCAAGACCCGGCCAGATGGCCAGTTAACGCCGAGGCGCATCTTATATCGAGTGCCGACCCAGGCTTTTCCCAGTGTTATACTCTCGCAAGGTGGACTGGGCCACGGAATAGATAGGAGCAGCACAGATGGATCAAGTCAAGAACGTGGTGGATTGGACCCGGCGGCGTAAAGTCATTGCGGTTGTGTCGATTACGGCGACGCTGGTAATTGGTATCTTTATCGGTACCCTGGTGAACGGTAAAGCCTCCGCCATGCGCGGCTTCAGTTTTGCCGGTACCAATGCTACGCCCCTCGCTATTCCCGATCCTATCCCTTCCTCTAACTCATTTTCCGGTATCGTGAACCGGGTTGAACCCGCAGTCGTCAATATCGCCACCACCCAGGTGATCGACCGCCGCTCCCGCCGCCACCGCTCGCAAGGCGACGATGATCCCAGCGAAGATTTCTTCTTTCACTTTTTCGATGGCCAGCCCGGCGTCGGCCCGCAACAGGTCGAACCGGAACGCAGTTTGGGCTCCGGCGTGATTCTCGACAAATCCGGATACATCCTCACCAACAATCACGTCGTCGAGCAGGCCAGCAAGATTCAAGTGCAGCTCAATGGCAATACCACCAAATACACGGCGCGCCTGATCGGCACTGATGAAGAGTCTGATTTAGCGGTGATCAAGATTGATGCGGGCAAGGATCTGGTCTTCGCCAAGCTGGGCAATTCCGATGGCGTCCAGGTCGGTGATTGGGTTCTCGCCATTGGCAGCCCCTTCGGTCTGCAAGCCACCGTCACTGCCGGCATCATCAGCGCCAAAGACCGCAGCGGTATGAGCAATCACCAGTTCCAGCGTTTCATCCAGACCGACGCAGCCATCAATCCTGGTAATTCCGGTGGCCCGCTTGTCGATATGGCCGGCCAGGTAATTGGCATCAACACCGCCATCCTGACCGGCAGCCGCGGCTACGAAGGTGTTGGCTTTGCCATGCCTTCCAATACCGCGATCAATGTCTACGACCAGCTCGTCAAGAACGGGCGCGTCACCCGCGGCTCCATTGGCGTGCAATTCCAGGAAGAATTGGGCACCAACCAGATCACCCTGAAATCCCTGGGCGCCCCTTATGGAGTGGTGATTGAAGCTGTCGAACCAGGTAGCCCCGCCGAAAAAGCTGGACTCAAGGGTGGCGATGTCATCAGCTCGATCAATGGTCTTCCCATCAAGACCGGGAACGATCTCGTCAATCCCATCGCCGCGGCTCCCATTGGCAGCAAGGTCAAAATCTCCTACTACCGCGACAAGCAGGTCCACGAAACCGCCGCTACGGTCGAGGACCGCACCCACGTCTTCCCGAATACCGCTGGACGCGTCAACAGCACTCCCGATGATTCCACTCCGACCGAATTTGGTTTGCGCGTCGAGAGCCTCACTCCGGAAAAGGCTCAGCACGTCGGCGTGGACGCACAAAAGGGCGTGCTCGTCAGCGAAGTCGAGCCCACCAGTTTTGCCGACGACATCGGCTTCACTGCCGGCGACGTCATTATCGAAGTGAATGGCCAGGCCGTTTCCACTGTCGAGCAATACCGCGCCGCGGTCAGCAAGCTGGTGCCGGGACAAAATGTGGTCTTCAAAGTGCTTCGGCGCAACCAAACAACCTCCGGTCGCGTTATGACCGTGTTTTTGCCCGGGGTGGTTCCGGCAGACAACAAGTGACCGGCGGCATCTGAAAAATATGCGCCAATCGCTGTGCTACAGAAATTGGGGTGGAATACTTCTCGCAGTTGTCGCGGCGGGTACCTTCACCGTGTCCGCCGCCGCTGCACAGAGTACGGCAGCTGCCGCTCAACCGGGCAGTTCCACGGGCAAAGCCACCGCGTCGTCTAATGTGTCTTCCGCCGCTAAGCACTCGTCTGCCAACAGCGCCGTGCCGACTCGCAGTTCTTCGCACAGCACCCCTTCGACGCGCTCCTCCTCGGCCACTTCGGGGAAAAAGTCCACCCGCACCGCGAATTCCCGCAGCTCCCATAGAAAAACCAAGAAGGTGAAAGGCCAGGCCGCTCCCACCCCCGAGCGTATTACCGAGATCCAGGAAGCCCTTGCCCGCAAGGGTGTTTTCACCGGCACGCCAACGGGGCAGTGGGACGATTCCACGGTCGGCGCCATGAAGCGCTTCCAAACTTCCAATGGTCTGGATCCCACAGGTAAGCTCGACGCTTTAACGCTGCAGAAACTCGGGCTGGGTTCGGAAACCGCCGGTCTGGCTGCCCCTACCCCTCCGCCCAATGCCACCAATCGTTTGAAAAATATTTCTTCGGAGCCGAGCAACTGAAGGCCCAGCTTGAAAGCGCTCGATACATTCCATCGAAACTTTGCGTTTGTCTGCAATCGATCTGATCCGTACACTGTCAACATGTTTCGTCATTCGCACATAGAGTCGCGTTCTTGTTGTTGTGAGCAGTTGTGCTCTGGTGTGGGGAGGCGAAACCGCTAATCGAATTTAGCCAATTGCGCCGGAATCCAACCCATCGCCAGAGTGCCTGGTCGGTGGGTTTTTTGTTTTGGTGTTGGTCGGTGTACGCATCGTGAGCTGTTGCAGCCTCCCTCCGGCTGCGTTAGTCCGCATTGGAGCTCGCTTGGCGTGCAGGGTGGAAAGGGCCGAAGTCAAGGCGGCCCTTCCTCCTTCCAGTTCTGCGAAATGTGCTTAGGGAATCGGCGCAGTTTTGGGGCTTCGTGAAAACGATGCGACGCAGAAACATTGCATGTTAGCCGATGGCCGGCTGAGGCCTTAACGGTGGCGATGCCGAAGTGGTCGAGGCGCTGGTCTGCAAAACCAGTCTTAGCGGGTTCGAGTCCCGCCGCTACCTCCAGTTTTCGATGTACAAACTGTCGTTCCCGCCCCCCGACTGGGCGAACATTCTCGCCTCGCTCCAAGGGTGAGCCGTATGCCGGCAGTAGTGGGGCCAGTTCGGCGGGAGGACTGGACGCCCTGCCTGTTGAAATGTTGCGGAAATGCTGTGCAAAGCTTCCCTTGGTTCCGCCCTCTTTCTGTTGACAGCTTCCGCGCCACACCATCAGCATTCCTAGGTCTGCCTGTCCATCCGAAAATCAGGTTGACGCCTGCGAGGTGCAGGTGATCCCCACGTTCGACCTCTTCTCGGGCCACTTCGACGCAGACGATGGATTGAAGCTGTCCAGGGGTTTGGCTGCGCCGTCGAGCGTATGAAGGAACTCGCGGCGCAGTCGCCCGGCCCATATTTTGTGTTTTGCACCCGCACCCACAAGGTGCTGGCTTCCATCGACACCTCCAGGTTCCAAAACCCCAAGCTCCGCGTCTCCGCTTAGGAATCCCTGCGAATCGCCCGCTTCTCCATTTCAGTTTGGTTTCAACCCATAGACTACCAGTTGGCCATTGATGCTTGTGGACCCATACACACCACCGGTGTTGTTGCCGCGCGTACCGACGTATATCTTGCCATTGGCGATCGTGGGCACGGTGAACTTCACCGCGTTGCCCGCCGCATCACCGCTGACCATCGAGCTATTCCACAAATCTGTGCTCATCGTCGTGGCATCGTACGCGTGCAGCACCGTAGGGCCACAGCCCGGAGATTGCGGCGTGCAGTAATCGGCATTGTTCAGCGCCCACACAATTCCATTCGTTGTGCCACTCGACGACACCGATGGCGACGCTCCCGGGAATCCATAAGTTGACGACGATTGCGACACCACCGACGTGTTGAACAGCTCAGTAGAAGGATTAAACGTATACGACTCTAGGTGCCCGCTGGGTTCCGCGATGTAGTAGGTATTGTTCCAGAACGCGCCCGTGGCATATACACCGCCATTGCCGGCACTAAAGTGTTGCCGCGCGTTGCTGTCGCCGAGTCCGCCCATGCTGTCCCCATTCAATAAATACAACGTGCCGTCTTTGCCTCCGCCGATTACCAGATGCTGCGGCGAGCCCGAACTCAAGTTCAGTACCACCGCTGCGCCACCCGCGCCGAAATCCTGGTCATCGGCTTCGTCGGTAGCCTGATCCGAGGGTGTGAAATACGATTGCACCGATAGGCTCGGCGACAACTGCAAAAAGCTGTCGCCATAGTCGTTGTTCGGCGCCGTGGCACTGTTCGCATCAAACTGCCCGTTACCGGTGATCAAGTACAGATTGTTGTTGTTGTCCGCGGCAGGCGCTCCTCCGCCCATCCAGATGCCTCCCCTTCCCGCGTTCGGCGTTACGTTCAACACTGAGGGCTGCTTGAACGAGGAACCGTTGTAGGCGTAACCCACCACCCATCCGTAGTATGGGGTGTGGTCTTCGTGTGAGGACCACGCGATGTACACCGTGCCGTTCACCAACGCCAGTGCCGGCCGCTGATTCTGTTCGCCTGCCTTGAACGTGTCCGTCGTCGAGCCGTCTTCTGTGCCCGGGTACGTTGCCGCAATCACGATCGGCGAGCCCGTCTGCTCTGCTCCGCTGAGCATATTTATCGCGTGCAGTCGTTGATAGAACGTCGGTCCTGACGCAATAACCGACTTGGACACCACATACAGCGTGTTGCTAGTCGGATCGATCACCGGCGTTCCCGTCACTCCAACCTCCGGTGTGATGTCGCCGTTTCCCGCCCCCACCAGGTATCCAGACGGACCGGAAGGCACTGTCGTTTCCCCGCTCGTTCCGCCATGTGCACTATCAATCAAGCTGACGCTCCAGAGTTGCACACAGGGATTGGCGTCCGCATCGAACGCGTACAGGCTGTCGTGTTGCGTTGCCACGAACACCACGTTGTGCTGAGCCCCCGCGATCATCAGGTTCGCCACCCACAACGGCTGTGCGTAAATCGCTCCATCCACCGAACACGAGAACTGCAAGCCAAAGCTGGTTGTGTTCACATTCGCTGTAGTCAGGGCGTACTCGTGCGTATTCGCTCCGTCACGCGCCAGGTCATTGTGATACGTATACACCCCGGCCAAATCGGTCACGCCCACGGTGAACGAAGCGCTGACCGTCACGTTCGTGACGCTCGTGGCCGTGATGGTGTAGGTCCCGGCGGTTGCAGGCGCGGTGTAGGTGACCGCCACTCCGGTCAAGGTGCCGCCCGCGGAGAAGGTTCCACCCGTCGCGGTCCAGGTCACGCCCTGGCTGTCGTTGGTTGTCGCCGTTACCAACAGTGTCTGCGTCACCGTCAGTCCCGCTCGTTTCGGGCTGACGCTCACGGTAATCGAGCCCGATGTGGTCACCGTGAAGCTGGCCCCGTTGCTGTTTACTCCGCCCACCGTAACCACCACATTGCCTGTAGTCGCACCAGTCGGCACCGGCACCACGATGCTCGTTGCGCTCCAACTGGTTGGCGACGC
>Ga0187782_10001699_pt1 | contig 16139 bp, 13 predicted proteins | sample 0715_SJ02_MP15_2_FD_132454 | JGI IMG/M metagenome (GOLD analysis project Ga0187782, IMG submission 132454) | Tropical peat soil microbial communities from peatlands in Department of Meta, Colombia - 0715_SJ02_MP15_20_MG | ecosystem: Environmental > Terrestrial > Soil > Wetlands > Peat | place...
AAGTGCGCATTCGACGAGAGGGGCCTGCTCAATCCCGGCAAGGTGTTCCCGGTGCTGCATCGTTGCGCCGAGCTGGGGCGGATGCACGTCCATGCGGGCAAGGCGGCGTTCCCGGCTATTCCGAGATTCTAGCGGACAGACGCGTTTGATTGCGCCCGCCATGCCGGCATAGTAATTTTTGTGGCGCTTTGAAACGCGCGGGGCGCGGAGGGCCGACAGGGAAAGGGGAGGTCGATGCGAGCAACATGTTGCAGGTTCACGATCGCTCTGGTGCTCGCGAGCGTGATGCAGACACTCGCGCTGGCCGCGGCTCCGATCCGATTCCTCCCGCGGCAGGTTATTCTTGCCTGCCCCCACGACAGCGCGAACAGGCAACCAGGGGCGGTATGCCCGGCGAATGTGCTGGTCGGCGGCGGCCAGACGTTGTCCGGCTATACATTTTCCGTCAGACCCGGAACTGCGCTCCCGCCCGGCATTTCGCTTGCGTCTTCGACCGGCATCATCACTGCCGAAGGCGACACCTCCGTGCTGCCGCCGGCAGATACCAAGCGCCCGATCTATCTGACCGTAAGGGACGACGCGGGAAGAACCGCCAATGGCGTGGTCACCCTGGTCGTGCGGAAGCAGGGCGGCAGCTGCGGCTGTCCGGGGCTCAAGATCGCGGCAGGACCATTGCCGCTGGCCTACGCGAAGGAACCCTATTCGGTGACGCTGGCACTCGTCGGCCCGCCGCCCTCGGGCGGTCTGCGCCCGAGCTATGTCTGGAAGGTCGCCAAGGGAAGTTCGATTCCGCCCGGCCTCGTGCTCGACCAGACAAGGGGTGTCCTGCGCGGCACGCCGGCTCCATCCGCATCCCGCAAGGCCTATAATTTTTCCGTCGAGGTCACGGACACCCACACCAGGCAGCAGGCCAGCGGGCTCTACACGCTGTATGTCTATTGAGGGCGGCAGCCTGAGGTAGTCGGGGACAAGGCTATGATGAAACTCTGCTCGGCCACGATGACTCTTGCGGCTGTGGCCGTCATCTCGACGCCGAGCTTCTCGGCGGATCGGGCGACCGCGCCGACCGCGATCCAATTCCTTCCAGGGCAGCAGATTGTCGCCTGCCCGAAGGACAAGGCGACGAGCGAGCCCGCCGCGGTATGCTCGGGAAATGTTCTGGTCGGCGGCGGCGAAACGCTGTCCGGCTACACCTATTTCGTGCGATCCGGCACGACGCTGCCGTCCGGGGTTTTTCTCATGCCGCTCACCGGCGTCATCACCGCGCAAAGCGCCGAGCCTGCGCTACCGCCTGCCGGCGCCAAGCGATCGATCTACCTTACGGTGACGGATGCCACGGGCAGGACCGCCAACGGTGTCGTCAGCTTCGTCGTGCAAAAGACCACCGGCGTTTGCGGTTGTCCGGTCTTTCAGGTCTACCCGACCGGGCCGCTGCCGCCGGCCAACCCGAAGCAGCCCTACTCGGTGACGCTCGGCGTCGTCGGACCACCCTCGAACCAAGTGCTGCGTCCGAACTACAGTTGGAGTACCGCCAAAGGCACGGTCCTGCCGGCCGGACTCGTTCTCGACCAGTCGCGCGGCGTGCTGCGTGGAACGCCCCACGAATCGACTGCCGGCGAGAACTACGATATATGCGTCGAGATCGAAGAAACGCATATCAAGCAGCACGCCATCGCCGGCTGCTACTCCTTGCATGTAAACGGCAGTTGACCGGGACCGACACGCTCAGGCCGCGCGACGCCAAGGATGTCGAGCAGGCGGTGGAATGGGCGCTTGGCGAGACCAAGGCGCTCGAGCTCGTCGGCCGGCGCAGCAAACAGGCGATCGGCCGCCCGGCGCAGACTGACCTGACGCTCGACCTTTCTGGCCTTGTCGGCATCACGCTCTACGAGCCGGAGGAGTTGGTCCTCACGGCGCGCGCCGGCACGCCGCTCGCCGAGATCGAAGCGCAGTTGGCGGCGAAGGCCCAGCAGCTCGAGTTCGAGCCGATGGACTACGGACCGCTCCTCGGCACCCCGGCCGGCGCCGGCACCATCGGCGGCGCCATCGCGGCCAACCTGTCGGGACCGCGCCGGATCAAAGCTGGCGCCGCCCGCGACCATTTCCTCGGCGTGAGCGCCGTGTCCGGCCGCGGCGAGACGTTCAAATCCGGCGGCCGCGTGGTCAAGAACGTCACCGGTTACGATCTTTGCAAGCTCCTCGCCGGCTCCTGGGGAACGCTCGCGGCTATGACCGAAGTCACGGTCAAGGTGCTGCCGCGACCGGAAACCGAAGCGACCGTGGCGGTGCGTGGGCTCGGCGATGAGGCGGGCGTTCGCGCCATGGCGGCGGCGATGGGTTCGCCGTGCGATGTCTCAGGCGCGGCGCATCTGCCGGCCGCGATTGCCGCCCGCCTTCCGAGCGGGGCGGCCGTGGCCGGCGGCGGCGCGGTCACCGCGCTGCGGCTCGAAGGCGTGCCGCCTTCGATCGCTCATCGCCGAGCGGCACTCATGACGGCGATGAAATCATTCGGCGAGGTGGAACTCGTGGACGAGACGCTCTCGCGCAATTTGTGGCGTGCAATCCGCGACGTGATGCCTTTTGCCGGCGGCGCAGCCGCGCAGGAGCCGCTGTGGCGTATTTCGACCGCGCCGGGAAAAGGCGCCGAGCTGGCCCGGCGCGTCCTTGCCGGTGCCGATGGCGAGGCGCTTTTCGATTGGGCCGGGGGCCTCGTCTGGATCCGCTTGTCAGGCGCCGACGATGCCGGCGCTGCCCTGGTGCGCGGCGCGGTCAAGGCCTGCGGCGGCCACGCCACGCTCATTCGCGCGGCTCCGGCGGTGCGGGCGGCCGTCGATGTGTTCGAGCCGCAGCATGCCCCGCTTGCTGCGTTGACCAAGCGCGTGAAGCAAAGCTTCGATCCGCTGGGCGTGCTCAACCCGGGGCGGATGTGGGCTGGCGTCTGACGCCGCCCGTGCTGGCGCCTCCGCAAGTTCGTCGAACTCGCCGATCGGTCGCTGGTCTTGTTATGGGCTGTTTGCCGGATTGATGCGGAACACGGTCCCGCAGCCGATATTGGTGTCGGTAACTTCGCAGTTCTCCGTCGCGGGGCCGCCGGCTGCGTTGGCGCCGTACAGCAGGTGATTGTTGAGAAGCAGATCGGCAAAGGCAATGTCGCCGGCCGGATCACTGGGAAAGCATGCATCGCTGTAGAGGGTATTGTAGTTCCACAAAGTGCCGCTCGTCGGCGGTGTGAGCTTATAGATGGCGCCGCACTGGTATTCGCCCCCACCGGCACCGGCGCCGTAGAGGACGTTACCGTCGATGACAAGGCCGCTGTGCGGGATATTTGCGGAATAGAAGTCGTAAGCCTCGAACCGATAAAGTTGGTGGTAGCCGTCTGCCGCCGACCACGACCACGCCGTGCCGTAGCCGGAGGGCGTGCCGCCGAGGGCGGTGGTGCCATAGATGGTGCCGTCGGAGCCCACTGCCAGCCGTCCCTGCGGTTGCGCGCCGTCGGTCGAGTTGCCCGGTTGATTGACGCCCTTGAAGTCATAGAGATCTTGGAAGCCGCTGCCGTTCTTGGCGATACGGAAGATCATTCCCTGGTTGTATTTGCCGCCGCCGAATTGCGTGCCGTAGATCATGCCGTCCTTGCCGAGCACGAGTTCGCCTTCCGGTCCCGAATTTTGGCACTCGTCCACAGGGCAACCGGGTTGCGGTTCAAAATGATGCAGGACCGAGTAGCCTCCGCCACCGGTGGACATCTTGAAGAGCACGCCGTTGTAATATTTGCCGCCGGCGGTAGTCGTGCCGTACATCGTATCGCCGATGATGAGCAAGCCGCCCCACGGGGTCGCGCCGTGCACCTGCTTGGCCGGGAAGTCCGGGCCAAAGACGTGGAATTCATGATAGCCTGTGCCGTTGGTGGAAATCTTGAAAACGACACCGCAGCCGCAAGCGGGGCTTCCGCCGGCGCCCATGGTCCCATAGATGGTTTCGCCGACAATGGTGAGCGGCGCGGTCGGGGCGATGCCCTGCTTGTAGAGGGTGCCCGAGTGCAGGAGCGTGTAGGTCCAAAGGCCGTTTCCGGACTTCGGCGGCGTGAGCCTATAGATCACACCCGAGGTGCTGGACTTTCCGCCGTAATACGTGGTGCCGTAGAGGTTGCCCTTGCTGTCCATGGCGAGGCCGCCCCGGGGATCGTAGACGTCCTTCGTACCGGGGAACTGGTAGAGCAACGTGAAAGGAGGAATCGTGGTCGTTGCCTGATTCGGCTTGCGCGGCGTGCCGACAATCGTAATGCGCTCGGCGCCCTCCGGCGGCGGCAGTTCCTCCGCCAGTGCGGCTGCTCCCAAGCCGAGAGCAGCCGAGAAAATGACGAAATACCAATGATGCCGCATCACGAGTCTTCCCGAACCGAACGCTGCTAAAATATATATCGTATTCTCGAAGACGCGCAAAGATTCGTCTGTCGTTTACGTTGCGCGTGGACGCTCGACGTTCTCAACGAGCTTGCCGCGCAGATCGCCGGGAACAATTCATTCGCATGCAGACCTCGTTCACCCTGACGCAACTTGCCGACCCGCATGTGGCGGAATCGGAAAAGATTCTGCGCGCCTGCGTGCACTGCGGTTTCTGCACCGCCACCTGTCCGACCTACGTGCTCGAAGGAAACGAGCTCGATTCGCCGCGCGGACGCATCTACCTGATCAAGGACATGCTGGAGAACGGCCGGCCGGCGACCGCCGAGGTGGCCAAGCACATCGATCGTTGCCTGTCCTGCCTGGCCTGTATGACCACATGTCCATCCGGCGTGCACTATATGCACCTCGTCGACCACGCCCGCGCGCACATCGAGCGCACCTATGCGCGCCCGCTCGGCGAGCGGCTGTTGCGCGCGATGCTCGTAAGCCTCCTGCCTTATCCGCAGCGGTTCCGCTTGGCGCTCGGCGCGGCGCTGCTCGGAAAGCCGTTCGAGCCGCTGTTTGCCGCCCTGGGGTTCAAGCGGCTCGCCGCCATGCTGCGCCTTGCGCCCCGACGCCGCCCGCAGCGTCCGCGCCCCCCGCAAACCATAGCCGCGCTGGGCGCCCGCAGAGGCCGGGTCGCATTGCTCGCGGGCTGCGTGAGCGACGTGCTGGCGCCGGAAATCAACGCCGCGGCCATCCGCGCGCTCACACGGCATGGGATCGAGGTGGTGCTGGCGCCGGGTGCCGGCTGCTGCGGCTCGCTCGTGCATCACATGGGCCGCGAGCGCGAGGCGCTGGCCCAGGCGCGCGCCAACATCGACGCCTGGCTCGCCATCGCGGACCTCGATGCGATCCTGATCACGGCTTCGGGCTGCGGCACGACGGTGAAGGACTACGGCTTCATGCTGCGCAGCGATATGCTCTATGCCGATCGCGCCAGCCGAGTCGCAGGTCTGGCGAAAGACATCGCAGAATATCTGGCGACGCTGCCGCTCGCGCCCCGGCAAGAGCCTTCCGGGCTTTCCGTGGCCTATCATTCGGCCTGCTCGCTGCAGCACGGTCAACGCATCGCGCGAGCGCCGAAGGAGATGCTGGCCAAGCTGGGCTTCGCGGTCAAAGACGTGCCCGACGGTCATCTGTGCTGCGGCTCAGCCGGAACCTACAATATTCTGCAGCCCGACATCGCAAGGAGGTTGCGCGAGCGCAAAGTCGGGACTATCGAGAGGTTGCGACCTGATGTGATCGCAGCGGGTAACGTCGGCTGTATCACGCAGATCGCCGCGGGTACGGATATTCCGACCGTCCACACGGTCGAGTTGATCGACTGGGCTACCGGGGGTCCGTGTCCGCCTGGTATTCGGCAGCACCAGCCGCCCGTGGCGGTCCGCGCGGTCGCGGCGAGCAATTGAGGCGGGGCTTGCACGGGGCGGGTGCCGGCCTCCCAGGGGCCGGCGGAATTTGACATTGGCAGTTTGGATCGGGAGGACGATCATGGCGAAGAAGGCAAAGGCGAAGGCAAAGAAACCGGCGGCGAAAAAGAAAGCCGCTCCGGCGCGCAAGAAGAAGAAGGCCGTAAAGGCGGCCGCGAAAAAGCCGACGAGAAAGACGGCAAAGAAGGCAGCGCCGAAGCGCAAGGCGCCGGCGAGGAAGCCGGCTCCCGCACCGGCGGTGGAGCCGAGCCCGGCTTGGACGCCATCCCCGATAGGTGCCGATATCGGCAGCGGCGACGGCAGCTAAGTTCCCGCGCCCGGCCGGCCCGCCGTGATTAAGGCCGCGCCAGCCGGGAGCGTAACCACCTCGGCGATCGAGCGAAGGCCATCGTCCGCTTCGCTTGATTGGTCGCCGGAGCGATTCGGCACTCGGCTTCGGGTCGGTGCCGCCTTGCGTTTCCTGCCGTCCGCACTTGCAACGGCGCGGACGGGTCAACGCCACGGCGACCGGCGAGGGCCGGTGTCCAGCCGGGCGACATGAACCAGCGAGCTGTGCAGGAGGTGTGTGATGGCGGCGAATTACAACATCCTGATCATGGGAGCCTCCTACGGCTCGTTGCTGGCGTCCAAGCTTTTGTTCGGCGGGCATAGGGTCCGGCTCGTCTGCCTGCCGGCAGAGGCGGAGCTGATCAACGCCGAAGGCTTTCGCGTACGCATTCCTGTGCGCGGCCGTTCAGCCCCGGTCGAACTCGACTCGCGCAAGCTGCCCGGCAAGGTCAGCGCCGGCAGCACCGCCGGCATCGATCCGAAGGACTACGATCTGGTCGGGCTCGCCATGCAGGAGCCGCAGTATCGAGCGTCGGGTGTGCGCGAACTGCTCGATTCCGTGGCGCGCGCCAAGGTGCCGTGCATGTCCATCATGAACATGCCGCCGCTCGCCTACATGCGGCGCATCCCCGGTCTCGACACCGACGCCCTGCGGCCGGCCTACACTGACGCCGGCGTCTGGCAGAACTTCGACCCGAGCTTCATCACCCTGTGCAGCCCCGACCCGCAGGCGATCAGGCCGCCGGAAGAGAAGGTCAATGTGCTCCAGGTGACATTGCCGACCAACTTCAAGGTGGCGCGCTTTCCCAATGAGAAGCACACCGCCATCCTGCGGCGGCTGCAGGACGAGATCGACGCGATCCGTTTCGACACTGCCGAAGGCAAGATCGAACTGCCCGTCAAGCTCAAGGTGCACGACTCGGTATTCGTGCCGCTTGCCAAATGGGCCATGCTCCTGACCGGCAATTACCGCTGCGTCACCGGCGATGGCGCGATCAACATTCAGGAGGCGGTTCACCGCGATGTCGAAGCCTCCCGCGCGGTCTATGATTTCGTGGTCGAGCTGTGCATCAAGCTCGGCGCCGCGCGCCAGGATTTGGTGCCGTTCGAAAAATATGCCGCCGCCGCGCAGTCGCTGACGCGGCCATCGTCGGCGGCGCGTGCCCTCAACAACGGCGCGCCGTTCATCGAGCGGGCCGACAAGCTCGTGCAGCTCATCGCCGCGCAGAAGGGCATGCGCAATCCGGTCATCGATGCGACGGTGGCGTTGGTCGATGCGCGGCTTGCGGCCAACCGCAAGAAGGCAGCGGCGTAGTCGCCCGTACTTCGCGGGCGTTCGATCCGCGACGCTACTTGACCTCGACGTCCTCCCAGAAGCCGAAGCGGCCGCCGACATGCGCCAATTCGGGGCGGGGCTTTTCGTACGACCAGGCCGCGCGCTTATGCCGCTTGCCGTCGACGATAACGTCATAGAACTGCACGCTATGGGGGCATTTCAGGTCGTCGACCGTCTTCTCGGCCTTTTCCAGCCAGTCCATTCGCACGGCCGCGCTGGGAAAATATTGATAGCCGCCGGAGGCGACGATGTCCTCGCTCTGGGCGACGACCCGGCCGTCCACGCTTGCCTTCATGCTCGACCTCCTCGGCGGCCGTCACGCGGCGGCCCGGCGGTGTTCGAAACAACATAGGGGCCGGATACGCAATCCGCCACGGTGGCCTTTGTCCGATCTGCATGGTGCCACCGCATAGGTCCGCTGCGCTGCACGGGAAAAAGCTTGCGGCCGGCGGCGAAGCACCACCGGCCGCTTGCACCAGCGCACGAGATTTCAGGCGGTTGCCGTGCCGGCAAACAGGCTCTTCTTGACGATGGCGTGAATACCCCAATTGCCGTCGACCACCTGGGTGACGCCGAAGTCGACCCCGATCGAGATGAGCGAGATCGCCTCGTCCTCGGTCAACCCTTTGGTCGTCATCAGGAAGGTGCGCATCTTGCGGAACGCATCCTTGAGCGCCAGGTCGATCGATGATTTGGCGTAGATGTCCTGCTGCGCCGTCGGGCCGAGCTCCTCCAGATAATTGGCGAAGCTGAAGCCGTGCAGGACCCATTCGTCCTGGGTCTCGAGCAACGGGTAGTTCAAACCGGCGAGCGAACCCGTCAGCATGTTCTGCTTGTGCAGGATGAGCTGGAAGGTCCCGGTGAGCGACATCTCGATGGCGGTGCCGCACAATTCGGAATCTCCCTGCGCGGCGTGCGAATCCCCGATCGAGAACAGGCCGCCCGGGACCGCGACCGGGTAGTACATGGTCGCGCCCTTGCCGACGCGCCAATTGTCCATGTTGCCGCCGAAGTAACTCGGCGGGATGGTGTCGACGATGTCCGCTTCCTTCGGCGCCAGGCCCATGACGCCGAAATGCGGACGAATGGGGATGCGCACGTTCTTAAGGACGTTGTGGTTCTCCTGCACGATCGAATGGTCGACCGGCACGCCCGGATAGTCGATGATGCTGTGGACCACCCCGAACGGATCGGTCTGCGGGACCCAGCGGAAATTGTAGACCGCCTGGGCCCAGTTGCGCTGGCCGCTGGTGTCGATCTCGTAGATGGTACACACTTCGCGCGGCTTCGGCTCCGTGATCAGATCCTTGTAGTGAAATCCCCACCAGGCCGCCGCATTGCTGCCGAACGATTTGCCGGCGTAGGCGGGATTGGCGCAAGGCCGCGGCTTCACGTCGATGATGCGGACTTCGAGGATATCGCCGGGTTCGGCGCCGCGAATGGCGACCGGACCGGTGCAGACGTGCACACCGTAACCCTCGCCGGCGCCACGCTTGCCGTCCATCGGCCCGGCCCCGCGGCGATTGACCCCCTTCTTCTCCTTGGTCCACAGGAAAATGCTCTCCACGCCCGGATCGCCCTTGACCATGCGCGTAACGTCGTCGCCGGCGTGGTGGGTCACCGCTTCGATGGTGATGTAGTCGCCGGATTCGACCTCGAGCTGAGGCTTCAGGAGCTTGCTGAAATAGCCCCAGTGCACGGTGTCGGCATTGGCCGGCAGGTAATGATAGGTCGGCTGGCCCGGCCGTGCATCGGCCGAAGCCGGAGTGGCCAGCGTGCCACTCGCCGCCCACGCCGCGGCTGCACCGCCGCCGGCAAGGAACGCGCTCTTAAGAAAGCTGCGACGCTCGGCATCAAGGTCGTCGAGCAGCCGTTGTCGGTGAAGTTCAAATTGCGGGCAAGTGTGATCATCTCCTGAGCACATGATGTTGACCCCCTGAGCTAATTGACGAGCCGGTTGTTCCGGACTCGCGATCGGGCAGCAATTTACGTGCCATTCGCCCGCCGAACCGACCTCGGACGCTCGCCTGCCGAGGTCGGCCGATCACTCGGCTGCGGACACGAGCGCGACCTCGCGCGCCCGATGGACATCGTGATCCGACACCAATTCGATGCGACGGCCATGGAAGGCGGAGAGGGTCGAGCGGTGGCCGATGGAGACGATGGTGGCTTTTTTCATCCGCTCCTGGAGCAGGCGGTAGAGCGCGGCTTCGGCAGCTTCGTCGAGGGATGCGGTTGCCTCATCCAGGAAAAGATAATCGGGGGCGTGCAGCAATGCCCGCGCGATGGCGAGCCGCTGCTGCTCGCCGAGCGAGAGCATGCGATTCCAGTGCGCTTCTTCGCCCAGCCGGCCGACCAGTCCGGGTAGCCCGACCGCGACCAGCGCCTCGGCGACCGCGGCGTCGTCGTAGGTGCCCGCCTTCGACGGATAGTTCACCGCGGCGGCAAGTGTCCCTATGGGAAAATAAGGGCGCTGCGGCAACAGCATGACCTTGGCGTCCTGCGGCACGGTCACCCGCCCCGATCCGAACGGCCAAATCCCCGCGATGGCGCGGAAGAGCGTCGACTTGCCGGCGCCCGAGGGTCCGGTGACCAAGACGCGATCGCCCGTCGGGAACGCGACGTGGTCGGCAGCGACAACGGGCTCACCGCTCGGCAAGCGGACGTCGAGGCGGTCAATGGCGAACGCGCCGCCGCCCTCGCGTGCCACGATTTCCACGCGCGGTGGCGCGTCGGCCGCCGTTCGCGCCGCCACGATCGCCTCCTCGAAGCCGGTCAAGCGCTTGATCACGGCCTGCCATTCGGCGATCTGCCGATATGCGGTGATGAAGTACGACAGCGCTGTCTGGACGCTGTTGAAGGCGGACGCCGTCTGCATGAGGCCGCCGAGCTGCATTGCGCCCGAGAAGTAGGCCGGGCTGACCACCACATAGGGAAAGATCACCGAGGCCTGCGAATAGCTCTGCGTGAAGAAGGTCAGCTGCTTCTGCCGCTGCATGATGGCAAGCCAGTTGGCGACCACGAGGCCGAAGCGGCCGAGGTGGCGTTGGCGCTCGGCCGCTTCGCCGGCGAGCGCCGCGATCTGTTCGGAGTTCTCCCGCGTGCGCACGAGATTGAAACGGAAGTCGGCCTCGAAGCGTTGCTGCTGGAAGTTGAGCGGTATCAGCCGCCAGCCGATCAGATGGGTGAGCACGGTTCCGATCACCGCATAGATCAGCGCCGCCCATACCAGATAGCCGGGGACCTCGAACGTCGAGCCGAACAGCTGCAGCGGCGCCTGCACCGACAAGGTCCACAAGATGACCACGAACGAGCACAGCGTCACTATCGAGTTGAGGAGCCCGATGCCGATGGAAAGCGTGTATTGCACGAACATCTGCAGGTCTTCGGCGATGCGCTGGTCCGGATTGTCGGCGGCGTCGCCGAGAAGCTGCATGCGGTAGTGATTGGCGGCGTGCAGCCATTGCTGCAGATAGCTCTGCGTCATCCAGCGCCGCCAGCGGATCTGCAGCCACTGATTGAGGTAGAGCTGATAGACGGCGAGGACCGTATAGACGGCGGCGAGCGCGCAGAAGAACAGGATGGCGCTGACGAACGCGTTCCAGTCGCGGTCCTGCAGGGTGTTGTAAAAACGATTGTACCATTGATTGAGGATCACCTGGATCGCGACGAGCGAAAGCTCGATCGCGATCACCGCGGCGAGCAGAATGCGTCCGGGCCAGCGGTCGTCCGAACGAAAATAGGGCAGTGACAGCCGCCAGATGGTGGCGAGCGTCGAAGTGAGGTTCTTCACGAAGCTACTCCACTGCGGGGGCCTTAAGCCAGAACGCCCTCAGCATGCCGATCACGAAAGTTGGGCATTTTGTTGCGGCGCGGCGACGCAGAAATGTAAAGGACCGTATTGTCGCGCCGTCGCTTTTGACAATAACATGACCGGGGACAATAGCAGGAGGACGATCCGATAGGGGGCGTGCCCGGCGGGACGAAGGGGTACGGGGTTATTTCGGAACATATGATCTTGTGCGTCTCGGCCACGCCGCGCGGCAGGCCCGGGCCGGCGGGGCTCGTCGACACGCGCGCCGCAAAACCGTGAATAAGCCCGCCCGCAAAGCATGGGCGCCGGCGCCAGGGAGCGATCTTCATGTGGAATCAAGTCTACGATCCGTTCAACAATCCCGTCCTTTCGACGGTAGCGGCGGCCTTGCCGGTCGTCTCACTGCTTGTCCTGATCGCATCCGGAAAGGTCAAGGCGCATATCGCCGCCCTGATCGCGCTGGTCCTGGCGGCGCTTGTCGCGGTGTTCCTGTTTACCATGCCTGCGGGACTTGCGCTGCGGGCGGTCGCGCTTGGCGCCGTGACCGGTTTTTTTCCGATTGGCTGGATCGTCCTGAACGTCATCTTCCTCTATCGGCTCACGGTCGCGACCGGTGCGTTCGAGACGCTGCAGAAGACTGTCGGCGGCGTCACCGCCGACCGGCGGCTCCAGCTCCTGCTCATCGCCTTCTCGTTCGGCGCTTTCTTCGAGGGCGCTTCCGGTTTCGGCACTCCGGTGGCCGTGACCGGCGCAATTCTGATCGGTCTCGGATTTTCGCCGCTGGCGGCGTCCGGGCTGTCGCTGATCGCCAATACCGCGCCCGTCGCCTATGGCGCGCTCGGCACGCCGATCGCCGGACTCGCCAGCGTCACCGGCATCGATCCCTATTTGCTGGGCGCCATGGTCGGGCGGCAATTGCCGTTTTTTTCGCTGATCGTGCCGTTCTGGCTGATCTGGGCCTTCGCCGGCCGGAGAGGATTGAAGGACGTGTGGCCCGCCGTGCTGGTGACCGGCGCGTCGTTTGCCATTCCGCAGTTCCTGATTTCGAATTACGTCAACCCGTGGATCGTCGACATCGGCGCGTCGCTGATCTCGATGGCCTGCCTGATTGGCTTCCTGCGGATTTGGCAACCGCGCAACGTATGGCTTTCGCCGGCGCTCCGTGGCCGCGACGAATCGGCCGGGACCATGCCGGGCAAGCCGGTCGTCGACGGTGCGAGGCCGACCGCGAAGCAAGTCTGGTACGCCCTCATCCCCTGGATCATCGTCTGCGTGATCCTGCTGATCTGGGGGACCGGCTGGTTCAAGAGCCTGGTCAATCCGATCTTCACCTGGAATTACGCGGTCGAAGGCCTGCACAACCTCGTGCAGAAGGTGCCGCCGGTCGTGGCGAAGCCGACGAAAGAGGGCGCGGTCTTCGCTTTCACCTATCTGTCGTTCACCGGCTCGGGCATGCTGATCGCGGCGATCCTCTCCGGCTTCGTGATGGGCTTTTCGCCGGTCAGGCTGGTCGCCGAATACGGCCGCACCATCAAGGTGTGCGCCTATTCGCTGATCACGATCTCGGCGATGCTGGCGATCGGCACGCTGACTCGGTTCTCCGGCATCGATGCGACGCTTGGGCTCGCCTTTGCCGGGGCCGGCGTGCTCTATCCCTTCTTCGGCACATTGCTCGGCTGGCTCGGCGTCGCGCTCACCGGCTCGGACACCGCGTCCAACGTGCTGTTCGGCGGGTTGCAGAAGATCACCTCCGAGCAACTCGGGATTTCGCCGATCCTCATGGGCGCGGCCAATTCCTCCGGCGGCGTCATGGGCAAAATGATCGATGCGCAGTCGATCGTGGTCGCTTCCACCGCCACCAATTGGTTCGGGCACGAAGGCTCGATCCTGCGCTTCGTGTTCTTCCACTCGATCGCGCTCGCCTGCCTCGTCGGCATCCTTGTCATGCTGCAGGCGTACGTGTTCACCGGGATGATCGTGCACTAGGGTGGCGGTTCAGAAGTCCGCATCATTCTTGCCGCGAACTCGTCATGCGGACTTCTGAAACCAAAGCCACACTAGATCAATACGTTGCTAGTGTCCTACGATTCCAAAGTTCGCAAACGAGGGCGCCGCATAATGATGCGAACTTCGGAATCGGGACACTAGGAAAGTCTCTCGCCGTCGGCGCGGCGGTCCCGCCGCGCCGGCCCCAACCGCGAACGTGCCGGAGTAACGATGATGGTTCGCCCGCTGCGGCGTGCCGCCTGGCTCATCGGCTCGATGCTGCTCGGCGCCACGGTTGCGGCGCTTGCCAGCGAGGGCGAGTTCCCGTTCGACCATGCGCTGATGCTGGAGGCGGCGCCGATGCGCGGCTCCAAACGCATACCGATTCTCGAAATCGCCGAAGATGGCGCCGCGTCGATCCAGTTATGGTGCGCGAGCGCGCGCGGTCAGGCCACCATCACGGCAGACGCGATCACGATTGTTCCCGGCGCGGTCGAGTCCGCGCAATGCACGGCCGACCGGCAAAACAGGGACGAGAGCCTGCTCGCGGCCCTCGCCCAGGTGGCTGGTTGGCGGCGGCAGGGCGATGTGATCGAACTGCTCGGCGCAACGACATTGCGCTTTCATCTGATGACGAACTGAGACTGCGGCGACTACGTTCTGACCGCGCGCGTCATCAGAAAGTGGGAATGCACGGCGTTGTCGTCGAAGTGCTGGGCGATGAGCGCCACGTACTCGGCACGGACCCGAGCCAGTTTGGCCGGATCGTCCTTGAGTACGTCGACAAGGCGCGCGACCGCGTGGCTGGTCTTTTCTTGCGCTATGCGCGAATGCTCCGGGCTGTGGCTCGGCAAGATCATGGTGCCGCGCCAAAAAACGAGATTCGTGACCTCCTCGCCGAGCCGCTCGCGAATGACGTTGGGATCGCCCCATAGGGCCGCGGGAGCGGGCTGCTCGCTGCCCGCCGGGGGCGCCGGCATGTGGCGGGCGACGAACGCGAACTGACGGCCGACGAACGACTCCGCCGGCCACGTCGAGAAGGCGATGCAGCCGCCCGGCTTGAGCACGCGCAGCATCTGTTTGACCGCCAGCGCCGGACGCGGGGCGAAGATATGGCCGAACTGGCTGAGCACGACGTCGAAGGAGCTGTCGGGGTAGGGCAGCGTCTCGATGTCGCCCTCGGTGAAATCGATGTCGACCGCGGCGGTGGCCGCGTTGTAGCGCGCACGATCGAGGAGCGCTGGCGTCAGGTCGAGTCCCGAAACCTTGGCGCCGCGCCTCGCCGCGGTAACCGCCACCACGCCGGTTCCACAGGCGGCATCGAGCACCCGTTGTCCCGCCGCAACCTGCGCAAACTTCACCAGCTCGGCGGCCGGGCGGATCGTGAATATCTCCACCGGCGCGAACGAGGGCCAGGCCTCGCGGGCAGCCGCCTTGAAGCTCGCGAACGGATCGGCGTCGGCTGTGGTCATGATCTCCACCTCCTCCCAAGCGGCCGACCGATCCTATCATCCCGGCAGACCGCGCGATCGTCATCGATATTTCTCCGGCCGACGCTCCGCAAACAAGCGCCTCCGCCGAGGCGTTTAGCTGTCGCCGGCGTGGTCGAGACCATGCAAAAAGGGCGCGGCTGGTGCCGCGCCCGCATCTTGTTTGGTTGCCGGGCGATGATCCGTTCCCGCGCAGGGGAGGGAGTGCGCTCGCCTTTAGTAGTCCATCCCGCCCATGCCTCCGCCGGGCGGCATCGCCGGCATGGCGGGCTTCTCCTTCGGCGTCTCGGCGACCATGGCTTCAGTGGGGACCAGAAGGCCGGCGACCGAAGCGGCGTCCTGCAACGCGGCGCGCACGACCTTGGCCGGATCGACAATGCCCTTCTCGATCATATCGACATAGTCCTCGGTCTGCGCATCGAAGCCGAACGTCTCCGACTTGTTCTCGATGATCTTGTTGACCACGATCGAGCCTTCGACGCCGGAGTTCTCTGCGATCTGGCGCATCGGCGATTCCAGGGCCTTGAGCACGATATTGATTCCGGTCTGGATGTCGTGATTGCTGTTCGTCAGTCGGCCGACCGATTTCTTGGCACGCAGAAGCGCGACGCCGCCGCCAGGGACGATGCCCTCTTCCACCGCCGCTCGGGTGGCATTGAGCGCATCCTCGACGCGGTCCTTCTTCTCCTTGACCTCGACCTCGGTGGCGCCGCCGACGCGGATCACCGCGACGCCGCCGGCGAGCTTGGCGAGCCGCTCCTGCAGCTTCTCGCGATCGTAGTCGGAGGTCGTCTCCTCGATCTGCTGCTTGATCTGGCCGACGCGGGCCTCGATGTCCTTCTTCTTGCCGCCGCCGTCGACGATGGTGGTCTTCTCTTTTTCGATTACCACTTTCTTGGCGCGGCCGAGCATCGCCACGGTGACGTTCTCGAGCTTGATACCGAGGTCCTCGGAGATGAGCTGGCCGCCGGTGAGTACGGCGATATCCTCGAGCATGGCCTTGCGCCGGTCGCCGAAGCCCGGCGCCTTCACGGCAGCCACCTTCAGTCCGCCGCGCAGCTTGTTGACCACGAGCGTTGCCAACGCCTCGCCCTCGACATCCTCGGCGACGATGAGCAGCGGCTTGCCGGACTGCACCACCGCCTCGAGCACGGGAAGCAAGGCTTGCAGCCCGGAAAGCTTCTTCTCGTGCAGGAGCACATAGGCGTCTTCGAGTTCGGCCAGCATTTTTTCGGCGTTGGTGATGAAATAGGGCGAGAGATAGCCGCGGTCGAACTGCATACCCTCGACGATCTCGACGTCGGTCTCCAG
>Ga0187782_10001701_pt1 | contig 16128 bp, 16 predicted proteins | sample 0715_SJ02_MP15_2_FD_132454 | JGI IMG/M metagenome (GOLD analysis project Ga0187782, IMG submission 132454) | Tropical peat soil microbial communities from peatlands in Department of Meta, Colombia - 0715_SJ02_MP15_20_MG | ecosystem: Environmental > Terrestrial > Soil > Wetlands > Peat | place...
CTCCGCCGCCGCGCGCTCGGCGCCCGCGAGATCGACGTCGAAGATCCCGATGCCCACCCCCTCGCGCGCGAGACGCCGGCAGGTAGCGAGCCCGATTCCCGACGCCCCGCCCGTCACGATCGCATTTTTTCCTGCCAATGACATGGTCTGCACCTCTCCGGCCAAAGAAACCCACGGACATTCGACGTCGAGTCAGCGCGCACGCCGCTGCGTGCGAGCCCACGGAACCCTGTCAGGCGATCGCCTCGATCCCGTGCAGAGTCGTTCGGTGCATCATGCGGCCAGACGACGGATCATACGGAATGACCCGATGCATGGTGCCGCAGTTGTCCCAGATCACCAGATCCCCCACCTGCCACTCGTGCCGATAGACGATCTCGCGGCGGGTCGCATGCGCCTCGAGCTTCGCGAGGAGCCTGCGGCTATCCTCTTTGGACATTCCCACGACATATCCCGCCGTTGCGCCCAGGACGAGCGACTTGCGTCCCGTGCGATGGCGCCAGACGAGCGGATGCTCCTTTGCGGGGCCTCGTGCGCGCCATAGGGCGAGCTCCTTCTCGCTGGGATCGGGCGTGGTCAACCGATTCGCCGCTTCCAGACTGTGGCCGATGCGCAGTGATTCGTAATAGGGGCGCTCCGCTTCGGGCAGATCGTCGTACGCCGCGTAGGTGTTGCAGAACTCGGTCTGGCCGCCCACGGGGGATACCTGCCGCGCACTCAGCATGGTGGCGCGCGCCGGAACATCGTCCGTCGCCCCATCGATGTGCCAGTAGATGGTGCCCTTCAAGTAGTCCGCCGCCTCGTTCTGTTTCGGGTCGAGCGTGACCTTGAAGATGGGATCACGACTGCCGTCGGCGCGCATCGTCCCCATCGGAATGATCTCGCCCAACCTCGCGCTGAACACGATCTGCTCTTCGTCGGTGAGAGCCAGGCGTGGAAAGACCAGCACGCCGTAGCGCTCGAGCGCCTCGAGACACTCTTCGGCAAAGGCAGGCTTCAGGAGCTCCTGGCGGCTCACTGGGGCCCGCGCGCCGATGCGCGGGGACAGGGACTCAAAGCGGCTGAGCGTGCTCATGCGGCGGCGGGGAGTACGATCTCAGGTGAGCCGCGGCCGCGCCAGACCGTTGCTCTGCGCCACCAGATCTTCGAGATCCGGATATTTTTCGGGTCGCAGAGTCCCGTGCAGACACAACCGCAGCACTTCGCGCGTGAAGCGCTTGGCCATCTGCTGGCGTTCCTTGGCGGTGCGGGTGTGCGCTCGCGCCCACACCGGCCATAAGAATGCGCCGGAAAGCAGCAGCACCGATACGACCTCGGCGTCGATGCCCGGCTGGGCGAGGTTCGTCTTGGCGAAGGTCTCGAAATTCGACACGTACTGCTGCCAGAACGGGTCGTTGGCCGGCCGCCGGGAACTCAACACCTCGAACAGCCAAACGCGTCCGATCTCGGGATTTGCCATCGCAAACTCCGCGAGGTGCTCGGTCATTGCCGCGATATCGATGGATTCCACCGGCTGCCTGCGAGCAACCTCCGGATCGCCGAACACCGTGCGGTACAGCTTGTCGCTGACCCAAGTCGCCGTGGCCTCGATCAGCTGCTCGCGGGTCTGAAAGTGCTGATACGCGGTGCCGCGGTTGACTCCCGCACGCTGCGCGACTTGGGCGACGCTCACGCCTTCCTTTCCGTCCTGAGCGAGCTGCTGTCGAGCGGCCTCGAGAATCGCCTCGCGGGTGCTCTTCGGATCGCGCTTGCGCCGAGCCCGCCTCGTCGGAGCTGATGCAGATCGCGCGTTCATACCGGTCGGAATACTCACGCCACCCCTCGCCACGGCGGGTTCGAAAACACTAGTAGATTTATCCTGATCCTGCTTAGCATGATGGATCATCTCGCACCATTGCTCACCGGCGCACTACCCGGTCTCGCGCCCGTGCTTCGAGCGATGCGTGCGGCCGCGCTGGCGCGCGATCAACACGTCGTGGGGCGATCTGCGGCTCGCGAGCGGGTGGTTTCGCGCCGAGCAACTCGATGGCGGGCGTGCTCATGGGTCCAGGTCGGGATTGTATGGGACACTGCCCGGCAAATCAACACCGCTGTTGATTAGTTGCCGCGCCGCGCGCGATACCGCACTCGCCGGCTCGCTTGCTACACTCGCCTGCCTGTGCCTCAGGAGCATTCGAGCCTCAAGCGAGCGAGAGCGTGCCAAGCATAGACATCGGTGGAATCGGTATCGCGTACGAGCTCATCGGCGAGGGCAAGCGAGCCGCTGTGATCACGCCCGGCGGGCGCTTTTCCAAGGACACGCCCGGCGTGCGATCCCTCGCGCTCGCGCTCGCGGAGGGAGGATTTCGCGTGCTCATCTGGGATCGGCCGAACTGCGGCGAGTCCGACGTCGCGTTTCGCGGCCCGAGCGAATCGCTGCTGAATGCCGACACGCTGGCAGGACTTCTGCGAGCGCTCGAGCTTGGGCCGGCCCTGCTGGTCGGCGGCTCGGCGGGCTCGCGCGTTTCCTTGCTCACGGCGATACGCCATCCTCAGGTGGTGCAGCGTCTATTCCTGCTGTGGATCAGCGGTGGCGCGGTCGGACTCGCGGCGCTCGCCTTCCACTATTGCCACGAGTCGCTCGCTGCGGCCGCCCTCGGGGGGATGCCGGCCGTTGCCGCCCTGCCCGGCTGGGCGGAGCCGCTCGCGCGAAATCCCGGCAACCGCGCGCGACTCCTCGCCCAGGATGTGGATGCCTTCATCCAGACGATGAAGGTGTGGGCAGACGCGTTTTTTCCCGCCGCCGACTCCCCGGTCCCCGGCACCCGTGCCGCGCAATTGCGCGCGCTTGCGATGCCGGTCATGGTGCTGCGAAGCGGAGCGTCGGACTTTCACCATCCGCGCGAGACCAGCGAGGCCCTGCATGCGCTCATTCCGGGGTCGCGGATCGCCGAGCCTCCCTGGGGAGATCGCGAGTGGCTGGATCGGCTTGCCAAGCAGGCGGCGGGCGAAGGTTTGTTCGCGCGCTGGCCGCTGCTCGCGCCGCAGATTCTGGCGTTTGCGGGCGACTGAGCAGGGCGGGTGACGGATCAACTTCAGTCATTTTCCGAGAGGAGCTCCACAGATGTTCAAAGCGATCTTGATCGATAAGCAGGACGGCACGCAGTCCGTGCGGCTCGCCGAGCTCGATGAAGCCCAGTTGCCGGAGGCACCCGTCTCTGTCCGCGTCGAGTACTCGACGATCAACTACAAGGACGGGCTCGCGATCACGGGCAAGTCACCGATCGTGCGCAAGTTTCCGATGGTCCCGGGGATCGATTTCGCCGGCGTCGTCGAAGCGAGCACGAGCGATGTCTGGCGCCCGGGCGATCGCGTGCTCTTGAACGGCTGGGGCGTCGGCGAGGGACACTGGGGCGGCTTGGCGCAGAAGGCTCGTGTGAACCCCGCGTGGCTGCAGCGCGTGCCGGAGCGTTTCAGCGCGCGCCAGGTGATGTCGATCGGCACCGCAGGCTACACGGCGAGTCTTTGCGTCGAGTCGCTCGTGAAGCATGGGCTCACTCCTGATCGGGGCGAGGTGCTCGTGACGGGCGCCTCCGGTGGTGTCGGGAGCGTCGCGATCGCCCTGCTCGCGCGCGCCGGCTTCAACGTGGTCGCATCGACCGGCAAACTGAGCGAGGCCGAGTACCTGAAGTCCCTCGGCGCTCGTCAGGTGGTGGATCGCCATGAGCTCGCTCAGCCGGGAAAGCCGCTGCAGAAGGAGCGCTGGGCGGGCGTGGTGGACTCGGTCGGCAGTCACACCCTCGCCAATGCCTGCGCACAAGCCCGCTATCGGGGTCTCGTGGCCGCGTGTGGACTCGCTCAGGGGATGGACTTTCCGGCGACCGTGGCGCCTTTCATCCTGCGCGGTGTGTCGCTCCTCGGCATCGACAGCGTCATGGCGCCGCGCGAGCTGCGCGAGCCGGCCTGGGATCGCTTGGCGCGCGACCTCGATCCGGCGGCGCTCGACCGCATGAGCAAGGTCATCGGGTTGGAGCAAGTGCCGGCCGCTGCGCAAGAGATCCTCGCGGGAAAGATCCTCGGACGCATCGTCGTGGACGTGAACCGCTGATGAGGCCGGCCCGTGTGGATCAGCAACGCTGAGGTCGGCGGACGGCGCGTCGATGTGCGCCTGCGAGACGGTGAAGTAGCGCTCATCGCCGAGCCCGGCTCCATCGCCCCCGATATCGCAGAGCCGCTGCTCGACGCTCGAGGCGGGGCGCTGCTGCCGGGCTTGCATGATCATCACATCCACCTCTCGAGTTTCGCAGCCTCGCAACGCTCGGTGAGGTGCGGCCCGCCCGAGGTGCGCGACGCGGGCGCCCTCGCCCGAGCGTTGAAGGCGGCTCACGCGTGCTCGGGTACGGGGTGGCTTCGCGGGATCGGCTATCACGAGAGTGTCGCCGGCGAGATCGATCGGACGTGGCTCGATCGGGTGCTCCCGGACCGGCCGGTGCGGATCCAGCACCGCAGCGGCCGGCTCTGGATCCTGAATTCAGCGGCGCTCGAGCGGCTCTCGGGCGCCGGCCCCACGCCGCTCGAGCGAGTCGCAGGGCGCCTCACGGGACGGCTGTACGATGCGGACGAGTGGCTGCGCGCTCGACTCGGCAGCCATTATCCGGATCTCACCAGCGCGTGCGCGACGCTCGCAGGCTACGGGATCACCGGACTCACCGATGCATCCGCGAGCAACGACCGATCGACGCTCGAGCACTTGTCGAGCGAGCTGCGCGCGGGCGCCATCTCCCAGTCGCTCTTGCTGATGGGCGCAGCGTCGCTCTCCGCCGGTCCGTCGCTCGCGGGAGCCGAGCGCGGCGCCGAGGTCGAGGTGGGCGCTCTCAAGGTGCACCTGCACGACGAGGCGTTGCCGGAGCTCTCTCACATGACCCGTCGAGTCGCTGGGGCGCACGAGCAAGGTCGGGCCGTCGCGTTCCACTGCGTGACCGAGGCCGAGCTGTCCTATGCGCTCGGCGTGCTCGAAGCGGCCGGCAGCGCGAGCGGCGATCGCATCGAGCATGCGGGAATCGCCTCGCCTTTGCAGGTGAGCGCGGCGGCCGAGCGCGGCGTTGCCGTCGTGACGCAGCCGCACTTCATCGCCGAGCGAGGTGACCGTTACTACGAGGACGTGCCGCTCGCGGAACATGCCTGGCTTTATCGGGGTGCTGCCTGGCTCAAAGCAGGGGTGGCTCTCGCAGGCGGAAGCGATGCGCCCTACGGAAGCGCGAACCCGTGGGTCGCGATGCATGCGGCCGTGAATCGCCGTACCGCCGAGGGCCGCGTACTCGGCGCGGAAGAGGCACTGACGCCCGAGCAGGCGCTCGATCTCTATCTCTCGCCCGCAGCGGCGCCGGGACAGAATCCGCGTCGTGTCCGCATCGGCGCGCCGGCCGACCTCTGCCTGCTCGATCGCTCCTGGGGCCGCGCTCGAGCGGAGTTGAGCGCGGTGCAGGTGCTCGCGACATTCCGGCGCGGGCGCCTGATCGCCCGGCGCCCGCTCGATGAGATCGCCTCGCTCAGTGAGCTTTCACCTTGATCGAGATGCCGTAGGTCGCCGGCGCGGACCAGGCCGCGCCGATGCCGAAGGTGTTGCCGAGCACCTGCGTGAGGTATCGGGTGTCGGTCACGTTGTTGCCGAAGAGCGCAACGGACACCAGGCCTGACGGATTGGTCCATTCGGCGCGCACGTCGAGCGTCGAGTACTGGCCCTGGGGAAATTGCTGTGACGAGTCGAAATAAAATTTCGACGTGTGGTAGTACTCGCCGGAAAACGCCAGCTTGCCCACGGCGACCGGAATCGTATAAACGGCGCCCGCATCTGCGGTGAACCTCGGCGCGCGCAGCATCTCGTAGCCGCTCGCGTTGAGCGTCAAGTTGTTATAGAGCCCGAACGCCGGACCACAAGCCTTGGGATTCAGACACTCGCTGAAATAGGGCGAGGCGGTATAGACCCCGTAATTCGCGTGGGTGTAGTTCGCGCCTACATTGGCCACCAGGCCTTCGACGACCTGGAATTTCAAGTCCCCGTCGAAGCCCCAGGGGTGGGCGGAGGCGGCATTGTTGATGATGCTCACCGGGACGCCGTTGACGACGTTATAGGTCTCGACCTGCAAATCCTTGTAGTCGTACCAGAAAGCAGCGGCATCCCCGGTCAAGCGCGAGCCGGCGTACTTGTATCCTATCTCGTACGCTTTCAGTGACTCGGGCTGAACCGCGTTCAATTGACCGCCACCCACGTTGTAGATCGCCGATTTGAAGCCTTCCGAGAAAGATACATATACGCTCGAACTCGGGTCGAGCGCATAGCGAATCACGGCGCGCGGTGTGCCGCGGTTGCTCGTCAGATTGGGATAGCACAGATTATTAGTGCCTAGAGCCGGGCAGGTCGGGTAATAGAGGCCGGCGGCACTCGTGTAGTAGGGGTTGAGCTCCTCGTCATGCGTGTAGCGGTAGCCGCCCGTCAGGAAGAGGTTATCCAAGGCTTGATAGGTGAGATCGAAATATCCTGCGGTCGAGCGGACCGTGGTGCTCGAACCTGCGAGGAAAGATAGGGGCTGAGGGTGGAGCGCATAAAGAACTACACCATCTGTCGGCCATGCATCGTACGTATCGGAGTAGTAAACGCCGGCGGTCCACTGCAATGGGGTCCCCGGCTTGGACGTCGCCAGCAACTCCTGAGTGAATGTATGGTCCCTCACCCCGATCAGGATGTTGAGCGCACGAAACGAATCGTAGTCCAATGACTCGTAGGTCTCGCCGTTCTCCAATCGATACTGCGTGTAGGACGTCAAGCTTCCCGGACCGAAATCCCAGGCCGAGGTGAGCTGCACCACGTTCGTGTGCTGCAGCATGTAGACGGGCTCCTGACCGTAGGCGACCTGATCCGGGTCGGTGGCGATAACGACGTTCGTACCGGGGAAAAAGACGGGTGCAAACCGACCATACACCTGCGGCACGCCGCCGATGACGAAGGCATTTTCCGTCAGATTCGTCGGATCGCGGGTATCGGTGTGGGTATAGCGCAGCAGGAACGAGAGGTTGTCCAGCGGAGTGAACAAGAACCCCATCCGCGCTGACTCGTCCCGGTAGGCGCCGGCATCGCTGTCCCCGTTCGCGATGTTGTGGATCCAGCCATCCGAGGTGGTGTAGAGACCCGCGAGGTCGAACGCCAGCGTGGGCGATCCGGTGGTGAAATACCCCTGCCAAATTTGCGTGTTGAAGCTCCCCCAGTCGAGCTGGACGATCGCATTGGTGTCGGCGCTCGGCTTGGTCGTATTCACCAGAATCGCGCCGCCGGTCGTGTTGCGGCCGAAGAGGGTGCCCTGCGGACCCTTCAGCACCTGGATGCTCTCCACGTTCAACAGCTTGAAATCGTTGGTCTCGGTGTTGGGCGAGAAGAACCCGTCGATGTAGATGCCGACGTTCGCTCCGCCTCCCGAGACGGGCACGTTGGAGCCAACGCCGCGGATCGTCGGGAATACGAAGGTTCCGGCATAATCGATGCGCAGCCCCGGGGTGAGCTGCATGATGCCGCCGAGCTCCGTGGTTTCTGCTCGCTTCAGGTCATCGGCGCTCAGATTGGTGATCGAGATCGGCACATCCTGCAGCCGCTCGGAGCGGCGCTCGGCCGTGACTACAATTTGTTCGAGCTCCTCGCCTTGGCCGCCGGCTGCGGCGGGCGCCTGTTGTTGTGCGCGCGAGTGAGTTGCGAGCATCATCCCCACCAGCGCGGTGCAGGCGATCACGCCGCGCGCTGTGCCATCGAATCCGCTGTTTCGCATCGTCTCCCCCTCTCAGATGCTCGTTAGCCGCCGCCTTTGATGGATCTCCCGGCCACATCCCGATAGCGCCATGGAGGATCCACCAAGTCGTCTCCCGGACCTCGAACGGCCTCTTCGCGCTCCTTAGCGGATGGAGACGGCGGCCCCCACGGTGGGCCGGAACCTAGCATATTGGTAGGTTTCAGTCTACTAACGTTGCAGTACACTTGTGGCGAATGAGTCCCGGCGCGTGCACGATGTCCCGGCGTATGAACAAATACCATAGCCTTCCCGAACGTCTCCTGCAATTGCCCATGTATCTGATGATGGCATTGACGAGGGAGGGTTATCGCTGCGCGATCGCCAGTGGAGTTCGGGTGCGCTTGCCGCACTACGCCGTGCTGTCGGTCCTGGCGCAGTTCGGCTCGTGCAGCCAAAAGGAGATCGGCGAGCGCCTCGGGTTCGACAAGAGTGATGCGACGAAGATCATCAACCATCTGGAAGAGCGCGCGCTGATCCAGCGAACCAAGGACGAGGTGGACCGCCGCCGACACGCCGTCACGTTGACGGCGAAGGGAAAACGCCAGCTTGCCGCGAGCGACGCAGAGCTCCTCGTCTGCATGAGGACTTTCCTAAGGGGCCTCAACCGCATGGAGTACAAGGAGATCAAGCGGCTGCTCCTCAAGGCGTTGCAGGTTCACGATCGGCGCTTCACGCCGGGCTGAGCGATGAGCGCGTGCGCGTGGAGCGATGAGCCTCTCGGCGCGGTGTCGCGTCCTGTCTCCGCCCGGGCGCTGCTGATGTGCCCCTCCTCTACTGCTTGAAGCTCAGCAGCAGCTTGGTCATGGTTTCCGCTGCTTGCCGTCGCGGCATGCTGCTGAACATCTGGAATGCGTCTTTCAGATGCGCGGGCACGAGGACGGGACCCTCGGCGAGGTTCTCGAGGCACTCGCGCGCGACGTCATCCGGCTCGGCCACGAATTGATCGGGACTGTCCTTGAGACCCACGCGCTCCCGGGCCGGCGTGCGGGTCGCACCGAGCACCGCATAAAGAACATCCACTCCGAGCGGTTTCAATTCCGACCAGAGTCCTTCGGCAAGCACCTGCGCGAATGCCTTGGCGGCGCTGTAGAGCACCGTCGTGGCGGCGCCTGCGTTTCCGGCGAGCGAGCCGACGAGAATGATTCCGCCGCGTCCGCGCGCAGCCATTGGCTTGCCGAAATGGTGTGCGAGTGAGACATACCCCAGAGGACCGAGACGAACGGCGCCCACGACCCGCTCGAGTGATGCGTCGAGGAAGGAGCCTAGGCCGGTCGAGGCAGCCGCGTTGAAGATGAGGAGGCCCACCTCGAGGTCGTCGGTCGCCTCGCGGACTCGATCGAGCACATCGGGCCGCGCCAGGTCGAGCGCCAGCACCCGCGCGCGCGCCGCGCCCTGGTCGCCGATCTCGCGCGCGAGCTGCTCGAGGAGTGCCCTCTGGCGCGCAATCAACACGACGTTGATGCCGGCCTCGGCGAGCTGGCGCGCGAACGAGGCGCCGATCCCTTCCGATGCTCCGGCGATGACGGCCCACGGGCCGTAGGACTTCGCGTCGATCATCGTGCACCTCCCCGCGTTCGCATGATATATCGGGTTCAGCTGATATATCGGGTTCAGCGTCGCCGGGTCGTTAGGCTATTCTAAATGCGACAGCGCTGGCGTAATGCAACGCTCCGGTGGTATTTTTCGAAGGGACTCCGCTGGCGCGTGTGCGCCGTGCGTCGGGTGAGCCACCAGAGAGGAACGATGAACGTTCAAGCTTCGCAGTACTCGCCGTCATTGAACGAGGATGTCGCTGGCATCGGCACAGGCCCGGTTCCGGCCGGCCCGTACTATCGCGACGATTACTTCGAGCTCGAGCGGGCGGCCATATTCCAGCGTTGCTGGCTCCAGATCGGGCATGTCTGCGAGCTCCCGGAACCCGGCAGCTTCATCGTGCGCCCCGTCGAGGTGGCGAAGACGTCGATCCTGATCACCCGTGACAGGGACGGCAAGATTCATGCATTCCACAATGTATGCACTCACCGCGGGACGCAATTGGTGGCCGAAGAGAGCGGCTCGCGGCCCTTGTTCACCTGCCGCTACCATGCATGGACCTTCGGCTCGGACGGCAAGCTTCGCTCGGCGCCGGACTTCGAGCGGTTCTATGTGGAGAAGTCGCAGTGCGATCTGCATTCTGTCGCGGTCGATGTCTGCGCGGGGCTCATCTTCATCAACCTTGACCCCTCACCCGAGCAAGGCTTGCGGGAATTTCTGGGTCCCCTGGCCGAACAGCTCGAGACGTTGCCGGTCGCACGCGCAACCGTCTTCACCGAATATGTGTACGCGATCGAGGCCAACTGGAAGCTGACCTACGACAATTTCCAGGAGAACTATCATCTGCGGTTCATCCACCCGCGCTCGGGCGCTGCCGCCGGCGGACCCGAGAACCCCTTTGGGTATCCCCTTCAATACGGCTTCCATGGCCCGCACAGGACTCAGCGGATTTGGACCAATCCGAATCCGAAAATCGTGCCCACACAGGGTTTTGCGTTCGGCAAGGCGGCTGCCATCGCGGCCGCTGACGGATTTGGCGCCGCTCCGCACAATCGCGACTACTTTGCGCTCTTCCCGAACTTCTTCATCCTCGGCACGCCGACCCAGCACTTCTCGCATTGCGTGATGCCGCTGTCGGCAACGCGCTCGCGCGGCGTCATCCGCATTTACTGGATCGGCCAGGACGACAGCGCCACGAAGCGCTTCGCGCGCGAATACGTCATGGGCACGATATTCGACGTTCACTCGGAGGATCGTGCAGTGATCGAAGCAGGCCAGCGGGGATTGAGCAGCGGGGCGCTCGAGTACATTCATTTCCAATCACAAGAGGTCCTGTGCCGGCACTTGATGTACTGCGTGGACCAGTGGGTGCAGTCCTACAGGGCGGCCCGCACGGCGGCAGAGAGCGCATGAGCACTGCCCAACTTCCGCCCGGATTCGAAGCGCTGGAGCCCTTTGTGGAGGCCTGGTCCATCAAGGGCGCGAACAATCGCCTGCAACGCCGGCTCTCGAGCACCGAAGCCGAACGCGTCGCCTTCTTTGACGCAGGCAGGGGGCTGCTTGGGCCGGCCTTGGCCTATCTCGACAGAAAGCCGCTGCAGGAGCTCGACGAGCCGGAGGAGCGGCTGATGAGGCTGATGCTCAGCTTCGCGCATGTCGCCTTGGCCGTCGAGGTTCAGGGTGACGACGAGCCCAAGCACGCGCGAGATGCCCGATATTTGACGATCACGAGGGCCCCTGCGGACCAAAGCCCGTGAGCGGCGACACATCCCTGCAGACCGAGCTGCGCGAGCTCCTGGACAAGCAGGCGATTGCCGAGCTTCTCTATGCGTACGCGGAGGGGATCGATCGGCGCGACCAGAAGCTCCTCGAGAGGGTGTTCACCAAGGACTGCCGGCTTCACTACGGCGCCTACGATCATCCCGCAACGGTCCTGATCGACAGCTGGCGCGCCGATCTGCCGTCCGCCTTCCTGATGACGCACCATCTTTATGGCAACATCGTCGTGCGCTTTCATGGCGCCGATCGGGCACGCTCGATCACCTACTTCTTCGCCCACCACCGCACAGACCACGGCGGCAAGACCATGGATGAGATGGTGCGCGGCCGCTATCTCGACCGGCTGATCAAGCAGGACGGTGCGTGGCGCTTCGCCGAGCGCACGATCGTCTTCGACTGGAGCAAGATCTCGCCGGCGGACCCGACGAATTGGTGGGATGCGCCCGGCAACCCCGCGAAGGTCGGCGCGCACGGGCGCGATGATCCGGCGTGGGGCTTCTTGGATCCTGCAGCGCCCTGGTAGATTGCCGCTCATGAGACAGCTCATTCGCGTCGCACAACGGTTGGCGGTTCACGGCTTCCATCCGGTGGCAGCTACCGGGTGTACGATCCAAAGCTAGCTTAGTATCATGGCTGTCGGCTGGCGGGCCATCGCCTGAAGAGGGGTACCGAGCACTTTGGCCGCGAAATCACCGAGTCGCACCCTACGGCCGCCGCCGCGCTCATCGGCGGGAGCGGCGCCGCTGCGCCAAGCGGGCTCTGCGCGACGAACCTCGAGCATCGACACCTCGTGGCCGCAGGGCCGTGCGGGACACATGCGACTCATCGGGCGCGCGCGCGACATCGTCACGCCGCCAACCGGAGGCGCGCCCATCGTCTGCGCGGAGGACTCGTTCGATGCGCGGCTCAAGGCCGATCGCACGATCGTGGCGATCGAGGCCGATCCGCCGCGCGTCGCGCTCGCACGGCTGGTGGGCTCGCGCGGCGGCGGGCGGCTGCGCTCCGCGCTCGAGCATTTCGTGCCGGACGAGCGGCGTCAGGCGACGCCGCTGTACCTGATCCTCGATGACATTTCCGGCGCAAGCCTCGTCGCACCCTGGGCCTGGTCGCAGTGGGATTCGAATTGGCTCGCCTCGGCAGGCACGACCGCGCCGCAGTTGAAAAGGATGGTCCAAGACATGGAAGGCATCTGCACCGGGTTCGCTCCGGGCTCGAGCAGCCTGGATCCGCATCGGATCATGGATCGAGCCAGCGACACGCCGGCACCGGACTTGCGCCATCCGCAGGATCCCCACGGTTGGCATGCCTTCACGCTACAAGACACCGTCGGAATGCGTCGTGCGCGTCGCATCGATGTGAGGCTCGATGAGGTCATCGTCATCGATGCCGCCTTCCAGGATAGCGCCTCGAAGCCTGACGGGAGCCGCGCCGCCTTGCACGAGTACCAGCTCGCCGTCACCGCCGATCCAGAGTCGCTGCGCTTGCTTTCCATCGAAGCGATTCCTCGGGTGCTTCCCTTCGCGGAATGCCCGGGCGCGGTGATGAATATCTCGCGGCTCCTGGGCGCCAGACTTCCGGAGCTACGCCAGAAGGTGCTCGATGAGCTGCCGGGCACGCTCGGCTGCACGCACTTGAATGACGCGCTGCGCTCGCTCGCCGAGGTGCCCGCGCTCCTCGATCATTTGCGCTCGATCCACTGACCTGTTTCGGGTGGGACGATGAAATTCTGGCAAAGCATCTCCTGGGCAGAAGCCGAGCAGCTAACCGAGATCGCCAAAATTGCGCAAGAGGTCGGCTATCACGGCGTTATCAATTCGGAGCACCTGTTTCTCACGAAGACGACACAGTCCCGATATCCCTACACTGCCGACGGCAAGATGAATCACGCATTGGACTATGCGTATCCCGATGTCTGGTCATCGTTTGGCGCGATGGCAGCGGTGACCACCACGCTGCGTTTCACCTCCTCGGTCTATCTGCTGCCGCTGCGCAACCCGATCGAAGTGGCAAAGCAGGCAGGAACCTGCGCGCTGATCAGCAACAATCGGGTAACCGTGGGCTTCGGCGTCGGCTGGCAGAAGGAGGAATTCGATGCGATGGGCGTGGATTTCCATACTCGCGGGAAGCGCACCGACGAGATGATCGAGGTGATGCGCAAACTCTGGCAGGGCGGCGTGGTGTCGCATCATGGGCGGTTCTTTCACTTTGACCAGATCGAGATGCGGCCGGTGCCGAGTCAGCCGGTACCCTTCTACTGCGGAGGTAAGAGCGCAGCCGCGCTGCGCCGTGCTGCCTATCTCTGTGATGGCTATATCGGGCCTGGTCACACCGTCGAAGAGGTGCCCGCACTGGTCGCCGAGCTACGGCGTCTGCGGGCTGAGGCCGGACGCAACCATTTGCCGTTTGAAACCATCGTGATCGTCATGCCACCCAGCGCTCGCCATGTCGACACTTTCAAACGCCTCGAAGACCTGGGTGTGACTGGTGCCACCTTGCCACCGTTTGATGCCGGCGGCCTGGACCGTCACCGCACTGCTGGACTTGGAAGGACCTCGTCCATCGAGGAGAAAAAACGCCAAATGGAACACTATGCAGAGACCATCATCCGCAGGATGAGGTAAGCGTTCGGAGGGAACCGTGATGCGCGCCATGCGGCTTTACCGTCCGGCCGGTCTGGATCATCTTCGCCTCGACATTATCGAGCCGAGACAGCCGGACCCCGAGGAAATCCAGGTCCGGATCCGGGCGGCTTCTCTCAATTTTCGTGACGGTCTGGTGGTCAAGGGCTTCTTCGCGGCTCGGGATCGGCTCATTCCGCTCTCCGACGGAGCCGGTGAGGTTATCGCTGTTGGTGAGAAGGTCACCGAGTTCAAGCCGGGAGATTCCGTAGTAAGTACCTTCCACCCCAAGTGGCTCGACGGCCGCATCGAGCGCTCGGAACTCAATAACAGCCCGGGCGGGCCCGCCGACGGGTTTGCCTGCGAGCTGGTCACCCGACCAGCCACTCATTTCACGCATGCTCCGGAAGGACTCAGTCATATCGAAGCTGCAACGCTCACCTGTGCCGGTGTCACGGCTTGGCGTGCGCTGATCACCGACGGGAAGGTCAAGCCAGGGGACCGCGTATTGATCCAGGGTACTGGGGGCGTGTCATTGTTCGCGCTGCAATTCGCGAAGGCCGCAGGTGCCACTGTCATTGCCACGTCGTCCACTGCCGACAAGCTGGAAAGATTGAGCGCGCTCGGGGCCGATCATGTCGTTAATTATCGCAAGACGGAGAAATGGGGCGCGTCGGTGGTGGAGCTCACCGGCGGCGTGGGGGTCGATCACGTGATCGAGGTCGGCGGTCCGCACACGATCGCTCAGTCCTTTGCCGCTGCGCGAACGGGCGGCCACATAGCGCTCATTGGCGCCGTCGGAGGCTTTGACGTTGACACGATGCCGTTCGCGATCGTTCAGGCCAAGCGGTTGTGCTTGCAGGGAGTGACGGTTGGTTCGCGACGCGACCAGCTCGACATGATACGAGGCATGCAGGCCAAGCCGATCCGGCCGGTGATCGATCGTACCTTCCCTCTGGAGGAGCTTGCCGGCGCTTTCCGTCACCTCGATGCGAAACAGCATTTTGGCAAGATCTGTTTGGAGATCTGAAGGATGGTCAGTCCCAACGAGCCCCGCAAACAAGCGAACTATGATCTGGCGCGCGGCTATTTCGAGGCCGTGTCGAAGGGAGAGCTCCCGGACTCCATGCTCACGCCCGACATGACCGCCTGGATCACGACCGGGGGCACGATCGACAAGGAGGCCTACCGGCATCTGATCCGACTCCTTGCCGCGATGTGCGACGGCCCGCTTCGCTTCACGATTCGGTCGCTGACGGCCGATGAAGATCGCGTGGTTGCGGAGGCGGAGTCGAAGGGGAGACTCATTAACGGCGAGGAATATGCCAACACGTATGTGTTCGTGTTTCGCGTCCGGGACGGGCGGCTTGCGGCGATTGCAGAGCATTACAATGCGCTGATCGTGCAGGAAAAGCTGATGCCTCTGATGGAAGCGGCTCAGGCCAAGGTCGCACGAGACGCCGAGTGAGCGGCGTCGCAATCGACCATGCAGGTTGATGCGACCATGCAGGTTGACGACATCATTGCCGGAGCTTGCACGGCCACCGGACTGTCCGACGTGGGCGAGCCGGCATCCCTCGAAGGTCTTCGAGTGCTGGTGAGGGCTTGCAACGCGGAGGCTCGTCTTTCACCCGCAGGCGCGCGGCGCTGGGAGGCGAGCCTCGTCCGAACGCTGTCCAACCGCCTGCGGATCGTCGATTACCTGAAACACCACCCGGAGCTGCTCGAGCGACCCATCGTGCGGCCCCTGTTCGTCTTCGGCTTGCCCCGCACGGGCACCACGCTCACGATCAACCTCTTGAGTGCCGACCCCGCGAGGCGATGCTTCCTGCGCTGGGAGGCGCTCGATTCCGTGCCGCCCGCGAAATTCGGCGAGCTGCATACCGATCCGCGTTGTCATGCCGAGCAGGAACGGCTTGCGATGGCGATCAAGTCTGCGCCGCAAATAGCGGCCGCCCATTACGAGGATGCAGACAGTCCGACCGAATGCCAGTACTCGATGGCGCTCTCCTTCTGCGCTCAGCTCTTCGACTCGAGCGTCCGTGTTCCCAGCTATCGAAAATGGTTCTTCGCGACGAGCTATCTGCCCGCATTCCGGTTCCATAAGCAGCTGCTGCAGCTTCTGCAGGCCGAAAACGACGGGCGTTGGACGCTCAAGAACCCCTGGCATCCGCTGTTCCTCGACGACCTCAGCACCGTCTACCCCGATGCTCAGCTGGTCATGACCCATCGCGACCCCGCCGAAGTGGTCGGGTCGGCATGCAGCCTCATTCGCCTGGTGCGACCGATGTTCAGCGAAGAGATCGACTTGCGAGAGATCGCCGATCAAATGATCGAGACTTTCGATCTCATGATCGCCCGTCAGAACGCATTCCGCGCTCGAC
>Ga0187782_10001704_pt1 | contig 16120 bp, 19 predicted proteins | sample 0715_SJ02_MP15_2_FD_132454 | JGI IMG/M metagenome (GOLD analysis project Ga0187782, IMG submission 132454) | Tropical peat soil microbial communities from peatlands in Department of Meta, Colombia - 0715_SJ02_MP15_20_MG | ecosystem: Environmental > Terrestrial > Soil > Wetlands > Peat | place...
AGCGCGCCGGAAACCGGCGAGAAGGTGGCCTCGACCTTCGTGCCCGGCAACCTCAACGAACTGATCATGTGCTTCGACCTCGTGAACAACCTGCCCGAGGTCAATGCCATTCAGAACGGATTGCGCAGGCAGTCGGGCGCGTATGTGCTCGAAGCGGAGAAGATCGGCCACTCGGAAGACGTCTGCACCTACGTGAAGTCCGACATCGGCATGATGGCCAAAGGTAACCTCGCCCCGAACGGCAGAAAGTTTCCGAATCCGGACGTTCTGTTGCTCTCCTACACTGGCTGCTTCACCTTCATGAAATGGTTCGAGTTGCTGCGCGAGCAGTACCAGTGCGAGACGATCATGTTGCACACGCCCTATATGGGCGACGGCAAGATCACCAAAAACATGGTCGAGTACATGGTCAAGCAGCTCAAAGAGGAGGTCATTCCAAAACTTGAACGCATCTCCGGGGTCAAGTTCGATATCGACCGGCTGCGGGAATATCTGAAAAAGTCAGCGGCGGCCGAGGATGATCTTGTCCGCGTCCTACAGAGCGCGAAGCACAAGCCCTCGCCGATCGACGCCTATTTCGGCGGCATCTACTACATCGGCCCGATCTTTGGCGCGTTCCGTGGCACTGATGACGCGATCGACTACTACAAATTCCTGCGAGCCGAAGTGGAGGAACGCCTTGCCGGCGACAAGGGACCGGTCACGCCCGACGGCGACATGGGCAAGGAAAAATACCGGCTCGTCGTCGAGGGGCCGCCGAATTATACGAATTTCCGGCAGTTCTGGAAGATGTTCTACGACGAAGGTGCCGTGGTCGTGGCTTCGAGCTACACCAAGGTCGGCGGAGTCTACGATTTCGGCTTCCGTCACGATTCCGCCAACCCCCTTGAGACGCTCGCCGAATACTGCCTCGGCGTCTATACCAACCGCAGCCTGCCGATGCGCATCGACATGCTGGCGAACTATGTCGAGGATTATGACGCCGACGGACTACTGATCAATTCGATCAAGAGCTGCAACAGCTTTTCCGCCGGCCAACTCTTGATCATGCGTGAGGTGGAGAAGCGGACCGGGAAGCCGGCTGCGTTCATCGAGTCCGATCTCGTCGATCCGCGATATTTTTCCGCCGCCAATATCAAGAACAGGCTCGAAAGCTATTTCCAGATGATCGAGCAAAAGCGCGCCGGCGCGCGCGCCGCTGCCTGAGGGGACCGAGATGAAGACGTTTGTCGGCATCGATCTCGGCTCGACCACCACCAAGGCGGTACTGCTCGACGAAAACTGCCACGTGATCGGGCGCGGGATCACCAACTCCCGCTCCAACTACAGCACCGCGGCGCGGGTGGCTGGCGAAGAGGCAAAAGTCGACGGCCGTTTCACGCTTTTTCGCCGGGCACTGAGCGAAGCCGGCGGCCTTAACGCCGAGCTCGACGACTTTCTCGGCGCACTCGAGCGCGCATTCCGGCTTGAGCAGTTTCTCGAGCAGCTCGATGACCTCGAGCGGACTTGCGTGGGCCTGGTCAAGGGCGAGCGCTTCGCCGGATTCGAGTCCGGAACTAAGGACGCGCTCGGCGAAATCTTTCTCCGGTTGCGCAATGAGGCATCGGAGCTCTATGCCCCCGGCGCCAAGCGCAAGTCCGATTTTTTCCGTGACATCGCCGGCTCGCGATATCATAGCCACGCCGAGGACGTCGCGCGTTCGGCTGGTCTGCCTTACGACCTCCTGCTCAACGTCTACGACAAGTCGATCATTGATGTCGAGAATCGACCGCCGTCCGGCGCACTGAGCGACAAGTTTCGCCGTGCGCTTGCTCGAGTGCTTGAGGCCGAACCCGCTCTCAAGGCGGGCGCGCACGCTGTGCTGCCCGCCATCGAGCGCACACTTGGTGTCGATCTTGAGGAAACCTACCTCGTCGGCACCGGCTATGGGCGGGTGACCCTGCCGTTCTCCAAGGAGCATATTCGTTCGGAGATCCTGTGCCACGGCCTCGGCGCCCATATGATGTACCCAAAAACACGCACCGTCCTCGACATCGGCGGCCAAGACACCAAGGGCATCCAGGTCGATTCCAACGGCATCGTCGAGAATTTCCAGATGAACGACCGCTGTGCCGCCGGTTGCGGTCGCTACCTCGGCTACATCGCGGATGAAATGAACATGGGCCTGCACGAATTAGGCCCGCTGGCGATGAAATCCGATCGGCCGGCAAGGATCAATTCGACTTGCACAGTGTTTGCCGGCGCCGAGCTGCGCGACCGGCTATCGCTCGGCGAAAAGCGCGAGGATATTTTGGCCGGCTTGCACCGCGCCATCATCCTGCGCGCCATTTCGATCATTTCGCGCTCGGGCGGGGTCACCAACGAATTCACATTCACCGGCGGCGTGGCGAAGAATGAAGCCGCAGTGCGCGAGCTGAAGAAGCTTATCAAGGAGAATTACGGCGAAGTCACCATCAACATCAACCCGGAGTCGATCTACACCGGAGCCCTCGGCGCCGCGGAGTTCGCGCGGCGCGCCCATGACAGTCAAACTGACGGGAGGCCAGCATGACGATCGCGGCCGGCATTGACGTCGGTACCGCCGCGGTCAAAGCCGCATTGTTTCGCGTGGAAAACAACGAAAGCCAATGGCTGTCGCGCGCAACGTTGCGCATTCGGCAACGCGATCCAATGGAACTCGCGCGAGTTGCCTACGACCAACTTCTCGCCGATGCAAGGGTCTCGGAAAGGGAAGTCGACTACGTGGCGACGACGGGAGAAGGAGAAGGGGTGCCATTTCACACCGGCCATTTCTATTCGATGACTACGCATGCGCGCGGCGCGATCTACCTCGATCCTGAATCAAGGGCGGCGTTGGACGTCGGTGCATTGCATGGGCGTGCCATCAGCATTGACGAACGCGGCAAGGTTCTCAGTTACAAGATGACGAGCCAATGCGCCTCCGGCTCGGGACAATTCCTCGAGAACATCGCGCGCTATCTGGGCATCGCGCAGGACGAGGTGGGCGCGTTGTCGCAACGAGCCGACAATCCGGAGGCGGTCAGCAGCATCTGCGCCGTCCTTGCCGAGACCGACGTCATCAACATGGTCTCCCGCGGTATTACCGGCCCGAACATCCTCAAAGGCATTCATCTCTCCATGGCAGGCCGGCTTTCGAAGCTGCTCAAGGCGGTCGGCGTGACCCAGGGAGCGGTGATGATGACCGGTGGGCTGGCGCTCGACAAAGGCCTTGTCGCAGCGCTGGAGGAAGACATCGCCAAGATGAAGGACATGAAGATCAAAGTTCGCGGCCATCCCGATTCCATCTACGCCGGGGCGATCGGGGCGGCGCTGTGGGGCGCCTACCGGTTCGAGAAGCTTGCTGTGCTCGGCAATCTGCCGAACGCCGCCTGAGAGAAAGCGAGGGACGCAGCAAATGGCTCTGATGATCACCGAGACCTGCACCGCCTGTGACGCGTGCGAGCCGGTTTGTCCAAACAAGGCGATTTCGGCCGGCAACCCGATCTACGTGATCGATCCAATGAAGTGCACCGAATGCGTCGGCGCCGAGGACGAGCCGCAATGCAAGCTGGTTTGCCCTGCCAACTGCATCGTGCCCAATCCGGATTGGACCGAAGGCCAGGAAGACCTGCTGGCAAAATACCAGCAACTGCACGCCTGAGGACAAGATGAGCTTTAGGAACCGCGTCAGTCAGACATTGCATGAGGAACATGCTGCCACGCTCGAGCTCATGCAGCGGCTTGAGCAACTCATTGCGCGCCACCGCGATGGCGGTCCGCCCGATACCGGTGACGCCGCCGTGACCAGGCTCCTGCGCGACCTTTCGACTGGCGTCGAAGCCGAGTTTCAACGCCATTTTTCTTTCGAGGAAGAGCAGCTGTTCACCTATCTGCGCGCGAACGGCGATGAGGCGATCGGGGCGCATTTGACCGATGAACACGCAGTCATTCGGCCGATTGGCGTTCGGCTCGCGGAGCTCGCTCGCAGAGCGACGAAAACGGGCTTCGACGAGACGAAGTGGGAAGAATTTTGCCGGCTCGGCCAGGATTTGTGCGGGCTAATGTACGGGCATGTGCAAAAGGAGGAGATGGCGCTGCTGCCGCTGATTGAGGACAGCATGGATGCGCAAACCGAAGCCAGCTTGTTCGGAGCATACCTCGAAACGGCGTGAAGCTTCTCATGGTCACCAGTCCAATCGCCGCAGATCGCACTAGCCGCCCGCTCGATAGAGACGATATCGAACGTTTGATAGCGATCGACCGGGCTCACGGCGGCCATTCCCGGCGTCACTTTTTCGAGAAGCGTTTCGCGGCCGCCAAAGCGCAACCGGACGACTTCATAAACCTCGGCGTCGTGGAGGACGGCCGGCTGCGCGGTTTCGCCACCGCGCGCGTCCACCGCGGCGAATTCGGTTCAGAACGAGCCGTCGCGATCTTGGATGCGATCGGCGTCGAGAGCGAAAGCCGCGAGCGCGGGATCGGGCAGATGCTGGTGCGCGAACTTGGCAAGACGATGGGCCGCAGGAGCGTGCGCGCGCTTCAAACACAGGCCGGTTGGACCAACCACGAGCTGTTGCGGTTCTTCGCCACGGCCGGGTTTAAACTCGCGCCGCGTCTCGCGCTTGAGCGTCCCGTTGCTGTGCCGCTCGATGAGACGACCGAAGAGATCTGAAGGGGCCCCCGGGAGGATGGCGAATGCCCGCATACGCACGCATGACAATTCCCGAGCACGTCGGTGAGGCGCCGGAGATCGATTACGGCAAGCCGACCGCGCCGGATTTCGGTCCGCTGGCGCGCGATCGGATACCGGTTCGGGCCATGCTTGAGGGCGATCTTCGCGCGATCGTTGCAATCGACCGCCGGATCACCGGACGCGACCGCTCCGCCTATTTCGAAAGCAAAGTCGCCGAGGCGCTGCATCAATCGGATGTGCGCGTGTCTTTGATTGCCGAGCGCGATGGGGCGGCGGTCGGTTTCATCATGGCGCGTGTTGATTTCGGCGAGTTTGGACGGATCGAGCCAACCGCGGTCCTGGATACGATCGGGGTCGACCCCGACCATCGCGATTCGGGCATTGGGCGAGCGCTCCTCTCTCAGCTGTTGATCAATCTGGTGACGTTGAGGGTCGAGCACGTTCGCACCGAGCTTGGTTGGCGGGAGCGCGACCTCCTCAGCTTCCTCGATCATTGCGGTTTCCGCCCCTCGCAACAGCTATGCTTCGAATATGTTATTGAAGACACGGGGTAGACAGACGAAAGCGGTCGGAGACAGACGTCCGGCGCGACTTGGAAGTCAGTGGCGGCGCAATGCCCGGATCCAAAGGTAGATGACGCGATGCAGCTGCTGCAGTGGAAGGACGAATATAGCGTTGGCATTGACGCGGTTGACTATGAGCACAAAGAGCTCATTGGCTTGATCAACCGACTTCACCAAGAGCTCGACGCTGGCGATCCGAAACGCACGGTTCCGGCCTTCTTCGGCGATTTGCTCAAGGGGATCTCCACTCACTTCGCTCTGGAAGAAAAGTTCATGCGAGAGCATGGTTATAGCGGGCTGGGAAGCCACAAAGAGGATCACGAACGATTGCTCGACGAGCTGCGCGATATCATGGATGCATTCGAAGACGCGAAGGAAATCGACACGGCTGCGTTGCGGGAGCGATTGGACACGTGGTTCACGCGCCATTTCCGCACGCACGATGCCGCGCTTCATCGGTCGCTCGGAGCGCATCCGTCCTGAGACGCGGCGCTCAGTGCCGTTTGATATTGCGAACCGCACAAGGCGGGGAGCGGTTCATCGGAGCTGGAAGGACCGAGGACGCCGGACCTCCGCCCGGCATCAGCGCACTCTGGCGATTTCAGCCCGGCTATTGATGAAAAGGACCGTCAGTTGATCCATAGAGATAATGTGTTCGCGAACACGCCGGGGAAGTTCAGTACGCAACAGCGACCGCGCTTTCTGCCAACGAAACCGGCTGAGTGCACTTACCCGGTCGCAGAGCTCAAGTAACATCTGATGCTCCTGGTCGTGACATTCGCACATCCGGCTGCCGGCCTCCTCCATCAACATGGCTTCATTGTCGAAATGCCGCTCCATGAGCTTCTTCAGCCGCGCCACGAGAAATTCAAATTGGATCGGCTCGCAGTTGGCCGTTCGGAGCCACCAATCCGCTATCGCCGAATGGTCGGCATCGATCCCGTCATGACCAAGCACGTATCGTCGTCCAAGGAGAGGACGAATGCCTCGGACCGACGCCCGACGTTCTCTTGCTGGAGGATGTCCGCCGTCCGGCCCCACTGTGATCGCCTTTCAACCGATCCGCCCAATATGGCTACTAATTATTCGTCAAAATCGCCCCGGCGCGATTGACTTTGGTCAAGCCGATTTCGGCCGTCGGCGATTGCTGATGGTGACCGGTGGAGTTCGGATGGTCCGCTCGCGGGAGGAGGCCCGTCGTTTTGCTGTCTGGCCGGCCGGCCGAAAATTTCCTATCGTTCAAATCGGCTACCGAGGATCGCCATACCTCGCCGCGATGCTCTCCCTTCCGGGGCAATAGCGGTCTGCCGGTCACCGGGCACCTCTATTGATGGCTATCGATATGGCTCAACACCTCACCGCCGGCGACTTGCAGATCATCACCCGTGTTGCCGTGTTTCGGGGCCTCAAGCCGGAGACCATCGAGCACGTCGTTGCGCCTGCGACCGCGGTAACGCTGAAAGCGCACACCACTCTGTTTCGTCAAGGCGATCCGGCGACGGCATTTTTCATCGTCATCGACGGTTGGATAAAACTCTACCGGATCAACGTGTCTGGCGAAGAAACCGTGATTCACATTTTGACCAGAGGTGACAGCTTCGCCGAGGCTGTCGCCTTTACCAGCGCCCGCTTTCCGGCGACGGCCGAAGCAGTAACCGACGCACGAATCGTACGCATACCGGCCAACCATATCGTTGCCTGCATTCGCGAAAGTCCGGATATCGCGCTGGCCATGATCGCATCGACATCGCTGCATTTGCATCGTCTGGTACGGCAGGTAGAGCAGCTCAAAGCGCAGAGCGGCGTGCAACGGGTCGCCGAGTTTCTGGCATCGCTTGCACCGGTCGACCGTGGGCCCTGCGCCATAGCGCTGCCCTACGACAAGGTGCTGATCGCGGCGCGGCTTGGCCTTACGCCTGCATCGCTGTCACGTACCTTCGCCAAGTTGAAATCCATCGGCGTCGCCGTAAATGCCGCGCACGTGGCGGTGAGCGATGTGGCGAAGCTTCGCGGCCTCGCCGCCGATGAGAAATCGACGATCCGAGGGGCTTTCCGCAGCGTGCGATGACGCGTCGCCGATACCAAATATCCGGCACTATTCGGGCGACACTCGCTTTGTCGACGCAAGCACGAGCGTGACCGCGTAAGCAGCCAGTGCAATAACCGTGACAAACCCGCTTGCCGTCCGCAGGCTGCCCTGTTCAAGAATGTCTCCCGCTATCCTCAGGACCAGCGATAGCTGCAGTAGAAAAAGCGGCGCATAGGCCATTCGGCTGTATCGTACGCGAATTCCCGTGACCGCCGGCAAAATGATCGGCGCATGCCCAAAGATCATGGACAACGCGAAGCCAATTGTAATCGCGTGTACTGACGCGTCGTAAGCAAATCCCGCTGCGCCAAGCGGCGCCGTCGCGAGCACAACGCCCGCTACGCCGAGCCACGCATGTGCGGTCAGGATCGCAGTCGCAGAAAAGCGAGGCTGTCCCCGAAGGCGGATGGTTCGGCGCGCAATATCGTGGCTGAGCAGCCAGGCGGAACACCCGATCAGTCCTGCCGCTGTCAGTAGAGCCCACGATTCGGCGAACTCGCCGCGGGCGCCGCCGAACAACAACAGCAAAATTGCACCGGCAAAGGTGGTCTGGCTCGGCCGCGACAGCTCGCGTACGCGGCCGAGCTCGAGTCGTTCGGCGGCGACTGTCAAGATCAGGAAATCGAGCCACCAGCCGGTGACTGCAGGCGTGAAATTGCCCAGGAGCCATTGCAGCGTGCCGACGGTCCAGCAGGCCACGCCGACTGTTAGGACGATCGTGAACAACGCGACCTGGCGAATGGCAATGTCGGCCGATGCCAGCAGCAAGACGGCTCCCGCCGCGGCAAACGCAAGAGCGCCGAGCCGCGGTGCGCCTGCGACCAACGCAATGGCCCCGGCGCTAGAAAGGAGAGGCCCGGCATACGGCCATGGGCGGCCGAGGGCGACCGCGCGCTCGAGGCAGATCACGGTTCCGAGAAAGCCGGAGATCATGAAGGCGCCGTGGAACTCGGCCATTGATCGCATATCGGCCGGCGGCTCCACACCAAGGCGGATCAGGCCGCCATAGAGCCCGAAACCCATCGACAACAAGCCAATCAACAGAGGGATCAGGCGCAGCCCAAATCGGCTTGCCGGCGCAGTGGCCGCAGGCGCCGATGTCGAAGAGCTGAGCATCACCCCTGCCCCTGTTCGCCCGCGAGCTCAATCGAGCAACAGACGAGCTGCTTCGCTCATTCGGTCACGAGTCCAAGGCGGATCCCAAACCAGTTCGACCGTGATCGTGGGTGCGTCGGCAAAATTCGCGCGGAGCACTTCCCGCACTTCCTCGACTATCACTTCGGACAATGGGCAGGATGGCGTGCTCAGCGTCAGTGCAACCTCGATTCCCGTCGGCCTACGCTCGGCGCGATACACAAGCCCCAGATCGACGATGTTCACGCCGATTTCGGGATCGGTCACGCCTTTTAAGGCCTCCAATACGTCAGGATTGTTCACGTAACCCGCTCCTAATTGTGCCTGAGCCGGGCAGGGAAACGTTATTTGTTACCACCGAATTCGCACCTCGGCTTGATCTAAGTCATGCGAGAAGGGCTAGCCCTCAAGTAGCATTGTTTTCCGCATTGATCCAAAACGCAACCGGTCGAATTGTGCCGATAACAGGGCGCACGTATGTCGAGCAACACGGTCGAGATCGACACGCGGCAACGGCCTTCGCGTCTGGTTTTTGCTCCTCGCTTCAACGTGGTCGTACCTTTCGTCGACCGGCACGTTGCCGAGGGTCGCGGCGCCAAAGCAGCAATTCGGACGACTCAAGGCGACGTCTCGTACGCCCAGCTTGCCGCCAATGTCAGTCGTTGCGCCGTCGCGCTGAGGCGCCTTGGCCTCGGGCCCGGCGAGCGCATGTTGATGATCGTCAACGACAGCCCGGCCTTCTTCTATCTGTTCTGGGGCGCGATCAGGGCCAGCATAATTCCGGTCCCGCTCAATACGCTGCTGCGGCACTCCAGCTATACGTTCATTATCGACGATTCCGGCGCCGCCGCGATCGTCTACTCGCCAGAATTCGCCGGGGAAGTTAAAATTGGAATCGCTCACGCCGTCCATCCGCCGCGTGTGGCTTTGCAAACCGACGGCGACGACTCCTCCTTGGAGATTTTGCTTGACCAATGCGAGCCGAAATTCGAAGCGGTTGCAGCAACGGCCGACGACGACTGCTTCTGGCTGTATTCGTCGGGCTCTACCGGTCCGCCAAAGGGCGCCGTGCATCGTCACCGCGACATGGTCGTCACCAGTCAGCACTTCGGCGTCGAGACGCTGGGCGTTGGACCAAGCGATGTCTGCTATTCTGAAGCCAAGCTGTTCTTCGCCTACGGCCTCGGCAACAATTTGACGTTTCCGCTGTGGGTCGGCGCCACGGCGGTGCTAAACAAGGAACGCCCCGGGCCAGCAACGAGTTTTGCGCTGATCGAGCGTCTTCGGCCGACGCTATATTTCGGTGTGCCGACCCTTTATTCCGCTTATCTGCAGCATTTTGCCAAGGAGAAGCCGGATCTTTCGTCGATTCGCCTGTGCGTTTCCGCCGGTGAAGCCCTGCCCGCTGAGATTCTGCGGCGCTGGCGTGAGGAGACCGGGTTGGTGATTCTTGACGGTATCGGCTCAACCGAGGCGCTCCACATATTCATCTCCAACACTGCAAAGGACATCAAGCCGGGATCGAGCGGCCGTGTGGTATCCGGCTATCGTGCGTGCATCCGCGACGAACGCGGCGAGGAGGTCGGCGATGACGAAAGCGGCCGGCTGTTCATCTCGGGAGGCTCGATCGCGCGTTGCTACTGGAACAACGTCGAACGCACGGCAGCCACAATGGTGAACGGCTGGCTCGATACCGGCGATACCTATCGCCGCGACGCCGCCGGATATTTTTATTATTGCGGCCGCAGTGACGACATGATGAAGGTCGGCGGCATCTGGTGTTCGCCGTTCGAGATCGAATCGAAACTGGTCGAGCACCCTGACGTTCTCGAAGCGGCCGTCGTCGGCCGCGCCGGCGCGGATGAGCTGATCAAGCCCGAGGCTTTTGTCGTTCTCAAACAGGGCCGACAGGCTGATGACGCGCTTGCCAGCGAACTGCTCGAGTTCTGCAAGAACGGGCTTGCCCCGTACAAATATCCGCGCTGGATCAATTTCGTGACCGAGCTGCCGAAAACGGCGACCGGCAAGATTCAACGCTTCCTCCTGCGGCAGTCGTCGCGGAACCCAAGCATGTTTTTGGACTCGGTGGAGTGAGCTGCTACGGTAAGGCAGCGGATGAAGGTGCATGTGGCGCGAGTTTTTTGCACATGACTGACTTGACGTGACAGCCTTTCTAAGCGGCGGCGTTACCCGGTCAACGGAGTATTGATGTTTAGCGACGGGATTTTGGCGGAGACGATCCGCGCCATTCGGAACATTGCGCCCGGCGAGCTCGAAACGGTCGTCATCGAGCGCGCCGTCGTCGGTCTGTTCTTTACCGGAGTGAAGCTCTCGACCGGCCATGTTGGCGCTTGCGCAACGCCGATCAAAACAATCCCGGACGCCGTGTGTTGTCCAAGCTCGACGCACGCCATGCCGTTCCCCGGCAAGATGCGCAGCCGCCGTGCCGCTGCTTTTTTGGACGAGGTGCAGCAGCCGGACGGAATCCGCCGGGCAGTCGGCATCGCGACCATGAACGCCCTGGCAGCATTGTGTTGGGAGCGCCGGCCGCACCCCGATGTCGCCATGGAAATCGGCGTCGATGCCTTTGACGCGGCGAATATCCGTGCTGGGCAGACGGTCGTTGTTGTCGGAGCCTTCGTTCCGTTTCTGCGCGAGCTCAAGCGCAGGGGCCAACCCTATCTGGTCCTCGAGCAAGACCCGGCAACTCTCAGGGCCGACGAGATGCCGTTCTATCGTCACGCTGCCCAAGCGCCCGACGTGGCGTCGCAGGCAGACGTTCTCCTCATCACTGGGACTACGCTCCTCAACGACACGCTTGACCAAATTCTTGCCGCTGCGCGGCCGGACGCCTGCAAGGTCGTCGTCGGACCGACCATTGGTCTTGTGCCCGATGCCTACCTCCGCCGCGGTTGTGACCTTCTCGGCACAATCCGTGTCACTCATGCCGACGAGTTTCTTGATGTCTTGTCGGAAGGCGGCTCGGGTTATCACTTCTTCGGGAAGTCGGCGCAGAAGATCGTGCTGCGCGCGCGAAGGCCGATCGCGGCGCGCGTGGGCGAAGATGCCAACGCGCGGCATTTGCTCGGCGCCGCAACGTCGACAGCCGTCTGAACGGTGGCCGATGTCGATACTGTTTCCGCAAGGTTGGGCCCCTCCTATTGGATACGCCAACGGAATCGTTGTCCCCGCCGGACGCATGGTATTCATCGCCGGCCAGGTCGGCTGGGACGAGCAGCAGCGGTTCCACAGCGAAGACCTGATTCCGCAATTCGAGCAAGCGCTGAAGAATGTCCTCGCGGTCCTCGCGCAGGCCGGCGGAGCACCCAACCATATTTGCCGAATGACCGCATATTGCCTCGATCGGTCGGCCTACCTCGCCGCGCGAGCCGAGCTGGGGAGCATTTGGAGACGATTGATGGGTAAGCACTACCCGGCAATGAGCATGATCTTTGTCGCCGATCTGCTCGATCACCCGGCCAAGATCGAGCTGGAAGCAACAGCCGTCATTCCCGTGGATGCAATCGAAGAGCACGCAAAGCGCGAATGAGGAACAAGATATGGCCCCGCTCGTTTGCGAGCTATCTATCGCAACAGTGACCTCAGCTTCGGCAGCACCGCGCTTTGCCACTGGCTTTCGCCAAAGGCTCGCTCGACAATTTCGTGGTCGGAAATGATGAACCAGAGCGGTACGCCGGCACTGCGGTCGAGGCGCCAGCGGTACTCGCGCAAATCATCGGGCCAATACTCGTCCTTGAGGAGATCGAGCACCGTCGGCGATTCGATCTCGCGGTAGGAAACGCGTGGAAATTCCGGCGACGAGCGAAACGCCGCTCCGGCGCCGTGTAGCCATGACCGGCACGGCGCGCAATCTTCAGCGCCGACATAAAGAAGCATGACCTCGCGCCCGTTCGCCGACTGCGGCGGCGGTCGGCCCCATCTGACTACGCCGGCACTAGCCGCGCCCACCAGCATTGCGGTCCCGGCAACCAGCGCCATCCATCGAACCATGGATGATCCTCACCGCAAAACCCGACCAGTAAAAATATTTTTGTCTACGCGATCGCGTCTTGCCTTTGGTCAAGTCTTTTCTGGTGCGTCGGGATGATGATTTCTGTCATTTTCCAACTATGGGGAATCCCATGGCAAAGAGTTCATCGCAACCGGACGACGCAGATCGATCAGAGCGCATTCCGGTTATGCAGCGCGTTTTGGACAATCCATTCCTGCTGCTGTTCCTGGGCGTGACGATTCCGACTGTTCTCTACATCCTCTGGGGCGTCATGGAGGTTGCCTCCGTGCCGCTCGCGAAGTGATTCGATAGCCGGAGATAAGCAATGGCCGTCAGCCCGCCCGAACGTCGAATCTGGTGGAACGAGCCGATCGAAAGAATCGAGCTGATCTGGATCGTCATCGCCTTTCTTTGGGGCCTGTTCATGTTCTGCTTCATGATCGCCTGGCACTTCATCGGGCAGCAGAATCTGAACAAGGAAGCTTATCGCATCGCGCCGTCAAACTATGAGGCCAGGGTCGAAGATTTCGCCAAAAAGTACCAAGTGCGTGAAGAACAAGGCGTACCGGTCGTAAAGCCGCCGCCGGGCGTCGACGTCTATCTGCTCGGACGGCTGTGGCAATGGTGGCCGATCCTCGAATTGGAGAAAGGCGTCAGTCGTCGCATTCACATTTCCTCGCTCGACCTGATGCACGGTTTCTCGCTGCAGCCGGTCAACATCAACATTCAAGTTCACCCTGGCTACGAGCACGTGATTACCCTGACGCCGACCGCGGCCGGCGAGTACACGATCATCTGCAATGAATTCTGCGGAATCGGTCATCACACCATGACCGGCAAGATCTACGTCACCGAGCCCAAGTCCGCTGCGGCCGACCAGCGCCTCGCCGAGGGAGACAAGCCATGACCGCAGAAACCATCGCTGCAGCAGGCGTTCGGACGAGAGAGTCCAAATATCGCACCTGTCCATACACCGGTTTGAAAGTTGATTCCGCTGCGCAGGTCCTGATCAAAGCCAACGCCGTCGCCGCAATTGTCTTTCTCGCGGTGGGCGGCTTGATGGGTCTGCTCGTGGCTTTGACGCGCTGGCCCGCGGTGCACCTGTTGCCGGCGGAATGGTTCTATCTTGTGCTCACCGCCCACGGCGCGGATGTGCTGTTGTTCTGGATTATTTTTTTCGAGATCGCCGTCCTCTATTTCGCTTCGACGATCCTGCTGAACAGTAGGCTGGCCGCGCCGAAGCTTGCCTGGTTGGGGTTCGTTCTGATGGTGCTGGGCGCCGTCCTCACCAACGTCGCGGTGCTGCAGGGCGATTCGAGCGTGATGTTCACATCTTACCCGCCAATGCAGGCAAAGCCCCACTTCTATCTCGGCTTGATCCTGTTTGCGGTCGGCGCATTGGTCGGTGTCGCGCTCTTTTTCGCCAATCTGGTCATCGCCAAGGATGAAGGTACCTATGAAGGCTCGATTCCGCTCGTCACCTTTGGCGCGCTGACCGCAGCGATCATCGCGGTCTTCACCATCGCCTCTGGGGCGATCATTCTGATCCCAACCTGGCTGTGGTCGTTGGGCTTCATCTCCGACATCGATCCGCTGATGTACAAGGTTGTGTGGTGGGGGATGGGTCATTCGTCGCAGCAGATCAATGTCTCGGCACATGTGGCCATCTGGTATTTGATCGCTGCATTGCTTGTCGGCGCAAAGCCGCTGAGCGAAAAGGTGAGCCGCACCGCCTTTTTGATGTACATTCTGTTCCTGCAGCTCGCCTCGGCGCATCATCTCTTGGCTGAGCCCGGCCTCGATGCCAGCTGGAAGATCGTCAACACGAGCTACATGATGTATCTCGCGGTCTTGGGCTCGATGATCCACGGCCTGACCGTGCCCGGCGCGATCGAGGCGGCGCAGCGCAAGAACGGGTACAACAAGGGCGTTTTCGAGTGGCTGCGCAAGGCGCCGTGGGGCAACCCGGCGTTTGCCGGCATGTTCCTCTCACTGGTGTTCTTCGGCTTTATCGGCGGCATTTCCGGAGTCGTACTCGGCACCGAGCAGTTGAATGTGCTCATGCACAACACGATCTACGTGCCAGGGCATTTCCATGGAACGGTGGTAGCAGGCACGACGCTCGCCTTTATGGCGGCGACATACCTCGTGCTGCCTTTGGTCTTCCAACGCGAAATCGTCTGGCCGGGGCTCGCGAGGATACAGCCCTATCTGTTCGGCATCGGCGCCGCCGGCATCGCCCTGTTCATGATGGGCGCCGGCACGCTCGGCGTGCCGCGGCGGCATTGGGATATCACATTCAGCGACGCGACATTGCCGTTCGCGCCTTCCGCCGGAGCATTCCTGATGATGGGGCTTAACGGCATATTCGCGATCATCGCGGCGGTCGGCGGCCTCATTTTCGTGCTGATCGCGGTCGGCACAGTGCTGTTCGGCAAGAAGATCACGGCCGGCCACCGGCTGACCTTCCCGCTGAATCCCGGCGGCGGTGCGGCGGCTTCGCACTACGGCAGCTACGCCACCGTGAAATTGCCCGGCACGATCATTCTGATCACGGTGTTCTTCGTTTGCTTCGTGCTCTACTACTTCATCAATTGGAAGTATCTGTCCGAGTTGTGGCTGTTCCACTGAGCAAACTGTAGCGATGGAGCAGTGACGATGCTTGCCGCGATCAACACGACAGTCTCGCTTCTGAAGCTCAGGATCGGGATGGCGATCGCGGCAAGCGCGCTGGCCGGCATTGCGGCCGCCAACGGCACCGCCTTGGCGTGGTGGCAAACTGCAGGCTTGGCCGCGGCCGTGCTTGGGGCGTCCGGCGCGGCGGGCGGCTTCAACCAATATTACGAACGCGACCTCGATCGGCTGATGCTGCGCACGCGCTCGCGCCCATTCGCGACCGGCGAGCTGCAAGCGAATTGGCGGTGGCCCGTGGGATTTCTCGCCTTGCTGGCCGCATCGCTGGTGCTGGCGGCGGCGACAGGCGGCACGGTTGCGGCGTCCTTCGTCTTTCTCGGCGCGTTCACCTACGGGATCGTCTACACAGTCTGGCTGAAGCGCCGCACCGTCTGGAATATCGTGGTCGGCGGGCTCGCCGGCAGCTTTGCGGTCCTCGCCGGCGCAGCCGCGGTCGATCCGGGCTTGCAGGTGTTTCCCGTCGTACTCGCAATCGTGCTGTTCCTGTGGACACCGCCGCATTTCTGGAGTTTGGCCGCCGCCAAAGGCGACGACTATGTCCGGGCCGGCGTACCCATGCTGCCCATCGCGGTTCCCTCGTGCGCCTGGACGCTGGCGATCCTCAGCCACACCATCGCTCTCGTCGCCATTTCTTTGGTCCCGCTGTGGTTTGGACAGGGGCTGTTCTACGGACTTGGCGCCGGGTGTGGCGGCGGAATCTTTCTTTGGAAGAGCATCGCGCTCTATCGGAATCCCACGAGACAGACCGCGATAGCCAACTTCTTTGCCTCGCTGCTGCAGCTGTCGCTGCTCATCGCCGGCGTGTTGTTGAATGCGGCCTTCCCGCCATGACCGCAATTTGGGACGCGGCCGGACTGGCGCTTGTATTCGTGCTCGGTCTCTCAGCCACGGCGGCGGCTGAACCGCGCGTTGCGCGACTCGATCCGGAAAGCGCG
>Ga0187782_10001705_pt1 | contig 16119 bp, 14 predicted proteins | sample 0715_SJ02_MP15_2_FD_132454 | JGI IMG/M metagenome (GOLD analysis project Ga0187782, IMG submission 132454) | Tropical peat soil microbial communities from peatlands in Department of Meta, Colombia - 0715_SJ02_MP15_20_MG | ecosystem: Environmental > Terrestrial > Soil > Wetlands > Peat | place...
CTCCAACTAACAGCGCTTTCAATCTCGATCCCCATCGGTCTTGTTGAAGGCCCCTCGCAATGCGCGCGCGCTGGCCGTAGTTGACCATGCCGAGCACGGTGGCGAATTCGGGTTCTGACAATGTGGACGGCATTTTCGCCAGCGGCGCGGGCCACGACAGGCGCACGGAGCGGCGCAGCACGGATTCGGCCACGTCAAAAATACCCGGCAGGCGCGACGCTCCGCCGGTGAGCACGACGCCCGCGATGCAGGCCTCGAACATTCCGCTGTGGCGGAGGGTTTCGCGGATCATTTCAAACAGCTCGCGGGCGCGGGGCTCAAGAATTTCGGCGACCACGCGCTGCCGCATCAGGCGCGACGGGCGATCTCCGACCGAGGGGACTTCGACTTCGTTGCCTTCAGGAATCAACGTGACGATGGCGTTGCCGTAGACGAGCTTGATTTTTTCCGCTTCGGCGAGCGGAGTGCAGAGGCCGAGGGACAAGTCGTTGGTGAAGTGATCGCCGCCAACAGGAACGACTCCGGTGTAGGCGACGGCGCTCTGCATAAAGACGATGAGTTCGGTCGAGCCCGCGCCGATGTCGGCCAGGCAGACGCCAAGCTGGCGCTCGTCGGGGCGAAGCACGGAATCGGCGGCGGCGAGCGGCTCGAAGACGGTGTCGTCGACGTGGACTCCGGCTTTGTTGACGGCGGTGACGACGTTTTGTGTGGCGCTAGAGGCGGCGGTAACGAGATGCACGCGAACTTCCAAGCGCGCGGCCATCATGCCGAGGGGATCCTGCACGCCGGGCTGCTCGTCGAGAATGAACTCCTGCGGAAGGAGGTGAAGAATTTCGCGGTCAGGCGGAAGCGAGATGGAACGCGCCTTCGCGACCGCCTGCTTATTTCGTCGCGGCCAATTTCGCGGGGACGCGTGCCCAGACTGATGCCGCCGTGACTGTTGGCGCCACGGATGTGAGCTCCGCCGACGCCGATGATGGCGTGCTCGACGGGAGCGGCGGCGACGTCTTCGGCGGTTTCGACGGCCTGCTGAATGGCGGCGACGGCTTTGTCGAGCTCGACGATGACGCCTTTGCGCGAGCCGCGCGACTCGGCGACGCCGTGTCCGCGATAGCGCAGGCCGCCGTCGGTGACCTCGGCCATCAGAGCGCAGGTCTTGGCGCTGCCCACGTCAATCGCGGTAATGAAGTTGCCCTGCTGATTTGCCATTCCGTTTACATCCCAGGTTTCAAAGTTTCACGGTTTCAAAGTGGCAAGGTGACAAAGTGGCAAAGCAAAAATCACCAGCGACCCCACTTTGAAAGCTTGCAACCTTGCAACATTGTTTTTTCCTTTGACGCTTTGAAAATCTCGAAACTCTAAGTTTCTCTTTGCCACTTTGCCACCTTGCCACTTTGTTCTTACTGCCTTGCGATTCCCGGACTTGGTTTTCCGCTGCTGCTGCCGGCCGCCGCTGGTGCGGCGGGCTTGGGCGCAACTGCGGGTGCTGCTGGTGCGGCGGGCCTGGGCGCGGCTGCAGGCGCTTGCGCCAGTTCTTTCTTTTGAATCGCGGGCTTGGTCTGCCTGGCTTTCGTCTTCCTTCCCCTGGCTCTTGCCGCAGGCTTTTTCGCGACGGCGGCTTTCGGGTCGAGCTTTTTGTCGCTTAATTCGAACGCCGGCTTGGGAAGGGTACCGTGTGCATTCGTGTTCGTAATCAACGCCGCGGGTTTCACTCCTGCTGCAGCCGCGGCCTTTGCCGAGGCGGTCGTGAGTGGAACCGGTTTCGCGCGGCCCTCGAGATCCGGATTCACGATGACCTGATTGTCGTAGCGAAGGTTGACGGACTCGAGCTTCTGGAACTGCTGGCGCCATTCCTGCACGTGGCTGACGTAGGTTTTGTAGCGCTTCAGGTAGTCGGTGGACCCGAGCTCGAGCAGAACATCGCCGGCGGGATCGTTGACGCGGACTTTGAGATTGTCGAGATCAGAAAGATCGACTTCGCTCAGGTCCTGGGAGTAGCGGCCGCCTTCGGCGTCGAGGGCGGCGATCAGCTCGTTGTAGCCTTTCATGCGCGGCTGGCGCGTGGAGAGCGGCTCGCCGGGATTCATGCCGAGAATCACGGGGAAGGAAAATTTGCGTTTGGGCGGAAGATCCATGAGCGTGCCGCCGGCATCGACCAGCTGAATGCGCGGGCCCACGCGGGCAAAAGCTACGGGCGTGCGCTCGTGGATTTCGACGCGCAAGCGGTTGGGCACGAAGCGCATGACGCTGGCCGACTCGACCCAGGGAATCTGTTCGAGTTGGGCCTTCTGCTGGGCGAGCGGGACAAAGAAAATGTTGCGGCCGATATCGGCGCCCATGACTTCCATGATCTGGGAGCGGGTCACGTTCGTCATGCCGGAGATTTCGATGTTGTCGCTCGACTGGATGCGGAAGCGCCAGGAGCGCTCGCCGTAGTGGTAAAGGCCCACGGCGGCGACGGCGGCGATGGAAAGAATTGCGGCGACGATGAGGGCCCAAAGCAGACGGCTGGCGGCCTTTTTGGGGAGAGCGCTGCGGCGGGCGGAGACGCGCTTCTGGGCGCGCAGAAAAGGAGACTCTTCGTCGACGTCGAGATCGACCAGGCGGGCGTCGTCGAGATCGCGGCTCACGCGGTCGGATCGCTCGGAGGACCGATCATAGGATCGATCAGAAGCAGCACGGTCGGGGCGAACGAAGTCGAAGCCGGGCTCGGCGCTCGGTGGGTACAGCTCTTCCTGCATGATGGTGGAGGTGCTTTTCCGGACCATCCGTTCAGGTCAGTTGTCGTGAGGAATCGCTGAGCCTTTTCACTATAGCTGGAATTCGGTGGGGAGGTAGACGAAAAATTGGAAGATTTGCACAGGCAGGAACCGGGTTGGGCAAGAGGGTTGCAAAATCCTGTGTCCGACAAGGCGACGAGCGATAGTTTGGCATTTTAAAGAAGAGGCGCGGCAGGTTCGCCGCGCCTTTTTCCAAGGAAGAATCAGCTTTAGACAGAACCTGGCCGCACCGGGTCGATGTGAATCACCGGCGGAGCGGGAATCCGAACTGTCGGCGGGCGCGCAACCCGGACCTGAAGGCGCGGGCAGTCGAGGTCCGGCACGGCAAGGTTGGGCACTGCAACCTCGACCGAATTGAACGTCATCGCGGGGATGCGCATGCGCGCTATCTGAGCCTCCACGCGGGCGCGCCGGGCTTCCATGCGGTCGCGCTGGGCCTGGAATTGGTCGAGTTGGGCCTGCCGCCGCGCCGACATGGCGTCAAATTCTGCCTGACTGCGGGCCATTCCGACCCGGACGCGGGCCATAGACGTATGCCATGGGCACGATTCAGTTTCGCGCTGCGCCGAGGCCAGACGCGCTTGGGCCAGGAATTGGTCTGCGCGTCCTGTTGCCAGGGCAATCACGGCTTGAGTGTCGCGACTCACGCGGTCGAAGATTTGGTGCGCCCACTGCGCTCCACCATCCTGATAGAACCCGTTCAGCCCCAGGGCCAGAACCCCTGCCGCCAACCATCCCCACGCTTGTGCTTTCATCACTTTGCTCCGTATGCCCAATAGACGGGCTGGGCGGAAATCGGTTAGCACACAGGACAGGATACGAAGGCGAGGGCGGCCGGGTTCCGCAGAAATCACGAACGAACCGTCACTAAGAGCGCCGGGGGGTTCATGAACGCCTACCATACGCGTCCCAATTCGGGACGGGTATGCAAACTTATGGCGAAGCTGCAAACCTCTGACATCTGCCGGGAAACGCAGCGGTCACCGCAGCATGGGAAGCATGAGACTTCCTTTATTCGCACTACTGCTAAGCGTTTTGGCTTCTCCGTGCCCAGCTTCAGCGGGCGTCAAGATCACCACCACCAGCCTGCCGAACGGAACGGCAGAAACAGCGTATTCGGCAACCATCACGGCCAGCGGGGGCTGCACTCCCTACAGTTGGACAGTCAGTTCTGGAAAGCTGCCGTCTGGCATTACCGACAGCGCGTCCAAAAGCACCACATCGCTGGACCTCAGCGGAACGCCAACCACCGTGGGCACATATACGTTTAGCGTTTCGGTGACGGGATGCGGCAAGCACACTTCAACTGAGTCTTACACGGTCGTCATTCAGGCTGACCCCAATCATGTGGTGGACCTGAGCTGGAATGCCTCGACCTCGAACGATGTGGTCGGCTACAACGTCTACCGCGGCCCCAACGGCACGTCGTGGTCAAAGATCAACGCCAGCCTGGACGCTTCGACGGCGTACACCGATTCCACGGTCGCCGACGGCACCACATACTACTATGCGACAACGGCCGTGAATGCCAGTGGCGAGGAGAGCGCGAAGTCGGCGGCGGTTGAAGTGGTGATTCCTTAGCTGATGCGGGGAAACCGGCGGCGCAGCCTCCTGGATGCGCTTTCCACGCCTAGGCGGGGGTTGGCGCTTTCAATCTTTCCAGGATTGCTGAGCCGAGTTGCGCGACGCTTCCGGCGCCGAGGGTCAGGATCATGTCGCCCTCGTGCGCCTGGGCGCAGGCGGCTTCGACTGCCGCGGCGAACGAAGGCACGTACTGCACCGACTTGCCGCTTGCCTCGCGGATGCGATTGGCCAGCGTCTCGCCGGTGATGCCTTCGATTGGCTTCTCGCTGGCGGCGTAGATATCGAGAAAGGTCAATGTATCGGCGTCGGCGAAGGCGGTGGTGAATTCTTCCATCAGATCGCGGGTGCGGGTGTAGCGGTGGGGCTGGAAGATGACGTGAATCTGGCGAAATCCGCACTGGCGGGCGGCGGCGAGCGTGGCTTTGATTTCGGTGGGATGGTGGCCGTAGTCGTCGATCACGCTGATGCCCGCAGCGCGGCCGCGAAGCTGGAAACGGCGGTCGACGCCGCGGAATTGATCGAGCGCGTGGCGAATGGCTTCGACTTCGAGGTCGAGTCCGACGCCAACCGCAATGGCGGCGGTTGCATTAAGAACGTTGTGCAGGCCGGGAACATGGAGGGTGAATTCTCCCAGATCTTTTTTGGGCTCACCCGCTTTACCATAACTGACGTTGAAACGGCTTAGCGGCCTTGCGTCCGCATCGGTGTGAGGTTGGCCTGTTTCTGGCCTGATCAGAAAATCGGATCCGCGTTTTGTTCCGTAGGTGACGGTGCGGCGCCGGACCTCCGGCAGCAGCCGGCGGAGCAGAGGATCGTCATTGCAGGCCACGACCATGCCGTAGAACGGCACCCGGTCCATGAACTCGAGAAAGGTTTTCTTCACGTCGCGCATGTTGCGGTAGCAGTCCATGTGCTCGCGGTCGATGTTGGTGACGACCGAGAGAATGGGCGACAGCTTGAGGAAGGAGCGGTCGCTTTCGTCGGCTTCGGCGACCAGGTATTGCGATTTGCCGAGGCGGGCGTTGGAGCCCATGGCGTCGACGCGGCCTCCGACGACGACGGTGGGGTCGAGTCCGCCGGCAGCCAGGACGGCTGCGACCATCGAGGTTGTCGTCGTTTTACCATGCATGCCGGCGATGGCGATGCCATATTTCAGGCGCATCAGTTCGGCGAGCATCTCGGCGCGCTGGATCACCGGGATATGGAGTTTGTGCGATTCGGTGACTTCGGGGTTGTCAGGCGCGATGGCAGAGCTGGTGACGACGACTTCGGCTCCGGCGATGTTTTCGGCGCGATGGCCTTCGCAGGTGGAAGCTCCGAGTTGCGCGAGCCGCTGCGTAACCGGAGAAGACTTGAGATCCGAGCCGGAGACTTTATAGCCGAGGTTCAGCAGCACTTCGGCAATGCCGCTCATGCCGATGCCGCCGATGCCCACGAAATGAATGCGCTGGATTTTGGCGAACATAAACTAGTCGTGAGTCCCGAGTCGCGAGTCCTGAGTCATCAACCAACTTCCACGCCGCGGATTTACGCGGATTCACACGGATAAATCCAGTCTGAAGGCAATGGGAGGCTTACGCCAATCTTAGGCATTGCTCGTGCCATATTCCTGGAATGCCTTCGATCTGATACAGTTCGTCGCCACCGTGATAGAAGCCAACGGACTTTACCTTCCCAACGCTGCCTGCATAGTTGAGTTGCTCTGGCAGCAATTTGTCGTGGAGTTTCCAGCTTCTAATGAATTCTTCAAGCTCGGATCGTTCAACGATCTTGACGATAGACCCGACGGAGAATTCCTCCCGATAAAGCCCCTTGGTCTTTCCCAACGAAATTCCCTCCACTAGAAAGAAGTATCCGTGAAGATCCGTGTTAATCCGTGGCCGATTCTTCGATTCCTCCCACTCGCGCGGCCAACTTCGCGATGTCGCGCGCCGCGTTCGGGTGCGCCAAGCTGCGCGCAGCGTCGCTCATGTGCCTCAGCCGAGGCGCATCGCCCAGCAAGGCCGCGATCGTCTCGGCCAGCCAGACTCCTTCGAGCTTCGATTCTTCCACAACAACAGCTGCGCCGTGCTTCGCTAATGCTTCGGCATTGACGCGCTGATGATCGTCGGCGGCGTGGGGGAACGGAACGAAGACGGCGGGCTTCCCTGCTGCCGCGATTTCCGCGACCGTGCTGGCGCCCGAGCGGCACACCACCAAATCGGTGCGGGCGAAAGCGGCGGGCATGTCGTCGATGAACTTGAAGACTTCAAACGTCAGCGGCGCCGACTGTGACTTGATCTTCTCGTAGGCCGCCAGCGCGTCATTATAGTCACGTTCGCCGGTCTGATGGAGGATGTGAATGCCGGGAGCCTCGCGCAGCAACACCGGCAGACAGCGAAACATGGCCTGGTTGATGGCGTGCGCCCCCTGGCTGCCGCCGAAGACGAGAAGCGTGGGAGTGCCTCCGCGCTTGGGAGCGATGTCGAAAAACGCGTGGCGCACGGGGACTCCGGTGACCTCGGCGTGGCGAAAGTAGCGCGCAGTTTCTTCGAAGTGAACGGCGGCGGCGGAAACGAATCGGGCCACGACGCGATTGGCGAATCCCGGAACCACGTTAGGCTCGAAGGCCAGCGTGGGAATGTGTTTGATGATGGCCGCGAGCATGGCTGGGCCGGAGGCGTATCCTCCCACGCCGATGACGATGTCGGGTGCGAAGTCGGTGAGCATGCCGCCGGTAGCCCAAAGAGCGCGGGGCAGGTCGAAGGCGGTCTTGAGGCGAGTGGCGAGGCTGACGTTTTTCAGCGCCCCGACGCGAATCAGGCGGAGCTCATATCCGTGGGCCGGGACGAGGCGGTTCTCGATGCCGCGCGCCGTGCCGATGAAGAGAACCTCGGCGTTGTAGCTCTTCTTAAGTTCGTTGGCGATGGCGAGCGCGGGGATGACGTGACCGCCGGTGCCTCCGCCTGCCAGGATTGCGCGCATGAGTCGAATATAAGCCATCTCTTTTCAATTATCTACATCTCTATATTGATCGATCTTGATTTATCCATATAAAACCATATAATTCTTTATTGAGGGGCTTTCAACGATGGCCACTACCAAGAAATTCACACCCGAGATCGATGCCACACTTTACGACGAACTGGCAACGACCGCGGAACGCAATGGACAGACCAAGCGGCACGTTTTGGAGCAGGCGCTGCGCTTTTACCTGCACAACGTTGTGCCGTCGCAGCAACTGGTGCGCCGCGAAGTGATGGATGCCTTTGAGCAATCCGTGGCGCGCAATCGTGAACTGCTCGAGCGTCTGGCCAAATAGATGCGCGAGTACCTCACAGTGGCGGAGGTCTATCGCATGCAGCATCGTCTGATTGATCTTTTCGGCGGGCTGCACGGCGTGCGCGATGCTGGTGCGGTGGAAGCAGCGGTGTTTCGTCCGCAAACCGGCTATTACGATTCTGTTGAGGAGGAAGCCGCCGCCTTGATGGAATCGTTGGGCATGAACCACGGCTTCCTCGATGGAAACAAAAGAATCGCATTCACGGCAGCTGACGTCTTTCTACGGCGCAACGGTCGGTACATCGATGTAGCCGCTGACGAGGGACACCGTTTTATTGAAGGATCGCTAGAGCGCCAAGAGTTCCGCTTTGGCAAGATCCTGGAGTGGATTCGCAACCACGTCAAGCACACAGAGTAACTGGGCTGCTTCTATTCCAGCTGCTTGGTGATGTTCAGCAGGACGCCGACGCAGATCAGTGAGAAGAACAGCGATGAGCCGCCGTACGAGACCAGAGGCAGGGGAATGCCTTTGGTGGGCATCATGCCGAGCACGACGCTGATGTTGATGAAGGCCTGCAGAGCAACCATGGTCGTAATGCCGACGGCGAGGTAGCGGCCGAACAAATCCTGGGTGCTCCACGACGCTCGCATTCCCCGCCAGAGAAAAATCGCGAACAGCGCAACCACGCAGAGGGCGCCGACCAGGCCGAGTTCTTCGGCGATGTTGGCGAAGATGAAATCGGTGTGCGGCTCGGGTAAATAAAAGAGCTTCTGTTTGCCCTCCATCAACCCGGTGCCGGTGAGGCCGCCGGTGCCGACCGCTATCAGAGATTGAACGATGTGAAATCCGGCGTGCTGGCGGTCGGCATATGGGTGCAAAAAAGCGAAGATGCGGTCGCGGCGGAAGGCCACGTGAAAGATCAGGAAGTAGAGCGGCACCGTCGACGCAAGGAACGCGTAGCCGAAAAAGCGCAGGCGCATGCCGGCGACGTAGAGAATGCAGGCGGCGATCCCGGCGCAGGCGATGGCGGTGCCGAGATCGGGCTGGAGCACGATCAGTCCCAGGAACACGAGTATGGGCGCGGCCGCGGGGAGCAGCGTGTTGCGCACGTCGTTCATGGCGTTGGCGCGGCTTTCGAGGAAGTAGGCGAGAAACAGAATCAGCACCGGCTTGGCGAGTTCGGAGGGCTGGAAGGAAAAGCCTCCGGCGTGAATCCAGCGATGGGTGTGGTGGGAGCGGTCGAGAAAGAAAACGGAGATGAGCAGAAGCGTGGTCAGTCCCATCAGCGAAAACACCAGGGCGGGCTTGTTGTAGCGCTTGTAGTTGACGCGCATGGCCACGACCATCGCCGCCAGGCCGGCGACGGCCCAGATCAACTGCTTCGACAGAAACGCATATTCGGAGCCGAAACGCTCGCGCGCCATCACCGCCGAGGCGGAGAAGACCATCACCAGGCCGACAAAAACCAGCAGCGAAGTGACGGTGAACAGCCAGCGATCGACACTGACGCGCTTCGCCATGGGACATCTATTTCACCATGAGGCAGGCTGGGAGATTGCGGATTGTTGATGACGGATTGTTGATTGTCTTGGTTCGGGCAAAGAATCATTCACCACAGAGGCGCGGAGGCACGGAGAAAACCTTCAACGAATTCTCCGTGGCGCTGTGTCTCCGTGGTGAGAACGTTTTTCACCTGAGGCTGAGGACAATCTCTTTGAACACCTGGCCGCGGTGCTCGTAGTTCTTGAACTGATCGAAGCTGGCGCAGGCGGGGGCTAGGAGCACGACGTCTCCGGGCTGGGCGAGGGAGTGGGCTTTGCGGACGGCGTTCTCCAGCGTTTCAGCGTGCAACAACTCCGGGCCGCCGTTCTTCTGAGAAATAATCTGCGATTCGATTTTTGCTGCGGCGGCGCCGATGGTGTAGACGCGCTTCACGCGCTGGCGCAGCAGGTCGTTCAGGACTGAGTAGTCGCTGCCCTTGTCTTTGCCGCCGAGAATCAGATGAATGTTGGCGAGGAACGATTCGAGAGCCTTGATGGTGGCATCAACGTTGGTGGCCTTGGAATCGTTGTAGTAGCCAACGCCGTTGATGGTGGCGACGAATTCCAGGCGGTGCTCGACGGCCTTGAAGTCGTGCACGGCCTGGCGGATTTTATCGGGAGCGCAGCCCATCAGCGCGCCTGCGCAGACCGCGGCCAGTACGTTTTCGAGGTTGTGCGCGCCTTTCAGCGAAATTTCTGAAACCTGCAGGATTTCTTTTTGTGACGTTTCTGACTTAGAGCCCGGACCGCGGAAAACGATGTTGCCGTCGCGAACCCAGGCGCCCTGCTGCACTTCTTTTTGGCGGCTGAACCAGAAAACTTGCGCTTTCGTGCGGCCGGCCATCGCCACGCAGGTGGGATCGTCCGCGTTGAGCACGGCGAAGTCGCTTGCCTGCTGATTTTCGAAAATGCGCGCCTTGGCATCCACATAGATTTCGAACGTACGGTGCCGGTCGAGATGGTCGGGCGTCACGTTGAGCACAACGGCGATTTTCGGACGGAAGGTTTGAATCGTTTCCAGCTGAAAGCTGGAGACTTCGAGCACGATCACGGTTTCGGGGCGGGCGCACTCGGCAAACGATATGGCGGGCGTGCCGATGTTGCCTCCGACCAGCGTGGAGAGCCCTCCCGCGGTCATGATTTCGCCGGCGAGCGTGGTGGTGGTGGTCTTGCCGTTCGATCCGGTGATGGCGACGATGGGCCCGGGCAGGAATTGTGCGGCGAGTTCGATTTCGCCGATCACGCTTTCGCCGAGCGAGCGCGCCTGCACGAGCGGCGGCGCGTCGACGGGAACGCCGGGGCTGACGACGATCAGATCCTGTCCGCGGAAGGTGCGCTCGCCGTGGCCGCCGGTTTCGACGGTGATGCCATGATCGAGCAGGGTAGGGATTTCGTTGCGCAGTTCGTCGCCGCTCTTGGTGTCGGAAACCGAGACGCGGGCGCCGTGCTTCTTCAGGAACAAGGCCGAAGCCACGCCCGACTTGCCGAGGCCGACTACGAGGACGCGTTTGCCGTTCAGTTCCATGCTGAAATCGATTGTTGATTTTTGATTGTTGATTGTTGATTGAAAACCCAGAGCTGCATACTAGGAGATTTTATTCAACAATCAAAAATCAACAATCAACAATTTTGCTTCCTCGGAAGCTTTACCGCAGCTTCAGTGTGGTCAGCGCGAAGAGTGCGAAGACCAATGACGCAATCCAGAAGCGCACAATGATTTTCGATTCCGACCAGCCCATCAGCTCGAAATGATGGTGGATGGGGGCCATCTTGAAAATGCGCTTCTTGCGCAGCTTATACGATCCGACTTGAAGAATCACCGACACAGCCTCGATGACAAACACGCCGCCGATGAACGGGAGAAGCAATTCCTGCTTGATGATGACGGCGACGGTGCCGATCGCGCCGCCGAGGGCAAGCGAGCCCACGTCCCCCATAAAAACTTCCGCGGGATGCGCGTTGTACCAGAGGAATCCGATGGCAGAGCCGACCATGGCGCCGCAGAAAATCGTGAGTTCGGCGACTTGCGGCATGCGCTGCAGTTCCAGATAGGTGGCGAAGGTGGCGTGGCCGCTGACGTAGGTCAGCACCGTGAGGGCGCCGGCGGCGATCACGGTGCATCCGATGGCGAGCCCGTCGAGGCCGTCGGTGAGGTTCACGGCGTTGCTGGAGCCGACGATCACCAACGCCACGAATGCCATGAACGGCAGAAAGGCGAGCGGCCACAGGTGCGGATGCCGCTCCAGTGCGCCGACGACCAGGTCGGGATGAAACTGCTTGAAGAATGGGACGATGAGCCGCGTGGAATACATGCCGTAGGTCTGCATGGCGATCAGCATGGAGGCAACCACGATGCTGGTGGCGATCTGCAGTCCAAGCTTGGCGCGGCCGGTCAAGCCGAGATTGCGGCGGTGCGTGACCTTGGTGTAGTCGTCCGAAAACCCAATGGCTGCGTAAGCGCAGGTGGAAAACACGGCGATCCAGATGAAACGGTTGCTGAGATCGGCCCAGAGCAGGGTGGGGACGACAATGGCAATGACGATGAGCAATCCGCCCATGGTGGGCGTGCCAGCTTTTTTCTGATGAGCTTTCGGTCCTTCTTCGCGGATGTATTGTCCGATCTGAAATTCCCGCAGGCGATTAATGACGAGCGGCCCGACGATGAGCGCGGTGAACAGCGCGGTGAGGCTGGCAAAGGCCGTACGAAACGTGACGTAACGAAAAATGCGGAACGTAGGGACGTAGTGCTGCAGCTTGAGAAACAACAGCCAATAGAGCACTCTGCCTCCGGTAACGCCAGCTGTCAGCTTTCAGCCGTCAGCTTTCAGCAACCGCATTGTTGAATTTTGATTGTTGATTGTTGAATAAGAACAATGTTGGACCGGTTTTCATTCAACAATCAAAAATCAACAATCAACAATTTCGTTTGGCCTGCCACGCTTCCAGCGCTTTTTCCAGCTTCACGCCCCGAGAGGCTTTGAGCAGCACCACGTCTCCGTCGCGGGTTTCGCGGGCCAGCCACTCGCCCGCTTCTTCGGGAGTTGCGACGAACTCGGCGGGCATTCCCGATTCCCGGGCAGCATCGACCATTGACTGGGCCAATCCGCGTACGCCCAGCAGGAGATCGATCTTTCTCTCCGCGATGTGCCGGCCAGCCGCGCGATGCAATTCTGCCGCCGCCGGACCGAGCTCCAGCATCTCCCCGGCGACCACGATGCGACGCTTGGCTTTCATGCCTGCCAGCGAATCGACCATCGCGTGCAGAGCCTTCGGATTGGAATTGTAGCAATCGTTCACGACCGTGAGGTTACCCAGTTGGACAACCTGCCCGCGTTTGTCGGCGGGACGCAAGGCTGAAAGTGCTGAAATAATTTCGACCAGCTTCAATCCTTGAGACAAGCCGACGGCGACCGCGGCCAGCGCGTTTAGGATGTTGTGCGCGCCGACCAGCGGCAGCGCGGCTTCCATGCGCTCATTGCAGACTGCAATCCGGAAGCGTGATCCTTCTGCGCCGAGGGATTCGCTATTTTCGGCACGCACATCGGCAGTCATGCTCGTGCCGTAGGTAATGACTCGGCCTTTGAAGTCGCGGCCGAATTGCGAGACGTATTCGTCGTCGGCGTTGAGCACCGCTGTGCCATTCGCAGGCAGCGACTCGATCAGCTCATACTTCGCGCGGGCGATGCCGGCGAGCGAATCGAAAAATTCCAGATGCACGGGCGCGACGTTGGTGACCACGCCGACTTCCGGTTGAGCAATCTTCGCCAGGGCGCGTATTTCGCCGGCGTGCGACATGCCCATTTCAATCACGGCCAGATCGTGCTCGGGTTCGAGTTTCAAGAGCATCAGCGGCAGTCCGAAATGATTGTTGAAGTTGCCTTCCGACTTCAGCACGCGAAAGCGCGTGCTGAGCACGTGGGCGATGGCTTCCTTCGTGGTGGTCTTCCCTGCCGAACCGGTAACGCCGACCAGAGGCTTGGCCCAGACGCGGCGCACGGCGGTGGCCAGGGTTTGAAGGGCGAGGAGCGTGTCATCCACCGACAGAACGCGGTTGGTCCACGAGTAGCGATGCCATTGATCCTTGCGCACGACCGCTGCTGCCGCGCCTTTTTCCAACGCCGCGCTGACGAAGTCGTGGCCGTCGAAGTGCTCGCCTTTTACCGCGAAGAAAAGCTCCCCTGGGCCGATGGTGCGCGAGTCGATGGAATAGCCGCGGACAGCATCGTCGTGCGGGAAGTCACCCGAGGCGGAGATGAATTCCGCAATTCTTTCTAACGCAAGTTTCATGCCTGAAGCTCCGCGGTTGACGCACATTCGAAGCCGATCGATTTCAGCGCTTCACGCGCAACTTCCACGTCGTCAAATGGAATGGTTGCGTCACGCGTGACTTGGACTTTTTCGTGACCCTTGCCGGCGATAAGAACGATGTCTCCGGGGCGCGCTTCCCCGACGGCGAGGGCGATGGCCTTGCGGCGATCGGCTTCGATGCTGTATTTCGCGCCGGTTTTCTGCAGACCGACGAGTGCGTCGTTAATAATGGCGCGCGGGTCTTCGCTTCTGGGATTGTCGGAGGTGAGAACGACCAAGTCGCTGCCGCGGCCGGCGGCCTCGCCCATGAGCGGACGCTTGGCGCGATCGCGATCGCCGCCGCAGCCGAACAACGTAATCACTTTCGCTTGTGCGCCGCTGCGCGCCACGAACTCTCGCGCGAGAGATGTGAGATTTCGCAAGGCATCGTCGGTATGCGCGTAGTCGACCACTACGGTGAAGGGCTGGCCGCAATCGACGCGCTGAAAACGTCCGGGAACATGAGTGAGCGAGGCGACGCCGCGAATGATCGAGTGAGCATCGCAGCCGCGTGCGAAACAGGCGGCTGCAGCGGCGAGAATGTTGTAGACGTTCACGCGGCCGATCAGCGGGGAGAAGATGGCTAATTTCTCCTGTGGCGTAACGATGTCGAAGCGGGTGCCGCGCGGCGTAATGTCGGGTTTGTCGGCATGGAAATCGCCGCGCTCCCAACCGTAGGTGAGCACCACCGCACTGCGCTTGCGGCTGAAGGCGGCGAGTTTGGCGCCATATTCGTCGTCGAGATTGGTGACGGCGGCGCGGGGCGGGTCGGTGCCGCAGCCTTCGAACAAGACGCGCTTCGAGGCGAAATACTCGTCCATCGTCTTGTGATAGTCGAGATGATCGCGCGTCAGGTTGGTGAAAATGGCGACGTCGAAGGGCACGCCGAACACGCGCTGCTGGGCGAGCGCGTGGGAAGAGACTTCCATGACGGCATCGGAAGCGCCTTGAGCAAGCGCTTCCTGGAAGATGCGGGCCAGTTCGAGGGCCTCCGGCGTGGTGTGCGGGGCGGCGTCGATGCGGCCGGCAATGTGATATTCGATGGTGCCAATCAACGCGCTCTTGCGGCCTGCGGCGGTGAGAATGGATTCAATGAGAAATGCCGTCGTGCTTTTTCCGTTGGTGCCGGTAATCCCAGTGACGGCGATTCGTTCGGCGGGACGCTTGTAGAAATTCTCGCTCAGCCGCGCCAGAGCGCGCCGGCCGTGGGGCGCCACGGCCCACGCCACATTTTCGCGAGGCTTCTCGGTGGACGAGTCGGTCACGATGGCAACGGCTCCGGCTTGAATTGCCTGATCGATGAACTTGTTGCCGTCGGAGGCTTCGCCGCGCATGGCGACGAACACACATCCCGGTGTTACCCGGCGCGAATCGTATTCCACACCTGTCACGTCAGGGTTTCCGCTTTGGGCGAGAAACTCCGCGCCATCCAGCAGATGTTGGAAGGTCATTGGGGAAATTATAGGGCATGGGGAACAGGCACCGGGCTGGCTTCCGGGTGGGACGAGTGGGCATTCTTCATGGGCAGTGGCCAGTGGTTAGTGGTTAGTGGGCAGTGGGCGGAGTGAGACTGACCACTGATCACTGACCACCATGTTCTTGTTATTACCTGCGTCACATTTCCAGAAGCGCCGTGGCAGGGTAGATTAGGTTCATGAGCGCTGGCCCCAGCCATACGGCTTTTCGCTGCTCGCAGTGCGATCAATTGGAACCCTACTGCCAATGCGACAAATACTGCTGCTTGTGCCAGGCAGTCGAGGACATCCGCATTTGCGCCGACGGCTTGATGTACTGCCAGCCCTGCCGCGAAGCCTGCGATCTCGAACTCATCTATTAAGCCCCGTTCACCGCTTTGCGGGCAGACCCCGAGCAAACGCTTGCAGCGCAGCCCCCAGTTCGCGCCCTCGCTGAACGCCTCCCGCAAAGAGGCCGTCCTTGGCAAGAACCCCGCATTTGAGGCAGAATAAGGCCTTCCGGCGCGTGCCTTCTGCGCGCCGTTTTTCGTCAGGAGACTTCTTATGGCTACCACGATGCACGTCGGCGACGTTGCCGAATTGCTGAGCGAGGGCCGCACGCACTTCAACCTCTCTCCGGCCGTGCTGGTGGAGCATTCCCTGCGGCGCCATGAAGCGAAAATGGCGTCCAACGGCGCGATTGTGGGCTACACCAACCGAACCGGACGGTCGCCCAAAGACAAGTTCATCGTGAAGGATGAAACCACCGCGCATACGGTGAACTGGGGCGCGGTGAATATTCCGTTTGAGCCGGAAAAGTTCGACGCGCTCTATGAGCGGGTGATGGATCATTTGCGCGGACGCGAGCTATACGTGCAGGATCTGTTCTGCGGCGCCGATCCCGCCTATCGCCTGCCCGTGCGCATCGTCAACGAATATGCCTGGCACAACCTGTTCGTGCGGCAACTGTTTCTGCGCCCGGCGCCAGAGGAGTTGAAGCATCATCAGCCGGAGTTCACGGTGATTGCGGCGCCGGAATTCAAGGCCGATCCCAAGCACGATGGCGTGAATTCGGAAGTTTTCGTCATTTTGAATTTCGTGCGCCGGACGGTGCTGATCGGCGGGACTTCGTACGCCGGCGAGATGAAGAA
>Ga0187782_10001706_pt1 | contig 16114 bp, 11 predicted proteins | sample 0715_SJ02_MP15_2_FD_132454 | JGI IMG/M metagenome (GOLD analysis project Ga0187782, IMG submission 132454) | Tropical peat soil microbial communities from peatlands in Department of Meta, Colombia - 0715_SJ02_MP15_20_MG | ecosystem: Environmental > Terrestrial > Soil > Wetlands > Peat | place...
AATCGACAGCGTCGCCGACCGGCCTTTGCCAAAATACTCGCGATCGAGATATTTCAGCACCGCGTCGCGCCCACGGTAGTCCTTGCCAGAAACCACCAGCACGATGTCCGGATCCAAGCAATCAGCGAAGGCCTTTTCGTCCGAACGATCGAACGCCGCCCCGCATTGATCGAATTGCTCGCTCAAATCCTCAAACTCCGCCTTCTGCTGTTTTGGATCCGCCGCAAACCGCGCCACGCGCTTCTTCAAGTCGATCTCCAAACCCAACCCACTGATCAGGTCTGCGCCCATGATTCCGTCGATCTCGTTTCCACACTCGCGCTCAAGATCGGAGAGATCGAGCGCCAAGAAGTTCATAGAAATCAGATGGCGCCCGGCGATGGCCAAGTCGGTGATTTCTACCGCTCGCCCTTCGGCGAACGACATCCCGTTCCAGGAATGCATTGTCACGTGGGCAGCGTCCCCGTCTGGAAACGCTCTCGCGTTCAGCACCGAGGAGGAAGCGCCGGTGTCCACCAGAAAGCGCAACGGGCGCTGGTCAGCCGTCACACTGATTGTCGCAAGGGCCTTGCAGCCGTCCAGAGGGATTTCCTGCGCGCAAGCGCCCGGCGCAAAGAGGACGCTCAAGAGCAACACCGAAAGACCAGAAAGCCGAAAAACAGCACGACCGGTCGTACTTAAGGCAAGCCTCGCGGCCCGTCGTGCTCGCTCGGACATGGGGAACTCAGCTCGCTTTCATGCCTTCCGGTTGAGTGTATGCGCTCCGCGCCAGCAGCCCGTCGAACGCGGCGTGCGCTCGCCGGTCCGCCTGAGGGTCTTTCAGGAGCCGCCACTGTTGCTGGAAAACCATCACAATGCCGAGCGTTTCGAAAGCGAATTGTTCAACATCCACGTCCGGCCGCAGGTACTTTTCGCCAAGCGCATCCTTTGCCACACGGGCAATCACGCCGCGCAGGTCCGTCTCGGCCTGCACAAGCACGTCACGCACGCGGCCGGGCCGATCATCGTATTCCTGCGAAAGGGCCATGAGGATGCAGCCTCCCTCGCGCCCCGATCCGCGAATCCACGCAAGGTAATATTCGAAGATGGCCCTCAGACGCAGCTCGCCTCGCGGACGAGTGAGAGCAGGTTGGATAACCAGCCGCTTAAAGCGTTCGATGGCTTCCTGGAGCACGGCAAGCTGCAACTCTTCCTTAGAATGGAAGTGCGCGAAGAGACCGCTCTTGGATCGTTTCAGGTCGGCCGCCAAGGTGCCCAACGAGAGTTCTTCCAGTCCGACCCGGTGAGCCAAGTGAAGCGCGCGATCGACGATTTTGTTTCGAGCCTGCCCCTTCGGTTTCACGGCGGGGATGATAGCACGACCGGTCGGTCGTATCAACCTTGTCAGGGCCGGTCGAGGGCGAAGCAGGGGCTGTTACTTGCAGGGCTCCCGTCAGGCCTGGATGTACCAGGGGACGTTGATCAGCACGATGCGCGTGCTGCCGTGGAGCAGCAGCAGCGCCTTCAGAAGCTCGGCGCGCTGGTTGTGCAGTGGGTAGTGATACCAGTGCCTTTCGACCAACTCCGGAACGATGATGGCAATCTGGCGCTCCGGGTGCTGCTTTTCGGCGTCGAGTACGTAATCTAGGATCGGTCTCAGCACCAGCCGGTACGGCGAGGGCAGGGTGATCAGTTCAGGCGGCTTGCGGCCCGCCCGCTGCAAGGGCTCTTCGACCATTCGGCCCCACTGCTCGCGAAGAGCGTCCGTTTCATCCTCGGTTGCGACGTGCAGTGCGCGAATATCCGGAGACAGCGTGAGCGCGAATTGAAGCGCACGCTGTGAAATCTTGCTCCAATTTTGTATCGGCACCACGACTAGCGGCGGGGCCACCGAATCGAGCTGCAGCGGAATCGAATCGGACACTTCGGCGGCTACATCCTTGTAGTGCCGCTGTACCCAAATCATCGCCGCTACCATGCAGGCGATGAGAAGGGCGCTGACCCAAGCCCCCGCCATGAACTTCGCTACAAGCACGACGACCGCAGTGATGCCCGTGGCCACCGCGCCCAAGCCGTTGACGAGCATGCTCCTCGTCGCGCCCGGCCCTCCCAAGCGCTTCCAGTGGCCTACCATTCCTGCTTGCGAGAGGGTGAAGGCCAGGAATGCGCCGATGGCGAAAAGCGGAATCAGGCGGTCCGTGACTCCGCCGAACAAAACCAGCAAGATCCCGGAGAGTACGGCCAGAACAACGATCCCCTCCGTATAAACCAGCCGCCGACCGCGGTATCCGAACGCGTGCGGCAAGTAGCCGTTCTGTGCAACAGCCCTGCACAGCCGCGGAAAATCGGCAAACCCGGTATTGGCAGAGAGGGACAGAATGAGCAGCACCGAACCGATCGTCACATAGTAGAACCACCCGCGTCCGGCGACCGCCGCGACGAGCATCGATAGAACGCTTTGGTATCCGGGCGCCCCTGGGTCCGTGGCTGCGATACCGTACGCACGGACTAGATACGCGATGCCAGCCAGCAACACGATGAGCAAGCCAATGATGACGGTGAGGGTGCGCTGCGCGTTGCGCACTGTGGGTTCGCGGAATGCGCGCACGCCGTTGCTCACAGCTTCCACTCCGGTCATGGCTGTGCATCCATTCGAAAAAACCTGCAGGATCATCCACGCGCTCGCGGCGGCGACGACGGCCGAGCCGGCGGCAGGAGGCGCGACGACGGGTGACGGGTGTCCGCCGGCGAAAACCGTCTTGATCGTGCCCACCAAGATCACCCAGAGCAGCGTGCCGAGAAACAGGTAGGTCGGCAGCATGAAGAAAATTCCAGCTTCGCGGACACCCCGCAAGTTCACAATCGTGATGACCACGAGAATCGCGAGGCAAATCAAGAGCGTGTGGCTCTGCAAGCTAGGCACCGCAGAAACCAGCGCTCCTACGCCCGCTGAGATACCGACGGCGACCACGAGAACGTAGTCGAGCATCAGCGCCGCCGCCGCGAGCAATCCGGGAAACGCGCCGAGGTTTTCCGAAGCGACTGTGTAGGAGCCGCCTCCGCCCGGATACGCTGCAATGGTCTGACGATAAGAGAAGTAAACGATGGTCAAGAGCAGGATGATAGCCGCGCTGACCGGCACGATGTACGCGACTCCCGCTGCACCAAGTGGGAGAAGCAGCGTGAGCGCAGCCTCTGGGCCGTACGCAGCCGAACTGAGCGCGTCCAGACCGAAGATGGGAATACCGGCGGATGCGCCGATCTGCTCGGCGCGTTCGTCCGAGGTCGCCAGCGGCTTTCCGAGGAGGATGTCGAGAAAGGACATGGGCCCTCACAGCCCGAAAAGATGAGCGGCTAGAGTAGAGCGTCAGAGGAAAAATTGGAATCGCAAAACGTGCGGAGTCCCGGCTGGAATCGGTTATTCACGAACCTGTAATGTAGGCTGCTGGCAGGTGCGGGGCGGGGCCGGGTTCATTCTTGCGGGACTTCTCTCAGCAGAGCCTTGGCCTTGCGGAACCACGGGCGCTCGAGCCGCTGCAGATAGCGCGGCATGGTGCGCTTGCGGTTGATAATTCTCTGAGCGGCTTCGCGGGCCTCGCTCGCGCGGCCTTGGGATTTCAAGAACCGCGCGTAGTTGTAATGGACCTCGGGAAAGTTCGACAGCTCGGTGGTTCGCGCAAACAGGGTGCTGGCTTGCTCGGCGTGCCCTTGCAGGGCGTACGCATGCGCCAGAAGGCCGGCGGCGCGATCGTGGTCGTAGCGCGTCTCGTGCCCGACAACATACTCGAGATCCGGCACCGCGCCGGCAGTGTCTTGTAGTGCCAGCGAGCAAAGCGCGCGGCGGTAGAACGCGTCGACCGAATTCGCTCGCGCAGCGATGGCCTTGTCGTAGCACTCGCGAGCGCGCACGTATTTCTTTTGGTCCAGCAGCAGGTCGGCCAGTTCCTCGTAGTTTCCAGAGGAAGGATTGTCGAGAATGATCGCCTCAAGTTGTTGTATCCGGGAGCGCCGGTGAAATCCCTTGAAGAAATCGCCCAGCAACCTTGTATCGGGGACCACCTCCGCGACAATGTATGCGGCGGCCCCTAGAAAACCGCCCATCAAGATGATCCAGTACCAATAGGTGTCCGGGCGGCGCCGCACGGCGTGAATGAGCGCCAACGCTTGAAGAACAAATCCCCACGGGTAGAAGAGGTAGCTTAACCCGTATAGCATTTCACTTGAGATTAACTGCCGGTCTCTGGGCTGTCAAAGGACTCGGCCGCCGCCAGAATTGAACGAGGAAAGGTCCGAATGCTCTCGCGTTGTTCGGAAAGCAAGCCTGCGTGGGAGGAGGCTGCGCTATTTTCTGGTGGTACGTTGACTTGCGGCGAGGCGCAGCCTAGCATGGCGCGCACGGGAGACCAGCGTGGACTCACCCAGGGGTCCGGGAGTGCGCCGAGTCTTTTCGGCTGCCGTGGTCCTGGCTGCGATTTTCGCTCTTTCGCTCGCCGGACTAAGCCCGCCATCACCAAAACCAGCGAATGCACCCGCTACCGATTTCTCTGCAGTTCGCGCGGGAGACGCGCTCCGCCGGATTCTTGGCGCCGACATCCCGCATCCGGTCGGCAGCCCTGCCAACGATCAAGTGCGCACGCACATCCTCAATGAACTGACTCAGTCCGGATATCAGCCCCAGATTCAGACGGCGTTCTCGTGCAGCAACGATGGAAGCTGCGCAACGGTGAACAATGTGGTCGCACGGCTCGACGGGTACGAACCGGGCGCGGCCGTGCTCCTCGCCGCGCATTATGACTCAGTCCCGGCAGGCCCCGGCGATTCCGACGACGGCACAGGCGCGGCGGTGGTGCTCGAAGTTGCACGAGCGCTGAAGGCGCGGCCGACGCCGCGCCACTCGGTCATTTTCTTGATTGACGAAGGCGAGGAAGCCGGGCTGCTCGGCGCGCGGGCGTTCGTCGATGGGCATCCGTGGGCGAAAGAAGTGCACGCGGCCGTGAACGTGGATGCTCGGGGAACATCGGGACCGAGCCTCATGTTTGAGACAGGCTCCGCGAACGACTGGGTCATGTGGTTGTACACACGCAACATCACTCGGCCGGCAACAAGCTCGATCTTCTACACCGCCTACCAGCGGTTGCCGAACGACACGGATTTCACGATCTTCAAGGCGGCCGGCTACCAGGGGCTCAACTTCGCCTTCATCGGCGGTGTGAGGCATTACCACACGCCGCTCGATAACTCCGCGAACGTCGATCTCGCGAGCCTGCAGCACCAGGGCCAGAACGCACTGCAGGCGACAGTCGCGCTAACGAACGCTGAATTCTCGAATCTACCCGTCCGGGAAGATGTGTTCTTCGACGTCGCAGGACGATGGGCGGTCCGCTGGCCGGCGCGCCGCACGATCCTGTGGGCCATCGGAGCACTCCTGCTGCTGGCGATTCAGATGGCGTGGATGTTGTATAGCAGGCGGCTGACTCCGGCCGCATTTCTGTGGGGGCTGATTGCGTGGCTCGTTGCGATGGCCGTCACTGGAGCCGCGGCGCTCGTCCTGTTGCGCGCGATTGGCTTGGCGGGCGTGACGGAGGTGAACTGGATCGCTCATCCAACCCCGCTTGAACTGGCGTTTTGGTCTCTGGCGGCAGCCGTGGTGGTCATCAACGCAATTTTTTTCTCTCACAGGGCAGGCGTTGGAGGACTCTGGGCGGGCGTCTGGACCTGGTGGACGGTGCTGGCAGTAACTATCGCTTCGCAAGCGCCGGGATTGAGCTACGTGTTGCTCGTGCCCGCGGCGATTGCCGCGCTGATGGGATTGACGTGGACACTGCGCCGGAGCGAAGGGAGCGGCGCCTTTGCGTTGTCAGCCATTCTGCCGCTTGCGGCAGCGGCCCTCGTCGGATTTCCGCCTGCGATCCTGCTTTACGATGGTCTCGGCAACCGCGCATTGATACTGATCGCGATAGTCGTCGCGCTTCTCTTGAGTCCGCTCGCGCCTCTTTGTGCGGACCTGCGCGGTGCTCCGGGCTTGCGAGGCGTGGCAGCGCCATGGCTTCCGATTCTCACGGCGGCGCTTGCCACCTTCATGGCCGTCGTCATTCCCATTTACTCGGCGAAAGCGCCCGAGCGCGTAAACATCGACTACTGGCTGGATGCCGACTCGGGCATATCGCAATGGGTCGTTCAACCTGAGTCCGGCCGCCTGCCCGAGCCAATTCGTCTCGCGGACACGTTTCGGCGAGCAGATCGCGGAGCATTTCCATGGAATGGACGCGCTGCTTTCGTCGCCGACGCGCCGCATCTCGATCTTGCCGCCCCGACGTTCACAGTTCTGGAATCGTCACAATCTGGCGACCGCCGAAACTATAGGACGCTGCTGCGCTCGGAACGGGGCGCGCCTTTCGCTGCCGTATTCTTCTCACCTGACGCGGACGTCGGGTCCGTGCGTATGGAGGGCCAGCCCCTCGAGCCCGAAACTGCCCCCATTCGGCAGATTTTCAACAACTGGTCGGCATTCTCGTGCCCGACGATGCCACCGACCGGCGTTGACATCAGCTTCTCCGTGCCCGTCGGAAAATCGGTCGAAGTAATCGCGGCGGATCAGAGCTACAGCTTGCCGGACGAGGGTGCATTTCTGCTGCACGCGCGTCCGCTGACAGCGACATCGTCGCAAAACGGGGATGTCACGATCATCAGCCGGCGCGTTCAGCTCATTCCCTGATCAACATGCTTCGAAAGCGTGGCTTTGCCGCAAGGCGGAGCCTCGGCTAGAATAGCCCTTTTGCGAACGGCCCAAAAATGACAGAGATACGCCTGCACAACACGCTGACGAACCGCGTCGAGCCGCTCAATCCTGTGCATCCCGGAGAGGTCCGCATCTACACCTGCGGCCCGACCGTGTACGCATCGGCCCACATCGGAAACTTCCGCACCTTCATTTTTCAGGACATTCTCCGGCGGTTCCTGCGATCGCAGGGCTATCGCGTGATGCAGGTGATGAACGTGACGGATGTGGATGACCGTATCATCCACTCCGCGGCTGCCGCCGGCGTCGGCATACGCGAATACACCGAGAAGTACATTCAGGCATTCCTCGAGGACATCGACGCGCTGCACATCGAAATGCCCGAGGAGCTCGTCCGAGCGACCGATCACATCGACGACATGGTCGCGCTGATCGAGAGATTGCAGCAAAAGGGACTGACCTACACGAGCGACGGTTCGATCTATTTCCGCATCTCGAAATTCCCTGAGTACGGCAAGCTTTCCAAGATCGATCTGGCCGGCATCCAGCCCGGCGCGCGTGTGGATGTGGATCAATACGAAAAGGAGAATGCCCGCGATTTCGCGCTCTGGAAAGCGCCGAAGCCGGGCGAACATTTCTGGGAAACGCGCATCGGTCCCGGCCGTCCGGGGTGGCACATCGAATGCTCGGCCATGTCGATGAAGTATCTGGGCGACACGCTCGACATCCACACCGGCGGCGTCGATCTCGCGTTTCCGCATCACGAAAATGAAATCGCACAGAGCGAAGCGGCTACCGGCAAGCCATTCGTTCGCATGTGGCTGCACGCCGAACACCTGATCATCGATGGGCAAAAGATGTCGAAATCGCTCGGCAACATCTACACGCTGCGCGATCTCTTCGCCAAAGGCCACAAGCCTTCCACGATTCGCTTCCTGCTGCTCTCGGTGCCGTACCGACGGCAGCTGAATTTCACCGAAGATGGACTCACGCAGGCGCGGAATTCGGTCGAGCGGCTGCGGAATTTCGTCGCGCGGCTGAAGGCGGAGCAATTTCCGGCGGGATCGAATGCCGAAGTGCAGGCGCGGATTGAAAAAGCGGAGGGCGAATTCGACGCGGGCCTTGCGAACGACATCAACACAGCTGTCGCGCTGGCCGCGGTCTTCGACATCGTGCGCGACATCAATACGGCGATGGACCGAGGCGCTTTCCTGCAGCAGGATGCTCCGCGCGCCGTCGCGGCCATGGAAAAATTCGACGCCGTGATGGCCCTGCTTGCCGACGATGACGACGAAAAGTTGCGCAAACTGGGGTTCGGCGGGGCCGCGCGCCTTTCGACGGGAGAAATCGAGGCCTTAATCGCCGAGCGCATCGCCGCAAAGAAAAACCGCGATTTCAGACGCTCCGACGAGATCCGCCAAAAGCTCGCGGATTCTGGTATCCTAGTCGAAGATACGAAAGACGGTACGGTCCGCTGGAAGTACAAATGAGCTTTCTCTCTCAACACGGATTCCCGCTTCATACGCCACCTTCTTACGAACGCCCGAACCTCTACGGCGTAGATTAAGTCTTCATTCCTCCAACGGTTTCCCGATCGCGCGCTGCCGGAAACAGCGTGCGCGCCGAGGAAAATTCATTTCGGGGAGGAACCGATGCAAGTCGCTGAGAAGATGAGGAAACTACCCCATCTCGTCACTGCGTTACCCGGCCCGAAGGCCAAGGAAATTGTCGAGCGGGACCATGCAGTTATTTCGCCGTCCTATACGCGCGACTACCCGCTGGTGGCGAAATCCGGGCGCGGCGCGATGGTCGAAGACGTGGACGGAAACACGTTTCTAGATTTCGCTGCGGGAATCGCCGTCGTCGCCACGGGACACTGTCACCCGACTGTTGTCGCCGCGATTCAGAAGCAAGCGGCCGAACTGATCCACATGTCCTGTACGGATTTTTACTATCCGGGCATGGTCGAGCTGGCCGAAAAACTTGCTTCGATCATGCCCGGCAGCGGCGCCAAGCGCGTCTATTTCGGCAATTCCGGCACCGAAGCGATCGAAGCCGCGATGAAACTCGCGCGTTACCACACGAGGCGCGACAAGTTCATTGCGTTCCACGGCTGCTTCCACGGCCGCACGCTCGGTTCGCTTTCGCTCACCGCAAGCAAGGCCGTTCAGAGAAAGCGCTTCGGCGCGCTGCTCGGCGGCGTTTTCCACACGCCGTATCCGAACACGTATCGCGGCGCATACGGCGTGCGGCCCGAGAACGCCGCTGCGGACGCGCTCGCGCACATTGAGGACGAACTCTTCAAGCGCATCGTCGACCCAGAAGAAGTTGCGGCGATCTTTGTCGAGCCGATTCAGGGAGAGGGCGGATACGTGGTGGCACCGGCGGAATTTCTCCAGGGCCTTCAGCGCTTGTGTCGCAGGCACGGCATCTTGCTTGTCGTGGATGAAGTGCAATCGGGAATGGGCCGCACCGGAAAGTGGTGGGGCTCGGACCACTCACGCATCGAGCCGGACATGATTTGCACCGCAAAGGGCATTGCGTCGGGCATGCCTCTCGGCGCCGTGATTGCCAAATCGGGCGTGATGGACTGGGCGCCCGGCGCTCATGCGTCCACCTTCGGCGGCAATCCAGTGGCGATTGCCGCAGCGCTCGCGACATTCGACGTCTTGAGAGATGGCGCGATCGAAAACGCAGCCGACGTTGGCGAATTCATCTTCCGGCGCACGGCCGATTGGACTGAGCGCCACAAGAGCGTCGGCAACATTCGGGGCAAAGGGCTCATGATGGGAATCGAGCTCGTGCGCGATCAGAAGACGAAAGAAAGGGCGCCCGAACTGCGCAACCGCGTGATCCATTCGGCATTCGAGAAGGGATTGCTCATTCTCGGCGCGGGCGAAAATTCGCTGCGCCTCGCGCCGCCGCTCATCACCGACGAGGAGCAGGCGGATTTCGCCGTTCGCACTCTTGATGCGTGCATCGGCGTAGCCGAGCGATCGCTGTAGCTCCGTAGTTTCCACAACTAGCCCCAAACGGCGCAGCGCGCTATTGTGCGCGGCAATTTCCATGCTGGGGCGTTTGATATTCGCACTCGTGGACTTCGCCGCTCGAAAGGGCCTTGCGGAACCGCCTACGGACGATTCGGCCGCTGGCTCAGCGAAGGAGCGCGCCCGCCGCACGGGCGTGCGCGGCGAGACCTACGCCTACTGGTACCTTCGCCGCCACGGGTACGTGCTCGTCGCGCGCAACTACACTGTGCCTGGAGTCAAAGGCGAGGTCGATATGATTGGTTACGACGGGTCTGTGCTTGCATTTGTCGAGGTGAAAACCCGCGATGCGACGAAACCCGACGCTCCTGACCCTGAGCTTGCCGTGAACGCAGAGAAGCGTGGTCATCTGGCCCGAATGGCGCGGCGATTTCTGCGCTCGCGGCGAGCGGAGTCGGGTTCGTGGCGTTTCGATGTGGTCGCGATCGAAACACGCCCGGGCAAGCGCCCCGCAGTCCGCCTGCACAAGGGAGCATTCGTACCGCACTCGCCATAGCCAGCCCGCCGACCCCTTGCACAAAAGTGTGGCACTTAGCTTGCTCCAGCCGCGATTGCAGCCTCCCACGTAGTAGAATGACGAGTTTCATCACTGACCGTGTCCCGAATCGGGACTACCTAATCACTAGGAGGAGCGTTTGCCGGAGCTTCGCAGGGACCCCGTTACAGGCCGCTGGGTGATCATCTCGACCGACCGCGCCAAGCGGCCCACAGACTTCATCCGAGAGAGCGTCAAGATCACGGGGCCGAAGAATTGTCCGTTTTGTCCGGGCGCCGAGGGGAAAACTCCGCCGGAAATTTTGGCGTATGGACGCCGGGACGGTAGCCGCGACACGCCGGGATGGTCGCTGCGCGTGGTGCCCAACAAGTTTCCCGCGCTGGGGATCGAAGGCAGCCTCGATCGTGAGGGCGAGGGCCTCTTCGACCGGATGACCGGCATCGGCGCGCACGAAGTGATCATCGAGGCACCCGATCATCAGCTCACTCTCGCCACGATGCCGGAAAAAGCGATCGAGGAGACTTTGTGGGCCTACCGGGACCGCGTTCTCGACCTCAAGAACGACCGGCGCTTTCGGTACATTCTTCTTTTCAAGAACCACGGCGAGGCCGCCGGCGCCACGCTCGAGCACACGCATTCGCAACTGATCGCTCTGCCGATCGTGCCCAAGCGCGTGCGCGAGGAAGTCGACGGCGCCAAACACTACTACGACGAAAAAGAGCGCTGCATCTTCTGCGACATCATTCGGCAAGAAGTCGAGACCGACAAGCGCGTCATTCTGAACGACGACCACTTCATTGCGCTCGCTCCCTATGCGCCGAGATTTCCGTTTGAAGCGTGGATTCTGCCGCGTCAGCACAGCTCCGCGTTCGAAAACATGCCCACGCCTTATTATGGAAATCTTGCCAGAACCCTGCGCGAGTTCCTTTCGCGGCTCGACTCCGTGCTCCAGTTTCCCTCATACAACTACGTGATCCACACTTCGCCGGTCGGCGAGGAAATCAACGATCACTACCATTGGCACATCGAGGTCATGCCGAAGCTCACGCGCGTTGCAGGATTCGAGTGGGGCACCGGCTTCTACATCAACCCCACGCCGCCGGAGGAATCGGCGCGTTTCCTGCGCGAAGCGCGAGCCAAGTGACAATCCGATAGGATATTGTCATCTCCGGTGTCAGGAGTCCGGTGGAGTCCGCCGCGGCGGACGACCCGGGGTTCTCTCTTCGACGCGAAGAAGCTAGGTTTGTTTGAGTTTCTTCCTTGCGGAGACAAACAGCGTCGCGGCAAGCGCGGCGAATAGCAGTACGCCGAACCACTGCGCTTGGTGCAACTGTGGCAGGTACTTCTCGCCCCACGCGGTGAAGAGCTTCTCAGGCCAAGGCAGATGCAGCGCACGAACCAGCCAGTGCGGCACATGCTGGCTCAATTCCGGGTCTTGCAGCAGGTTGAACATGATGGCGAGCAGTCCGAACACGCCGCCGGCGGCGATCAGGCCGCTGGAGTAAAGCGAGCCAGGGCTTACTTCGCTTTCGGCGCCGGCGGACTTTTCCCGGCCCTGCTCCGCCAGCCAACGCACCACGCCTCCGGCGAACATCGCCATGGTGGTGCCAATCGAGATGTACGAGCCCACCGCGAACGGCAGGGAGCGGACGCCAAGAATCTCGATCGCAATCACCAGGAACACGCCGAGGAACACCAGCCGCCACGGAAGCCGCCGGTTCAGGATACCGTTGATGACCGTAGCCATTAGGCGCGCTTGGGGCGCAGCAGCTTTCGCGCTGCCGATTCCCTGCTCCCATTGAATTTCGATCTGCTTCGTTGCGGGATCGTACAGGTATTTTCCGTCAGGAATCACGCTCGAACCGATCGCATTCACCAGCACGTAGGCCTTCCCTTCGTGCACGTAGTGATTGTCCTGGCGCTCGACTCCGGCCGGCAGATTGTTGACGTCCAGCGGAATCTGCATCGGCCGGTACTGCGCGAGACCGACGTTCATCAGGATTAGCGTTCCGCCAATCGCAAGCGAGGAAACCAAGACGCCGATGACGAGTGCAATCTGCTGGTTCGCCGGAGTTGCGCCAACAAGAAATCCGGTCTTCAGGTCTTGCGAAGTGGCGCCTGCGATAGCCGCTGCAATGCAGACGACGCCCCCGATGGTCAGCGCGAGCACTGCGTAGGCGTTCGCCGTCCAGTGAATCACGAGGAAGACCGCGCACGTGGCCATCAGAGTTGCGATAGTCATTCCGCTGATCGGGTTGGATGAATTTCCGATCAGCCCGCTGATGCGCGAAGCCACCGTCACGAATAGGAATCCGAATACGACGATGAAGAGCGCTGCACAAATATTGGCGAATAGGCCGGTTTGCGCACCCGGCACCGGCTTGAACGTGAGAAACAGCCAGATCATCGCGAGGATCAGAATCGAGCCGCCGATTACGACTTTCATCGACAGATCGCGGTCCGTGCGGTTCGAGGCAGGCGTGACTTCCTGCTTGGCACGCACGTCTTTCAGCCCGGCCGCGAGCGCAGCGAAAATCGTGGGCGTCGTCTTGATCAGCGTTATTAACCCGGACGCAGCTACGGCACCGGCTCCCATTGGACGAATGTAGGTCGCCCAAAGTTGATCGGGGGTCATTTGCGGAATCGGCACAGTGCTCGGATACAACGCGACGCTGGGAGCGAGCGAGCCGAAGAATCGAATCGCGGGCATCATGACCAACCACGAAATTACGCCGCCTGCAAAGAGGAAACCTGCGACGCGCGGTCCGATGATGTATCCGACGCCCAGGTATTCTGACGTGATCGTGCAGCGCATTGACGCACCGGGCAGCCACTTCGGCTGGTAATCGGGTTGGCCGGGCCACAATCCGAGCGTGTTCATGCAAACCGTGTAGACGCCGCCCAAGCCCAGCCCCCAAAAGACGCGCCCCGCAAACGAGCCCCCGCGCTCCCCTGCTACCAGCACGTCGGCGCAGGCAGTCCCTTCCGGATACGTGAGGTTGCCGTGCTCTTTGACGATCAGTTGCCGCCGCAGCGGAATCATGAACAGCACGCCGAGCGTCCCGCCGAGCAGCGCGAGGAAGAAGACGCGCCAGTACTCAGTGTTGAGTGAAAAACCGAGAAAGATCAGGGCTGGGATCGTGAAAATCACGCCTGCGGCGGCCGATTCACCGGCCGAACCGGTCGTCTGAACGATGTTGTTTTCGAGGATTGTGGACCGGCCGAACGCGCGCAGGATGCTGATGGAAAGGACGGCAATCGGAATCGAGGCAGATACCGTCAGCCCGGCGCGCAGTCCCACGTACACGGAAACGGCTCCGAACAGGATCCCGAAAACTGCGCCAAGGATGATCGCGCGGAGGCTGAATTCCACTGGGCTTTCTTCGGCTGCAACGTACGGACGAAACTCACCGGGTGGTGCAGTCGAACTCCACGGCTTGGTCGCCACTCAGTGCCTCCTCGGCATCGCGCCGCAGCCGATTTACAGGCTTTAGGGCCGCACGACGAACTCGGCACGGTAGCACTAGACGCTGGTGCAAGCAAGGCGCGGACCTTGTGCCACGCCGGCACGCGGAATCCGTCAGATGTTGCCGAAGGGCACTTCAAAGAACATCAAGGGCTTGTTGGCGGGGATGGTCGTCACGTTGGGCACGTAAAGGCTCGAATGGTCGGCGAGCGACATATCGTGACTCAGATCAAAAAAGAGAAAACCATGAATCTTGCCGAGTGGCGGGATGACGTCCGCGTCGAGTGCGAAGGGGCGAAGAATTTCCGACAATTCGTCCGCCTTTTTGTCGGCGCCGGTCTGGACGCCAATGGGGAACCTGGGCTGCCTAGGGGCCGACGGGCCGCGCGGATGGGCGATTGCCCTGGCCACTTCGCGTATCGTGAGCCAGTCAACCCCTTCCTGACGGCCGCCTTCCAAATGCACTTCGAGCTGGATCGTATCCATGTCGACCCGAAGCGGTTGCGGGGTCTCGTTCGTGAGAAAAACCTCAACCGGCAGGATGCCGACCGGAACAGGATTCGCTTTGCCGAACTTTTCCTTGGCGCGGTCGCGCTCGGTGTAAACGTCCGCCGAAACCGTCAAACCCTCGTGACGATCTCGCGGGAGGGGGGCCGCAGGGCCCGCTGGACGGGCCGGCGCAGAGTTCGACTGCCCGAAAGCCGCGCCGCCAACGAAGACCAAGATCAGGACCCATGTAGCTTTTCGAGTCATCGGTGCCTATTCGGATGCCTTTGATACACGCGGCGTTGTTTGTATTTTGTGGCCGCCACTATACCGCACATTTACGATTTGTGAATCATTGTGATTTGCGTTAGGCATCGGGGCGCCGGGACCGAGGCGACGCAAATTCTTCTTGACACGGGACTTGGCGCGTGCAAACTTCGCCCGGCCAAGACCCTCTCAAAAGCAGGAGAAGACACGATGGCGAGCAGGAGAGAATTCCTTCAAATGGGGGTTGCCGCACTGGCGCTGCCGATTTCTGCGCGCGCTGCGCTTTCACCCGCGCCCTCGCTCATGGAGAGCGATCCTGGGGCGACACCTTTGTACAAGGTCGCTTTTGACGAGCGGTTCCCTTCGAGCCGCGCGTTCGCCGAGGAAGCAAAGCGTCTGGGTGTGTCCGTTCACGGAATTAAGGGAGACATGACGGATTTGTGGTACCACGATCTATACGCGCGCTGGAAAGAAGGCCCGGTGGCTATTGCCGGGCTGACGGCTCACGGTCCCATCTTTTGCCTCGAAAGATTGGCTTGGGATCAGCGAATGCGCGTGGTTTTCCGCGCCGACCATCGCTATCGGGCCGACGGCTCGATCGAGCACGCACTTTCGGGCCCTGCAAGCATGTTGCGGCAGGCTGCCGCGCTGAGCACAGACACAGACTGGGCGACCGAGATGGCGGGTCTCGTGACTCGCTGCCCGGCGGCCCGGCCGCAATCGTCCCAATCGAACGTCATCGGTCCCACAGTGAAGCACGCGGATGACCCGGAACACTTGATTTCCTGGGTGATCGCGCCGATCCACAGAGCCTAGAGGGTTCACAGAGTACTTGCTGTCTTCGATGTGCCAAGGCAGGAGCGCGGAATGAGGGTTCCCCCGGGTGTGAGTCCGGCCGATTTCGCAGAAGCGATCAAACAACTCGAGGGTGCAATCGGCAAGGAATGGGTCTTTACGTCCGATGAGGACGTAGACCCCTACCGCGATGCCTATTCGCCCGTGTGGAATGAAGAGGAAGAGCCCATTCCATCTGCGGCGGTCGCACCGGATGGAGTCGAGCAAGTCCAGGCGATCATCCGGGTCGCAAACAAGTACCAGATTCCGCTCTGGACCATTTCAACCGGGAAGAATTTGGGCTACGGCGGCTCGGCCCCGCTGCTGGGCGGTAGCGTGGTGCTGGATTTGAAGCGCATGAATCGCGTCCTCGAGATAGACGAGAAGAACCACTACGCGCTCCTCGAGCCGGGTGTCAGCTATTTCGATCTCTACCGCTATATCCAGGATCGCAAGCTCAAAGTCTGGATCGATCCTCCCGATCCCGGATGGGGCAGCCCCGTGGGCAACTCGCTGGAAAGGGGCGGCGGATACACGCCCATGCACGACCATTTCGACGCGGTGTGCGGAATGGAAGTCGTGCTGCCGAACGGCGAGGTGATGCGGACAGGAATGGGCGCACTTCCCGGCTCGAAGACCTGGCAGCAATACAAGTACGGATTCGGCCCCTATGTGACGCCGATTTTTTCCCAATCGAACTTCGGCGTCGTCACGAAAATGGGAATCTGGCTCTTCCCGGAACCTGAAGCCTATCTGTCGGGAACGGTGCAAGTATGGAAGCGTGACGACTTGATGCCTCT
>Ga0187782_10001709_pt1 | contig 16095 bp, 15 predicted proteins | sample 0715_SJ02_MP15_2_FD_132454 | JGI IMG/M metagenome (GOLD analysis project Ga0187782, IMG submission 132454) | Tropical peat soil microbial communities from peatlands in Department of Meta, Colombia - 0715_SJ02_MP15_20_MG | ecosystem: Environmental > Terrestrial > Soil > Wetlands > Peat | place...
AGGTCGCCGGTGCCGCAGCAGAGGTCGAGAACGCGTGCGTCCGGCCGCCCAAGAATCTGGAGAAACCGCTTGGCCGTGCGGCGGCGCCAGACTTGATCGAGCCGGAAAGATATCACGCGATTCAGGAGGTCGTATCGCGGCGCAATGTGTGTGAACATTTCGCGCACACGGACGGCCGCCTCGCGCTCGTCGCGAGTACCTTCGGGGCGCGTGCCGGGAAGCGGGCCTCTCTCCGTTGCTGGCATCATGACAAACAAAAAACCAGATCCCTCGCCTGCGGTCCGCGCTCTCGCTCCGCGATGGCAGACCTAAGCGCGGACCGTCGCTCGGGATGACAATCCTTCCTATCGATGAGCATGAGTGGAGATCGCAGGCAACTCGGCGAAGGCGCGTTCTACGACCGGCCAGGGAATCTCGATGCCCCGCTTCGTCTTGCCGATGCGGCGCGGAAGCACCCAGAGGATCCGGCCACCGCGGACTTTCTTATCGCTCGCCATGATTGGGAGCAAAGCAGAGGCGCGAATTCCCCGGACCGGCGGCAACGGCCCTACAGTAGCGATGAGGCGAATGATGCGCACTGCGTCCTTGTCGGTCAGATGGCCCTGCGAGACGGCGAGCAGTGTCGAGCCGAGCATGCCCCAGGCGACCGCTTCTCCGTGGAGAAAGCGCTGATAGTGCGTCGCCGTTTCAAGAGCGTGGCCGAGCGTGTGCCCGAAATTCAGAATCTGGCGCAGGCCACTCTCGCGCTCGTCCCTGCTCACGACGCGCGCCTTGATGGCGGCTGAGCGCGGAATGATCCACGCGAGCGCCGCAGGATCGCGGCGAAGAATCGCGCCCATGTGGCGCTCGAGATAGTCGAAGAGTTTCGCGTCCGCAATCACGCCATACTTGATTACTTCATAGAGTCCCGAGCGGAATTCGCGATGCGGCAGCGTGCTCAACAAGCCGGGATCAGCCAGCACGAGCTTCGGCGCATGAAATGCGCCGACGAGATTCTTGCCCTCGGGGAGATCGACACCCGTCTTGCCTCCGATCGCGCTATCGACTTGCGCGACAACGGTAGTCGGGATGTGGACCAGCCGCACGCCGCGAAGATATGTGGCCGCGGCAAAACCGGCGACGTCGCCGACGACGCCGCCGCCGATAGCGACCACCGTTGCGCGGCGGTCGGCCCCGGCGTGCACAAGCGCGCGCGCGATGGCTTCGACGGTCGAAAGACGCTTCGACGATTCGCGGTCGTCAAACAGAATCGGCTTGCCGCTGCCGGGAAAGGCCTTGCCGATGGCGCGTCCCCAATACCGCCAGACGGTCGGTGACGAAAGCACAAATGTGCCTGTCGAGTCGCCCAATTTCTTGATAAGCGATGCGGCGCGGCGCAGCACGCCCGGCTCGCAAATCACGTTGTAGGGACCGGCAGAACTGCTAACGCGGATCGTCGGCATGTCGCAAGAAAATGTAGCACAGTTCGCGAGCGGGACTTTTGCGAAGGGTAGCAAAGCCCGGAAACATCAGGGTGCTCCCGTGCGTATCGTTAGGTGAGGCGACGGGCACGATGCTGACTTTTATCCTGTGGTGCATTCTGCTGTTTCTCTGCTGGCCGCTGGCGCTGCTGGCGCTGATTCTCTATCCCCTGATTTGGCTTCTCCTCCTGCCCTTCCGAATCGTAGGGATCGCCGTAGATGGCGTGCTGGAGCTGGTTAAGGGAATCATTCTATTTCCGACACGAATCTTGCGGGGGCCGCGAAGGGCCGTGCCGCGCTGAAGGCCGCGGCGCTACGTTCAAACCTGAAGCCGCGCGGTACGCGATCGTCTCGCGGCGACGGATCAGCGCTTTTGGAGTTCACTGATGGATTCGAGGATGACGTGGCCGACGATGGCGAGGCTGCGCGGGCTGATTTTGTCGAGCGTGTCTTGCGTGGTGTGCCAGTAACCGAGGTTTTGATAATCGCCCAGGTCAATTATGTCGATGGCGGGCACGCCGCGGCGAGCGATCGGCAGGTGATCGTCTTCGGTGCTCGTCTCTTGCGAGACGAAGACGTCGCGATAGCCCAAGCGCGCGGCGGTGTGCCAGATTGTGTCGGTCAACCACTTCGGTGAACCCGAATCACGAAGAATGCGCAAGTTGTATTGCCCGACCATGTCGGCAAGGATCACGGCTTTGACTCTTTTCAGGTCGCTGGAAAGAGCGAGACGCGCGGCGAGTTCCCGGCTGCCGTAGAGGCTATCCGCGTCGGACCATTCGAATGTCGCCTGGGTTTCTTCGCCGTCGAGAAAAGCAATCCACACGGCATTTGGCTGCTTGGCACCGCCGCACAGCAGGCGCGCCATTTCCAGCATCAACCCAGTCGAAGAGCCGCTGTCCTCGGCGCCGACGAAACCATCAACGCGTTTCGTATCATAGTGCGTCAGCAGAAGGATGATTCCCTGCCCCGTCCCGGGAACTTTTGCGACGATGTTACTCATCGCGAGCGTGCCGATGGGAGTTTGAGCGCTGAAGTCGTCCTCATCAACGGCGCAGCCGAAGCTCTTCAACTGCAACCGAATGTAATCTTGCGTTCTGTGAATCGCGTCGGAAGCAGGCGGGCGGGGACCGAACGAGACCAGCTTTGCGACCTGGTCGTAGGCTTTCGTGCCGTCGAAGCCACCGGTTTGCGAGGCCGGGGGGGCCGATTCCGCAGGCCCGGCGCTCGCCTGGGAAGCCATCGGAGAAGAAGCGGCGGAGACGGGCGAATTCGACTGAGCGTTGTTGCAGCCTACGAGCAGCGTCACGCCGATTGCGAAAAGGAGAACTCGCCACGCCAGGGCGAGCGCCGGGCATTCCGTGGCCTGTAGCAAGCTACGACGCCCCGCCTTCCGCCAGAGAGCGCGCTTGCTTGCGGCGCACGACCGCGTGGGACACCAACACGCTGATGAAATAGAGGATAACCATAGGCGCCATGAAAATCAGCATCGTGGTCGCGTCCGGGGAGGGCGTCACGATCGCGGCGAGGATCGTAATGACCAGCATCGCGTACCGGAAATTCCTCATCAGAAACTTCGGCGTGACGATGTTGAAGATGGAAAGAATGAACACCACAACAGGCATTTCGAAAATCACGCCCAAGCCCACGAGCACGACCAGGATCGTGTCGAAGTATTCGTTCACATCGATCCAGGGGCTGATCGGTCCGCCGGTCGAAAAACTGATGACTTTTGTTAGTACGAGCGGCAGCAAGCCGAAATATCCGACGCCGATGCCCGCGAGAAACAGGAACATCGCGGAGAAAATGAAACTCAGCGTGGCGCGCCGCTCGTGCTTGTACAGCCCCGGAGCGACAAACAGCCAAATCTGATACAGCACCCACGGCATGGCGATGGCGATGCCGAGATACAATCCCAAGTTGATGTACAGCCCGACGTACCCAGCCGGGCTCCTGAAGTATATTTTTTCATCGAGGTGATTCGCACGCAGCGCGATGATCATCGGCTGGACGATGAAATTGATAAACCGCTTCGCCACCAATAGCCCGACGAGCATCCCCACGCCGATGGCCAGCAGCGAGCTGATGATGCGCTTGCGCAGCTCGACCAGATGGTCGAAGAAAGACATCGTGCCGCCCGCCTCTTCGTCCGGCCGCTGGCGCAGCGAGCGGTTAGGCGGGGCGGACGTCGCCATCGGTCACTTGTTCCGGGACTTTCTGGGATTCGTTTGGCTCGGGCTGAGTCGCCGAAGCGGCGGGCGCGAATTCGCTGGCCATCAGATACGGATCGTTTCCGGGATCGCGCCGACGAAGGTCGGGATCGGGGACATTCTCCGACGCTGACTCTTTGGACGCGGCGATTGCCGCAGCATTCGGAGGGTTCGAGGGGACGGTTCCGGGTGACGGAGGAGTAGGTTGTGCCGCCGCCGGCTGCACGGGCGGGCTTGCGGCCGGAGCCGCCGCGATTTTGCGGGCGTCGGCCTCACGCTCCAGATCGCGAAGGTGACCCTCAAACGTACTGCGGAGCTCGCTCGTATGGCGGCGGAACTCGGCCATCACCCTGCCGAGGTTGCGCGCAAGCTCCGGCAGTTTTTCGGGTCCGAAGACCACGAGCGCGACCACGAAGATGATGATGAGATGAGGAATACTGAGCATTCGCGACTCGGCAGCCGCTTTTGCGGCGCCATTTTTGCATCATAGAAGAGGCATCCAGAGGTGTCAAACCGGCTCTAGGGGCGTCTGACATGCCAATGAAACGACTGCGCTAGACGAAAAGGGGCTGCAAGACGGGTATGCTATACTGACCTTCGCGAGGGGCGAAAAGAGGCCGCATGGAACCATCGCAGTCTTCCCAATCCAATCCTTCCCAACAGCCAGCCGGAGGGCCGACGCGCGGGATGGTGCTGTTCGCGCTGGTGCTGCTGGTGTCGGCGCTGCTCGGGCGTCTAGTGTACGAGCCGCAGCTGAGAGCGAATGCCGCAAATTCCGACGACATGGAAGACTCCGTGAAGGCGTTCACACGCGTTCTATCAGTTGTCGAGCGCAATTACGCCGACCCGGTCGACACCGACAAGGCCATCTACGACGGCGCGATTCCCGGCATGCTGCACGTCCTCGATCCGCACTCGAACTTCTTCGATCCCAAGCAATACGCGCTGTTCCGGGAGGAGCAGGAAGGAAAGTACTACGGCGTCGGGATGATCGTCGCGCAGAAGGACAATGAGACCGTCGTGCAGTCGCCGTTTGTGAACTCGCCCGCGTTCAAAGCGGGGATACGCCCGGGCGACATCATTTTGAAAGTCGACGGCAGGACGTGCACGGGGCTGACGACGACGGAAGTTGCGGACATGCTGAAGGGCGCCAAGGGTACGCCCGTTCATATTTCGCTCGGGCGCGAGGGCTGGGATCAGCCAATCGAAGTGACCGTGGTGCGCGACGAAATTCCCCGTCCCGGTGTGGAATTTTCCGCGATGGTGAAGCCCGGAATTGGATACGTCCGGGTTTTCACTTTCAATGAGACGACCGACAGCGATCTTTCCGACGCGCTCAAGCAGCTCGACGTGTCGAAGCTCGACGGCCTCGTCATCGATCTGCGCGGCAACGGCGGCGGTCTCCTAAATCAGGCCGTGGGAATGGCGGACATGTTCCTCGACAAGGGGGAACTGGTGGTGTCGCACCGCGGGCGAGCGTCGATGGAGCATTCGTATTACGCCGTGCGCGGCAATCAGGGGGTGGCGGTGCCGCTCGTCGTGCTGGTCAACGGGCAAAGCGCTTCGGCGTCTGAAATTGTTTCCGGCGCGATTCAGGACCACGATCGCGGTCTGATCGTTGGCGAAACGAGTTTCGGCAAGGGACTCGTCCAGACCCAATATCCGCTGAGCGAGAACACGGCTCTGCTGCTTACGACCGCGCGCTATTACACACCGAGCGGCCGCTTGATTCAGCGCGATTACAAGAACGTCACGCTCTACGACTACCACTACAATCCGAAGCCTCCGAAGGCTCCCGAGGTGAAGTTGACCGATTCAGGCCGGCAGGTGTTCGGCCAGGGCGGCATCACACCGGACGTGGTGGTCCCGGAACTCAAGCCGACGGAATTCGAGGAGCTATTGGAGCGCCGCGGAGCCTTTTATCCGCTGCCGCAGGGAGTGGGAGATTTCGTCCGCTACTATCTCGGCGAGCGGCCTGCCGTCACGAAGGACTTCGTTGCCGATGAGGGCGTGATCGCGCAGTTGAAAAAGTATCTTGGCGACCAGCACATCGACGTGACCGACCAGCAGATTCAGGACAACCTTCCGTGGCTGAAGTGGGAGATCAAGCGCGAAGTCTTCACCACCGTGTTTGGCTTGAACGACGGCTACAGGGTCGCGCTCGAAAACGACCCGCAATTAGACAAGGCGATTGCGTCGATCCCGCAGGCCAGAGCACTCTACGCCAACGCCCGGAAGATTGTCGCGGAACGCGAAGGCGGAACGCGCCCCCCTCAGTAGCAGCCTTGGAACAGAGATAGGACTGGCGAGACTCGCTGGTTAGCAGCTGCAATAGCGGTTTTTTCTCAGGGTTGCTTCGGCGCCGGGTTTTCGAGTTCCTTGAGGGCAGACCGCGCGGCGGCAGCGTCAGGCGAGTTAGAGGCCTCCTTCACATATTCCTTCAGTTCGATAATCTCGCCGTGCGGGTCGCCCCTCGCCTCATAGATGTGCGCCAGCAAGAGGTGCAGCTGCGGCAGATGATGCCACGGGTCCAAGGGAACAGCTGCGCGTGCGTTCGTCTCAGCGTCCGGCAGGCGCTTCAAATGGTAGTTGGCGTCGGCGGAGTAGTAGAGCGCGTAGGCATTGCTCACCGGATCAATCGCAAGCGCTTCATCTGACAGCTTGGAAAGCTGGTCCCAGTTCTCGTCCCGGGCAGCAAACTCCGCGAGGCAGAGGTATGGCGCCACGTACTGTGGCTCAATCGTGACGGCCTGCGAACAGGCCTTGTCGGCGTCCGGCCGGTTGTGCTCGGCGTCAAGCACCTGGCCGAGCAGCACCCAACTGGCGGCGTAATTCGGGTAGATATCGATGGCCTTCCGTACGTGAGTTTCCGCCTGCGGGAATCTCTTGTCCTTGTAGGACGAGCAGGCCTTCTGGAACTCGCCGCTGGCCTTATCTGGCACTTGCAGCCGGGCCACACTTACGGTCGGACTGTGAACGCCGGACTCAGTCCACGAGTTGCAGGCCTCGGCGTCCACGATGCGAGCCGATTCAGCGTTCACGGTAATGACGCCCGGCACCGAGGCGGGGGGCGCGTCAAACGGATCAGGACCTCCGCCGGGCTGCGTAACAGTTCCGGTGCCAAACGGGTAAGGGTTCGCATACGGACTGGAGGGCTCCGAACCAGACGTCTTGCCACCGCTGCCACCTGACGGAGCGGTGCCTTTCACTTGCGCCAGGGTGGGCGCAGCAAGGCAGGCCGCCGCGAGAAGGCACAAAGCCGCGCGCCCAATCAAGCCTGCAGAAAAATCACGAGACAATCGGTACCGACAGCTGCGAGGGGTGCCCGGCGCATCCCAGGCAGCCAGACCCGAGGATGTTACAGCCCATACCATTGCGCCAATCATAACCCCAGTGGCCGGGCGAAACGCCAGTTAATTTTTGTAAACATTATGGCCAGTCGGACGATTGGTGATTCGGACGGCGCGGTGGATTGAACCCTGTGGACTCGGGCACGATGGACTTTGGTGGACGTGAGGGGGCTCGAACCCCTGACCTCCTCGTTGCGAACGAGGCGCTCTCCCAACTGAGCTACACGCCCACTGCGCTTTTCATCTTAGCAAAGCAACACACACGCGCCAATTACGATTCGGACCGGATTTTCCGAAGCGGGCGCCCGACACGGTAGAATAGATCCGTGGCGATTCAACTGATTGCGATGGATATCGACGGCACGCTGCTCGACAGCAAGTCGCAATTGTCCGCCGAAAACGCTCAGGCCATCGCGGAAGCCGCTTCGCGAGGAATCGAGATCGTTATTGTGACGGGGCGGCGATTCCATTCGGCGCGGCTCATCGCCGAAGAGCTTTCCTGCGAGGTCGAGCTGATCGTCAGCAACGGTGCACTCGTGAAGTCCCTGTCCGGCGAGACGCATTTGCGAACGCTGCTGCCCGCGGAGACGGCACGAAGGGTCCTTCATGCGACGGAAGCGTTCCGGCCGATGTCGGGAGTGATTTTCGATCGGCCTGCGGCCAATCAAGTGGTCTTCGAACGCATCGATTGGGACGGGCCATTCATCGGACCGTATCTTCGCAGGCACCGGCAACAGGTGACCGAGGTGAATCCCCTCGCCAACTGCCTCAACGGAGAGGATCCAGTGGAGGTGATGTTTATCGGTGAGTTCGCCTCCATTCGCAGTGCAAAGGAAACGCTCGAGAATCTTCAATTCCGCGCTGATTACACGCTGGCCTTGACGGAGTATGCCGAGCGCGGGTTTTCGATGCTCGACGTGCTGCAGCGCGGCGTCACGAAGGGAGCGGCGCTGGCGGAATGGTCCCGGCGGCGGGGCATTCCGCGCGAGAGCGTGATGGCGATCGGTGACAATTGGAACGACCGCGAAATGCTAGAATACGCGGGCTTGCCTGTGGTCATGGGCAACAGCATCGCGGAGCTGAAATCGCTCGGGTGGGCGACGACGCTCTCGAACGACCAATCCGGCGTGGCGGAAGCGATTCGCCGGCACGTTCTGCGAAACGAGTAGGCCGCACAGCGCGTCAGATTGCCTGAGAAAGCCGTCTCAAGGGGGGGAATGCCATGAAGGTTTCCGTCGGGATGGGAATCGCATTGCTTGCTTGTAGCATCGGCGTGCCGGTGGCACGCGCGCAACAAGGGCCTCCGCAGGGAGGACCACCGCCTGCGCCAACCACGCTCTCAGCCGCGCTGGACTTCCAGCTTACGATCGAAGAGCGCGAGGTGGTCGGGATCGCCGATGCGATGCCGGAAGAGAAATACTCGTTCGCGCCCACAAACGGTGAGTTTGCGGGTGTGCGCACATTTGCGCAGCAGGTGAAGCACATTGCCACGGTGAACAACCGTTTTTTCGGAGGAATCCTCGGCCAGCCGCCCGCGACGCCCGGCTCGCAGTTTGAAGCGGAGAATGGGCCCGACTCGGTGCAGACGAAAGCGCAGATCATCCAGTATTTGAAAGATTCTTTCGCGCTCGGGCACAAGGCCATCGCCACAATTACCGCCGACAACGCGTTCGTGGCGATGAAGACGCCCCCGACGCCGTTCCTGAGGACGCCCGCCTCCATCGCCATCTTCGATTTCGCACACACGATGGACCACTACGGGCAGATGGTGGAGTATTTGCGCGATAATGGTATCGTTCCGCCGGCCAGCCGGCAGCGGCCTCCTGCGAATCCGCCGGCGAAGCCGTCGAACTAGCTTTGCGAATCGGACGATGAAAATCCAGCGCGCCATCGCCGGATTGTTACTCGCCGCCGCGGCGTCTTTGCTCGCAGCGGCGCCGGCGCGCGCCGACTACGCAGTACTGCGCTCGGGAGGGCGGCTTCACGTCACAGGCTACGAATTGGACGGCGACCGAGTGCGGCTCGCCGTTGCAGGCGGCGCGGTTGACATTGCCGCGAGCGATCTCATAAGCATTGAGCCGGAGGACGTTTTCCCCGCACCCCCGCCCGCCGATGTGGACTTCGGCGTCCGCTACGCCAAGCTGATTCATGCCGCGGCGCAAAAGCATGGCGTCGACGAGAAGCTGATTTCCAGCGTGATTGCCGCTGAGTCCAATTTCGATCCGAAGGCCATTTCGCGGAAGCACGCGTTGGGGTTGATGCAACTTCTGCCGACAACGGCGAAACAGTATGCGGTTACGAACGTGTTCGATCCCGCGCAGAATATCGATGCCGGAACGCACTATCTGAAAGATCTGCTCGCCCGCTATCAGGGAAATCTGAAGTTTGCGCTGGCCGCTTACAATGCGGGGCCGGAGATGGTGGACCGCTATGGCGGCGTGCCTCCCTTTCCCGAGACGCGAAGCTATGTGCGCCAGATTACCTCGGCCCTCGCTGCAATCCAGACTGTAAGGTGAGCGCGACCAGGCCTCCGACGGGATCACGGGCCGCAAACTCAGCCACCGCTGCCGTTCTGGGAGAGATTGGGCTTCCCGCTCCGATCCGTGAACTGGCCTCGCGCCGCTGGGATGCGATTGTCGTCGGGGCCGGACACAACGGGCTCGCTTGCGCCGCGTACCTAGCTCGCGCGGGCAAGCGGGTGCTCGTCCTCGAAGGCCGGACGCGAGTGGGCGGCGCCTGCACCATCGAAGAACCTTTCCCCAGCGTGCGCATGTCCCCATGCGCGTATTTGGCGGGACTGCTGCATCCCCTAGTCGTCTCCGAACTGAACCTGCCCGAGCGCGGCTTTCAATGGATTCCTGCGGTGAACGGCCTCTTCGTTCCCTTCCTCGACGGCTCGAGCATTCAGCTTTGGGACGATGACGCCAAGTGCGAAGCGGAAATTCGCAAGCTCGCCCCGCGCGACGTGGAAGGCTGGCGAGCGATGAGCGACGTGCTTCGCCGATTGCGCGATGCGCTGCGTCCCGCAGGCGATGGCGATCTTTGGATCGGGGAGCCTCCCACGCGCGAGCAGATTGAGGCGCGCCTCAGAAACGATCACGAAGCCAAACACGTTCTCTTCGACTGGTCGATGGCGGAATTCGTCGAACACTATTTGCGGGATGAGCGGCTGCAGACGGCCTATCTGGGCCAAGGCGTGATCGGCACAAACGCGAGTCCGTTCGACGCGGGTACGGCCAGCATCCGCTTTCATCATGCATCCGGCCGTCTGGCCGGAATGCCCGGCATGTGGGGCTACGTGAAAGGCGGCATGGGCATGGTCTCGTTCTATTTCTGCGATGCGGCGCGAGAGGCGGGAGCCGTGGTCGCTGCCGGAGTTCCAGTCGCACGGATCGTGCCCGGCGAAGGTGTGGCGCTCGAAGGCGGCGAGTTCATCGCCGCCCCCGTCGTGATTTCGAACGCCGACCCGAGGCAGACGCTGCGCCTCCTAGGCGCTGCGGCCGGTGCTGCATGGCGCAAGCGGGTTGAGGAGATTCCGATCGAGGGTTGCACCGTGAAGCTCAACGTGCTGCTTCGCGAGCTGCCCAACTTCAAGGCGCGCCCCGGAACCGATCAGCCGCACCACTACGGGCAGATCAACGCGCCCCTGATCAAAGCCGAATGGAGGGCTGCATTCGCCGCCGCGCGCCGCGGCGAATTGCCTGAGCACCTCTGGTGCGAGCTCTATTTCCAGAGCGTTCACGATTCGACCGTCGCACCCGAAGGCCAACACACGATGAGCGTGTTCGCGCAGTACGTGCCGTACAGATTCGTGCGCGGAACCTGGGACGCGCGGCGGGGCGAAGTCCGCCGCCTCGCCCTCAATTCCCTTGCCCGCTTCTGCTCCAATATCGAGAGCGCCGTTATCGACGCGCAGGTGCTCGGGCCGCCGGATATCGAGCACAAGGTCGGATTGACCGGCGGCCACATTTTCCAGGGCGAGTGCTTACCTCCGTACATGTGGTCCAATCGCCTATCCGCGCGCACGCCGATGCCCGGCGTCTATTTGTGTGGAGCCTGCACGCATCCCGGAGGCAGCGTGATCGGCATCAATGGGCGCAATGCCGCCATGGCCGTTCTCCGGGATACGGCGTAACTTCGGGCTGGCAGATTATTCGGGTATCCTTCGCGTTCATGTCCACTCAACCGTCGCTCAAGCGCGAACTCGGATTGCGAGACCTCGCGCTCTTCGCCATCACCTGCATCGTCTCCGCGAGATGGGTCCCGATCGCGGCGCACGCCGGACCCGGCTCCATCACACTTTGGCTCCTGGCGGCGTCATTCTTCATGGCTCCGCTCACCATAGCCGTCGCGACGCTTGTCGTGAAGTACCCCGGCGCGGGCGGGCTATATCTCTGGACGCGGCAGGATTTTGGAGAGTGGCACGGATTCCTGAGTTTTTGGATTTACTGGATGGGGACCGCGTTTCTGTTTCCGACCGCAGCGCTGCTCTACGTCAGAGTGGGTTTCTCGATGTTCGGGCCGACGGTTGGGGGGCTGGGCAACAACCGCCACTACCTGCTTGCCGCCACCATCGCGCTGATTTGGATCGCGCTCGGCTCGAATCTGGTCGGGCTGAAAATCGGGAAGTGGACCGAGAATATCGGCGCCCTCGCCACGTGGGCGCTGGGGCTGCTGCTCATCGCGGTGGCGTGGATTGCGTGGACCCGTCGCGGCGTGGCGACGCCGATGCGCATTCTTCCGAGATGGAGTTGGGGCACCGTCAACTTCTGGGCTGCGATTGCCTACGCGATGTCCGGCATGGAAAATCCCGGCATGATGGCTGCGGAGGTTCGCGATCCGGAACGCACCATGCGACGTGCGGGCTGGATTGCAACGATCTTCGCCACGGCATTCTACGTTTTCGCAACGGTTGCCTTCCTAATAGTGCTGCCGCCCCAGAAGATCAGCGAGCTGAATGGCTTTGCGCAGGTAGGCGATTCCGCAGGCGCGCTCTTGCAGTCGCCATGGCTCTCCCCCGTGATTGCCCTGCTGGTGGTGGCGGGCGGCGTGGGGCTCGTTGGCGGAACCGGAACAGCAACGTCTCGGCTGCCATTTGCCGCTGGCGTGGATCGGCTGCTGCCGGCCCCCTTCGGCAGAATTCATCCAAAATGGGGAACGCCTTACGTGTCGATCCTGGCGCTGGGATTGATAGCCACGTTCCTGCTCGTGGTCTACCAACTCGGCGACACGATGCGTGCGGCCTACGACGAACTCGTCTCGCTGATGGTGATCACGGGCTTTCTGCCCTATCTCTACATCTTCGGGAGCGCATGGAAAGCCGGCAAGCGGCTCAGCGCAGCATCCGGCGGCGCGACGACGGCTCTCGCGCTACTTTGCACGGTGGTGCCGCCGGCGGAAATCACGCGCATTTGGCTGTTCGAGGCCAAGCTCGCCGCAGGAACGCTAGCCGTGGTGGCATCGGCCTGGCTCGTTTATCGTCGGGGACGCCGATCATGATCCCCGGGATCGTCCAGAGCGGGTCGTCGGGTCTATCCACGACAAATGGCGCTACAATCGCGGCGGCGCTATGGGCAACAACTTGATCCAACTCGTCCCGAAGGAAGGCGCGCAGATTGTCTTGGTGCTTTTCCTCTCGTTCTTGATCGGCCTCGAGCGCGAAGAACAAAAGGCCACCTCCGAGCAGTATCGTTTCGGCGGCGTTCGAACGTTCCCTTTGCTGGGCCTGCTGGGCTACGCGATCTCGCTCTACTCGGGAGGCAACATCGTCCTGCCCGCTGTAGGGTTTGCGGTCGTAGGGGCATTTCTCTGGCTCTCGTACCGGCACAAGCTTGAGGGCGTGGCTTTGGCCGGGATGACGACAGAGCTTTCCGGTCTCGTTACCTATGTCGTGGGCGCCCTCGTCTCTGAGGATCGATATTGGGTCGCGGTCACCCTGACGGTGCTCGGTGTGGGACTGCTTGAACTCAAGACTGCGCTCGAGAGCCTTGCCAAGCGAATGCCGGGCGACGAGATCTTGACCTTTTCGAAATTCCTTCTTTTGACCGCCGTGATTCTTCCCGTCGTGCCGGACCGCACGTTTGGCGCGTTTGGATTCAATCCATTCAAGACGTGGCTCGTCGTAGTGGCTGTGAGCACGATTTCGTACGGCAGTTACCTTTTGCAATTGTGGACGCAAGGGCGAGGCGGCGTCCTGCTCGCGGCGTTGCTGGGCGGCGCGTATTCGTCCACTCTAACCACTGTCGTCCTGGCGAAGCGATCTCGTGAAGACTCGCGCCCGCATCGGTATTCCGGCGCCATGCTGGCCGCCTCCGGCGTGATGTACCTCCGCCTGCTTGCGCTGTTGTTGATATTCAACCGCGACCTGTTGCACCGGCTGGCGGTGCCGTTCCTCTTGCTCGCTGCCGCAGGCCTCCTTGGTGGCTGGCTTTGGATGCAACGATCCGACGGCAAAGAAGCAAAAGCGGAGGAGAAATTCCAGCCGAAAAATCCGCTCGAGTTGGGGGCGGCGTTCCTGTTCGCGGGGCTATTCGTGGGAATGCTGTACATCACGCACATTGCCCTGCTTTACCTGGGCCGGGCCGGACTCTACGCGCTCGCCGGAATCATGGGCGTGACCGACGTCGACCCTTTCATCTTGAGCCTGGCGAACTCCGCCTCCACGCTGACGCCCGTGGCGGTCGCCGGAGGCGCCATCGTCATCGCTGCGGCCAGCAACAACCTGATTAAGGGAATCTACGCCTACAGCTTCGGAGATCGCCGCACTGGCTTGCAAGGTCTCGCCCTGCTCACGAGCCTAGCCCTGCTCGGACTACTGCCCCTGTTCTTCTAGCCGTTTCCTTAGCCGCGGAGGAGAAAACTGAGGCCGCCCAGCGCCGTCGACGCACGATCTGCGGTAGGCGCCGTGCTGGAAGCAAATCCCTTCGCAGACTGTGCGGTAGGCTTAGCTGGCCGATCGTGCGTTCCCAAGGATTCCCACTATCGGAGGGAGAAGCGCTTTGCATTTTGCCATGCCGACGAAGACGAACAAGCCAATACCGAGAAACAGCACCGCGGAAGGCTCTGGAGTGATAACGACGCCCACAAGAGTCCCTCCGTCGAGCGTGCCCCGCACTTCGCCAGCTGTGTCGCAAACCGCATCGGTGCACACGAACTCATTTACATCCACGGGGACAACACCACCGACATTGGTCAGCGCGACATCGCCGACTGTTTGAAACTCCAAGGCCGGCGCGCCCGTGTAGTCTGACAATCCCGGGACCGTGACAAACGCCATGTCGAAGGAATAGGGGCCGTATCCCGGGTCCAAACTCGTGTATGTGGCTCCGCCAGACGCGCCCCCAGTGGTGACAATATCGATCGATGTGACGGTGTTCGTTGTCGCGTCATAGACGAAGTAGCCGGACGCCGTCCCGCCGTCCTCAAACGTCAAATCTGTGAGAGTCCAAATGACGCTGTCGGCTGACGCCGAAGGAGCCATGCCCGGCAAAACCAAGAAAACGACCGCCGCGATCGCGTTTCGAATCATGGGAGCTTCCCTCAATGGAACCCAGTATCCGACCCTTCGGCATATTCAGGATTCAGTACCTTCGTTTCCAAGGTACGTCGATGCGGTTAAATTTTCGTGAAATCCCTGTAAACGAAGGCGGGGCACCCGGGCACACGCGAGGCGGCGCTCGAGACTGCTCGCGACAAATCTACGTTTGCAATCCGTGCCAAGCGGTGGAATCATCTGCAGCCGTGTCCACCGACACCTCATCGATCTCCGGGCAGGATGCCGTGAACATTCGGCTTCGCCGCCACCTTCTGTGCACGGCTCTTTGGATTGCGGCGCTGGCGAACGTCCTCATTCCCACTGTACTTTTTTCGGTAACGCAGTTCTTCGGCGCGGCGGACATTCGCTATCGCGCTCTCGTAGCCGGTGTCGTGGTGGGCGAATACGCCATCGCTTTCCTGCTGATTCTCATGCACGCCAACGTAGGCTTTTCCGCTGGCTACACGGCAGCGACCGCCGCCACTGCGACCGTCGGTTCGGGTGTCCTGACTTACATCACGCTGGCACCGACCCGCTGGAGTTCGAGCGCCCTTCCCGGAGAAATTCTAGTGCTGGGAGGGCTGGCCTTTGCGGTCTTGTCCAACCTGGCGTTTCTCGTGGCAAGTATTCGTTACGGCCGGGCGATCCACCCGCGCCTGCATCTGGGCGGGTTCTTCCTCGGCATCGGGGCTTTCCTCGCTCTTGTCGCGCTCTACTTCCACAGCTTTCGCTAGCGCCGCCGGCCCTGGCGACGCCTTCGGTGATGCTCCGATAACGGCGCAGCGTCGATCCCTACTGTGTCGCTGATTTTTCGCCGAGGCGGCGCATGCGTTCCTGAAGCTTCTTGCGCAACGGCGCGGGAGCGTTGGGATTGAACGCCACGAGGTACCAGAGCGGCTGGCTGCGGTCGCGGCTGAGGCGAGAAAGCGTCGCAGCATCGCTATTGGGATGCCGCGCAATATTCTCGCGGATCGCGGAATAGGGATGATGCGAGAGGCGCCCCAGAGTCTTGGCGGTAACCTTCGGATGTTCGCTGATCAAGCGCAGCAAATAGTAGTCTTCCTTCGGGGCCTGGCGAGAAAGATGATCGAGCGCCTCGGGCTTGACCTCTGCGCTCAGAACCGTGCCCACCTTTTCGTCCCACCCGGGATTGATGCGGTTGAGTTCCTGCGTGCGCGCGTGGATCAACTGCTCGATCACACGGCGCTCTTGATCCATTCGAGCCGCAGGCAAAGCGCTGCGCTCGACTGAATCGAGCACGCGCAACAAGTGCTGGCGTTCGCCAAATACGATTTGAGATGTACGCAAAGCCTTCCCCTTGCCGGAATTTCGAACCAAGTCGGAACGTCTCATGTTTCGCTCACTCCGTCGAATTCAAGAAGTTCAAAAAACCATCATGAAGGTCGGCCCAGGACAACCTCACCCCGGCGCGAACCACGACGAGGAGCAAGTCCCCGGTGTTTACGCGGAGCGCTTACGGGAAAGCATGAGCAAAGGATACTCCAACTTGATCGTAATCTGCAGCCCCTGCACCTGACGGG
>Ga0187782_10001710_pt1 | contig 16095 bp, 12 predicted proteins | sample 0715_SJ02_MP15_2_FD_132454 | JGI IMG/M metagenome (GOLD analysis project Ga0187782, IMG submission 132454) | Tropical peat soil microbial communities from peatlands in Department of Meta, Colombia - 0715_SJ02_MP15_20_MG | ecosystem: Environmental > Terrestrial > Soil > Wetlands > Peat | place...
CAGGGTTTCAATTCGGGTGGTGAGCTGGCGCAGCTGTCGTTCCAGACTGCCGAGATCGACCCCTGGCGGCGGCGGCGCATTTTTCCGACTATCGTCGGCAGCGGGGCGGCCGTTCTCGCTCAACAAATTCGGCGATACCGGCTGCAGGCTGAAAGCTCCCTCGCCGGCGCCGCTATTGCGTTCGTTTTTTTCCGCCAGGATATCGGCGGCCACATCGTCGACGAGCGGCCGCTGCGGCGCGGCCGTGGCGGCTCCGGTTTGCCGTTCCTCGAGCCACTGGGCCGCTTTTCTATAGGCCGCGGTCTCGCGGTCGAGCGCCCGCATCCTCGCCGTTATCTCGGCGACCAAAGCATCATTGGGTACTTGCTGCGGTGCCGGCGCCGCGGCGGCATCCGCGCGCAGCGGTGCTGGAGCATTGACTGCGGCGGGTGGCGGATCGAGGGGACGCGGCTCCGCTTTTGGCCCGGATGCCACCTCAGCATCGCGCGAATCGGGAGCGCCGGCGCCCGCGTTCATGTCGGCCGGCGGATGGGACCGTAGCATTTGCTGCGCCGCCGTTTCTGTGGAAGCGGGCGGTCGGAAAGCTTCGGCGGCAATATCCAAGTCAGCAGAATGCTGTGGCGAGACGGGCCGCTCTCTTGCGGAGATTTTATTCTGCCCGCCCCGCTGTGCGGCCAGAATTTCTGCGCGATGCAACCGCGCCGCCATTTCGGCGGCCGCCGCCTCGTCGAGCGCGCGCTGCCGCACCGTGATTTCGGCAATCGCTTTGTCGACCGCTGCGTCCCGAACGTCTTCCGGATCTGCCGCGGTTACGATGACATCGCGGCGCTGTTCGCGTGCCGGCGGCGGCGAGTTTGGCGCTGCAGCGCTGAGGTCGCGATAGGGCCCGCCAAGGCCGGTGCTTTCGCCGCGATGGGAATCGGCCGGGGGAGCGCTGTCGTCTCGGGGCGTGTCCTGCTCAGGTCGCCAGTGTTCGTCGTCCGAAGGACCCTGTCGTTGCCGCCTGGTATCACGTCGGCGGCGATGCTCTTCGCGATTGACGGGGCGCATGCGTTGCGGCGGAAGATTTTCTGCATCGTCAGCGCGCGGTCGTGGATCGCGGGCGCGAAGCGGCATAGATTCATCTCTCTCGCCTGAAAACCGCTCCTTCCATTGATCCGCGGATTGTCGACTGCGCGGGCGGTGCTCAGCCTTCGCGCGTTGCGCGCCTAATGCATCCTCGTCGCTTGGCTCTCCTTCGCGCCAATATTCCGGCTCGGGCGCGTCTCGCCGCGAAGCAGGGCCTCGTTCGCTGATGTAACGACCTTCACGAGGAAGGGTTTCGAAGGGCTCTTCCGGCTCGAGCAAAGGCCGGCGCCTAGCTGCGCGATGCGGATCATGATCGAAATTCGAACGTTCTGCATCCTCGCTTTCGCCGTCGGCATCCGGCGAAGGTTCGAGGAAATAGCGATCTGTCTCTTCCTGCCAAGAGGAATCCTCAGTTTCACGCTCAGGAGCCAGCCTTGGTGGATTGCGGTATCTCTCCCGAAAGCGCTCACCCTCGTCGGCGTTTAAGTCCTCGAATCGATCTTCATCCGGCTCTCGATTTCGAAGGGATCGGCTTTTTTCGCGCCACTCTTCATCCCGTGCCGTCTGCGGCACGGCCTCCGGCCAGTCTCGCTGATGGTCATCGCCGTGCCGCCAAGAATCCTCTGGTTCGTCATCCGGCGCCCGTCGTGGCGGCTCGCGGTAGCTTTCGCGCGGCAGGTAACGCTCAGCTGCGCCTGAGTGTTCAAACCATTGCTCGTCCCGCTCCGGGGACGAGGCGGCCCGCGCCCGGTTTCGGTTTCGATCGTGTTGATCCTCGGGGATGTTCTCACGTCGGGGATGGTTTCGCGCACGTTCCCGGGGCGATTTCAACGGATCGTAACGCGGCTCCCAGTCGCGCGCGACTTCGTCGTTCGAACTCCGGGTCCAATGCTCCCTCGGCGCCTCAGCCGGACGCCGCGGCGATATTTGCCGCTCATGCTCGCGATTTAGGTCGTCGTCGCCGAAGCCGCGCTCCCGGGACTGCTCCCGGACGGGCCGGCGTCGCGGTTCGCCGCGATTGGGCGCCCGCCGCCCGGCATGTCGTTCCCGTTCCTGATCGTAATCGTATCCGCGCTCGTCGTAATCGATCTCCGCCTCCACTTGGCGCTGCGGCGGCTCGCGATCCCGACGGTAACCCGTTTCCCGATCATCCGGATAGAAGCCCCGGTGCTCATAGCGCCCTTCTGTACGGTCAGAGCGGCCGGACTGCTGAGGCTCGGCCTCGCGCTCCTCGGCCGGTCGAATCACCGTGTTCAGCCATTCGCCGACGGACATTCCCGAGCGGCGCGCGGCTTCGCGCGCCGCCGCACGAGCTTCTGGACGGAGACCTCTAAGATTCCACGGACCGCCCGATTTCATTCGTGTGTCCAAGTTATAGGTTGAGAAATTGGATTTACCCCTGTCGCGGGCCGAAGCTCGCGGAACAGCGACGCGGAAGGCGTCCTTTTCTGTCCTGGAGACGGACTTTTCAGGATTACGGTAAATAACCGGTTAAGAAAGCGGACCGCCGGTCACCGCTCGTTCACCAGCGATGGCATTCTCGGCCATTGCCCGCCCGGGATACCCGGTAACAGTTACGGTTACGGGTAACGTCTTTCCTATCAATTGCCAGTCGTTCCAGCCTCACTCCCGGTCAATTGCGACCCCACGGGGGAACATGCCTCATACGGCGGGCACCGAGCGTCTGCACCCGCGCGCGACTGTCGAAGAGACCGAGGCCGGCGACGATGTCGCTATGACTATCGGCGAAGTCGCGCAGCAATTCGGCATGACCGCGCGAGCGCTGCGCTTCCACGAGGCCAAGCGACTGATTACGCCGCAGCGCAACGGCCGGCTCCGGCTCTACACCCGCAAGCAACGCGATCGGCTGGCCTTGATCTTGACCGGCAAGCGGCTTGGTTTCACCCTTGTCGAAATCGCCGAACTGCTCGGCAAGTCGGACGACAACGGCCTGCGTCTGACGCGAGAGTAGTGCGTAGCGCAGATCAGCCCGCTTGAGCAGCAGAAGCGCAGCCTTGAGATCGCTATCGCCGAACTGCGGAAATCTACCCGTCCTTCTATAAAAGACTGTGTGAGGGCGCGAACGGCACCGCGCGCTAAAGCTGCGCCGTTGCCGTTATCAGGCTTGCCTGCCCGGCAATTTGCGCCGTACGTGCACGCCGCCGACCGTTGACGGCAAGCGGCAACATTATACCCTTTGAATTTGAGGCCGGGCGGACTCGCCCCGGAAAGGACAAGCGATCATGCCGACCTATAAGGCTCCCGTCGACGATGTGATGTTCCTGTTGAGCGATGTGTTTCACATCGAGCGCTACAATAACTTGCCCGGTTTTGCCGACGCCGCGCCGGACCTCCTCGAGGCTGTGCTCGCCGAAGCCGCGAAGTTCTGTGAAGACGTGCTGGCGCCGCTCAATCGCGGCGGCGACAAGGAAGGCTGCCACCGCCGCGAAGACGGTAGCGTTACCACGCCGGCCGGATTCAAGGACGCCTACAAACGGCTGATTGAAGGCGGCTGGATCGGCGCGTCGGCGCCGGCCGAGTTCGGCGGTCAGGGCCTGCCGATGGCGCTGGCCCAATCGATTGGCGAATTTCTTTGCTCAGCGAACATGGCTTTCGCCATGTATCCTGGCCTCACCCAAGGTGCAGCAGCCGCGATTTACGTTCACGGCTCGGCCGAGCAGAAAGCGCTTTACCTGCCGAAACTCATCAGCGGTCAATGGACCGGCACGATGAACTTAACCGAGCCGCAATGCGGCACCGATCTCGGGCTAGTGCGCAGCCGCGCGGTTCCGCAGCCCGACGGCAGCTACAAAATCACTGGCACTAAGATTTTTATCTCCGCCGGTGAGCATGATCTTGCGGAGAATATCGTGCACCTCGTGCTCGCCCGCATTGAAGGAGCGCCGGAGGGGACCAAGGGAATATCGTTGTTCGTCGTTCCTAAATTCCTCCCCGCCGAGGATGGCGCGCTCGGCCCGCGCAATGGCGTTTCTTGCGGTTCAATTGAAGAGAAAATGGGCATTCATGCCAATTCCACTTGTGTGATGAATTATGACGGCGCCACCGGCTGGCTCGTCGCCGAGCCGAACCGGGGTTTAAACGCAATGTTCGTGATGATGAACGAAGCGCGGCTCGGCGTCGGCGTGCAAGGGCTTGCGTTATCCGAGGTCGCCTATCAGAACGCCGCCACCTATGCCAAGGAGCGGCTCGCCGGCCGCGCGTTGACCGGTGCAAAGTTCAAGGACAAGCCCGCCGATCCGATCATTGTGCAGCCTGACGTGCGGCGCATGCTCATGACCATGCGCGCGTTCAACGAGGCCGCGCGCGCGCTGGTATTGTGGACATCGCTGCGGAGCGATGTCGCCCATCGGTCAGGCGACGCCAAAGAGCGCCAGGCGGCCGACGACCACATGGGGCTGATGACGCCGGTCATCAAAGGCGTGCTCACCGACCAAGGCTTCGCCAACACAGTGATGGCCCAACAGATCTTCGGCGGTCACGGCTACATCGCCGAGCATGGCATGGAGCAATTCGTGCGCGACGCACGGATTGCCATGATCTACGAAGGCGCCAACGGCATCCAGGCGCTGGACCTCGTCGGCCGCAAGTTGCCGCGCGACGGCGGCCGCGCCTTGCAGGCGTTTTTTGCCGAAGTATCGGCTTACATCAAGGATCGCGGTGCCAACGCGGAGTTGTCGCCTTATGTCAAGCCGCTCGCGCAGGCCCTTGGCGAGTTGCAGCAGGCGACCATGTGGTTCGTGCAGAACGCGCTCGGCAATCCGGATAATGCCGGCGCCGGATCGACCGATTACATGCATCTGTTTGGCCTGGTCGCGCTCGGTTACATGTGGTGCCTGATCGCCGAGGCGGCGAAAGCCAAAATCGCCGGAGCAGAGAATGGCGGCGGCGAACGCATGACCGCGAAGCTCGCGACCGGCCGCTTTTTCGCCGAGCGAATGCTACCGGCAGCCACGACACATCTAGCGCGCATCAAGGCCGGCGCCGCCTCGATGATGGCGCTGCCGGCTGAAGCGTTCTAACGCGCCCACATTGCGCATTCGCGCGATCTGCGTTGTCGGCGGATTCGGCGGTTAGCGGTCGGGCTGCATTTCTCCGGAACTTGGACTATATGGAGAGCCGGGCCTTACGTACCGATCGCGACTTGCCCGCCCGCCAGGAGGAATTCATGCCCGACGCATTCATTTATGACCACGTGCGCACACCCCGGGGCCGCGGCAAGGTGGATGGCTCGCTGCACGAAGTGACCGCGCTTAATCTTGCGAGCCAGGCGCTCGGCGCCGTCAAGGAGCGCAATGATCTGGATCCGATCCTGGTCGATGACGTGGTTATGGGCGTTGTTGATCCGGTCGGCGAGGCCGGCGGCGACATCGCGCGCATCGCCGCGCTGCATGCCGGCTATGGCGACACCGTCGCCGGCGTGCAGATCAACCGCTTTTGCGCCTCCGGCCTTGATGCCGTGAATTTCGCCGCGGCGCAGATCATGTCGGGCCAGCAGGACATGGCCATTGGCGGCGGCGTCGAGTCCATGAGCCGCGTCGGCATCGGCGCGTCCGGCGGCGCCTGGGCCGTCGATCCGAGCAGCGCGGTTGCCGAATATTTCATGCCGCAGGGCGTTTCCGCCGATCTCATTGCCACCAAATACGGCTTTTCGCGCGACGACGTCGACGCTTACGCGGTCGAAAGCCAGAAGCGTGCGGCGAAGGCATGGGGCGAAGGCCGTTTCAGCCGTTCAGTCATAAAGATAAAAGACGTCAATGGGCTGACCATCCTCGACAAGGATGAGCACATGCGGCCGGATACGACCATGCAGTCGCTCGGGTCGCTCAAGCCATCGTTCGTGCAGATGGGAGAAATGGGCGGCTTCGATGCCGTTGCGGTGCAGAAGCATCCGGAAATCGAATTCGTCAATCACGTGCATCATGCCGGTAATTCGTCGGGCATTGTCGACGGCGCCGCCGCCGTGCTGCTCGGCAACGCTAAAGCCGGAAAAAAAGCCGATCTTAAGCCGCGCGCCCGCGTCCGTGCCTTCGCCAATATTGGTTCGGAGCCGGCAATCATGCTGACCGGTCCGGTCGATGTTACTAAGAAAGTGCTGAAAAAATCTGGCATGACCCTTACTGACATCGATCTGTTCGAACTGAACGAAGCCTTCGCCTCAGTCGTGTTGCGCTATATCCAAGCCTTCGGGATCGATCCGGAAAAGATCAACGTCAATGGCGGCGCCATCGCCATGGGTCATCCGCTCGGTGCTACCGGCGCCATGATCCTCGGCACCGTGCTTGATGAGCTGGAGCGGCGAGATCTGTCGACGGCCCTGGTCACGCTGTGCATCGGCGCTGGTATGGGGACCGCGACGATCATCGAGCGCGTTTAAAGACCTTTCTCCGTCCCGCTGCGAAACGACGGCGGCGTATTAGGAAGGCTAAATGGCGAGGATCGACATTGCCAAATTGCCGGTCGACAGCCGCTCGACCTATCCGGATGTTGATCTCGTGCGAACCCACGGTGAACCCGGCGATCGCTGCAGGCACAAGGACGGCAAGCCGTATCCAAAATAAATTCTCCCTCTCCCGCTGGGGCGAGGCGTAACACGACGTGACGGGAGATGCGAATGACATTTCAGAACTTCACCTTCGATGTCGACACCGACGGCATTGCGCTTGTGACCTGGAACATGCCGGGCCGGTCGATGAACGTGATCGACGCCAAGGTGATGGAGGAGCTCGCCGCGATTGTCGAACGCGTCGCAAACGAGACCAATATCAAGGGTGCGGTTCTGACCTCCGGGAAGGAAGCATTCTGCGCCGGCGCCGATCTCACAATGTTAGAGACGCAGAGCCGCGCCTTCGCCGAGCTGCTCAAGTCGCAAGGCGAGGAGGCGGCGAACAAGCGGCTATTCGAGGAGGGCCGCAAGCTCTCGGTGATTGCACGCCGCCTTGAAACCTGCGGCAAGCCGTGGGTCGCGGCGATCAATGGCACTGCCATGGGCGGCGGCTTTGAGCTTGCGCTTGCATGCCATCATCGTATTGCCGCCGAGAACGAAAAGACCCGCCTCGGCCTGCCGGAGATCAAGGTTGGACTTTTTCCTGGAGGCGGCGGCACTCAGCGCATCGCGCGCATGCTGGCCCCGGCCGATGCCTTGCAGTTTCTGCTTAAAGGCGATCAGCTTCGTCTCAACCGCGCCAAGGCCATGAAGCTGATCGATGAGGTCGTGCCCGCCGCCGAACTTACGCAAAAAGCCAAGGACTGGATCAAAGCGGGCGGCACGGCGAAAGCGCCGTGGGACGTCGACGGCTTCAAACTTCCGGGCGGCCTCGTCTATTCGAAAGCCGGCATGATGGTATTTCCGCCGGCGAATGCGCTCTACCGGCGCGAAACTTACGACAATTATCCCGCGGCCCGCGCCATTCTGCAGGTCGTTTACGAGGGGCTGCAACTGCCAATGGATCAAGCGCTTCGCGTGGAATCTCGTTACTTCGCGAAGATTCTGCGCTCGCCCGAAGCCGCGGCCATGATTCGTTCGCTTTTCGTGTCCATGCAGGAACTCAACAAAGGAGCGCGCCGCCCGCCAGAAGTGCCGGCGAAGCCGATCAAAAAAATTGGCGTTCTGGGCGCCGGGTTCATGGGGGCGGGCATCGCCTATGTGAGCGCTCAGGCCGGCATCGATGTCGTGCTGATCGACCGCGACCAGGAAACCGCGGACAAGGGCAAGGCGCATTCGCAAAAGCTGATTTCCGACCAGATCAATCGCGGCCGCGCCACCGGTGCCGATCGCGACACCCTGCTCGCCCACATAACGGCGACGCCGGACTACGCGGCGCTCGCCGATTGCGATCTCGTTGTCGAGGCGGTGTTCGAGGACCGCAAAGTCAAGGAGGAGGTGATCGCCAAGGCGCAAGCGGTGATCGGAAAGGAAACCATCTTCGGCTCCAATACTTCGACCTTGCCGATCAGCTCATTGGCGAAGACCTTCAAGGATCCGAAGCGCTTTGTCGGCATTCATTTCTTCTCTCCGGTTGACCGCATGATGCTGGTCGAAGTCATTCTCGGAAAGAAAACCGGAGATGCCGCGCTCGCGGCAGCGCTCGATTACGTGCGCGCCATCCGCAAAACTCCGATCGTGGTCAACGACTCGCGCGGTTTCTACACCTCGCGCGTGGTCGGCACTTATATCCGCGAAGGCCACTTGATGCTCGCCGAGGGCGTGCCCGCGGCCATGATCGAGAATGTCGGCCGCATGGCCGGGATGCCGGTCGGTCCGCTCTCGCTCAACGATGAGGTAGCCGTCGATCTCGCCTGGAAAATTCTCAAGGCAACCGAAGCCGATCTGGGGCCCGATGCCATCGACGTTCGGCAAAAGGCGCTGCTCGAAGATATGGTGGAGAAACGCGGCCGCTACGGCCGCAAAAACGGCAAGGGATTCTACGACTATCCGCAAAATGGGCCGAAGCGGTTATGGCCCGGCCTTGCCGATCTGCAAGCCACCAAGCTCAATCCCGATTCGCTCGACATCGAAGAACTCAAGACGCGCCTGCTCGCGATCCAAGCCCTCGAATCTGCGCGCTGTGTCGAGGAAGGCGTGGTCACCGACATGCGCGAGGCCGATGTCGGCTCGATTCTCGGCTTCGGCTATGCGCCGTTCACCGGAGGCACCATCTCCTATATCGACGGCATGGGCAGCAAGGCTTTCGTCGAACTGTGCAAGGAGTTGGCCAAGCGTTACGGGTCCCGATTCAAACCCGGCAAGCTGTTGCGCGATCTGGCGAGTACCGGCGAAACCTTCTATGGCCGTTTCCCGCCGGAAAGACGCAAGGCGGCGGCCTGACCGCCTGTTATTGATGCGGCGATCGATTCCCTCGCGATTCCATGGCGCGTGATCAGGTCGACCTGACGCCGATTGAGCGGCGCGACGAGCTTGTCGATTGGCTGGCACAAGGCGCCAAGCCGAAGTCGGCGTTCCGCATCGGCACCGAGCACGAGAAGTTCGCCTTCACGCTCGAAGGCCATCGGCCGGTGCCATACGAAGGCCGCCGCGGAATTCGCGCGCTGCTCGAAGGCATGCAGCATTTGCTCGGTTGGCAGCCGATCATGGAGAAAGATCACATTATCGGGCTATCCGACGTGACCGGCGGCGGCGCGATCACGCTCGAACCCGGCGGACAGTTTGAGCTGTCCGGCGCGCAGGTCAAAACGGTGCATCAGACGTCGAGCGAACTGATGGCGCATCTGGCGCAGGTGCGTGAAGTGGCAAAGCCGCTCCGCATCGGCTTTCTCGGCATCGGCATGACGCCAAACTGGACGCTTGCCGAAATTCCAAAAATGCCGAAGGGCCGCTACAAAATCATGACCGCCTATATGCCCAGGGTCGGCGCGCTCGGCCTCGACATGATGTATCGGACATGCACGGTGCAGACCAATCTCGATTTCTCCTCGGAAGCGGATATGGTCAAGAAGCTGCGCGTGTCGATCGCGCTGCAGCCGGTGGCAACCGCACTATTCGCCAACTCGCCCTTCACCGAAGGCAAGCCCAACGGCTTTTTGTCATTTCGCGCGGAGATTTGGCGCAATACCGATCCCGACCGTACCGGCATGTTGCCGTGGGTTTACGATGACGGCATGGGATTCGAACGCTGGGTCGACTATGCCCTCGATGTGCCGATGTATTTCGTCAAGCATGGCGACGAATATGTCGACGTGGCCGGCCAATCGTTCCGCGACCTGATTGCCGGTAAGCTGCCGGGAATGCCCGGAGCCAACGCGACCATTTCCGATTGGTCAAACCATCTGAGTACGACGTTTCCGGAAGTGCGGCTCAAGCGCTATTTGGAAATGCGCGGCGCCGACTCGGGACCGCTACCGAATTTGCTGGCACTGCCGGCCTTTTGGGCCGGTGTTCTTTATGACGACACCAGCCTCGATGCCGCGTGGGACCTAGTCAAAGATTGGACCGCCGAGGAACGACAAAACCTTCGCGATCAAGTCCCGAAAGCGGGTCTTGCCGCGATGGTACGCGGTCGCACCGTCTTCGAAATTGCGAACGACGTATTGCGCCTTGCCTATGCAGGCCTGACCCGGCGCAAACGCCTCGACGTAGGCGGCCATGACGAAACGCGTTACCTGGAGCCTTTGCAAGACCGGCTCGCCCGCGGCACAACCCCCGCGGAGGAGTTGCTGGAAAAATTCCAAGGACCTTGGGCTCGCTCCGTTGAGCCGCTTTACGAAGAACAGGCCTATTAGCGCCGGCTCAATTGCTGGCGTCCAGGCTTCACGCTGAGCCTTAAGGCGCTCCGGCTTCTATTCCAGCCCGTAGATGAGCTTCGCGTTCTGGAGCGCCCTCGTGCAGGCGCCGGCATCGCCGACAGCATCGGCTTTGCGCGCACGATCGAGCGCAGCCAATCCGTCGGCGCGCGCCTTACTCTCGGCGCCCTCCACCGAACCTGGAGTCGGCTGATGATGAAGCTGAGCACCAACCGATTGCGGGGCGGTCGGACCGGAGGTCGGACCGGGAGCGGTGCGAGCGACGTAGCGCTCTATCTCCGCTATTCCCGCCGTGCACGGACCCGCCTGTGCATTCACGGCGCCAGCCACAAGGACGGCAATGATCAGAAATGGAATATTCGGTCCACGCACCTTACTCGCTCCAAACGGTGCTCGTTGTAGTGCCAGCCATTAGAATAGTGCGCCGAGCCGCCGCCGAGAAGGGCCTACTCCGCTATGCGGGTGGGATTGGCCGTCCGCGCAGGTGCGCGACTGCGACCCAGGCAAATGGTCCTCAAAAATCCGTTTTGTGCAGCTTAATGACCGCTGTAGACGGTGCATTAAACGCGATGGTGCATACGACAAGCTGGACAAGCAATGAACCCCGACTGCCGGACAGGACTCATCGCAGCATTGGCAATCGGCGTTCTCGCCGGTTTGCCCAGCTGCACGACAGCGCCACCACCGACGCTGCAAGCCGATCCGGCATTCGCGCGCAAGATCGTCGCCTATCCCTCCCCTGAGCCGTCCGGCACTATTATTGTCGATCCCGGTGCGCACTTTCTCTATCTGGTGCAGCCCGGCGGGCAAGCCATTCGCTATGGTGTTGGCGTCGGCGCCGAAGGGTTCGGTTGGTCAGGCATGGCGACAATACACAACAAACAGGAATGGCCAGACTGGTATCCGCCTGCGGAAATGCTTGAACGCAAGCCCGAGCTGAAACCGCATATGGTGCAATTGCAGAGCGGGCTGGGAATGCCCGGCGGTCCCGATAATCCCATTGGCGCGCGCGCTATGTACTTATGGCAGGGCAATAAGGACACTTTGTATCGCATTCACGGGACTAACGACCCGACCACTATTGGGACAAATGTCTCCTCGGGTTGCATCCGCCTGACCAACGAGGACATTGTCGACCTTTACAATCGCACTCCGGTCGGCACGAAAGTCATTGTGCTGCCGACCGCTACCGGCAGCCCGACCGCCTCGGCGCAGTAGCTGTGGGGCGTAGCGCGCGGACCTTGCCGCGGCGCGTTAAAATAGCTCTACACCGCGACCTTGCTGAGAAAAGCCTCAACGCTGCCGCGCAAGGACTGAGAGGCTTTTTCGACAGCCTGCGATTCCTTCAACACGGTCTCAGCCGAGATCTGCATCTCTGCCATAGCCGCAGAGACGCTTTCCAGCACTGCGACCACCGACTTGGTCCTCGCCGCGGCCGCCTCGACGCTTTCTGAAATCTCGCGTGTTGCCGCCCCCTGTTGCTCAACCGATGTGGCAATGGCGGCGGTGAATTGTTTGATGTCCCGTGTGCGGCCCGCAATATTACCGATGGCACCGACCGCGCTTTGCGTTGAGGACTGAACCGAAGCGATTTGCGCGGCTATGTCTTCTGTCGCCTTGGCCGTTTGTACCGCGAGCGCCTTGACCTCCGAAGCGACGACCGCAAACCCTTTGCCCGCAGCACCGGCCCGCGCCGCCTCGATCGTGGCATTGAGCGCAAGCAAGTTGGTTTGGCCGGCGACGCTTTGAATAAGCTTGACCACGTCGTCGATCTTTTGCGCCGCTTGCGCCAGCGCGGCAATTTCGTCGTTGGTCGACTGCGCCTCGGTGGCGACGGCGCGCACGATATCCGAGGCGCGCGACAACTGGCGATCGATTTCGGCGATCGATTTGGCCAATTCGTCGGCCGCGTTCGCTGCCACCGCGACGCTGGCGAACGCTTTATCGGAGATAGCGACGGCGCCGGCGGTGTGCTTATTGGTCTCGTTCGAGTTCACCGACAATACTTTTGCCGTCGATTGCATCGCTGCGACACTTTCGGCAACGGTTTGTAAAGCGCCCTCGACGCTGTCGCGAAACCACGCGATCGCCTCCTCGATAGCGGCGCGCCGCGCTTCCTGCTCGCCAAGCAAAGCGCTCTGTCGCTCCGCCGCCCGACGCTCGGTGATGTCGTCGTGCGTTCCGACCCAATAGTTGGACCCCGGGATCGCTCGATTGACTACCGAAACCGCCCGCCCGTCCGAAGTTTCCGAGACGAAGCGCACAATCTTGCCGGCGGCCATGGTCTCCATCAGCTCGGCGCAATACTCCGTGGGATCGCGTTGCAGGCTACCGGTCTCGAACCTTGCCCTGATGATGTCCATCAGGTGCGCCCCAGGACCAATGACGTCCGGAGACAGTCCGTACATCCGCAGATATTGATCGTTGCAAACGACGAGGCGGCCGCCAAGGTCGAACAACACCACGCCTTGAGTCATATTGTTGAGCGTGAGCGCCAACAGACCGCCGCCGCTCAATCCGCGACTTCTCAGTAATCGCGTCAAGCGCTCAACGACGCGAACCATCGTGCTGTCGTGCCCGGCTGAAAATACTGCGGTTGCTACCTAAGCGCGTCTGCGTTTACGATTCGTTAACACAGTCACGCACTCAAGCCGCCGTCGACCATCAAGAGACTCCCGGTCGTGAAGCTCGAAGCCTCGGAGGCGAGAAAGAGCACGGAACGCGCCACTTCTTCGGCGCGGACATGGCGATGCAGCGGAATGATCTCGTTGAAAAACTCAGTGCCATCGCGGCCGATCGCGGCGCCAAGCTTCTCTTCCACGTTCAGTTGGAAATCATTGTCAACGGGTCCGGGATGCAGCGAATTGACGCGAATGTTGCGCGCCGCCGCCTCTTTCGCCAAAACCCGCATCAGGCCGATTTGCGCGTGTTTGGCGGTGATGTAGGCGCAGACGCCCGGGTCGCCTCTGACCGCAGCGACGCTCGAAGTGATGATGATCGCGCCGCCGTCATTCATTTGCGGCAATGCGTGCTTGGCGAACAGGAACGCGCCCTTTACATGGACCGCGATGACCGAATCGAAAATATCTTCGGGATAGTCGGTTATCGGCGCGACCACGCCGAAATTGCCGGCATTGCTGAAGAGAAGGTCGATCTTGCCGAAGCGGCCCACCGCCGTCGCGATTGCATTTTTAACTTGATCCGATCTGGTGACGTCGGCCGTGCACCAGGCGACGACCTCGCCGCCGCCGATTGCCGCGGCGGCCTTCTGCAGCGCCGTCTCCGCCAAATCCACCAGCAGTACCTTGGCGCCCTCCCCGACGAGAAGCTTGGCCGAAGCGGCGCCGATACTGCCCGCGCCACCGGTGATCACACACACCTTGTCTTGCATTTGTTTCGTCATCGCTTCCTCCCGCGCGGCAATACCTAGCACAGTGGCGCCCACGTTCCTGCAACCAGTGAACGATGCCGCAGCAGAGCGCGCAAGCGACGACGGGGCCGTGGAGTTAAGGTCGTTCCGATGTTATGAAGCGATGTCCGAACGGCCGCCGCCTTTGCCGTATCGATCAGGAGGAAAATCGTGCACAACGTATCCATACCGGAGAGCGTCATCGCCCAAATCAAGGCGCAGCGCGGCAAGCTCAACCGCTACGATCGTCTCCTCGGCGCGAAGACAGCGCTGGTGGTCATTGACCTGCAAAACGTGTTCATGCTGCCGGGCATGCCTGTCGAGGTTCCCGCGGCGCGCGAAATCGTACCCAATGTGAACAAGCTTGCCGCGGCCACTCGCGCCGCTGGCGGCAAAGTCGTTTGGGTCAAAATGTGTCTCGAAGGCCAAACCGAAGCGTGGCGCGTATTTTTCGACGGCGACCCGCGGCGGACGACGCTCGCCGAGCTTACTCCCGGCGCCCCCGGCTTCGAGCTTTACGCCGGGCTCGACGTGCGGCCCGAAGACGCGATCGTCATCAAGAGACGCTACAGCGCCTTCATTCAAGGCTCCTCCGATATCGATGGCGTACTGCGCGAAGCGGGCATCGATACGGTCATCATTGTCGGCACGCTCACCAATGTCTGCTGCGAATCTTCGGCACGCGACGCCATGATGCTCAATTACCGGCTGGTCTTCGTTTCCGACGCCAACGCGGCACTGAGCGATGCCGAACACAATGCGACCTTGGCGTCGATCCTGCGCGTCTTCGGCGATGTCACAAGCACCGACGACGTCATCGCGCTGCTGTCGGCAGGCGCCCGCGAACGGGCGGCCTAAAGCGGATGAGCAAGTGGCAGTACCGCAAGGGTTTGCACGACCTTGGTCGCGGCTGCTTTGCCTATTTGCAGCCCGACGGATCGTGGGGCTGGAGTAATGCCGGCCTCATTACCAGCGCCGATCAGACGCTCCTTGTCGACACGCTGTTCGACCTGCCGCTGACCGCGCAGATGCTCGCCGCCATGGGCGATGCCGTCCCCGCGGCGCGCCGGATCGGCAAGCTTGTCAACACCCACGCCAACGGCGACCACACTTTCGGCAATCAGCTCGTGAAGGGCGCCGAAATCATCGCCTGTCGCGCCTGCGCCGAAGAATATGCCGAATGGTCGCCGTCTCATTTTCTGAAACTTGCGGCCGGATGGAAAAACGCCGGCGACGGCGGCGCGTTCTTCCATGAAGCGATGGGCAGCAAATTCGATTGGCGCGGACTGGTCGACACGCCGCCGACAACGGTGTTCGACCAGAGGATGGAGCTGACGGTCGGCGACAAACGGCTGGTGCTGACGCATCTTGGCCCGGCGCATACCCGCGGTGATGTGCTGGTCCATGTGCCGGCCGACCGCGTTCTCTATACCGGCGATCTTTTGTTCGTCGGCGGCCACCCGGTCATTTGGGAAGGCCCGATCGGCAACTGGATAAGGGCCTGCGACTACATATTGAGTCTTGATGTCGATGTTATTGTTCCCGGCCACGGCCCGATTTCGGAGAAACCCGCCGTCCGCGAGTTGAAGTCATATTTCGAATATATTGCAGCGGAAGCGCGCCGGCATTTCGACAACGGCGTGCCGTTCGAAATCGCAGCGCAGAAGATCAGTCTCGATCGTTTCGCGTCCTGGCTCGATCCCGAGCGGATGATTATCAATGTCGCGGCGCTCTATCGGGAATTTTCCGGTGCGGAGAAGCCGCTCGAACGCATGCCGCTGTTTGCCGCCATGAAGCGCTGGCGTGATAAAGCCGCGCATGATCATGCGGCGCATGCTAAGGTGCGCTAGCGGACGTCGGCCCGGGGCACCGCTTGTCTGCAGACACCCTTATCTGCAAGCAAGCGGCCCGATCGGCAAATGGCGAGCTGGGTAGCGGTTCGAGTGATGCCCAGGGGCGGCGTCTCACAATGGACAGTATTCCATAACTTACTCTATTCCACCTCTTTCAGCACCGGGACGATACCGCAAAGCTGTATTTTGCGTGCCGTAGCAAGGATCAGAGCACCTATTCAATCAGAGAATGACCCGAACGTGCCAACCTTCTCCATGAGGCGCGGCAACGCTCAAACCCTCGTGGAATATTGTGACCGAGCGGCCTCTCAGGCCGAGCCAACCTAACGATCAAGATACAAAGCGCGTACGTTTCGACATATAGCCTTGCAGTAAGGTGGACGTTTCTTGTCACGTAGATAGGACCGTTGCTCCGCCAAAGGTCCACATTGGTCCGTCCGGGTCGGGAATGGGAATATTCGCATAGGCGGGCATACAAACGACGCG
>Ga0187782_10001712_pt1 | contig 16094 bp, 15 predicted proteins | sample 0715_SJ02_MP15_2_FD_132454 | JGI IMG/M metagenome (GOLD analysis project Ga0187782, IMG submission 132454) | Tropical peat soil microbial communities from peatlands in Department of Meta, Colombia - 0715_SJ02_MP15_20_MG | ecosystem: Environmental > Terrestrial > Soil > Wetlands > Peat | place...
CGTCCCGTGACATTGCCGAACCGCAGCGCCAGCGCCAGGGCGAGCAGCGTGTGGCCAAGCGCCAGCGCGGGCACGCCGAGCCGCGTGATCGCCTCCGTGGTCCAGTCGGCAAGCTGGCGCGGGTCCGTGCGCGCCGTCGCATATTGCGCGAAGAACTGCGCGGGGCCGAGCTCGTAGACGCCGTGCCACGCGCGTTGCGGCAGATCGCCGCTGCCCTGCATCGGCAGCGCGAGCACATGCTCCTCGAAGCTCACGATGCGCGAGCCGCCGCCCGCAACCAGCGAATGCGTCAGGATGCTGCCGTTGGTCAGGGCGAGCACGACGCCCGTCGGCACGCGGCGAAACTCCGCGCGCGACGCCATCACGACCTGATCCTCCATCTTCTCGATCGACCTCTGCCACACGAAGAGGTTGACCGCGATGTCGGGCGTCTCCCAGCGTTCGAGATACAGCGTCTTGACGCCATTATCGAACGTGTAGAAGTGCGAGGCGTCGAGCATGCGATGGTTCAAGGAGTTGCGCACGACGTTGAGCACGTCCTGCATCGTCCCCGCGTAATGGGGGGCGATGACGTTGCTCAAGGCATAGCCGAAGAGGGTCGCGACCACGGCGAGCGTCAGCGCCGGGCGGCAGATCGCGAAGGTCGACAGCCGCAGCGCATAAAGCACGGCGATCATGCCCTCGCTCGCCATTTGCGAGAAGGCGAGCGCCGTGGACAGGCCCATGGCCATCGGCAGCGCGAAGATGGCGACCGTCGGGGTGACGCCCATCATCGCCGGCCACAGCAGCCCGCCGCGCACGGCGGCTGTCGGCAGCTGCGACAGAAGAGAGGAGAGGACGGCGGGAACGCAGAGCGCCGCCAGCACGATGACGGCGCTCAGGCCGATGCGTCGGGCGAGGTAGATGAAGAGCAGGCGGGGCATTCAGCGCCGACAGTCGCGCAAGAGGAACACGACGCCGGCGATCATTCCTTGAACCTCGCCCAGGCCGCCTTCGAGTAGCGCGTCCAGGCGGCGTCGAACACGCCGCGCGACGGCAGCGCCACGGCGCCTGCCCAATGCGCGAAATAGATCTGCTTTCCTTCCGGGTCGAGCGGCTTGTCGTCCTTGAAGGTTATGCCCGGGGCCTTGTAGTAGCTCTCGTGTGAGGCGTCCTCGACCACATGCGGCAGAAGCGCGATCTTCACGCCGCGCCGATGGGTCACGAAATTGACCAGCGGCTGCGCGAAGAGCTGTCCGCGCTTGCGCACGTCATGGAAGATCTCGGCGTCCTTCGCCATGGTCTCGATGAAGTCGGAGAGCCGCAGGAATTTGTTCGACGTGACCCAGAAGCCGTCGTTGAAGAGCAGCGCTTCGCGCAGGAACGGATAGGCGTCCCGCCGCTCGTTATAGACGTATTCGAAGCTCGGGGAGGCGACGATGAACTCGCGCACGCCGGCCTCGAGCCTGCCGAAGATCGGCCTGAAGTCACGGAACAGGATGACGTCCACGTCGACATAGGCGATCTCGTCGAAGGGCAGCGCCAGCGCCTGGAGCTTGCGCAGGCGCCGACGGTTGTTGTTGAAGAGACCAGGATAGAGCTCCTTCGACAACCGGTCGATCTCGGTCGGCTCGTCCTCGATGAGCGCCGCCCCGTAGACCTTGGCAGCGCGGCGCGTCATCTCCAGGTTGTCGTCATAGGGGATGAGATAGAGCGGCAGGCTGGAGTTGGTGTCGCGATAGCTCTCCAGGAACGGCAGCAGCCAGTCGATGATCTTGTCATTGCCGACGATGGCGATGGCGCAGCTCGGCGCGCCATTCCCTGCCGCGGGCGCGATTGGCGGATTTGCGACGGTTCCGGTCATATGGCAGGGTCTAGCGGCAAAGTCCGGCCGTTAGCAAGAGGGGCGGTTTTGACGCTAGACGCGGGCGCCGGCGCGCCCTTCGCCGACAAGACCGTCGCGGTCCTGCACGCCGCCTGGCACTCCTGCGGCAGCTATCAGGTCAACGTCGGCCAGCTTCTCGCCTATAAGGCGCTGGGCGCGCGCACGATATCCATCGCGATCATGGACGCTCTGTCGCCGCCCGCGCCTTCGGGCCCACGCTGGCCCGGCTATCTCGCGGCGACCGGGGACCTACCCGCCGACGCGCGCTACTTCGCGGCGGCGCCGACGAGCCTGCTCTGGACTTCGCTCTTGCTCAAGGACGGTTGGTGGCCGCTCATCCATGGCGACCAGGCGCGCTGGCTCGTGGCGCTCGCCGAGCGCGCCGAAGCGCCGGCGCCGCTGCCGGCCGAGCGCATCGACCTGATCCACGCCAATCACTATTTCACGCTGCCTTTCGCCAAGCGTCTCGCGCCCGACGCCCCGCTCATCGTCGAGACGCAGGACGTCCAGGCGCGCCAATACATGCTGCGCAATCAGGGCGGCTTCTTCATCAAGCCCTATGCGACCTATGACGACATGCTCGCCGTCGAGCTCGACTGGACCGCGCGCGCCGATCTCTGCGTCCATATCAACGCCGAGGAGCACGCCGAGTTCCGGCGCCTGCTGCCCGATGCGCGACATGCGCTGATCTACCCTTCGACGCCCTCGGCGCCGCTCGCGGAGAAGGCCTCGGAGATCGTCATCGTCGCGAGCGACAATTACGCCAACTACGTGAGCCTGCGCTGGTTCCTGACCGAAGTCCTGCCGCGGGCGCAAGGCGTGAAGGTCTCGATCTGCGGTAATATCGACGCGGGCGTGAAGGCGCGCGACGCACGACTCTACGAGCGCCATCTCGCGCTGTTTCGCGGGCGCGTCGCCGATATCGGCGCCGTCTATGCGCGCGCGGCAGCCATTTTGCTGCCGACGATCGAGGGCCATGGCCTCTCGATCAAGGCGGTCGAGGCGCTCTCCTGCGGCGCGCCGCTGATCGCGACGCGGCTCGCCTTCCGCGGCATGGGGATTGATCCTGGCGCGCTGCGCAACGTCTCGCTCTGCGAGGATGCGGAGAGCTTCGCCGCAGCGCTGCGCGCGGCCGCTGCGGGTCTCGGCTCGGAGCCGTCCGCGAGCGCCGAGAGCGACACGCGGCGGCTTTATGAGCGGGTTTTCAGCCCGCAGGCCTATGCGCGCGCGCTCGCGCAGGCGGCCGCGCCGTTGATCGGGCGTCGGAGCGCTAGCGCACCAGAATGTTCTTGAACTGCCACGGGTCCTCGAGGTCGAGGTCTTCGGGGAAGAATCCTGGACGCCCCAAGAGCGGCGTCCAGTCCGTATAGACGCCGACCACGGGGCCGAGATAGGGGAGCTGAATCTCCAGGCAGCGCTTGTAGTCGACCTCATCCGCCTCGACGATGCCGGCCTCGGGGTTCTCCAGCGCCCAGACCATGCCGGCCATGGCCGCCGAGCTTACTTGCAGCCCCGTGGCGTTCTGATAGGGCGCGAGCTCGCGCGTCTCCTCGATCGAGAGCTGCGAGCCGTACCAGTAGGCGTTCTTCGCATGGCCGAAGAGCAGCACGCCAAGCTCGTCGACGCCGTCGACGATCTCGTGCTCGTCCAGAATGTGGTCTTGCGGCTGGCGCTTTCCGGCGGCGCCGAACATCTCGTGCAAGGAGAGCACGGCGTCGTCGGCGGGATGGTAGGCATAGTGGCAGGTCGGGCGGTAGACCGCCTTGCCCGTCGCGTCGCGCACGGTGAAATAGTCGGCGATCGAGATCGACTCGTTGTGCGTGACCAGGAAGCCATATTGCGCGCCCGGCGTCGGCGCCCAGCTGCGCACGCGCGTGTTGGCGCCCGGCGAATTCAGATAGATCGCTGCGCCGCAGCCGGTCTCGTGCACGCCGGCGATGTCGGGAAGCGTCTTCTCATGCGTGCCCCAGCCGAGTTCCGCGGGCTGCATGCCCTCGGAGACGAAGCCTTCGACCGACCAGGTGTTGACGAAGACGTTGCGCGGCTTGGGATTGCGCGCGCGCTGCGTATCGCGCTCGGCGATGTGTATGCCCTTGACGCCGAGCTGTTGCGCGAGCGCTCCCCAGTCGGCGCGCGTCTTCGGCTCCTCCTTGTAGACGCCGATGTCCCTGGCGAGATCGACGAGCGCCTGCTTGACGAACCAGGAGACCATGCCGGGGTTGGCGCCGCAGCAGGAGACCGCCGTGGCGCCGCCGGGATTTCTGCGCCGCTCCGCGAGCACGGTCTCGCGCAGCGCGTAATTGGTGCGGGCCTCGCTGCCGCGGCTCTGATCGAAATAGAAGCCGGGCCAGGGCTCGACGACCGTGTCGACATAGAGGACTTTCAGCTCCTGCGCGAGCTTGATGATGTCGAGCGAGCACACTTCGACCGAGAGATTGACGATGAAGCCCTGGCCCTGGCCCTTGGTCAGGAGCGGCGTCAGCACGTCCCGATAGTTGGCTTCGGTGAGGGCGGTCTTGATGAAGGAGATGCCGCGCACGTCGAGCAGATGGCGGTGCGCGTCGGACGGGTCGATGACGGTGAACCGGCTCTTGTCGAAATCGAAGTGGCGCTCGATCAGGGGCAGGATGCCGCGCCCGATGGAGCCGAAGCCGATGAGCACGATCGGACCGGTAATCTTTCCGTGAACGGGCCATAGCGACGACATTTTGGGCTCCCTGTGCGCGATTTGCTGCGGCGCGTTAAAAGCAGGGGCGCGGCGGTTTGGCAAGGGGAGCGCGGATCCGAAAAACGACTTCGGAGGCGACGAGGACGCCAGTCGGTGTCGCCTCACCCCGCCCGCCACGGGGGCAAACGATCGCGCGCGATCAGGTCCTCCAGCCGTTCGCGCGGGCGGATCTCAGCGTGGCGATTACCGCTCACCAGCACTTCGGCGATCAGCGGGCGCGAATTGTAGGTTCCCGACTGCACCGCGCCATAGGCGCCCGCCGTCAGCACCGCGAGCAGGTCGCCGGGCTTCGGCTCCGGCAGCTCCCGTCCATGCGCGAGATAGTCGCCGGTCTCGCAGACCGGCCCCACGACGTCGGCCGTGATCGTCGGCGCGCGCGGATCGAGAACCACCGGGGCGATCTCATGCCAGGCGTCATAGAGGGTCGGGCGGATGAGATCGTTCATGCCGGCGTCGACGATGAGGAAGGTCTTGGCCTCGCCCTGCTTCACATAGAGCACCCGCGTGACCAATATCCCCGCATTGCCGACGATGAGCCGCCCGGGCTCGAGCAGCAGCTTGCAGTCGAGGCCCGAAAAGTGCCGGCGCACGACGGCGGCGTATTTCTCCGGGTGATAGGAGTCGGGATCCTCCCCGTGACGGTAGGGCACTCCGAGGCCGCCGCCGAGATCCGCATGCGCGATTCGATGGCCGTCGGCGCGCAGCTGCGCGACGAGCTCCGCGAGCAGCGCGAAGGCGGCGTCAAAGGGCTCGAGATCGGTCAGCTGCGAGCCGATGTGCATGTCGACGCCGGCGATCTCAAGCCCGTCGAGCCGCGCCGCGTGAGCGTAGACCTCGCGGGCGCGCGAGAGCGGCACGCCGAATTTGTTCTCGGCCTTGCCCGTCGCGATCTTGGCGTGCGTGCGGGCGTCGACGTCGGGATTGACGCGCAGCGCGATGCGCGCGCGACGTCCAACTGCCACGGCGCGCGCCGCGATGGCTTCGAGCTCTGGCTCCGACTCGACGTTGAAGCAGAGAATGTCGGCGTCGAGAGCGGCGTCGATCTCGGCGGCGGTCTTGCCGACGCCGGAAAAGGTGATCCTGCGCGGCGAGATTTTGGCCGTGAGCGCCCGTGCGAGCTCCCCGCCCGAGACCACGTCGGCGCCCGCGCCGAGCGAGCCCAGAAGCTGCAGGATCGCCTGGTTGGAATTGGCCTTCATCGCATAGCACACGAGCGCGTCGAAACCTTCGAAGGCCTGAGCGAAGACCTCGTAATGGCGGCGGATCGTGGCTTCCGAGTAGCAGTAAAAGGGGGTGCCGACCTGCGCCGCGATCTCCGGCAGCGGGACGTCTTCGGCGTGGAGCACGCCGCCCGCATAGGCGAAGTGATGCATGGCGCCTAGAGCAGAGGATCGAGGAAGAAGGGATAGTCGGCGGGCGGGCGGCGGCCGATGTCGCCCGGCTGCGGCTTGGGCTTGCCCGAAGGCTCGTCCTCCGGGAGCTTGCGCCCGGCGCGCGCAGCTGCGGCCTGCTCTTCGGCGCGGCGCGCATTGCGCTCCGCCTGAACGTCGGCTGGGAGCTCCAGCGGCCCCTTGCGTCCGCACCCCGAGAGCGCAAACGCCGCGAAGGACAAAGCAAACAGCGCGCGGCGGGAAATCATGCGAAGCTCCGGTGGCGGCGAAGGCGCCGACGCCCCTATAGCGCAAAGCCGACCCGGATTTCTACGGCGCCGCTCAGGCGCCGTTCCGAGTCGCGCCGAAGACCTGTTCAAACCTTCGGCGCAGGATCGCATCGACCGTGGCCAAGTCGGATGGGGCGCCCAAATCCTTGAGGCTCGTGACCCCGAGATGCGCGGCGCGGATTCCGCAAGGCGCGATTCCGGAAAAATGCGAGAGGTCGGGCGCAACGTTGAGCGCGACGCCATGAAAGCTCACCCAGCGGCGCAGGCGCAGGCCGATCGCCGCGATCTTGTCCTCCGCCAGCTCCCCCGAGAAGGCGCGGGGCTTGTCGGGGCGGGAGACCCAGACGCCGACCCGGCCCTCGCGCCGCCCGCCCGCGACCCCGAGATCGGAAAGCGTTCCGATGAGCCAATCCTCCAGCGCGCAGACGAAGGCGCGGGCGTCGCGGCGCCGGCGCGCGAGGTCAAGCATGACGTAGACGACGCGCTGGCCCGGCCCGTGATAGGTGAATTGGCCGCCGCGGCCCGTGCGATGCACGGGAAAGCGCGCATCGAGCAGGTCGGCGTCCTTGGCCGAGGTCCCCGCGGTATAGAGCGGCGGGTGCTCGAGCAGCCAAACGGCTTCCGCGTCCGTTCCCGACGCGATCCGCTCGACCTGCGCCTCCATCTCGGCAACGCACGCCTCATAGGGCGTCAGACCGGGGAGAACGCCCCATGCGACGGGGGGAGCGCCCTGCGCCGGCGCGAAAGGCTCCTGGACGCAGGACGCAGAGCGCATTTTCCGATTTCGTGACGACTACGGCTTTGGCGGCAGGGCCCCGCCCGGCGTCGACTTGTCGACGGCGGTCGGCAGATGGTCGGCGAGGTGCTTGGCGACCTCGTCGATCGGAATGCCCGTCGAGGCAGAGATCTGCTTCAGCTTCTCGGAGCCGAGCACCTTCTTCACGTCCTCGACGCTGATCGGCAGATTGGAGCCGTCGCCGATCCAGGACTTCACCTGTTGCCCGTAGCCGCTCTTCTCGAATTCGGCGACGACGCCGTCGATGCCCCCATGGCTGTCGACATAATGTTGCACCGCGGCCAGGGCGCCGGCGCCGACGACGCCGCCAAGAATTCCGTCCAGCAGACCCATGTCTTCAACTCCCATAAAGCTCCGCGCGACCGCCGCTCGCTGCGAGAGGGACGCGGAAGCACTCTTTATACGCGTTCACGATCCTTCTGTTAAGCCGGGCGGGGCTGCGGGGCATGGCGCGGCGGCGCCGCGAGAGCCGGGGGATTCCTGCAAATTCGTCGCCCACGCCACGGCTTGCCGAGCGCGCGGCTTTCTTTATTTTCGCTGCGGCCCGGCGTATATGGGCCGGAATCGGGCGACGCGACGAGCGCGCGACAGCAGGAAAGACGGACGACGGGACGAGGCGATGGCGGGGCATAGTCAGTTCAAGAACATCATGCACAAGAAGGGCAAGCAGGACGCGATCCGCTCCAAGCTCTTCGGCAAGCTCGCCCGCGAGATCACCGTCGCCGCCAAGACCGGCCTTCCCGACCCCAACATGAACCCGCGCCTGCGCGCCGCCGTGCTCGCCGCTCGCGCCGAGAACATGCCGAAAGACAACATCGAGCGCGCGATCAAGAAGGCCTCTGGCGCCGATGCCGAGACCTATGACGAGGTGCGCTACGAAGGCTATGCGCCGGGGGGCGTCGCGATCATCATCGAGGCCTTGACCGACAACCGCAACCGCACGGCGGGCGAGGTGCGCTCCTACTTCACGAAAGCCGGCGGAGCGCTCGCCGAGACGGGCGCCGTCTCGTTCATGTTCGATCGCGTGGGTCTCGTGGAGTTCGATCGCAAGGTCGCGAGCGAGGACGCCGTGCTGGAGGCGGCGCTCGACGCCGGCGCCGAGGACGTGACCTCGACGGAAGAGAGCCACGAGGTCATCACCTCGGTGGAAGATCTGCGCGAGGTCGCCAAGGCGCTCGAAGACAAATTCGGCGAGCCGAAGAAGGCGGCGCTGGTCTGGCGCCCGCAAAACACGGTCTCGGTCGACGACGAGGCCGGCGAGAAGATCATCAAGCTGATTTCCTCGCTCGAAGACAACGACGACGTGCAGACGGTCTTTGTGAACGCCGAGTTCTCGGACGCGCTGGTCGCCAAGGTCGCTGGATAGCCCTGCAAACGCCGGAAAGGCGCTCAGGCGCCCCCCGGCTCTCCCGTGAATTTCACCAGGATGTCCTGGTCGCGCACGACATATTGGCAGGCGAGCCTGAAGCGCGGCGCGATGTCGTCAACCTCCGCCCGCCGGATCTCCTCGGCGCTGATCTTGCCGAGCGACTTCAGCTGCGCCTTTTCCTTCTCGGTCAGATAAGACCCCATCGTCTTGCCCGTCAGCGTCACGACTTCGATGAGGCAGGAGCCGCATTCGCCGTCCTTGCAGTCGTGGGGGATCGGAACCTTGTTCGCCTCGGCGACCGAGAGGATCGTCGACGTGTCGCCGGCGATCGCATAGACGGTCAGGTTCTGGTGCAGCAGGGGGGATTCGAATGTCACGTTGGGCATGAGGCGCCTCGGCTCCGCATTGTTTGTGCTTATTGTGCGATTGGACCGCCAGCGCGGTCGCTGCGTATGCTACAGGCATTTCACTGCCGGTAACCGTGGCGAATCGTCTCAGATCATGATGCGCCTGCCGCCGCACCCAGGGGGGCCCCGGCGCCTTCGAGTCATGGTGCGAGTCTTGCTACATCTCGCTCATGCGCGAACTGACACTTGACGCCCCGCTCATAAATTTCGGCGACCTTCCCGAGCCCGTCGACGCGCTGCTTCAGCGCGGCGTGGCCGCCTACCGCACCGACCGGGAGCGCGCCGACGCGCTGTTTCGCGAGGCTCTGGCGCTCGCGCCGACGGAATTGCCAACCTATTACTGCCTTTACAAAATCCACACTTATCGCGGCAATCTCGACACGGCGGCCGAGGTCGCCCGTCTCGGCATGCGCGAAGCCGCGAGGCAGGCGGGCTGGAGCGAGGATCCGTCCGCGTGGCCGGAAGGGGGCCGGCCGAGGGCGCCGCGCGCTTCGCTCTATACACGCTCAAGGCGCTCGCCTTCATCGAGCTCAAGCGCGGCAACGAGGATGTCGCGCTGCGACATCTCGACAGGCTCGCGGTTCTCGACCCCACGGGCAGCGTCGGTTGGACCGTGATCGCCGAACTGGCGCAGGGGGTCGCGTGAGGATTTCTCCAAACGATGAGCCACGGCGTCAAAATGTCCTGGAACCTCGCCGCCGGCTGACGTAGGCTTCGCGTAGAATTGAGATTCGAACCTGTGCCGGGGCGGCGGGGGCCTGCGCGGAGCCCGCGTCCGCCGCGGGAAAAGCGCGTGACGAGCGAGTTTGAGACATGGACCTCGCGAGGAACCTCGAAACCGACTCCCCCCTCGACTGGCTCGGCAAGCCGGTCCGCTGTCGCGAATGCGACCATGTCGCGCTAAATCGCGAGGGCCTCTGCCGCAAAGGGACGGCCTGCGTGCGCGACCGCCGGGCGCGTCGCGTTGACGGCTTCTTCAGGACGCACCCCGAGCTGGCCAACAACTATCTCGACCATTCCTACTTCGAGGTGCGCGCGGTCGCGGCGCGCTATGCGAGCGTGCTGCGCCTGCCGCCGCTGCTTCGGGACCCGGAGCCGGAAGTGCGGGCGATGGCGGCGATGCGACTGCCGGTCGCGCGGCTCAGGGGCCTCGAGCTCGACCCGGAACCGCGCGTGCGCGTCGCGCTCGCCCATCGGCTGGAGGGCGCGGCGCTGGTCGCGCTGCTTTCCGATCCCGAATATATCGTGCGCGTCGCCGTGGTGAGGCGGCTGCCGCCGGAACTGCTGCCGCTCGCGGCCGGCGACGCCGACGCAGAAGTGCGGCGCTGGGTGGCGCGGCGGCTGCCGGAAGAACGACTGGGCCTCATGATGCGTGACGAGGAGCCGCTCGTGCGACTCGTGGTCGCGGAACGGCTGCCGCCGGAGCGCCTCTCGGCGCTGGCGAAGGACGGGGATCTGCGGGTCCGTTTCACGGTCGCGGAACGCGCGCCGCCGGATCTGCTCCCCGCACTGCTGGATGATCCCGACGAGCTCGTGCGAGACGCCGCGCGGGCGCGCATGGCGGAATGATCGAGCGCAAAACGGCTTGGCTCGGCCGATAGCGCCATTCGCGCCCGACGGCGGAAGCCGTCGAAGCGAAGCGGCGCGGCGGCCCGCGAGGCGCGCGCGACCGTGCATCGGCGGGTTAACGAGCGACCCTCATAGCCTGATTTTGCGGACGATATTGCGTCCGCGTCGGAACTGCGCGAGAATTTTTTTCAAAGGCGGCTCAGAAGGAGGGACTTTGTTCCCTTCGGCAGGTTGGGCGAGGGAGGAATTCATGAACGTAAAGTGGCTGTCGCTCTTTTTCATCGCGACCTTCGGGGCGCTCGGCGCATGTCGGGAAGAGAAAGCGCCCGCGCCCTCGAACACGGAAAAGTCCCAAGCCGAGACCAGCGCCGCGGCAGAGGCCGCCGAGGCGGAAGCGAAGGAGGCGGAGGCGCTGAAGGCGGGCGTCGAGGCCGTCGTCTATGGCCTTCCGCTCATATTGATAGACCTCACCAAGGAGAAATCGACCAACGTTGCGAAGCCGGAAAACTTCGCCGCGCCGGTCAACCAGTTCGTCAATGTGCGCGCATTCCCCGACGCCTCCTTCAAAGATGTCGTGCGTCCGAATGTGGACACGCTCTATTCGTCGGCGTTCCTAAATCTCTCCGCCGAACCGGTCGTCTTGTCCGTGCCGGATACGCGTGGCCGTTACTATCTGATGCCGATGCTCGACGCTTGGACCAATGTCTTCGCCTCGCCAGGCAAGCGGACCACGGGAACGAAGGCGGGCCATTTCGCCGTCACCGGGCCTGACTGGACGGGAACGCTGCCGAAAGGCGTGACCGAGCTCAAGTCCCCGACGAACATCGTCTGGATCATCGGCCGCACGCAGACCAATGGCCCGAAGGATTATGCGGCGGTCCATGCGATCCAGGAGGGCTACAAGCTCACCCCGCTCTCGGCCTTCGGCAAGCCGTACTCGCCGCCTGTCGGCAAGGTCGATCCGAACATCGACATGAAGACGCCGCCGATCGAACAATTGCAGAAGATGAGCGCCGAATCATTCTTCAATCGACTGGCGGCGCTGTTGAAGACGAATCCGCCGCCCGCGTCCGAAGCGCCCATACTGGAGAGGCTGAAAGCCATCGGCGTCACGCCCGGCGAGACGTTCGATCCCGGAAAGCTCGATCCCGCAGTGGCGAAGGGGCTCCAACGGTCACTGAGCGTCGCCCTGGAGAAGCTTCAGGCGGCCGCGAAACAGACGGGGGCGCCCGTCAATGGCTGGCGGATCCCTCCGATGATCCTCGGAAACTATGGCGCCGACTATGGCGCGCGGGCTGTCGTCGCGCTGGTGGGGCTCGGCGCGAACCTCCCGCAGGACGCCGTCTATCCCTCCGCTTTCGTCGACGGCGAGGGCGCTCCGCTGGCCGGCGAGCACAAATATGTCATTCACTTCGACAAGGGGTCGCCGCCGCCGGCTCGAGCCTTCTGGTCCATCACGATGTACGGCGCCGACTCTTTCCTCGTGGCGAATCCGATCAATCGTTATGCGATCAGCAGCTGGATGCCGCTCAAACGGAATGCGGACGGTTCGCTCGACATTTACGTCCAACGCCAATCGCCGGGGAAAGCCAAGGAATCGAACTGGCTGCCCGCAGCCGAAAATGAATTCAATGTGACACTGAGGCTGTATTGGCCCGAAGAAAAAGCGCCGTCGATCCTGGACGGCACGTGGAAACCGCCGGCCGTGACGCGAGTCCCATAGCCCGGCCAATCCTCGTCGGCGCAATCGGGAGAGAACGCAGTGGCCACACGCGCTCTCTCCGCATCGGAGGCAATGAGAGATGCGGCGGATATTCGTCTGGCTTCACCGCTATGTCGGCCTTGCGCTGGCAGGCTTCCTGATCGTCGAAGGGCTCACCGGCTCGATTATCGCCTTCAAGGCGGATCTCACAGGCTTTCTTGATCCGCGGCTCGTCGCGACGAGGCCTGCGCCAGACGCAAGACGTCTGAGCCTCGCAGAAGCGGCGTTGCGCGCCGAAGAGCTCGAGCCGACCGAGCACGTCGATTACTTCGTCAATTATGGCGACGATCGCATCACCATGCGGATGGGGGGTCGACGCAATCCCGCGACCGGCGAGCGCTATCCCGACGTTCCGTTCTTTGTCTCGCTGAACCCCTGGACGGGCGAACGGCTCGCCGCCGTCGAGCCGGAAGGTCTATGGGCCCGCTTTCTCGCAGCGGTCATCCCGTTCGTCTATGAGCTGCACGTCAATCTGCTCGCCGGGCCGGTCGGCCAACTGATCCTGTTCGCGGTCGCGCTGCTCTGGACGATCGACTGCTTCGTCGGCTTCTACCTCACGCTGCCGATCACGTTGCAAAGGTTCTGGCCACGCTGGACGCCTGCCTGGCTCGTCAAATGGCGCGGCGGCTTCTATCGGGTCAATTTCGACCTGCATCGCGCCGGCGGCTTGTGGTTCTGGGCGGCGCTGTTCGTCTTCGCCTGGTCGAGCGTGCAGCTGACCAACCCGATCGTCTATGACTGGGTCATGACCAAGTTGTCGGACTCGCAGGGGGTGATGGAGGCGACGATGCGCGTCTATCGCTTCCCCACGAGCGAAGAAGACATTGCGCGGATGAAGGCTCGTCGCAATCTCGACGAGCCCTTCGGGCTCGGCTGGCGCGAGGCGCAGGCGACAGGCGAAAGACTCATGGCCGCGGAGGCGGCGCGGGAGGGATTCAAGATTCTGCGCCCGGCGATGCTCAATCGCGTCGGCCTGTCGCGTCTCTACAGCTACGACGTCGTCATCGATCGCCCGTTCCCGCAGCGGCGAAGTTGGCAAGTGTTCTTCGACGCCGACACGGGCGCCCTCCATGCGGCGGGGGATCCGATCCGCCTCTTCGGCTTGGAGCGCTGGGGAGACACCTTCAGCGACTGGATACGGCAGTTGCACCTCATCCAGGATCCGATCGACTATTTCAGCTATCGCATTTTCGTTGCGATCGCCGGCGTCGTCGTCGCCATGCTGTCGATCACCGGGATCTACGTCTGGTGGAAGAAACGTCGGGCGCGAGCTTTCAGCCGCGCGCAGAGCGTCGGACGCGCGAGCCCGCGCGACGGCGCGTCGGTGCGGGCCGGCGTTCGCGCCTGAACCCCGGATTCCGCGGCGGCCAAGGCGCGAGGAAGCGCTTGCGCGGCGCCGGTTGCGCTTGTAATCCCGGACGTCTTCGCCCGACGAGCCCCCGATGTCCTATTTCTCCGTCTACCTGAGGGTCCTGCTGCTGCTGCGCCCCTATGCGCGGCTCGCCTTCGGCCTGCTCGCCGCCAACCTCGTGCTCGCCGCCGCGCAATTCGCCGAGCCGATCCTGTTCGGGCGCATCATCGACCTCATGACCGGCGCGCAGGCGCATGACGAGAAGCTCGCCTTTGGCGATCTGCTGCCGACGGTCCTGGCCTGGGCGGGTTTCGGCCTGTTCTCCATCGTCGCCTCGATGGTCGTGGGCCTGCAGGCCGACCGGCTCGCCCATCGCAGCCGGCTCGCGACGATGGCCGCCTATTTCGACCATGTGCTGAACCTGCCGCTCTCCTTCCACGCCGGCGTGCACAGCGGGCGCCTGCTGCAGTCGATGCTCGAGAGCGCCAACGCCATGTTTCAACTGTGGCTGTCGTTCTTTCGCGAAAACTGCGCCTCGTTCATCGCCCTGTTCGTGCTGCTGCCGGCGACGCTCTTTTATGACTGGCGGCTCGCGAGCCTGCTCATCGCCATGGTCTTCGTCTTCTATCTTGCGACGGCCTGGGTGCTGCGCCGCACCGACAAGCTGCAGTCGGCGGTCGAGAAGCACAACGCCGCGCTCGCGAGCCGCGCCTCCGACGCGCTCGGCAACGTCCCCGTCGTGCAGAGCTTCACCCAGGTCCAGCGCGAGTCGCACGAGCTCCGGCTCATAATCGACGAGCTGCTGGCGGCGCAGATCCCGGTGCTGTCCTGGTGGGCGATCGTCGTCGTCGCGAGCCGCGCCTCGGCGACGCTCACCGTGCTCGGCATCTTCCTGCTCGGCGCCTATCTGCACATCCAAGGCGAGGTCTCGATCGGCCAGATCGTGACCTTCATTAATTTCGCGACCATGTTGATCGGACGGCTGGAGCAGGTCGTGGGCTTCACGAACTTCCTGTTCCAGCAGGTGGCGCGGCTGCGCCAGTTCTTCGAGACGCTCGACACGCGTCCGCTCGTCGCCGACCGGCCGGGCGCGCGCGACCCCGGACGCGTGACGGGCGCCGTGGCCTTCGAGAACGTCAGCTTCTCCTATGACGGCAAGCGCAAGGCGGTCAGCGAGGTGAGCTTCGCCGCCAGGCCCGGCGAGACGATCGCGCTCGTCGGCGCGACGGGCTCGGGCAAGTCGACGACGCTCAGCCTGCTGCACCGCGTGTTCGATCCGATCGAAGGCCGCGTGACGATCGACGGCGTGGACATTCGCGACATGACGCTGACCTCGCTTCGCCGCAACATCGGCGTCGTCTTCCAGGAGCCGATGCTTTTCGCGCGCTCGATCGAGGAAAATTTGCGCGTCGGCAAGCCAGACGCCGCCAAGGAGGAGCTCGACGCCGCGCTCGAGCTCGCGCAGGCCTCGACCTTCGTCGGGCGCCAGAGCGACGGGCTCGCGACGATTATCGGCGAACGCGGACGCTCGCTCTCGGGCGGCGAGCGCCAGCGCCTGTCGATCGCCCGCGCGCTGCTCAAGGACCCGCCGATCATGGTGTTCGACGAGGCGACGAGCGCGCTCGACGCGACGACCGAGCGGCAGATTCAGAAAGCGCTGGAGGCGGCGACGAGGGGACGCACGACCTTCATCATCGCGCATCGGCTTGCGACCGTGCGCGGCGCGGATCGCATCCTGGTGTTCGACGAGGGCCGGATCGCGGAAAGCGGCAGCTTCGAGGAGCTCGTCGCCAGGGGCGGCCTGTTCGCGGCGCTGGCCAAGGCGCAGCTTCTTGCGCCCGAGCATCCGACGGCGTCGGTCGAGGCGGCGGAGGCGGCGGGGTAGCGCGCAACCTTGCGCTCACGCCGCGCTCCGGCGCTCCTTCGAAGTCCGCACCAGGGATAGGCGAAATCCTAGAGCCTCGGCCACCTTGGCGATCGTCGCAAGTTCGGGATTGCCTTCCCCGCTCAGCGCCTTGTATAGCGCTTGACGTATAAGGCCGGTCTGCTTGGCGAGATCAGAAATTCCTCGCGCGCGCGCCACAACGCCGAGCGCCCGCGCGATCCCGGCGGGACCGCCGTCCTCACACGTCGCGAGGAAATACTCTTCGATCGCTGCTTCGCTATCGAGATAGCGCGCCGGATCGTATTCGCGGGTTTTCATTGTCCCTCCTCGACCGTGCTTCAATCCTCGCCGACAAGCGCGACGAACAGCACGCGCACAGCCCGCTGAGCGCGCTGCAAACGCTGCTCCAGCGCATGAATACCGCTTTCGCCCCCGGCGCGCAGCAACAGCTCGGTCAGACCCCGCGCGGCCTTGCTCGGCGTAAAATCCTCGTCAATGGCGAGACGGAGCGCCTGCGTCAGAGCTTGGTAAAGATCCCAGGCTTCGATAAGCAGCGCTGCATCGCCCGCCGCGAGAATTCCCATGTCGCGCAAGGCTGCGAGCGCCTCGCTCGTCGAGGTGCGGAGGCATTGCGGATGGCGCGCGGCGTGCTTGAGCTGCAGATATTGCGCGATGAACTCGATATCGACTTGTCCGCCCGCGA
>Ga0187782_10001713_pt1 | contig 16087 bp, 13 predicted proteins | sample 0715_SJ02_MP15_2_FD_132454 | JGI IMG/M metagenome (GOLD analysis project Ga0187782, IMG submission 132454) | Tropical peat soil microbial communities from peatlands in Department of Meta, Colombia - 0715_SJ02_MP15_20_MG | ecosystem: Environmental > Terrestrial > Soil > Wetlands > Peat | place...
CCAGTCTCGCGCTTCCGGCCGCGCGCAAATACGCTAGCATCGCGCCGTCTTCCCCTCACGCCGTGCACATGCCTTCGCACATCTTCGCGCGCCTCGGACTTTGGCAGGATGACATTAGCTCCAACCTCGCGGCCATTCGCGTCGCTGATAGCATGGCCGTGCATCATCACGTGATGCATCACAAAGTGCATTCCCTGGACTTCCTCGAGTACGCCTACCTGCAAATTGGTGATGACGCCAGCGCCAAGGCGGCCATCGAGGAGATCGCAGCGATTCAACCCGAACAGATGGATCCCGAATTTGGGAATTATTTGCTGGTGCGCCAGGCGGAAGGGCCCGCCAAGTACGCTCTCGAGCGCCGCCAGTGGAAAGAAGCGCTAGGCTTGCAACCCAGCGCTGGGGCCCCGCCTGACGTTCAGTTGGTCACCTACTGGGGGCGCGCCGTTGCCGCTGGCCATCTTCATGATGCAGTCGCCGCGCAAGACGCGCTGAAGCATTACGACGAATTGCTCGAAGCCACGCGCAAAGGTCCTCGGGCCTATATCGTCGATGGCTTGAAGAACGAGCACGAACTGGTGCAAGCATGGGCTGCTTACGCTGCGGGCAACTCCGACGATGCGGTTCGCGTGCTGCGCGGCGTTGCCGACAATCAGGACAAAGTCGGCAAAGGCGAAACCGAAATGCCCGCCCGCGAAATGCTTGCTGACATGTTACTCGACCTGCAGCGTCCGCAAGAAGCGCTGACCGAATACGAAGTTTCCCTTCGTACCGATCCCAATCGTTTCAACGGGCTCTACGGAGCAGCGCAGGCCGCCATGCAGGCCCAGCAAAAGGAGAAAGCGGGCGTCTACTACACCCAGTTGCTGAAGAATTGCGAAGGCATCCACTCCGATCGCCCCGAACTAGCCGAAGCGAAAACCCTCCTTGTCTCTACGAGGGGTATGTAGGCACGGGGCTTTCAGGTCCGATATAAGGCGCGTCCATCGAGCTTTGGCCCCGCGAATCGTCCGGGAGAGCAAGGGAGGTGCGCGCGATCGTAGATGTGAAGGTTGCGTTGGGAATATTCACGCCCGACCAGGTCGTTGATTTTCTCCAGCATGGCGTGCCCATGAAGTCGGCAGATGCGCGGGAGGAAGATTGGCGGTGCGGCTGTATTGGAACTGCGGGACGCAGACCAACCCGTGCCGTCAGCTCGCATGCAGGGCAGCCCGGCAAGTCCTGTGGTAGGCGAAAGCGTATCGGCTAATTGATTGAGCACCCTGCCTCCCTTGCTAGCGGAAGAGGGAGTTCATGGTTTGTTTTTGAAGGTCGAATACATGGTTTGGTGGAAGTAGCTTCACCGTAGGATTCCAGGAGACGAACCTTGGTCGAGACCCGTAGAGGCATTCTGAGTGAGGCGAAGTTCGCGCTTCGACTTGAGAGCGTTGCGGTCTGATGTGTTCAGGTACACGCCTGAACGCGTAGTCAACTGAAAACACGCCTCCAGTCGTCCTTCATGCTGATGACGACCCAGCTTTTCGACTTGGCCTCGTCATAGAGTGCTTGGGTGAAAGTACCAATCTTGCTGTCCGGCAGGCTTTGAGCCGGGCCGTAGGCATATTCGCGCTCGGCGTCGTCATGCAAAACCAGCATGGCTAGTCGCTCGCCGTTGCCTGCCTTTGTGTACTCCAACATTTGGCGATCACCCGTCGAGTTGCCAAATGCAGCGTAGGGTTGACGACCTATCATTAAGTGGATGCCTTCGGGTTTGCCCGCATTGTTGTCATTCAGAAGCAACTTTGGATCTTTTGTAAGAAATGGCTTGCCGGTTTTGTCGTAGCCAAAGGTGGTTCCTCCAGCGGTGCCAACCACCTGCTCAGGGGGAATACCGTACGTCTTTTCGGAATAGGTGCGCACGAAGTCTTGACCGCCGCCGGTAACGATGTAAGTCTTGTATCCGTTTGCGCGCATGAAAACAAGCACTTCGATCATGGGTTGATAAATGAGTTCGGTGTGGTGCTTTTTCCATCGCGGATCCCGGGCATCATCGAGCCAATTCTTCGCTTGCTCTTCAAATTGATCGACACTCATTCCGGTCAGCGTCGCGGCGAGAATCTTTTCGAGGTCTGGCATCGAAAGTTTCGCGATTGCTTCAGGGTTGCCCGATAGAACCGTCTTGAAGGGTTCGGTGTCCCCGAGTTCTGGCTTTGCTTTCACAACAGCGGGTACGCGGTTGAAGCAGTAGACGACTTGGGTATACATCGGCTTCTCGACCCACAACGTGCCGTCTTGATCGAAAGTGGCGATGCGTTCCGGCTCAGGCACAAAGTTTGGACTGGCCCGGTCTGTCGTTGTTTGAACGAAGTCGAAAATGGCCTTTTTCGCGCCAGCGTCATTCCAAGAGGGCAACGGATCGCCGGCCGCCGCTGCCACACGGCTGACGAGTCCCGCGACCACAGCTGCCGCAGAACCCTTGAATAAATCTCTCCGCGTAAATTCCATTGGCACTCCTTGTTAGAAACCGATGGGTACTAAGCAACTACATTTCCAGGACGAACTACATCTGCTCAGTGATCGAACCCCGGAAACCTCACTTCACTTTCAAGTCCTTGAGTTTTGCCTGGGCCGATCCGTAATTGCCTAAATGAAAAACAGATGCTCCCATTGGAGAAAAGGTGAAATCCTGGAATGGTTCGGCGAGCATTTTATCCAGGTAATCTCTCGGGGCAATGCCGGTGGTAACGTGGAGTTCTAAATGCTCGCCGGAATGCTCGGGCACATATACCGCGACGTAGTGAATCGTTGGTTCGTTGATCTCGGGATCAGCAGGAGTGGTAACAAATGCTGCTGCGGATCCGTCTGCCACTGTGTAAGGGGCCACGGCGTCGATCAAATCCTGTTGCAGTTTGATCAACTCGGGGGTCGTCTCTACGACAATACCCGACAAACCTAAGCCCGGCAGCGATTGGTCGGTAAGGTAGTAGTATTTGTAGGCTTTCAACTTAAGGTTGGTGACGTTGTGACTAGCCAAAGCTTTGCTGGCCGCGGCATAAACTTTGTCAAGGTCCGCCGTTCGCACGTAACGCTGCAACATCGAGATATGAGGATGATGCGTGGCGTCGAGGGGAAAGCCTTTCGGGAAGACCGAGCGCAGACGGGCGTTCGTGGCTTCCGCGTGATGTACCATCGTCGCATCCGGCTCCAACGCAATATCTATGGCGGTGGCCGGCGTTTGTTGTGCGCCGCATGCTTCCGAATGGCCCAGCAGCGATGCCAAGCATATGCTAACCGAGGCAAGAACTTTGGCATATCTATTCATCAAGACCTCCGAGCCACCGATATTTTGGGCTTGTGAAACGTCCTGCGAAAGCGAACAACCCAAGACCTACCGCGCCTCTGAGCGCGGACCTCACGACATGCTCGCGCCAAAACAATAGTCAACGAGGATGAAATAACCACTGTCGCTCGCAACAGGTCCTTCCTGATAAAAGTTCTAACGCGTTTGAACGGCTGTTCCGGATCGATTCGTATAGACATTAGGATTCTTTTTCATTGAAGGCGATCAACTTGCCATCGGGTGAGTAGCTCGCCCCGCGCCCCGTGATATTTCCCAATCGCTTTGCCGCGCCTCCCAGCACAGGCATGATCCATACTGTGCCCCGCTGCGTTTCGTCATTTAGATCGTTCTGCACCAACAGAAATTCCGAAGCGTCAGGCGAAATATCCAGAATGTACATACTGCCAATGTTCACTCGCAAAGGCGCTGCGGCGCCTCCTTTCACTGACATTTCGACCGGTTTGTTCTCGCTGAGGTAGTAGGTTCGCGAGAGCGGCAGAGGGCGCGACCCGATTCCCTGCTTCAGCGTCAGTCCTTCCAGCAACTCCATGGCAATAAACGTCTGGCCTTCCTGCTCGCCGATGTCATAAACAGACGCTGCCTGCGCCTCACGCTGAAAGCGCGCCTGCGCATGAGCATCCCGCTGTTCTTCAGGTGGAAGAAATTTGAGGGCCACGAATCGCCCCAGCCGGGTGTCCTCGGCCTTGTAAACCACTCCGTTTCCGCCAGCACCCAGCTTCTCGACGATGCGATATCGAGAGGTTGTCTGGCCGGTAGGGGGTGTTCGTGAGTCCTCCATGTTCAAGGTATCTTAGGGGTCGAAATTCACACATGTCAATCAACGGACATCAACGGAATCAAGATCAACAGAATGAAGATCTTAGATTCCGAGCCGTGTACTTTGAGTTGCACTTTGAATAGTGTTGAGTGGGGATCAGAATGCTTTAGTTCCTTTGGTGGCTCAGCCCAGCGAGGCTGCTAGTGCCGCTGCAAATTCTTGCTTTCTGACTGAACATTGAAAAACTCGGCTCGCGTCGGTCCGCCGCGATGCTGCTACTGGCATCAGGATATTAAGCCTCCGAACATGAATTACAGCCAGCCGATAAGGCAGCTCTCTGAATTGACGGATCTGTAAGCCACCCCTGCGCATGGATTTATCTTCTCTAAGTACCCCTTGGCCTATCTTTTTGTTCGACAAATTATAGCAGATTTGCTATAAAATAGGTGTTATGACACCCCATGAATTCAAATCCGCACGACTTGGCAAAGGCTGGAATCAAACCCAGGCTGCAGCTAGGTTGGGTGTATCTCAGGCTCACCTTAACTGTTTAGAGCACGGAAAGCGTCGACTTACGCCCCACTTGGTTCGCCGAGCCACTTCGGTGTACGGCTTGTCTCCGGAGCTACTGCCCGCCTCTGAAGCTTTCGCTCCGAAGCCAGTGGACGATCAGCAGCTGACGGAAATGCTTGCGCGACTGGAGTATCCAGGCTTCGTATATCTAGTCGCACGGGCACACAAAAAGAATCCTTCGGAATTCCTACTCACGGCTTTGTCACAACAGAGCCTCGACGCGCGCGTTGCTGCGGCTTTGCCCTGGGTTGCCTTGAAATTTGCAAAGTCGAATTCGTGGCTCGTGGAGAACGCCCGAAAATTCAATCTTCAAAATAAGCTGGGCTTTGTTGTCACGTTGGCTAGGCGTGTGGCAGAGACTCAAAAAGATTCACGGCTGCAGGAGCTGAACAAGCTTGAACAGGCTCTCGACGAAAGCCGCCTTGTAAAGGAGGATTTTCTTCCGCGTCCTCCTCGCACCGAATCTGAAAAAGAATGGCTGCGGGCCAACCGGACTGAGGACGCTGCTCATTGGAACCTGCTGACGCGCATGCGACCAGAGCACCTTCAGTATGTCAGCTGAAGTTCCACTCCCGTCGCCTTGGAAAGAGTTTCTCACCGAGATCGATGAGGCGTTGAATGAGCAGCTCGACCTCCACTGTGTTGGTGGATTCGTGGTTGCCTTCTTCTACGGGTTGCCGCGCACGACCGGTGACCTCGATTACTACACGGCAGTGCCGGCCTTGCATTCTTTCTAAGCTCGAACGGAACGGAGATGTAGACGTGAATGATTCGGACTATTTGTTCCGATCGCAGAAGCTACATGCCCAGGTGCTTCGTGATCGATATGAGGAAGAATTTCGTCTCTACCTCATCGGTAACGTGCCCAGGATAGGCACAACGCTGAAGTTGTGGATCGATATATTCACCTCCTAGGCACTCTGAAGATCAGCGACTTCGGCCTAGCTGCAGCAGCAAGCGGGGCGTCAAGCCGCGACGGGCAGACAGAAAGAGACGGAGCGAACGCTGCGATCCGGGCCCCTGATTAGAACCGCCACTCTTGTTGCTCACAGTCACCAAGGGTGGAGGATTGCTGCCGGCGGTGGGAGTATTTCACGGATGTCTCCCGCCATCCGTGCCGCATGATTTTGTCACGCAACAACGGCCGACGATCATGCACGGCCTAAGACGTACGACAATATGGCGGAGGCGTGTGGAAGTCGAAGCAGCCCCGCACGTTGAAAACACGTAAGTTGTTGATTCTACATGAGCGCACAAAGCGTAGAAAGCGCACAAAGAGCCATTTCCGCTGAACGTACGCTGAACTAGATTTCACACCTTTCACCATGATTGATCCGCCGGAAGATGGATACAGGCTAGTCCACGTTCAAGTCGAGAACGGGTTGGATTTAAGCTGGTTCGAGATATGGGATATCACTATCGGTAATGGGTAGCAACCCACATTTGCGCTGCCCAGTTGGCGTCGTCTCTCGAACCTGTTCCTGTTTTCTCTCTCCCATAAAAAAGGATGGCTCCTCCTTTGGAGAGGAGCCCACCTATTTGCGACTTCAGCTTTCAACAATTCAGTCCGCCCAACTGAATTGCTCATGCTTCGGTCGTAGACAACGATAGATTAATACAGATACAATCGCCAAAGCGACGCGTATTATTATAGTTCACAGTCTATTGAAATCACGAAAACCGAGCATTAATTTGACTACAACGGACAAGTTCCTGTAGGGGTTGATGTGGAATCGATCCTGAAGTTGGCCAGATCGAGGCTGTGATCGCTGGCCTCAAAAGCTAGTACCACCTTTTCGGTTCGTTGTTCCCTAGGACTTAGTGTTTAGTTTGTCGGCAAATCACTGCGATTCGTTGACTTGCTGTTTGAATAGCACCTAACATCGAACCTATGGCGGAGAAGGATTCGATTTGCGGGAGTAGTGTTTCTCATTACCGCGTTCTGGAGAAGTTGGGCGAAGGCGGAATGGGGGTGGTGTACAAAGCCGAAGATACCCGTCTGGAACGCTATGTGGCTCTAAAGCTCCTACCGATCGCGTTTGCTGATGACCCACAGATGCGAGACCGTTTTTTGCGTGAGGCGCGCGCCGCGTCTGCACTGAATCATCCCAATATCTGCACAATTTATGACGTTGGTGAGGCCAACGGCAGAATTTTCATCGCCATGGAGTTTCTCGATGGCCTGACGGTCAAGGAGTCGATCGCTAGCGGCCCGTTGGAAACTACGAAGCTGGTGAGCATCGCGGGGCAAATCCTGGAAGGCCTGGAGGCGGCGCACCACGAAGGGATCATTCACCGAGACATCAAACTTGGGAACATTATTGTGACGAAGAGCGGGCGCGCAAAAATTCTGGACTTTGGGCTGGCCAAAAAGGGTACTACGGGAACTGTGGGTGTTGATGACGAGCTCAGCGGACGGGACAGACAGCAGACCAGCGGACTTGCGGCATTGGGTACGGCGGCTTACATGTCGCCAGAGCAGGCACTGGGCAAGCCACTCGATGTGCGCACGGACCTTTTTTCCTTTGGCATTGTCCTTTATGAAATGGCCACCGGCAAGGCGCCCTTCCGCGGCGACACCACCGGTGTGCTGCTGCTTTCCATCGTGGAAGAGACACCGCAACCCCCCAGGCAACTGAACCCAAACGTACCTGAGGGATTGCAGCGCATCATCAATAAGTGTTTGCAGAAGAGTTGCGAACTCCGCTATCAGACCGCCACGGAGATCAGGAAGGACCTCGCGGCCTTGGCGGACTCCTCAGCTTCCAAACCGGACCGAACCAAGCCCCAGTTGTCTGTACTCAAATCCGAATCGCCAACAAGCCTGGCGAAAACCGCTGAACCTGTCGAGCCCCCTCCGAAACACGCAGCAAAATCTTCCACTGCAATTGCTTGGAAATCCTGGAAACTCCGCGCCGGCATTGCTGCCCTGGCATTCCTCTTGATCCTCGCGCCAGGACTTTATCTTCGTTCTCATCATGCGCACGCATTGCAGCCGCAGGACAGCGTTGTGGTCGCGGACTTCACCAACACCACCAGCGAGAATGTTTTTGACGGCTCTCTAAGGCAGGCAACCATACTCGACCTGGACCAGTCGCCATTCCTCAACGTTTTGCCTGACCGCCGTGTGCGGGACGTTCTGAAAGACATGAACCGCCCCGCCAATCAACGTCTGACCGTGGAAGTGGCTCGAGAAATCTGCCTGCGCAGCAACAGCCAGGCACTGATTGTAGGAGCCATCAGCAACGAAAGCGGCGGGTATCACATCAGTCTCAAGGCTCTCACCTGTGATACGCAAAAGGAGATTGCCGCAGATGAGGCGGACGCAACACCACAATCGCAGGTTCTCCCCGCGCTCAGCAAAGCCGATAAACAGTTACGCAAAAAGTTGGGCGAATCCCTTCCCTCGCTGGCGCAGTATACCCGGCCGCTCGAGGAGTGCACCACGTCTTCCCTGGAGGCTTTACAAGAATACACAGAAGGAGTGAGCGCCCTCAGCCACCAAGGCTATGAAGAGACAATACTTCACATGAAACGCGCCATTCAGTTGGATCCTAACTTTGCCCAAGCCTATACACTCCTCGCAGGTGCTTACCGTGGCTCCGATCAGTATGCCCTCGCAGAACAGAATTACAAGCAGGCCTTTGATTTACGCAGTCGCACTAGTGAACGAGTGCAACTCCGGATTGCCACCACCTACTACTACGGTATAACCGGGCAATATCCAGAGGCTATCGAAATGTGTAGGAAATGGATTCAGGCCTATCCTCGCGATCCCGCACCTTATATTTTTTTGGGCAATGCTTTGCTCGCGCTTGGCAAATTAGAAGAGTCTACCCAAGCATATGTTCACGCAGCCAGTCTTCCGCCGGATCAGATCGCGACATACGTTGACAAGATGGCCGTGTACCAGTCCCTGGACAGGTATGACGAAGCAAAGGCCGCTTTCAGCGCCGCGCGTGCCCGAAACCTAGACGGAGAAAGTTTGCGAATGAACCGATACACGATCGCGCAGTTGGAGGGGGACCGCTCCAGCATGCAGGAGCAACTCCAGTGGGCGCAGGGCAGAGCGGGTGTCGAAGATCGGATGCTGGCTTTGCAGGCTGCCTGGGAGGCCTACTACGGCCACTGTTCACGCGCACGCCAACTCGAAAGCAGAGCCAAAGAAGTGGCCATTCGGGACAAAGCACAGGAACGCGTTTTGCAGCATCAAGCGGAGCTGGCTCTTCTTGAGGCCGAAGTTCAAAACTTCAGCTCGGCACGCAGGTCTATCAAAGCGCTTGTGTCGGAAGGCGCGAGCAAGGAAGTCATGGCATTGATTGCCTTGGCCGCCGCAAACGCTCGAGAGAATGAGCAGGCCGAAAAATTGGCCGTCCACCTCAAAACTGAACATCCCTTGGACACCCTGATCCTGAACTTTGATGTCCCTACGATCCTCGCTATGGTGCAAATCAACAAGAATCATGCGCAAGAGGCGCTCACGCTCCTTCAACCTGCGCTCTCCTCCGAACTGGCCGCGCCTTACATCGGCAGCCTCCAGACTGCCTACGTCCGAGGGCTAGCCTACTTGAAACTAAAGAAAGGCCAGCAAGCTGCTGTGGAATTTCAGAAAGTCATCGATCATCCCGGCCTCGTCGATCTCTCCGTCATCGGTTCTTTAGCCCACCTGCAACTCGCCCGAGCGCAAGCCTTGTCTGGCGATCGCGACTCTGCACGCCGCCACTACCAGGATTTTCTCGCACTCTGGCACGATGCCGATCCGGACTTGCCCATCCTGCAGCAAGCCAAGTCCGAGTATTCGAAGTTAGAATGATTATTCTGCGAGATCGCTTGCGAACCGAGTAGGAGCGCAAGTCGGAAATCTCTTATCATGTCCGCTCTGCGAAAGCGAAAATCCGTCTTGTTCATGAAGACCGCAGTGATCTGCTCAACCGCAGACTCAATGAGCTGAGCGGCAAGGCGCCATCTCACATACCGAACAGGTCTCGGACGAGATTATCGCAGCTGCTAAACGCATCTGGAAGGCGCGCGTGGAATTCTACAAACCTTCCAGGAGGAGGATTGTCCCAGTTGCCGTAAGATTGAGTACAACGAATCAGGACGCCGAAGCTGATGCTCTGACCTGAACCTTCTCCGTGGTCGCATCCGTAGGCTTAAGCGCCTCGCGGCTCTTCCCCGTCCGATAAAGTAGATTGGTTTCGTCTTTAGGAGGCTGTTATGGTTTCCTTCGTTGGCTTACCCGACTTCTTGGCTTGCTTTTCCGACGGACCGGCCGGAACAAAACAAGCAGCCCCACTGGCAGAGATCTGCTTGAGATAGAGTGTAGAGCCATACCTGTGGAAGGTAAGTTCGTTCTTCGTAGCCTCGCCAAAGTTTTCGCAATTGAAGATTACCGAGTGCCCTGTCGAGCTCGTGAGTTCGTACACGTCTGTGTCATCCGAGAACGGACGAATCGTGTAAGTGCCTGCCGGTAGGGTTGTTTTTTCCACTACAAACGGGCTAGTTGTTGTGAAACTGACTTTGGTAGTGAGCTGCGCGTGAGAAGAAACAACGCTCATCATGCCCAAAAAACACGAAAGAGTAAGCAACTTGCAAGCAAGAGATTTCATGTAACCTCCTCATTTGAAATGTACTGTGACCGTGCGGACGTGAACTCAGAATGTCTTTTACTGATGCAAGGCGAGGGCCAATGAGCCATCAATCCGTGGGAAGGGTTTAACTGCTGAGATAGAAGGGCGTTAGTGGATTCCGTCATTGAAGAGAATTGGCTCCACTTCCCGACCACGAGATTTTGGAAACCTCTATTCCAAAACGCGACGTAAGGATTCTGAAGCGAAGTGCTTTATTCAACTGCACATGTCGGCGCGTCGGTGGCACGGCCCGGTGATTGCGGCGATCTCCAATCTATTGGAGCGCTACTACTTGACGGCATGGAGAGCCCCGTTTTAGATTTCAGGTAAGTAAGAGCCATTGATATTTCAGGTCGATCCGAGATCGCTGCTTTCAGGATCATAGTGATGGAGTTCCGGCCTCAGCCTTCCACCAGTGACGCCTGCGGAGATTCTGTTCAGGCACCAGCAGACACGCTTAGTGCTTCCAAAGCCCCGCTAAAGTCTAACGAATTCCAGAGAATCTATTCGGTTCTGTTTGAGTCCGCACCGGAACCGATGCTTGTGACGGATGAATATGGCTCTATAGTTCAGATAAATGCCGAGGTGGAAAGGTGCTTCGGCTACAAACGCGAAGAGTTGCTCGGCGAAAAGGTAGAGAAACTTCTTCCTGAAGACTTAAGGGGCATTCACGAACAGCATCGGGACGCCTACCGGGCGGCTCCCTCATTCCGGCCGATGTCGCGCGGAGTTGAGATCTTCGCCCTGCGAAAAGATGGCAACAAATTTCCAGCGGATATCGTTCTAACTCCCGTAGTGACAGAACAGGGGCTGCTGGTTTACTGCATCATTCGGGACATTAGTGAACGCAAGGAAGCGCTTGAGGTGGCGAAACATTTGAAGTTCGAGGAAACTCTGACCAATCTGTCTGGCAGATTCGTTAATCTCCCTGCAAGTCGAGTGGACCAGGAAATCACCGCCGGCCTTGAAGAATTGGTTGATGCTCTGGAGACGGATCGCGCGACCGTAGCACGATTCGAACCCACCACAGGCGACTTCGTTGTTACACATGCCTTTGCTCGACAGGGAATTCCATACTTTAGCGAACGGCTAGCCGGTGGAGTCTTGCCCTGGTTGGTCAAGCGCGTAATGGCGGGTGAAATCACAAAGGTAGAAAGCCCGGCAGACTTGCCTCCTGAGGCACATCACGAACGGGAATACATGGAATCGGTAGGTATAAAGTCGTCCCTGATAATGCCGCTCCGTGTAGGCGGGAAGTTGATAGGAGGAATATCGACCGACAGCTTCCGCAACTGTAGAAGGTGGGACCACAGGATTGTGTCGCGTATGCGGAATGTCGTGGACATTTTAGCAAATGCGCTTGCCCGAAAACACGCAGATGAAGAACTACAAACGGCCATGGCAAGGATCCGCGAATTAAACGAAAAGGCTAAACAGGAGAATCTTTATCTGCGGAAGGAAATGAAACTGAGACATCTCCACTCCGGGATCGTCGGAGATAGCGTTGGAATGACGGAAACCCTGCGAAAAGCGGAGCAGGTCGCAATCACAGACACGGCCGTGCTCATTCTCGGGGAAACCGGTACTGGGAAAGAGCTCCTCGCCCATTCCATTCACGAGATGAGCACCAGGAAGCTCGGGCCGTTGGTAACCATCAACTGCGCTGCTCTTCCCTCAACTCTAATCGAGAGCGAACTGTTCGGACGCGAAAGAGGTGCTTACACAGGAGCGCTGGCCCGTGAGATTGGGCGGTTTGAACTCGCCGATAAGTCCACCATCTTTTTAGATGAAATTGGGGATCTACCTTTGGAGCTCCAGTCGAAGCTGCTCCGCGTCCTTCAGGATGGAGCATTCGAGCGGCTAGGGAGCTCCAAGACGATTCACGTGGACGTGCGCGTAATCGCTGCTACCAACAAGGACCTACAGGCCATGGTAAAGGAGGGCGAATTCCGCGCAGACCTGTTCTATCGTCTTAATGTGTTCCCGATCGTCATCCCACCGCTCCGGGAGCGACCCGAGGACATTCCCGCGCTGGTATGGCACATCCTGAAAGATCTCGGACGACGGATTGGGCGGAACGTAGAGGCAGTGCCAGCCTCCACGATGCGCGATCTTCAGAATTATTCCTGGCCTGGAAACATTCGTGAACTTCGCAATTTCATCGAGAGAAATCTCATCGTGAACCCAGGGAACGTCTTCCGTGTTGAAATGTCAGAGCTAATGGAGGCGTCCCGACCCGCAGGGCAGCCGTTGGTTGAAGTTGAGGCCGAGCATCTGCGCAAGGTGTTGGAGGGTACACGGTGGCGTGTGCGGGGTAAAAACGGTGCAGCGGAGATTACGGGATTAAAGCCCACGACCCTGGAGGCAAGAATGAAGAAGCTCGGGATTCGTCGGCCCGAGTGATGCCTCCATTCGTGTTGGAGATCCCCCAAATATTGGGGAAAGTTCGTCTGGCAAAACCCAGTGGTAGTCCTTTCAAAGCAGAAACCTCCTCTCTACAGACAACTTAGGCGTCTCTATTCGCAAGCATCCGATTTGGCCAACTGCTTGCACCCAGCAGATGCAAATCGTAACGAGCAGTGCTCAGGCTCCGCGCAGCGGGAGAGCACGTGATCATCGAATTATTGAGCATAACGAGTCCTGACCGGAAGGGGCAGGAACTCAGCAGGGCGTTGGTGTCCCTCGTTGGTCCCATTCAGGTGCAGGCGGGATGTTTGAGTTGCCATCTCGGCCAGATGTGGTCCGCGCCAGATACATTGCAGATCGAGGCGCGCTGGGACAGTGAAGAGAACCTAATTCGTCACTTGCGGTCACAGATATTCAAGCAACTCCTCCTGCTGATGGAGCTCAGCGCAGCTCCTCCGGTTTTGGAGTTTTTCACGGTGATTGAATTTCGTGGCTTGGACTTAGTGGAAGCCGCCCGGTTCCTCTGCGACTGAGCCACAAGCGAAATCCCAGCCAAGGCTGGGCCAGGCAGAGAGGATGAAAGACAGGTTTAGGTACGGGTTCTGGTGGGCGGCCGAGCCTGTGCTTAGTTCCCTCGCTGTGGGAACACCCGTGATCTGGTTTTTGTCCTCTCTGACCAAAATTTCTGAAACTCTTGAAGGACAGAAATTATCTGATCCCGCCCATCAAAGCTCCGCCCTTCAGAACGAAAAAGGAGAAAGTCGATATGAAACGGATCTTCGGGCTTTTAGTGGTCGCTTTGTTATGGGGAGGTCTTGCCTATGCCCAGGACGACCACAAGGTTGAGGTAACAGGAGATTATTCCTATTTTCGCGCAAATCCCGGTTTGCCATCCTACTTCAATAGCCAGAACTTGAATGGCGGTGGTGGGCAGGTCGCCTTGTTCCTCACACCGAACATCGGGTTCGCAGGCGATCTGCAGGGTTACGGCAGCTACACACAGTGTACAAAACCGGGCGCACCAATTTCCGGCTGCGCTTCTGGCAACTTGTTTACCTATATGTTCGGTCCTCAGTTAAAGGCTCGCGCAGGAAAGTTTGAACCCTTTGCCGAAGTTCTGGTGGGCGGTGCCCATTCCAATTTCTATGCTAACGCCTGCAACAAAGAAGGCATTTGCGGCAATAAGTCTCCCAGCAACAATGCGTTTTCGTTTGCAGTCGGCGGTGGTGTCGACATCAATTTTGGCGGGCATTTCGCGATTCGGCTCGTAGATGCGGATTACGTGCTTACCCGTTTTGGCAACAACTTCACTGGTGGCAACAACAGCCAGAGCAACTTCCGCTTCCAGACGGGCATTCAATTCCGGTTTTAGTTGTAAGGAACGGCGCAACCCGGCGCAATCCCGCGCAGAGGCAGGACTCGGGGAGACACACCCCCTCCTTCCGAGCCCTGCCTTGGGGAGGGGCTAGTGAAAGGGCCTAAACAAACCCAGGTTGGACGAAAGAGAGCAAGTAGGGTCAGAAGAGGCACTGCTTTGCTTGGAACTGTGCTCGTGGGCACGTTTGCATGGGAGCTTTTAAGAAAGCTTTATATCCTCCAGGAACTTTTCTTTTTTGTCGGCCTAACAGCATTGCTCGTATTTTTCGGGGTCAATTTGGTTGTCGTTGGATTCTTGTTTTCGAAGGTATGGCGAGGCATTCTCCAGTCCTACAGAAAAGTGAAATCTAAATTCACTCCACAGCAAGAAATTCTTGCCCAACCTCATGACAATCTGTTCGCTGGATCTCCTCGGATAGACGCACCGGCTGGCACTGGTTCCACGTGAATGCTGGCCGGGGAATGAACGGTCTTTCTCGAAAGGAACTTGGAAAGTGAGGGCCACAATGAAATTCAAATTCTGGGCCGTCTTCATTTTCTTCGTCGCGATGATCGACACGGTGCCGCTTGGGGCACAACAGAAGGGGCAGTATATGCCGGGCCAATACGGACTTAACGCTGGCGTCCTCCCCAGTCCTGGCTTCACTTACGCCAACATGGAGATTAACTATAACACCGGCACAATCAATGACGCCAGTGGCGACGGCCACAAACTGCCCGTGAGCCTTAACATTTGGGTCATCGAGAACATTTTTATGTATGTGCCGAACACAAAATTTCTCGGCGGCAACCTAGGTTTTTCCATCGTCTTTCCGACTCTCGCGAACGCCTCTCTGGATTTGAGCGAGGCAGGAGTCAACGGTGCCTCAACAGAAGGGCTGTCGGACACGTGGATACAGCCATTCACGGTCGGTTGGCACTTGAAGCGTGCAGACATTCAGGTTGGCGACGCGTTCATGGTGCCCACCGGGCGATATACACCCGGCGCTTCGAACAATATTGGAACCGGGTACTTTGGAAATCACCTCACCATGGGAACCACGGTTTATCTCACGAAGAACAAAGGAACCAGCGCAAACATTTTTACCGACTGGGAAGTCCACGGTCCGCGACAGGGCACGTTTGGAACTTATAAGACTCCAGGCCAGGCTTTCACCGATGAATGGGGATTTGGTCAGATTCTCCCACTGAAGAAGGACCTAAGCGCGTTGCTCCAGCTCGGTGTTATCGGTTACGACCAATGGCAAATCACAGCAAACAGCGGCAACTATGCGATCTCCGGCCCCCTCGGCAATGTTGTCATCCTGCCGGCGAGCAACCTGCCGTTTTATTCCGTGCACGCGGTCGGCGGTCAGCTCACTTTCATTCTGCCCAAGAAAAACCTCGCGCTCTTCTTTAAGTACGAGGATGAGTACAAGGCCTATTCACGCGCCATCGGCAATACATTGGTTTTCGGAGGTTCATGGACGTTACGTATTCCAAAGAGCTAAATGACGACCATTTGCCCGAATGTTGTCTCACGAATTTGCACGGACTTAACAAAGGAAGTTCTCGAAAGGAGGTTGCAAACTTGGGTTCGTTCAACATCCACTCCACGGGTTGCTGCGAAGATTGCAGAAAGAGAACGCAACTATGCGGATTCTTCAGTCAATTTTGCTCGAAATGTTGAAGTTTCTCTGCATTGCCAGCCGGAGTGGCAGTGCCAGGGGAGGTTTTTGAAGAGAAGGGAGTGAAGAAGAATGAAGGACCGTTATGAATCATTCAATAGTGTGGGGGTGAGAAACCCATTCACCGCACGGATGCGCCGCATCGCGCTGACGGGTCTATCGCTGGCCAGCATAGGAGCGAGCGGATTGCTTTCCCAGCAGCCTGCGGCCGAAAAGTGCTCGCCGGCCGCCACGGAGTCCCTCAAATCCGAGAAACAGTTGCCCGCCGAAACTCCGCCGTTTGGTGGGGTGATTAAGCGGGATGCACGCGAGTCAAAGCCATGTTGGGCACCACGCATCG
>Ga0187782_10001714_pt1 | contig 16086 bp, 12 predicted proteins | sample 0715_SJ02_MP15_2_FD_132454 | JGI IMG/M metagenome (GOLD analysis project Ga0187782, IMG submission 132454) | Tropical peat soil microbial communities from peatlands in Department of Meta, Colombia - 0715_SJ02_MP15_20_MG | ecosystem: Environmental > Terrestrial > Soil > Wetlands > Peat | place...
GCGGGCGTGGTCGGCTCACGGCCTTCCTTTCGGTGACACTACAACATTAGACACCGGAAGAGAAAACCTCATGCTGCTGATTGGGGAATTGAAGCGAGCTTGATAACTCCTGATTAGTCGGGTAATCGGAAACTGACCCACTATCGGCGGGGGCGACGAATTACGCGGTCAACCCGGAGACGGCGCGATATTTTTCGAGGGCGGCGACGCCTTCAAGGATCCTGCCGGTCGCGAATTCATCGCCGAATTTCGAATTGATCATCATATTGTAAAGCCACCGGGCGGGCCATTGCGCTCCGAAGTAGTGTTGAATAAATTCGGCCCGCTCGGCATCCACCTCTTGCACCAGTTCGCGGGCTTCTTCCTCGGTCTTGCCCAGCGACATCACGCGCCGGACTTTTTCTTCCACCGGCGCATACACGAAAACGTGAAACGCGTCCGGGCGATTCCGGAGTATGTAGGCGGAGCCGCGGCCGACAATGACGCAGTTTCCGCGCGAGGCGACATCTTCGATTACCTGGTGGAGGACTTCGACCATGCAGTCGGTATCGAAAACGCGCCCGCCCCCGATGGGAAGCGAACGTTCATAGCTTCCTCGCGCATAGACTTTGAAAAGACGGTAAAGAAAAGGATCGCGCCGCTCATCGCAGCGCGCTGCTTCCTGAGGCGCAACATTCGCCACGCGGGCAATCTCGGAGGTCAGCTCCTCGTCCCACAATTTCCAGCCCAGCGTCGCCGCCAACCGGCGCGCGATCATGGCGCCTCCGCTGCCATACTCGCGCTCGACGGTGATAATCCGGACCTGCATTCATCCTCTCCGAGGGTCAGTGTGCGGCGATTGTTCCTCCTGGTTGCACCTTCTTCATCAGGAAGACAAGCGGGATCATCAGGAGCACGGCTAATCCCAGCAACCAAAAGTTGTCTATATATGCCAGCATGGTGGCCTGTTGGTCAATCAGGTTTGATACGAGGCCATAGGCCTGGTGCGAGGCCTGATAGGCGCTCGAGCCGCGGCTCACGAACAGGTGCGTGGCCCTTTCCAGCATCGTCTGCAATCTCCAGCTTCCCGCGTTGACGTGTTCGACCAGATTCGTTTGATGGAGCTGCGCCCGGCGCGCCAGCATCGTCGTGACAAATGAGATGCCCACACTTCCGCCGATGTTCCGGGCCAGATTGATGAGACCCGAAGCGGCGTTGTTTTTTCCTTTTGGAATCACGCCATACGCCGCCGTATTGATGGGCACGAACAGAAACGCAAGCCCCATGGCCTGGAATATACGGGCGGTCGCAACGGTCCGGAAGTCAACCGTGGTATCGAAGCGCGTCATGTGAAACAGGGCAAACGAAAGCATCGGCAAGCCGAAAAGCAGTAAGCGGCGAGGCTCGAAACGAGTAAGCAAAAAACCCACGAGCGGCATCGAAAGCAAGATGGCGAATCCGCCTGGCATCAGTACGAGACCCGCTTCCTGCGCGGTATAACCCAGCAGAGTTTGAAGAAACTGCGGAATCAGGACCGTGCTCGAGAGGAGCGCGAAACCCACCATGAACATCAGCAGGTTGCCGATCGCGAAGGACCGTTCGCGGAAGAGATGGAGATCGATGATCGGGTCTTTGTGATGCCACTCCCAGAAGATGGCGGCCACCAGCGCGACCACGCAAATGGTTGTCATTGTGACGATGAAATGGGAACCGAACCAATCGTCCCGCTGTCCCTTGTCGAGTACAACCTGCAGGGAACCGAGCCCCAGGGCGACAAGCCCAAGGCCGATGTAATCAATTCGCAAGCTCTTGCCCTTCTGCTGCTTCATGTAGGGTGGATCGGAAATCAGGCGGTTCGTAAGCAACAGGGAAACAATCCCGACGGGAATATTGATAAAGAAAATCCAGCGCCAATTGAAATTGTCCGTAATCCATCCGCCGAGCGTGGGACCGATTGCAGGCGCCAGCACCACCGCCATGCCGTATACCGCGAATGCCATCCCTCGCTTGGCCGGCTCGAATGTGTCGGCCAGGATCGCCTGCTCGCTTGGCTGTAACCCGCCGCCTCCCACGCCCTGCAGGACGCGGAAGAAAATCAGCATCCCGAGACTGGGCGCAAATCCGCAAAGAAACGAACTCAGAGTGAAAAGGGCCACGCAGGACATGTAAAACCGTTTTCGGCCAATCAGGTTCGAAGCCCATCCGCTCAATGGCAGCACAATGGCGTTCGACACAAGATACGAGGTCAGGATCCAGGTGCTCTCATCCTGTCCGGCGGACAGGCTCCCGGCAATGTGCGGCAGCGCGACGTTGGCGACGCTCGTGTCGAGCACTTCCATAAACGTCGCGAGCGTCACCGTCAGCGCGATGATCCAGGGGTTGAAAGCCGGACGCCAGGTTTCCTGGGGCGAAATGGAATTTCCAGCGCTCACTTCACCCAGACTTTCGGAATGACGGACATGCCAAGTCGCAGGTAGTGGTCGCTATTCTCTCCGGGCTCGAGCACGATTTTTACCGGGATGCGCTGGACCACTTTGACGTAATTCCCGGTGGCGTTTTCTGGAGGGAGCAGGCTGGTGCGCGCGCCGCTGGTGCCCGCGATGCTGTCCACCCGGCCTTTGTAGCTGCGGCCATTCGCATCCACTTTGAATTCGGCGCGCTGGCCGGGGCGCATGTACTTCAGTTGCGTTTCTTTGAAATTGGCCGTCACCCAGATGTCATCGAGCGGAACAATCGTGAACAACTGCTGACCCGGCTGGACGTTCATCCCCACTTCGGCGAACTTCGTCACCACGCCGTTTACGGGCGCCAGGATTTTCGTGTATTTGAGATTCAGCTCCGCCTGCTCGAGCACCGCTTGCTTTTGTTTGACCGCTGCTTCGGCGGAAAGCGCGCGGGCGCGGCTGGTAGCTACCTGCCGCGGGCCGGTGAGCGAGGACCGATAGTTGGCCTCGGCCTGGGCGAGCCGGCTCTTTGCCTGCGTCACTTGCTGCTCGGCGGCGGCGACATTCGCTTTGTCCGCCGCGATTGTCGCGGTGCTGGCTCTCGCGGCGGCGAGCGCCTGATCGTAAATCTGTTGCGAAACTTCCTGCTTCTCCACCAATTGCTTGTACCGGATCAGGTCGTCCTGCGCTTTTACGTCGTTGGCCTCCGCCTGGGCGAGCTGGGCGCGGGCGGCATCGAGCTGTTGCTGCGCGACGTCAATCCCGGCCCTGGCATTCTCGACGTCCGCGGCAGTGGCGGAGGTTTGGCTGGAGGTCGAGACGGACGTGACTGGGACAGTGATGTTCAAAGCCTCCGCCGTCGCCTCGGCATCGGCCAAATCAGCGCGGGCTTTGTCAACGGCCACTTCATAATCCTTGGGATCGATTTCGGCAAGGACGTATCCGGCCGGGACGTACTGGTTGTCGTCCACGTTCACTTTGAGGACGTAGCCGGATATGCGCGCGCTCAGCGGCATCAGGTGGCCGTCCACTTGCGCGTCGTCGGTGGACTCATAGCTCAGGAAGTAGCGCAGGGCGAAAAATCCGGCGACCAGCACAATCAATAAAGCTCCGATGAAATAAAGGCGCGCGTGGGGCCGGGAGCGAAGAAAACCTTGTGCATGAGAGGCCGGAGGAGGCGAGGCCGAATGAGTTTCGCTGGGCGCCTGCGCTTCGGCCAGTGGATTCAGGGGTACCTCGACTTCGGTTTTCTGCGCCATGGCTTATTTTCCTTGGAAGAATTCCTTTACGCCCTCTTCAGCGAGCCCCAGGGCACGCGCCAGGTAAATCTTGGCGTAATTGTACGCATACAAGCTGGAAATGTATTGATCGTGGGCGCTGGCGACCCCTTCCTGCGCCTGGACCACCTCGACGGTGTCCGTCACGCCGGCGGCGAACCGGTCACTCGATTGCCGGAGCGTTTCTTCCGCCAACCCGACATTGCTTCGCGCCACGGCCACGAGTTCGGCGGAGGATTTCAGGTTGAAAAACGCGGTGCGGACATCTGCATCAATCTGGGCGCGAAGATCCTCCAGTCGCTCCCGGCTTTGCGTCAGTTGCGCGTCGGCCTTCAGGATATCGCCGTGCACGCTGTTGCCCTGAAAAATCGGGATCGTCAGAGTGCCGCGGACGTCGAAGACGCCGTGCGAGCTTGTTGCAGGATGCTGGCCGGCCGCGCCGTAGTCGGCGTCGAAGGTAAGGGTCGGGTAATAGCCGGCCACCGCGGCTTTGCGCGAATATTCGGCCGCATGGACTTCGGCGAGCGCCGCCTGAAAATCTTGCCGTGAGGCGTATGCCCTCTTCAAGGCGTCCTCGAGTGGCATTCCCGAAAAAGGCGCGTACAGAGATTTGTCCGTGAGATCGAATTGCTGACCCGGGGCCAGCCCGATCACACGCGCTATGGTCAGCTTTTGGACGTCGAAATCGTTGCGCGCTTGGATTAACTGCTGCTGCCGCCTTTGGAGTTCGACGCGTGCGCGTAAAGCGTCGATCGCCGGGGAAATGCCGGCTTTCACCTGGTCCGAGGCCTGATCATAGAGCGTCTGGGCGGTTTTCACCTGCGCCTCCGCGGTTTCGATGCGCGCCTCGTCCGCGATCCCCTGCAAGTAGGTGTAGCCGACAGCTTGCACCACCAGGTCGCGTGCATCCTTATAGGTATATTTCTTCGATTCAACGCTCTGAGTGGATGACCGCGTGTTGTTAATCGCTTTCCAATCGAACAACGTCTGCGTCATGTAGGCCCGCGAATCAAAATACGAGAACGGGCCGACCACGGCCGGAAATCCGGCGATCGGGATGCTGAGTCCGAGGGTCGCCAGGTCAATCTGCGAGGCCTCGACGCTCGATTGCGTGGTCACATTCGGCAAAAGTTTGCTCAATTGCGTCCAACGCTCGCCGCGCGCCGAGCGAATATCTTCATTCGAGAGCAGCTGTCCGAGATTCTGTTTCAGTCCCCGAGCCATGGCGTCTTCGAGCGAAATTTGCAATGTCCCGGGCTCGAGCTTCGACGGAACGCTTCCCGAAAAAGGGCTGGAGGTCTCCATCGGAGGGGGGGATGGCGAGGTCGTTCCAATCGTTACCGTCCCGCTTGTGGACGCGCTCGATTGTGCACGCGCGGGAATTCCTGCCATGAGCGCCGCAATTGCTAAAATGGCAAATGAAACCGACAATCGGCGTGTCACGGAATTTCCTCCTCTTCTCTATTCCTCTTTGGATGAAAACTGGCGGCTCCGAGACTCATCCGCAGCGCCTCCCATCCAGAACGTGAGCCCGTGAAATCAAGATTTTGCACGCCGTTTCTTCACCGAGGCGGAAGGGAATTTTCCGTTCTTTAGGGTCGGACTGATCAACTTCCAGACTTCTTCGGTGGTCGTCACCAGATCACTGTCGGGATTCAACGACCACGCCGCGGTGACGCCCATGAAAATCACCTGCATCAAGCGTCCCATTTCGCCGGCGGAAAGATCGCGGCGAACTTCGCCTCGTTCCTGAGCCAGCTCGAACAGCCCGCCCATCATTCGCCGCCCGCGCTGGAGGCGCCGCTGGAATTCCGCGCGCACCGGCGCGCAGGAGCAGTGAGCCACGATAATGGACCGGAAGAGATCCGGACTTGGCGAGGACTGGCGCGCCAGCGTTTCCAGATGCTCCTTGATAATCGGCAGGACGGGCCCATCGCCGGCCCGGGCTTTTTCGAGCGCGCGCTCAATCGTGGCTATGCGTTCCTCGCCGTACCTCGCGAGCACGTGCTCCTTGGTCGGAAAATAATTAAAAAATGTTCCCTTGCCGACGTCGGCCGCCTCGGTGATGTCCTCGACCGTCGTGGCTAGATACCCTCTCGCGGCAAATATCTGCAAGGCGGCGCGGTAAAGTCGTTCGCGGATTTCCGCGCTGCGCCGTTCGCGGCGGTTCACGCACGGCGGGCGGGACATTTTGCTCGGCTGGATGGCAGGCATCGATTCTGACTCCCCGGCGATCGCGAAATCCATCTTAGGTGACTATAGGTCATATATGAGTAAAAGTCAAATATTAGAGAAGAGTCGCATGGCAATTGTTTCGAAAGGAATTGCCCCGGAGGCGGGCCCGCCTCCGGGGTGGAATTTCGGGTGAGCTGCTACCTCGACCGGTTCTTCGGGCTGTGGTGGTTCAGCGTGGAGATCATCACCTTCGCTGCCGCCGGTATCGGCACAGCGCCGTGGAGAACGACATCCTTAGCTGAAATTCTCTTCCCGTAGAGCCGCTCGTTGGCGTCATTGTCCGGCCGGATCGTCGAGCCCTCGAGCGAAACTCCCACGAAAGCGCCACGCGCCCTCGAGTAGGTCAGGATTTCCGCGCGCAGGGTCACGTCCGTCGCCGCCTGGGCGTCGCGTCCTACGGGACCGACGGCGGCCGAGGCGTCGGCACCTATCTTGACCTTGCTCTCGAGAATGGCGCTCGCTCCGCGCTCGTTCATCACCAGCAGAACAAAATCCGTTGCCTGGCCGCCGATCTGGAATCCGACGCTTCCTGCTTCGAGCGCCATCATGGTCGGCGCGCCCCAGGGTCCGCGGAAGTCATCCCCGCTGCGGCATGTCATCGCGCCGCGTCCGTAGCTTGCGCCGACGATGAATGCCGCCTTGAGCACGGACGGATACACGACCACGCAATCAGCTTTGTCCAGCAACGACTGCGGAATGTCGTCTGGAATATTGATGATCTCCTTCAAAACGTCGCCGGCATTCTTCAAGCGATCCGTTTCCTTTTCGTCGTCGGCAGCGCGGAGCGAACGTGGATTCAAGAACGCGGGCAAGCCGATTAAGGCAGCCGCCAGCATCACAACGATAGATTTTTTCATAGCGTCCCCCCTCAGAATGGGTGGATATCATACGAACTTCAAGCGTGGGCCGCAATTGGCATTATCAAACGGAGGGCTCGGTCTCCGGCGATGAACTATAATGGCGCGGCCTTGAAAAATTCGCGACCCTGATGAGAGCGCACGCCCCTCGATGCCACCCGTGCCTTACCTGCTTTTTCGGAGCGAGGGCGATTCTGTTTCTGGCAGCTTTCTTGATTGCGGCGTCGGCCGCTGCGCAGAAGGACCCCTCACCGGGCGCCTCATCACGCGCGAAATCCCGGGCCGATGTGGCGCGCTTCCGCGTACGAGTCGAGAGCGCTCTCGCCGAAGTCCACGCGCAAAAAGCCTATTGGGGCATGGTCGTGGCCGATCGCGACACGGGCGAGACGCTTTACGAGTTGAATGCCGACAGGTTTTTCACCCCTGCTTCGAACGTAAAAATCTTCACAACAGCGTTCACGCTGGCCACCCTCGGCTCGGAATTCCGGTTTACTACCACTCTCGGTTCGAAAAGCACTCTCGAAGCAGACGGGCGTCTGGCCGGAGATTTGGTTTTCGTCGGGTACGGCGATCCCGATCTTTCCAACCGAAAATTCCCCTTCGCCGGAAAGCCCGAGCGCGAGGGTCCGGCGGCAAAAATTCTCGCGGAAATGGCGGATGAAGCTGTCGCCAAAGGCCTGAAAGTGGTGGACGGCGATATCGTCGCAAACGACAGCATTTTCCCGTTCGACCCCTATCCCGCCGGATGGAGCACCGGCGATCTTTTTTTCGCTTTTGGCGCGCCGGTTGGAGCGATCGCCCTCAATGAGAATGCAGTCTCCATCGAAATCCGGCCGGGCGATCGCGTGGGCGATCCCGCCACGATCGCGGTGGATCCACCCGCCGCAGCGGACAGTCTGGGCCTTGAAATATCAACAAGCGCGGGGAGCGACAAACCTGATTTTTCCGTCGTCCGGCGGCCGGGCCTCAATTTCATCTTGCTTCGCGGCTCCGTCCCGCTCGGAACCGCTCCTGCAAAGCTTGACCTGGCAATGACCGATCCGGCGGAAACAACCGCCCGCACCTTGAAGCAGCTTCTCGAAGCGCGCGGTGTCCGCGTCGCCGGCGGAATTCGCGTCCAGCATGCGCCGCCACCGGAAAGAAAAGCGAGCGGCGAAGTCTCGTTGGTGCCGCCTTTGGTGCCGCCTGTCCTGACTGGTAATTACGAAGTACTCCGGAATTTCATCGAACACACTTCTCCCCCGCTCATCGAAAGTGTCCGCCTGACCAATAAACTGAGCCTGAATCTTCACGCCGAACTTTTCCTGCGAACGATAGCGAGCCAGAAGGTCGGGATCGGAACCACCGATGTGGGTCTCACGCTCGAACAGGATTTCTTAAAGGCCGCCGGAATCCCCGATGGCGACGTCGTCCTCACGGATGGGTCGGGGCTCTCGGCAAATAATCTGGCCACGCCTCACGCCATGTTCCAACTGCTCCTTTATGCCTCGCGCCAGCCGTGGGGCGGTGACTTCATTTCCTCGCTGCCGACAGCCGGTGTGGACGGCACGCTCGAGAATCGCATGAAGGGAACGCCGGCGGCCGGCGCGATTCAGGCGAAGACCGGCACGCTCGAGCATGACCACGCGATTTCCGGCTACGCCACAACAATTCACGGCGAGCATCTCGTCTTCGCGATTTTCGGCAACAACAATGCACAGAAGGGCCACGACGCCGTTGCCGCGCTGGACGCGATCTGCGTGGCCATGGTCGAAGAACTCGGCGCGCCATCCGCCAAGAAGAAAAGGAAATGAGATCACGCCGCCCCATCGTCACCGTATTCGGAAGTTCGCGTCCGCGCGAAGGAGACGAGGAGTACGCAACGGCGCGGATGCTTGGCGCCGAACTCGCCCGCAAAGGATTCGTTGTCTGCAGCGGCGGCTATGGCGGCGTGATGGAAGCCGTTTCGCGCGGCGCGAAAGAAGCTGGAGGGCAAACGCTCGGCATTACCGCCAAATTCTTCCGGACGCATGCGAACGATTGGGTGGACCAAGAAGTTCGCGTGACTTCCTGGCAGGATCGCCTGTTCGAGTTGGTCAAGCGCGGGCGAGCGTACGTCGTTTGCCGCGGCGGCACGGGCACACTGGTTGAGCTTGCGGTCGTTTGGGAGATGCTCAATAAAGGCGCGATGGCCCGGCGGCCTCTCGTCGTGCTCGGAAATTTTTGGCAACCGGTCATCGAACGCGTGCGGGAGGTGGAGTTGGGCCGCGAATCCCAATGGGGCGAGCAAAACGATCCGTTGATTCATATTGCGGCGTCGCCCGCTACTGCCGCCGAATATCTCGCCGCGCGAGTCCCCGTGCTGGGGCGTGCGCCAGCCAAACGGTAGCTTCATACTTTGAAACCCGAGCTACAATCCACGACGAGGCATTCTTGTCACATTCCGCCGAAGCCCTTCTCGAATTTGGCGCGCTGAGAGATATCGTCAGCCGCTACAGCACGTGCGCGCCGGGTCGCCGCGCCACGCTGGCGCTCGCGCCGCAACACGACGCTGCCCTGCTCGATTCCGAATTCGCTTTCGTGCGAGAAGCCGTCGCCTACCTGCGCGCCGGTTCCGAACTCGGCTTCGGCTCTACGGCTGATCCGGAGCCGTGGCTTGTCCATCTCGCGATTCCTGCGTTCGTGCTCTCGAGCGCGGAGCTGCTCGACGTGGCATCGCTCGCCGAAACCGTTCATGGAGTTCGCCAGACGTTCAAAGGAGACGCCGCAAAATATCCCCGCCTCGCCGAGCGCGCCGCAGCGCTCCCAGACCTCCGCCATCTTTCAACGGCCATCCGGCGGGCAGTCCTTCCCAACGGTGAGATCAGCGACGACGCTTCGCCGCAATTGAAACGCATCCGCGTGGGAATTTCCCAGGCGCGCGAGAAAATTCAAAGATCGCTCGAAAATATTCTCCGCGCGCGTGGCGAACCCGCGGGCGAAGATTACATCACGCTTCGCAACAACCGCTTCGTCATTCCCGTCCGCGCCGCCGACCGCCGCGCTGTCCCCGGCGTCGTTCACGGCGCGAGTGCGACCGGCCAAACCGTGTTCGTCGAGCCGCTGGAAGCGATTGATCTGAATAATCGCCTCGTTCAATTGGGTGAAGACGAGACCGCGGAAATCGCGCGTATCCTCGAGGAATTGACCGAGCGCGTCCGCGCCGAACGCGGCCCTCTCGGCGCCGCCGCCGCGGCCGTCGCTCATCTCGATTCGATTTTCGGCCGCGCGCGCTTTGCCTGCGAGTTCGATTGCGTGATGCCGGAATTCTCCGCCGGCAACTCCTTGCGCCTCTTCGCCGCGCGCAATCCGGTCCTCGAGCACACCCTGCGCCCGCAGGGCCGAAAAGCTGTGCCGCTCACGCTCGCACTCGGCGGCCTGGACGAAAATTCGCGTCCGCTCGGCACAGTCATGGTGATCAGCGGACCGAACACGGGAGGGAAAACCGTAGCGCTCAAGACCGTTGGCCTTGCGGCGCTCTCCGCGCAATCCGGGATCCCTGTCGCCGCCGAGCGCGCCGAGCTTCCGCTTTTCGACCGCGTCCTCGCGGATATTGGCGACGAGCAATCCATCACCGCCGATCTCTCCACCTTTTCGGCGCACATGCTGAATTTGAAATCCATGCTCGATACAGCCACCGACCGCTCGCTGATTCTCGTGGACGAAATGGGGACGGGCACTGCTCCCGAGGAAGGCGCCGCGCTCGCCGTCGCGTTGCTCGAAGAATTTCGCATCCTGGGCGCTCTGACGCTCGCGACCACGCACCACGACCGCTTGAAGGCCTACGCCTCGACGACGCCGGGAATCGTGAACGCCGCGATGGAATTCGACGAAGAGCATTTGCGGCCCACCTACCGGCTGCTCGTCGGCGTCCCCGGCACGTCGAGCGGTATCGAAATCGCGCGCCGGCTCGGATTGCCCGCCCGCGTTGTGGATCACGCTCGCACAAGCCTTTCACCGGAATCGCGCGAAGCCCGCGGCCTGATCGCCTATCTCCATCGCAGCCGCGATGAAATAGAGGAAATCAAGCGCCAGGCGCGCGAAGAGCTGGCGCAACTCGAAGCCGAGCGCCGGTCGCTCCAAACAGAATGGATTGATCGCCAGAAAAAGCGCATCGCCGAGCTCGAAAAGAATTTCCTCGAGACGCAGAAGCGCCTGGAAAGCGAAGTCGCGCGCCTCACCGCTGAAATCAAAGACCGCAACGTGCGCGCGCAAATCGAAAAGCAGGCCTCGAAACGCCTGTCGCGCATCGAGTCCGACGCGCGCGCCGATGCGGATGCCGCTGTCGTTGATACGCTTGCCTCATCGCAGGCTGATCTCGGTGTCGCTGCCGAGCGACCCGCCAAGCCGGTTGCGCCGGAGGAGCTCTCGCCAGGACAGCGAGTCGTTGTGAAAGGCTTTAAGCAGCCGGTTGTTTTTCGCCGCCAGGATGGGCGCATGGCGGAAGTCGAAGCCGGCCCGCTGCGCATGAAGGTCGCGCTCACCGACATCATCGGCTTCGACCACGATACGAAGCCTGCAGCGCCCGCGGCATCCGCTCGCCCGCGCGGCGTCACCGTTCATGCCCAGCCGAGCGATGAGCCTGCCGCCGAGGAAATCAACGTCATCGGCAACACCGTCGAAGAAGCCACGCGCCGCGTGGACAAATTTCTCGACGAAGCCGCGCTCGCCGGCAAGCCTTCCGTGCGCATCATTCACGGGCACGGCACCGGCGCGCTCCGCCGCGGCCTGGCGGAATTTCTTTCCGCGCATCCCCTCGTCGAGAAAATCAGCCACGAAAAGCCGGAGCGCGGCGGCGAAGCAGTCACCATCGCTGAGTTGAAGGGCTAGGAAAATGGAAAAGTGAAAATGGACAATGGCCCGAATAATGCGCCAGTCATTCGGTCGGGTAAGGTATCTGACTTTACGGATCTGGAGACCTGGAAAGTCGCGAGATCATTCCGGAAAGTACTCTGTCAATTAACTCAATCGTTCCCGCGAGAGGAAAAGTGTGGACTTTCTGCTCAAATCAGGCGAGCCGCGAGCTCAGTCACGGCAAATTTTGCCGAAGGATACGGAAGATTCTCTTTCCAAGAAAATCTTCAGTTCTGCCGGCAGAGTCGCGGCTCTGTTTACGAGCTCCGCGACCATTTGACGACGGCACTCGACGCCGGATACATTGCAGCAGATACTTACAAGAACCTCGACGGGATGGCTGTCAGCGTTATCAAGCTTTTGAACGGGTATATTCGTTCGACCAAGAATCTGAAAGCCTCCGCAGGAAGTGTGAAATTGTGAGGAAACAATTGTGATTCTGCAAAATCTAAAATTCGGAGTCCCATTTTCTATTTTCCATTTTCCAAGCCCTTTTCTGGCTGAAGCAGGAGTCCTGCGGTTGCAGTTGCGAGTTTCGAATTTCGAGTTTCGATAAACATGGCTGAAGCCGGTTCCTTCGCCGAGCGCGTGAAGCAGCAGGCGGACATTGTCCGCGTCATCGGCGAATACGTGCGCCTGAAAAAGACCGGGCAGAATTTCACCGGTCTCTGCCCCTTCCATCAGGAAAAAACTCCCTCATTTGCCGTGCATCCCGTGCGGCAGATTTATCACTGCTTCGGCTGCGGCGCGGGCGGCGACGTTTTCAAATTCGTGATGGAGTTGGAGAAATCCACTTTTCCCGAAGCGGTGCGCACCGTCGCCGAAAAATGTGGCATCCCCATTCCAAAGCCGCGCGAGCGTTCGCCGGAAGAGCGCCGCGAAAATCAGCAGCGTTCCGCGCTCGTTGAAATGCACCGGGAAGCTGCGGCGTTTTTCACGCGCTGCCTGCACGAGAGCGCCGAGGGCAAAGTCGCCATGGCCTATCTCGAGGATCGCGGCCTCGATCGTGACTCCATGAAACGGTTTGGGCTGGGCTTCGCTCCTTCGGCCGGCGATGCGCTTCTGCGCTCTCTCAAATCGAAATATCCGGAAAAATTGCTCGATACCTCCGGCCTCGTTTCGCGCGATCAAAGCGGCCGGCTCTACGACCGCTTCCGCCGCCGCATCATGTTTCCCATCGCGAACGAATCCGGAAAAGTGATCGCGTTCGGCGGACGCGCCATGGGCGACGATATGCCGAAGTATATGAACTCGCCCGAGACTTCAATCTACTCGAAGAGCAATGTTCTCTATCACGTGGACCGCGCGAAGGAAGCGCTGCGTCAGAATGATTTCGCGATTCTCGTCGAAGGCTACATGGACGCGATCGCCGTCGCCCGCGCGGGAATTCTCAACGTTGTCGCCAGTTGTGGCACCAGCCTCGCGGAGCCGCAAATCAAGTTACTCGGCCGCTTCACGCGCCGCGTCGTCGTGAATTACGACCCCGACACCGCCGGCCAGGCGGCCACCGAGCGGTCGCTCACGCTGCTGCTCGAAAAGGAATTCGACGTTCGCGTGCTCGCGCTGCCGGGCGGCGCCGATCCCGACAAATTCTTGAAAGAGCAGGGCGCCGACGCCTACCGCAAACTTCTTTCGCAGGCGCCGCCGTACCTCGATTACTTGATCGGGCGCGCACGCCAGATGGACCGCACCTCGGCGGCCGGCAAAGTCGCTGCGCTCAATTTCCTCATGCCCTATGTCCAGCGCCTGCCGAATCGCCTGCTGCGTTCCGAATGGGCCACGCGAATCGCTACCGAATTGCGCGTGGACGAACCCGTTTTGCGCGAATCGCTGCGCCGAGCCGCCGCCGAGCGCCGCAGTGAAGTGAAGCCGAAAGCGGAACTCCTTGGCCCTGCCGTCAAGCCCGCCGAGCGGCAATTGATTCGCATGTTGGTCGAAGCCGAGGGCCGTTTGCCGGAGGGCGAAAGCTTCCGCGAAAAACTTGCGCGCGAGCTCGTTGCCGGCGCACTGCATCGTGGCTTGGAAGCCGAGCACCTGATCGAAATCCTTATCTCCAAAGTTAGTGAGCGCTCGGACCCCGCAACCCTTGCCGCTGCCCTCGAAGAAAAAGATCGCCGCTTGCTCTTCGAAATCCTGTTCGAATCCGCGCCCGAATTCACCTGGGATGACGCCGAGAATTGTCTGAGTGTCCTGCGCAATCGCCACATGCAGCACGAGCTCGTTGAATTGCAGAAGCAAATCGAGTCGAAGCCCTCGAGCGATGAGCTGCGCCGGCTCGTCTCCCGCCGCCTCGAGCTGCAGAAGCTCCTCGCCGCCCGCTGACTCCCGCCGTCATCCCGCCTTCGCGTACTCGCCGCTTCCCTTCCTCTCTGTGTCGCGTCAAAATCTCCGCCATGCCTACGCCCAACAGAATTTCCAAACCCTTCGGAGCAATTTCCTGCATCGCCGCTGTCGCCTGCGCATCTTTTGTAGCGGTTCAGCGAGAGACCAAAAGGAGCGCCTCAATGCCCGATTCTTCGAATTTTCGCCTGTTTAATCCAGACACGATGTACAAACCCGCCGTCGGCTACTCCCAGGTCGGAGAAGTCACTGCAGGAAAGCTCGTTTACATTGCCGGCCAGGTCGCGCTTGATCCCTCCGGAAATCTCGTCGGCAAGGACGATTTTCGCGCGCAGGCCGAGCAAATCTTCAAAAATATCGACCTCGCCGTCCAGGCCGCCGGCGGCACCTCGCACGACATCATCAAGCTCAACTACTACTGCGCCGACGCCGTGGATCCCGCGCTAATTCCTCAGGTCCGCGAAATCCGCGACAAGTATGTCAACACGCAGACTCCTCCGACGAGCACCTTCGTCGTCGTCCGCCGCCTCGTCCGCCCCGAATGGCACCTCGAAGTCGAAGCCATCGCCGTCGTCAAGCGCTGACCCCGCTTTTCACGTGCGAATTGGTTGAGCAAAAAATCATCCGAGCCTGCTAACATCTCCTGTTGTGCCCGTTGGAGGTTCCACTCTCTGCCTCTGGTGAGCGATTGCGATTTAGAATCAACCGGCGCGGGAGAATTCATGCCGGATCGTGGCTCGCGGAGCGCAGGCTGGATTGGCACTGCGCAGACCGATGCATCTGCATAACTTAATTCAATACGTGCTCTTCATTGTGATTGTCACCGCCCTCGTCAAGCCGCTCGGCGGCTACATGGCCAGGGTTTTTTCCGGCAAGCGAACTTTGCTTGATCGCTTATGCCTTCCCATCGAAAGGCTTCTTTATCGGCTTGCAGGAATTGATCCCACGCGTGAAATGAATTTCAAGCAGTATTCCATTTGCTTCGTGCTCTTCGGCATGACTTGCACCTTGCTCCTCTACGCGATTCTCCGCCTCCAGCGGTTTCTCCCCTGGTTTTATCCCGAGTACCACACGTCACCCATATCGCCCGATTTGGCGATGAACATCGCCATCAGCTTCTCCACGACCACCACCTGGCAAGCCTACAGCGGCGAATCAACCTTGAGCTATTTCAGCCAAATGGTGGGGCTTTGTGCGCAGAACTTCCTGGCGGCCGGAGCAGGGCTCGCCGTGGGTGTGGCATTCATTCGCGGCCTGGCTCGCGAGGCGAGTGAAACGATTGGCAACTTCTGGGTTGATTTGACGCGTGCTTTGCTTTGGGTGCTGCTGCCGGGCGCATTGGTGGGCGCCCTCCTGCTCGTCGCGCAGGGAGTCCCCATGAACTTTCATCCCTATGCCGTCGCCACAACCGTCGAAGGCGCAAAGCAAGTGATACCGCAGGGGCCGGTGGCCGCTCTCGAGATCATCAAAAATCTCGGCACGAACGGCGGCGGCTTCTTCAACGCCAATGGCGCGCATCCCTACGAAAATCCCACCCCATGGGCCAATTTCCTCGAATTGCTCGCCATCGTGCTTCTGCCCGCTGCCTTGACCAACACCTTCGGAAGGATGGTGGGCCAGCCTCGGCAGGGCTGGGTCTTGTATTGCATCATGGTCTTACTTTTCGCGGGTGGTTTGTACTTCGCGAATCACTTTGAACAACGAGGCAATCCCCTCTTGCACGGCGTGGACGCCAAAAGTCGTTCCGCACAGCCCGGAGGGAACATGGAAGGCAAGGAAGTCCGTTTCGGAATTGGGGGCTCCGTGCTGACGGCCGTCGTGACTTCCAACACGGCCACGGGTTCCACGAACTCAGCGGACGATAGCTACACTTCCTTGGGTGGATTGGTGCTTCTCACCAATATGCTCGTAGGGGAGTTGGTCTTTGGCGGCCTTGGAACGGGTCTTTACAGCATGGTTATGGCTGCGGTCATCGCCGTGTTTTTGGCGGGGCTGATGGTCGGCCGCACGCCGGAATATCTGGGAAAGAAGATTGGACCGTGTGAAAACAAAATGATCATGCTGTACGCGCTGGCAGCCCCA